>Ga0180217_1000774_pt1 | contig 42883 bp, 49 predicted proteins | sample eDN3rd37CBELigOP_FD_128521 | JGI IMG/M metagenome (GOLD analysis project Ga0180217, IMG submission 128521) | Enriched Organic Plus compost microbial communities from Emeryville, California, USA - eDNA 3rd pass 37_C BE-Lig OP (version 2) (version 2) ...
GAACGGGGAGATCGAGTTCGACCCGGAGCCGCAGTTCACGGGCACCGGTCCGTCGATCCCGTACCTGGTCGATGACCAGGACGGGCACACGGTCAGCTCGACCTACACGCCCACGGTCACCCCCGTGACGCCCGTGGCCGAGCCCGATGCCACGACCGGGCTGCTCAACCAGCCCCAGTCGGTCGATCCCCTGGGCAACGACAGCCCGGGTGACCCGGCCGTCCCGCTGGACCCGTCGTCGCTCGTCCTCATCGACCCGGTCACGGGTGACCCGGTGGAGACGGTGACGATCCCCGGCGAGGGCACGTACACGATCGACCGGACCGACCCGGCTCGGCCCCGGATCGTGTTCACCCCCGTCACCGGGTTCATCGGCTCTGCGACCCCGGTCGAGTACCGGATCGCCGACGTCAACGGGACGCCGACGACCTCGACCTACACCCCGACGGTCGTCGCCGGTCCGCCGGAGATCCGGGACGACGAGCAGACGGCCAAGCGAGGTCAGCCCGTCACCTTCGACCTGACCAAGCGCGTGCCGGGCATCGTCCCCGGGACGATCTACCTGCTCGACCCGAACGGCAACGAGGTCCGGGAGCTCCTCGTCCCCGGCGAGGGCACCTGGGTGGTCGACCCCGTGAACGGCACGGTGACCTTCACGCCCCTCCCCGGCTTCGAGGGTGACCCGACCCCGGTCCGCTACGTCGGTGCCAAGGCCGACGGCACGCCGGTCAGCGGTGTCCTCGAGGTCCGGTACGAGGACCCGGCGCCGGCGCCTGCGCCGCCGGCCCGTCCGGCGAGTCGGGGCCCGCTGCCTCGCACGGGCGCCGAGATCGCCCTGCTCGTCCTGATCAGCCTCCTGCTGGTCGGGTGCGGCAGCACCCTGGTCGTGACGGAGCGCCGTCGCCGCACGACCTGATGCGTCGCTGAACGAGCGGGCACCTGAGGCCCGGCGGACGGATCCCCAGTGCCGTCCGCCGGGCCTCCTCCGGCCGAGGTCCGACCCTCGGTGCGATGCCCTAATGTGGCGCACCGCGGGACATCGGATGGGCGACAGGGAACGGCAGTGGGTGCGTCGCGAGCCGTCGGCGACGACTGAGCACGAGTGGGCGGCAGACGGATGGGCGGCGGCGAGCCTCGACCGCTCGCTCCAGCGCGCGCTGACGTGGGGCGTGACCCTGTGCCAGGCCCCGATCGCCCTCGCCGTGCTCGTCTCCACCGCGCCGGCGCTGGCTCGGCTGGTGCTGGTCGTCGCCCATCTCGCGGTGGCCGGGCTCGGCGCGCTCACGGCGCGCGAGCGCGTGCCGAGCTGGGCGCTCGCCGTGGCGGTCCCGAACGTGGTGCTCGTGGACTGGTGGGTCACGCCGACCTTGACCGAGCCGCTCTGCTTCGCCGCCCTCTGGCTCTGCCACACCGCTCAGCTGATGACCATCCTCGGGTTGCGAGGCTGGGCGTCGGTCGGGGTCGCGGCGTACCTCAACGGCGCGGTGCCGGTCACCGTGGCGCTGGCGCACCCCGAGTGGGTCGAGGACCTGCTGATTCCCACCGCGTCCACCGGGCTGGGCATGCAGGTGGGCGCCCGCCTGCTGCTCCCGGTGCTGCACCGCCTGGTGCGCCGGTTCGACACCGAGGTGCGGGAGGGCTGGGAGGCCCGTCAGGCGCTGGCTGCGGCGCGCGCGGCGAGCACGCAGGCCGCCGAGCACGCCCGGACGCTGCACGACAGCGCGATCAACACCCTCGCCGCCGTGGCCAGCGGCGGTGCCGCCGTGCAGGACCCCGATCTCGTGCGAGAGCGCTGCCGTCGCGATCTCGCCGTCCTGGACCACCTCGAGCAGGGCACGCCGGTCGTCGTCGACATCCCGCTCGACGCGATGGCCGCCGAGCTCGGGCTGCGCGCGGTCCACGAGGGCCTCGAGGCGGACGAGCTGGCCCAGATCGTCGCCTCCCTCTCGCCCCGGGCGGCGCGGGCCCTGCGGGGCGCCCTCGCCGAGTCACTGCTGAACGTGGCCAAGCACGCCGGCACGCAGCGGGTCCGGGTCCGCGCCGCGGTGGAGGACGACCACCTCGTCGTCGAGGTCGAGGACCACGGGAGCGGGTTCGACGTCGCGCCGCTCCCCGGAAGGGGGATCGCCGAGTCCATCATCGGGCGGGCGACCGACGCCGGGATCGCGGTGGAGCTCGACAGCGAGCCCGGACGGGGGACCGTGGTGACCCTTCGCTGCCCGCTCGCCGAGACGCCCGAGCTCGACGACCTCGGCGACGACCGCGCGACGGAGGCGCTCGAGCGCTTCGTGCGGCAGGTCCGGTCCCACGGCAGCTGGCTGTGGACCGTCGGCACCGTCGTCATCGGGGTCGCCATCGAGGTCCTGTCTCGACCGGGCACCGTCTCCGCCACGTACGGGGCGCTGGCCGTGGTCGGGACGGTGGGCGCGCTCGCCTGGTGGGACGTGCAGCGGCGGGGCCGGCTCAGCGACCCGGTGAGCCTGCTCGTCGTCGCCGCCGTGGCGGCGGCGCACGTCCTCGCCATGGCGGCCATCGACTTCGGGCGCGGCGACCCCATCCCCTGGCAGGCCATCGCGGTCGTCCCCCTGCTCGTGATCCTCCACGCGCACGGGTCCTCGCGCTGGCTGCCGCTCGGCCTCGCCGCGCTCGCCGCGGCGACGGCGGCAGCCATGCTCGCACCCGGTCCGGCGCTCCGTCCGACGCTCGCCCTCCTCGTGGGGACCGCGCCGGCCCTCTTCGTGCTCAGTGCCTGGATCGTCTTCTACCGCCAGGTGGAGGTGCTCGGCCGGCGGGCGGTCGAGACCCACCGCGCCGCCCAGGCCGCCCGTTTCGAGTCCGCCGCCCGCGAGGCCGCCCTCGCTGCCCGCGAGCGATGGCGGCACGCCGGGCTGGCTCGGTGCCGGAGCCTGCTCGAAGGGCTCGTGCACGGCGCCGACGACCCTGGGGACCCGGCCGTCCAGGCCGCCTGCGCGGACGAGGAGGCCTTCCTCCGCCAGGTCATGCTCCTCGACCCCGAGCTCTTCCGCCTCGGTCTCTGGCTGGCGTCCAGCCTCTCGCTGGCTCGCGCGCGCGAGGTGCACCTCACCGTCCGCGCCGGCGGGCACGACGTGGACGACGACGCCACGGCTCGCGCGCTCGGCGGTCTTCTGGCCGACGTCGTCGCCTCCGCGCCCTCAGGGAGCGAGGTGACGACCACGCTCTTCGCCAGCCGCGGGCACCTGATCTTCACCGTCGTCGGCCCGCTGCCGGCGATCGTCCTGTCGGCAGCGCGGTGGGAGGCGCCCCACGCGTGGACGGCGGGCGTGCACGGCCACGATCGGGTGGGGATGATCGAGGTCACGGGTCCCACATCCGCTCAGCTCCTGGAGGTCGCAGTCTCGTGAAGCCCGGATCCCCCGAGGGTCGTCAGCCCGCCGGCGCGGCGCGCCAGGTCGCGTGGCGGGTCGCCGTCGTCGAGGACCACCTCCTCCAGCGCCTGCGCACCGAGGAGCTGCTGAGCAGCCAGCGATCGATCGGGGTGGTGCACAGCTGCGAGACGCTGCCCGACTTCGTGGCGTGGCTCGAGGAGCAGGACGCGCGGGGCCGTCCGCAGCCGCACCTGCTCGTCCTCGATCTCGCCGTCGAACGAGGCCCGAACGTCGAGCCCGACACGGTCGCCATGCTCGTGAAGCGCGACATCAAGGTGCTCGTGCTGTCGGCCATGGCCCACCCACCCCTCGTGCGCCAGGTCCTGCGGGCCGGGGCGGCGGGGATCGTCGGCAAGCGGGACGCCGAGGAGGACATCATCGCGGCGGTCTGGAGCGTCCTCGGTCGTCGGCGGTGGATCACCCCGGAGGTCGCCTCGATCATCGCGGGCGACGACGAACGCCCTCGGCTCAGCGACCAGGAGGAGCGGGCCCTGATGCTCTACGCCTCGGGTCTCACCCTCGACGCCGTGGCCCAGACCCTGGGGGTCAAGCGCGACACGGCCAAGACCTACCTCGAGCGGGTCAAGGCGAAGTACCAGAGCGCCGGGCGCGAGGTCCGCACGAAGGCCGATCTCGCGCGCGTGGCCGTGTCGGACGGCTACCTGACCCCCGACCTGGAGCGACCCGGCCGCTGAGCGGCCGGTGCGCTAGCGGGCGCGACGGGTCAGCTGCTCGCGGTCGGTGATCGTGTAGCGGCGGTCGGACTGGGTGAGCCAGCCGAGGCGGACGAAGCTGGCGATGGCCTTGTTGACGCGCTCGCGCGAGGCGCCGACCATGCCAGCGAGCTCCTCCTGGGTGACCGGGAGGGTGAACTCGTCCTTGTCGCCGGCGAGCTCGAGGAGGCGCTTCGCCGTCCGGCCGGTGACGTCGAGGAAGACGGAGTCGGCCAGCGCGGCGTCCATCGAGCGGAGTCGCCCCGCGAGGAGGGCGACGACGCCCCAGAGGCGCTTCGGGTCCTCGTCGAAGACCTCGCGCACCGGGTCGTAGGGGATCTCGAGGATGCGGGACGGCTCCAGGGCGCGAGCCTCGGCCGAGCGGCCGAGGCCGTCGAGGAGCCCCATCTCCCCGAAGAGCATCCCGCGCTCCATGAGGGCGAAGACGGACTCCCGTCCGTCGATGGACTTGCTGGCGATCGCGATGCGCCCCTCCTCCACGACGTAGAGGTTCTGGGGATCCTCGCCCTCGCTGAAGATGACGTCCCCTCTGCGCAGCGACCGGGAGTTCGACGCGGCAGCGATCCGGGCCAGATCGTCGTCGCCGAGGTCGGCGAAGAGCTCGGTGCTGCGCAGGAGTTCGAGGTCGGTCACAGCGGCGAAGCCTACCTGTGTCTTACGTCGCAGGCCGTGGGCCGCGCGACCCATCGAACTACCGTGGCGTCGTGTCGGGCACGTGGACGATCGTCGTCGCAGGCGGGAGCGGATCCCGCTTCGGGGCGCGCAAGCAGTACCTCGAGCTGGCCGGTCGCCGGATCCTCGACTGGGCGCTCGACGCCGCAGCTGCGCACAGCGACGGCGTGGTGCTCGTGGTCCCCGCCGACGAGCTCGACCGACCCGAGCCGGCGGACCGCGTCGTGGCCGGCGGGGCCACCCGCTCCGGCTCGGTCCGGGCCGGCCTGGCCGCCGTGCCCGACGATGTCAACATCGTCCTCGTCCACGACGCGGCCCGTCCGGTCCCCTGCCCGGAGGTGTGGACGGCGGTCGTGGCCGCGATCGCTGAGGGCGCCGACGCAGCCGTCCCGGGCGTGCCCGTCGTCGACACGCTGCGGGAGCGGGACGGTGGCACCGTCGACCGGGATCGCTTCGTGGCCGTGCAGACCCCGCAGGGCTTCCGCGCCGCGGCGCTGCGGGCGGCCCACGCGGGCGACCCCGAGGGCACCGACGACGCTTCGCTCGTCGAGGCGGCGGGTGGCAGGGTGGTGGTCGTGGAGGGCGATCCCCGGAACATCAAGGTGACCACGCCGGTCGACCTCGCCCTGGCGGAGCTCCTGTGCCGGTGAGGGTGGGGCAGGGGTTCGACGTCCACCCCTGCAGCGACGACCCCGACCGGCCGCTCATCCTCGGCGGCGTGCGCTTCCCGGGGGAGCGAGGGCTGGCCGGGCACAGCGACGCGGACGCCATCGCGCACGCGGTCACCGACGCGCTGCTCGGCGCCGCCGGCCTCGGCGACATCGGCCAGCACTTCCCGGACACCGACCCGGCCTTCGCCGGCGCGGACAGCATCGAGCTCCTGCGGCGGGCCGTGGCGGACGTGCGGGCGTCTGGGTGGACCCCGTGCAACGTGGACTGCACGGTCGTCCTCGACCGGCCGAAGCTGGCGCCCGTGCGCGAGCTGATCCAATCCACGCTGTCGGCCGTCGTCGGTGCGCCGGTGACGGTGAAGGGCAAGCGTCCCGAGGGCCTCGGCGCCCTCGGGCGGGGAGAGGGCGTCGCCTGCTTCGCGGTGGCGCTCGTCGAGCAGACACCGGAGGATCGATGAGCGGACCCCGTCGCAAGCGCGGCCTGCCGAGCGCACCCACGCGCCGCTCGGCCACCCCGGGCCGGGTCCCGCCCGGCCGGCGCACCGCCCCGGGGGTGCCGCAGGGCAAGGTCGGCCCGAAGCGCCGCACGGGGGTCGGGGGCGACCAGGTGGAGGGCCGCCAGGCCGTGCGCGAGCTGCTGCTCGTCGGGCGCCGCAAGGTGCGCGAGGTGTGGATCCTCGCCGACACCGAGCCCTCCCCGGTGCTCGAGGACATCCGCGAGCTGGCGGAGGCCCACCGGATCCCAATCCGCGAGGTGGGCCGCGGCAAGTTCTTCGCCGAGGCCCGCTGCGAGGCCCCGCAGGGGGTCCTGGCCAAGGCGGCGCCCCTGCCCGAGCGCGCGCTCGAGGCCCTCGTGCAGCAGAGCGGGTCGACCCCGCCCTTCCTCGTGGCCGTCGACGGCGTCACCGACCCGGGCAACCTCGGCGCGCTGCTGCGCTCGGCCGAGTGTGCGGGCGTCACCGGCGTCATCCTGCCCCGCCACCGGGCCGTCCACGTCACCCCCACGGTGACCAAGGCGGCCGCTGGCGCGGTGGAGCACCTGTCCTTCTCGGTCGTGGGCGGGCTCCCGGCCGCGATCCGCTCCCTGGGCGACGCCGGGGTGTGGGTCGTCGGCCTGGACGCCGACGGCACCACCCAGCTGTGGGACCTCCCCGCCGCCGACCGGCCCATCTGCCTGGTGCTCGGCGCCGAGGGCAGCGGGCTCTCGCGCCTCGTGCGCCAGCGCTGCGACGACATCGTGAGCATCCCCCTCCTCGGGTCGCTGCCGTCGCTGAACGTCTCCGTGGCCGGCGCGCTCGCCTGCTACGAGGTCGCCCGGTCCCGCCACCGGGCCTGACCCCGGTGAGCCCGCGGCCCGCGGGCTCGACGGCCGTGCGCGCGCTGCGTGGTCGTCAGGCGGTGCCCCGGCGGTCGGCCACCACCCCCGCCCGCAGTCGCCCGACGTGGTCGCGCGCCCGTTCGGCGTGGCGGTGCCGTCCGGTTCGCGTGTTTCGGGAAGAAGAACTCGTCTTCCGAGTCCGCCGATTCGCGGTCTTTTGGCCGGTCGTAGCCCGCACAAGCGGACGCATGGTGCATCGTGACCATTGACACAGGGGATGCCGGATGGCACAACCTCACTAGTCACATTGGCTACTGCGAGTAGCAACCGCACCCGAAGTCGCACCACCCCGAGGAGCCGAGCCATGCGCCGCCGAGCAGACACACAGGGACTGACCGAGCTGAGCGACGTGGAGCTCGTGGCCCGGTACCAGGAGGGCTGCGAGGCTGCGCTGCAGCTGATCATCACCCGCTACCGGCGCTTCGCTCGGGCCAAGGCCCGCAACTACTTCCTCGTCGGCGCCGACCACGACGACGTGGAGCAGGAGGCCCTGATCGGGCTCTACAAGGCCGCTCGGGACTTCCGCCCCGAGCACCTGTCGTCTTTCCAGGCCTTCGCCGAGCTGTGCATCACCCGGCAGATCATCACGGCCATCAAGACGGCCACCCGGCAGAAGCACCAGGCGCTCAACCAGTACGTCTCGTTCTCGAGCACCCGCTCCGGTGACGACGACGAGCGCAGCGTCGAGGAGATGATCCAGGTCCACCGCCACGACGCGGACCCCGCCGACCGGGTCATCGCCGCCGAGCGCTTCCGGAAGACGCAGCACCGCCTCAGCGAGGTGCTCTCCCCGCTCGAGGTGGACGTCCTGCACCTCTACGTCGAGGGGCGCAGCTACCAGGAGATCGGCGAGATGCTCGATCGCCACGTGAAGTCGATCGACAACGCCCTCCAGCGCATCAAGCGCAAGCTCGGCCTGCACCTGGCCGAGCGCGAGGCGGCCGACAAGGCCGACGACCTCGCCCTCATCGCCTAGGGCGCCTCAGCAGGTCGCGAGCATCTCGGCCAGCGCGTCGACCTCCGCCTGGTCGGCCGTCAGGCCCCAGCGGGCCTTCACCCCGATCCAGCTGCGGGCGTACCAGCACCAGGTCTCGGTGCGGGGCGGCCGCCACCGGGCTGGGTCGTGATCCGCCTTCGACTGGTTCGTCGCGCTGGTCACGGCGAGCAGCGCGTCCGGGAAGTCGAGGTCGTTGGCGAAGGCCGCGCGGCGGGCGTCGTCCCAGTCCCGGGCCCCCGAGCGCCAGGCCTCGGCCAGCGCCACCAGGTGGTCGATCTCGAGGTCCTGCTCGGAGGTGACGACGGCGCCGTCGTAGACCGACAGCCAGGTGCCGTCGGCCCGGCGCTCCTCGGCGAGCACCTCGCAGCGGGTCCGGCAGCCATCGCCGTCCGCGTCGATCCAGTGCTCGAAGCGGTCCCGGTCGTACCCGCCCCGCGCCTCCGGGGCGACCACCAGCAGCTCCACCCCCGGCTCCGGCGGCACCGCCACGGTCGACGCCGTCGGCCGCGCTGAGCCCTCGGCCTCCGTGGACGCGGCCCACCACGCGACGAGGAGCACCAGCAGCGCGAGGACGCCGACCGGGACGCTCCCCGGGTGCTGTCCGCTCCGTCCCGCCCTCGTGGCCATCGCTCAGATCCTCCGCCGTCGGAGCGTCGACGGTAGGGGACCGCGCGCCGCGGGGCGCGGACCGGGCGCGCGCCCACCGGAGTCCGAGAGCCGGGTGTCGGGATCGAACCGACGACATCCGCTTTACAAGAGCGGTGCTCTGCCAGCTGAGCTAACCCGGCGGGGATCGCACACGCTACCGCCGCGCAGACCGCGGGATGCCCGCCGCGGGCGAGGGTCCTTGATTCGGGTCGGTGCGGCGGCCAGCCTTGACCCGATGGCTCTCAGCGACCGGGACCGCGCGATCCTCGACTTCGAGCGGAGCTGGTGGATGCTCGAGGGGCCCAAGGACACCGCGATCCGCGAGCGGTTCGAGCTCTCGGGCACCCGCTACTACCAGCTCATCGCCGAGCTGATCGACGATCCCGAAGCCCTGGAGTACGACCCGCTCCTCATCCGTCGCCTGCGCCGCGCCCGGGACCTTCGCCGCCGGGCCCGGATCGAGGGCCGGCCGATGAGCCAGCTCGACCGGCGATGAGGGAGACTGCCGAGATGCCTGCACGCCGCACCACCGAACCGACCGTGAACCCGGCGCGGGGCGCGGCCCTCGTCGTCATCGCCGTCGTGCTCGGCCTCGTGCTCCTGCGCAACGGGCTCGACACCTCGACGGTGGTGTCGTCCGGGCGCGACGACACGGAGGTCACCGGCGACACCGGCGGCACCGACGATCCGGGCACCGATCCGGGCACCGGTGAGGAGGGTGACGGCGGCGAGGGCGGCGAGACCGCGGCTCGCCCGCCCGCCGAGGTGACCGTGCTCGTCATGAACGGCACGAGCGTGAACGGCGCCGCCGGCAAGTACTCCACCGCCATCGGCACCGCCGGCTACCAGATGCTCGAGCCGGCCACCTCCCAGGTGAAGACGCCGACCACGCTCGTCTACTTCGTCGAGGGCTTCGAGGCCGAGGCCGCCCAGGTGGCCCTCGCGGCGGGCGCCCCGGCCACCGTCACGCCCGCGCCGATGCCCACGCCGCCGCCCGGGGACATCGGTGCCGCCAACGTCGTCGTCGTGATCGGCGATGACATCGCGAGCGCCACGCCCACCACGGCCGGCGCCCCCACCGGCTGACCGCAGCCCGTCGCGGCCGCCCTCAGCCGGCGTCGGCCGGTCGCGTCACCACCACGCGCACCGAGTAGCGGACCGTGCCGCTGGCCGGCGTCGCCGTCACGCCCTGGGGCGGGGCGATCGTGAGCTCGACCGAGCCCTGCGCCGTGGCCTCCGACCGCTCGACCGTCCCGTCGGCGGTCCGGTAGGTGGTGCGCCCCTCGGCGGTGACCTCGCCGGAGAGGTAGGCGCGCGACCCGCTGACCTCGAGCTCGTCCTCGACGTGGTGCCGGAGGTCGATCTCCACGTCGGCCACGGGTCGACCCTCGACGGTGAAGAGGCGCCGGAGCCGGCCCTCGCCGGTCACCGCCGGGCCGTCGATGGCCCACCGCCCGCCGGGGGCCACCGGGTCCCGGGGCAGGGTGGCGACGGACAGGAGCTGCTCGAGGACGGCCACGTCGACGCCGCCCGCGCCGGTGCCCTCCAGGTCGACCCCGGCCAGGCCGCCGTACCGGTCGAGGCGGGCCTCGCCCGAGGTCGTGGGCCCGTTCGGCCGGCGGACCTGGACGTCGACCACCACGACGTCGTCCTCGACCGCCCGCACCCGGTGGCGGACGTCGAGGACGAGGTCGAGCTCGCTCGTCTCGGGGTCCTGCCCGTCGACCGACTGCACGATCGTGGCGTCGATCTCGTACCGGTAGCGGAGCGTCTCGCCCACCTCCGGGCTCAGCGCGAGGTCGACCGCACCGTCGCGGCATCCCGCCAGCGCGAGCCCCACCAGCAGGAGGGCGGCCAGCGCGCGGAGACGTCGAGGCGAGCGCATCCCCGGCGACGGTAGCCAACCGGGGTCGTCCGGGGAGAGGCGCTACCGTCGCCCCCGATGCCGACCGTCGCCGACGTCGTCGCCGCGCTGCGGCGCCAGCCGGACCGCTCGGCGGTGATCGTCGACTTCGACGGGACGCTGGCGCCGATCGTGGAGGACCCCGCCGCCGCCCGCCCGCTGCCCGAGGTGCCGGCCGTCCTCGATGCGCTGGCCGACCGCTACGGCCTGGTCGCCGTCGTGTCCGGGCGCCCGGCAGCGTTCCTGCAGGCGCACCTCGGCCCGGGGCCGCTGCTCGTGGGGCTCTACGGGCTGGAGCGGGTGGAGGACGACACGGTCGTCGTGGACCCCTCCGTGGCCCCGTGGGCCGCGATCGTCGACGAGGCGGCGGCCGCTGCGACGGCGGAGCTGCCGTCCGCGGTGGGCGTCGAGCACAAGGGCCTCTCGCTCACCCTCCACGTGCGGACCGCCCCCGAGCTCGGTGACGACGTCGCCGCGTGGGCGGAGCGGGCCGCGGCGCGCTGGGGCTTGGCGACCGGTGCCGCTCGCATGTCCACCGAGCTGCACCCGCCGGTGGAGGTCGACAAGGGCACCGTGGTCGCCGGACTCCTCGCCGAGGCCCGCGCGGAGGCCGCGTGCTTCATCGGGGACGACGTCGGGGACCTCCCGGCCCTCGCCGCGGTGGCGTCGTTCGCGGCGGCGGGGGGCGCCGGCTACCGCGTGGTCGTGGCCTCGGAGGAGAGCGCCCCCGAGCTGCTCGCCGCGGCGGACGCGACCGTCCCCGGCCCGTCCGCCGTCCTCGACCTGCTCCGCGCCCTGCTCGCCTGAGGGCGCCGCGCCGCAGGGCCGGCGGCGGGCGGATCAGCCCGACGACAGGGCGGCGAGCTGGTCCGCCATCCAGTGGCGGGGGGTGCGCCGCTCGGCGATGGTGCGCAGCTGGGCGAAGCGGGCGGCGCGCTCGTCGGCCGGCATCGTCACGGCCCGGTGCAGGGCGGCTGCGGTGCCCGCCAGGTCGAAGGGCGGGACCTCGACCGCGGCGGGGCCGAGCTGCTCCCACGCACCTGCGCCGGGGGAGAGGGCGAGCACCGCGTCGCGCTCGTTGATCAGGGCCCCCTCGACGGCCACGAGGTTGAGACCGTCGCGGATCGGGTTGACGAGGAGCACGTCAGCGCGGCGCAGCACGGCGAGCGAGCGCGGGTAGTCGTCCTCCACGTGGAGGACGATCGGGGTCCACTCCGGCGTCCCGAAGCGCTCGTTGACCTCAGCGACGGCGGACTCGACCTCGGCCCGGTAGGCGGCGTAGGCGGGCACGCCCTCGCGGGACGGGTACGCGCCGGCGATGAACACGACGCGCCCGCGCAGCTCGGGGTGGGCCTCCAGCAGCGCGCCGAAGGCGAGGAACCCGCGGCGCAGGTTCTTCGACAGCTCGACCCGGTCCACCCGGCCCACCACGATCCGGTCGCCCACCACCTCCTCGAGCGATGCGAGGGCCGCGTCGCAGGCCGGGCTGGCGGCCGAGCGCCGGACGTCCTCGGGATCCGAGGCCAGCGGGGACACGAACGTGCTCGCGTCGAGGCCGGCAAGGCGCTGGGCGCTGGCCCGGAAGTCCGCAGCCCACTCCTCGGTGTGGAAGCCCCGGGCGTCGTGGGCGGCCATGCCCTCGAGCAGCTCGACGGCGGCGCGGCGGGGCAGCGGTCGCAGCCACACCGGCGGGGCGAAGGGGGTGTGGCTGAAGTGCACGGTGCCGAGGTCGGGTCGGCGCTCGCGCAGCCGGGCCGCGACGAGGCACAGGTGGTAGTCCTGCACGAGCACCGCCGCGCCCTCCGGGGCCGTCTCGGCCACGGCGTCGGCGAAGGCGCCGTTGACGGCCCGGTAGGCGTCCCAGGCCTCCTCCCACGAGGCGTCGAAGGCCGGCTCGCGCACGAGGTCCCAGAGCCCGTGGTGGGCGAACCAGAGCACCTCGTTGCTCACCACGTCGTAGGCCAGGCGGTACTGCTGCGGATCGAGGTCGATCAGCTGCACCCGGAGGCCCTCGGCGTCGACGACGCCCCGCTGGGCCGCGGCCCGGTCGCCCTCGGACATGGCCGCCGCCAGCCAGGTGGCGTCGGTGCCGGCGACGAGCGGGGCGAGGCCCGACACGAGGCCGCCCGCACCTCGCCGGCCCGTCAGCTCCCCGTCGGCGCCGAGGGAGAAGGCGACGGGGCCCCGGTTCGACACGATGACGACAGGACGGTGGGTCGAGGTCTCGGTGCGGTCCATGGCGCCGCCACCGTACCGATCCCGTTCGTCAGGCCCCGGCGGGTGGGCCACGATGGGCGCATGCGCGTCGTGGCCGCCCCGGACAAGCTGCGCGGGACCGCCAGCGCCCAGGAGGTCGCCGCGGCCATCGGCCGCGCCGCTCGCGCCGTCGGCTGGACCTGCACGGAGGTGCCGGTGGCCGACGGGGGCGAAGGGACGCTCGACGTGCTCGGCGGTCCCAACCGGACCTCCCGCGTGACCGGGCCGCTCGGCCACCTCGTGGACGCGGCCTGGCGCCTCGACGGCACGACGGCCGTGATCGAGATGGCGCGGGCGTCCGGCCTCGCCCTCCTCGAGGACGGGGTCGAGGGCAACGACGCCGTCGCCGCGTCCACCGCGGGGACGGGCGAGCTCATCGCCGCCGCGCTCGACGCCGGCGCTCGGCGGATCATCGTCTGCGTCGGGGGGTCGGCCAGCACCGACGGCGGTCTCGCCGCGCTCCGGGCCCTCCACCCGCTGGCCCGGCTCAAGGGCGTCGACCTGGTCGTGGCCTGCGACGTCCGGACCCGCTTCCTCGACGCGGCGGAGGTCTTCGCCCCGCAGAAGGGCGCGACCCCGGCGCAGGTGGCGCTCCTCGCGCGGCGCCTCGAGCGCCTCGCCGCCGTCTACGAGGAGGAGCACGGCGTCGACGTGCGGGAGCTCGACGGCGCCGGCGCGGCGGGAGGGCTGGCCGGCGGGCTGGCCGCCGTCGGGGCCCGGCTCGTCCCCGGCTTCGACCTCGTGGCCGACGAGGTCGAGCTGTTCGAGGCCATCGAGGGCGCGGACCTCGTCATCACCGCCGAGGGCTTCCTCGACGAGCAGAGCTTCGAGGGCAAGGTCGTGGGCGGGGTCGCCGAGCTCGCGGCCCACGCCGGGGTCCCGGTGGTCGCGATCGCCGGCCAGGTCTTCGAGGAGGTGCGGGGCCGGATCGAGGCCGTCTCGCTCGTCGAGCGCTTCGGCGAGGCGCGCGCCATGGCGGACGCCGTCGCCTGCATCGAGGAGGTCGCGGCGGCGCTCCTGGCCGCTCGGAGCTGACCGGGCCGGCCGGGCGACGTCCGGTAGGGTCGGCCAGATGGTGGAGCGGATCCGACGGGCCGGCCAGGTCAGCTGGGCCCTGTGCGGGATCGCCGCCGTGGTCGTCCTCCTCGGGGTGATCGCCTGGTACGTCCGGGTCATCTGGCCGCCGCTGATCCTCGCCGGCGCCATCGTCTTCCTGCTCAACCCGATCGTCACCCGCCTCCAGGCCCGGCGGATCCCCCGGGTGCTGGGCACGACGTTCACCTACCTGGGCATCGCCGCGCTCGTGACGCTGGCCATCCTCCTGATCGCGCCCATGGCCACCGACCAGTACAACCAGCTGGCGGAGGAGTGGCCGGAGCTGCGGGCCGACCTCGAGGAGTCCCTCAACGACCTCTCCCGCCGCTCGGTGGAGGAGGACTGGCCGATCGAGATCCCCACCTGGCAGGAGCTCGAGGCGCAGCTGACCGGCAGCGACGACTCCGACGGCGAGCTGTCACCGTCCGAGCGCCAGGACCGCTTCCTCGCGCAGCTGGACACGGCCCGCGAGGTGGCGCTCGAGGCGTTCCACATCGGGATCATCTTCGTGATCGGCCCGATCGTCGCGTTCTACCTGCTCCTCGACCTGCCCCACCTGCGCCGCACCGCCCGAGCCCTCGTGCCGATCCGGGCCCGCGGCCACGTCATGGTCGTGGGCCGCCGGCTGGCCAACGCCATCGGCGGCTACTTCCGCGGCCAGCTGGCGGTGGCCTTCGTGGTGGGGATCATGTCGTCGATCGGCCTGCGCCTCATCGGCCTGCCGTTCTGGCTGATCGTGGGCATGATCGCCGGCCTGTTCAACATGGTCCCGCTGATCGGCCCGTGGGTGGGCGGCGTGCCCGGCGTGCTGATCGCCTTCGCCACGGGCGGCGGGGTCCGCCAGGCCGTCGGCGTGGCCATCGTCATGGTCGTCGTCCAGCAGATCGACAACCACTTCATCAGCCCGATCGTCATGCAGCGGGCGGTGAAGCTGCACCCGGCGGCCGTCATGCTCGCCCTGCTCGCCGGCGGCACCCTGGGGGGCTTCTTCGGCCTCCTCATGGCGGTCCCGGCGACCGCGACGCTGAAGATCCTCGTCGGTCACGCCTGGCGCCACGCGGTGCTCGGGCAGCCCCTCGACGAGATCGAGGCGGCCTGGGGGCACGACGACGCGAAGCCGGCCACCGGGGTGGTGCTCGATCCGGACCCGAACCCCCACGTCCCCGAGGACGAGGTGCCGGCGGTCGTCACCGGCGGAGGCGAGTCGAGCGAGGGCGAGCCGGACGAGGGCTGAGCCCCCCGCGGCGCGGCGACCGGTGCGGCGCTCGGGGCGCCGAGGTCAGTGGGCGGGCTGGCGGTTGCGGACCCGCACCATGGCGGCGGCGAGCGCGGTCAGCGCGTCGTCCTCCTCCAGCGGGGTCGGGAAGGGGTCGTCGACGGCGAGCTCGGCTCGCTCGGGGGAGCAGCCGGTGAGGGCCTGCACGAGCTCGGTGAGCCGGTGGCCGCGCAGCTCCTCAGGCGCGGGCGCCGTCAGGTCGATGACCTGATCGCCGTCGTGCGTGGTGTTCTCGGCGATGTCCATCGGCTTCGTCCGTTCTCGCCCGGTGTCCGCATCCGCCCCCTCTGGGCGGTCGTACACCCTCTATCGGTCACGCTGCGTGACCACTTGAGGGATTCTTTAGGCCGAACGGCCTACTTGCAAGGGTGTGGTTCTGGCCCGAACGGGCCAAGACCTGCTCGGCGCCGCGCGCCGGTCTCAGGCCGTGCGGCGCCGGTACCCCGGGACCTGGGCGAGCGGCGGCCGCTCCCCGGCGTCGAGGGTCACCGCGTCGTGGCTCGGGCGCACGAGCGTGGCCGTGCCGCCGAGGTCGGTCCCGGCCCGGCGCAGCGCCGTCTGGAGGATGGCGAGGGCCTGGGGGGACAGCTGCTCGATGGGGCGGTTCCGGTGGTGGCGGACCCCGAGGTCCACCTGGGCCATGACCTCCGTGCCCCGCCGCTCCGCGATGTCGACGAGGAGCCCGAGCTCCACGCCGTAGCCCTGCACGAAGGGCAGCTGCTCGAGGAGGCGGCGCCGACCCGCGTACTCGCCGGAGAGCGGCTGCACGATCGAGCCGAGGTGGGGGAACATCGTGGCGATGACCGGGCGGGCCATGAGCTCGGTGACGCGGCCGCCCCCCTGGGGGTCGTCGCCGATCGGACGGTCGTAGAAGCCCTTCACGAACTCGAGCTCCGGTTGCTGGAGGAGGGGGCCGAGCAGACCGGCCACGAAGTGCAGGCCGAAGTCGACGATGTCGGCGTCGCACCAGGCGATGATGTCCCCGGTGGAGGCCGCCACCGACTTGTAGAGCGCCTCGCCCTTGCCGGTGCCGGGTCCGAGGTCCGGGAGCACCGACTCGACGGCGACGACCCGGGCGCCGGCGGCGGCCGCCACCTCGGCGGTGGCGTCGCTCGAGTGGTCGTCGACCACGAGGACCTCGTCGACCAGCCCGGTACGGACCCCCTCGCGGCAGATCGTGTCCACGATCGGCCCGATGGTGGCCTCCTCGTCCCGGGCCGGGAGGGCCACCGTGACGGACTGGCCCAGGGCCGACTTCTGGCGGACCAGCGTCGCCACGTCGAAGTGCGCGTGGTGGAAGGTCCGGATGATCGGCCGCCGCACCCTCCCTGCATACCAGCAACCCTCGGCGGGGCAAACCGCGCGGTCGGAGGCGCAGGTCGGGTGCGTCGGGAATGGCCGGGGCGCCGGCGGGGTTCGGTACGATCGCCCACCGCCGGCTGTGCCGCCCCCGCGGCCCCGATCGAAGGACCTTCCATGAGCGTCACCGTCCGCATCCCCACCACCCTGCGCACCCTCACCGGCGGCGAGTCCGAGGTCACCGTCGACGGCGCCACCGTGGGGGAGGTGCTGGCGAACCTCGAGGCGGCCCACCCGGGCTTCAAGGAGCGCATCCTCGACGACGACGGCGGCCTGCGCCGCTTCGTCAACGTGTTCGTCGCCGACGACGACGTGCGCTTCCTCCAGCAGCTCGACACCCCGGTGCCCGACGGCGAGACGGTCTCGATCATCCCCGCCGTCGCCGGCGGCTGAGCCCGGCCCTGGCGCGCCGGCCGGCCCGGCCGGCCCCGACAACCCGCGCGACCTCTCGAACCCGCGTCTCGAGCGCTGCGGAACCGCAGCCGGGGAGACGCGGGTTCGTCGTTAGCACTCTCCGGTTGCGAGTGCTGACCGCAGGTGCTTGACTTAGCAGTCGCACGAAGCGAGTGCTAACGCAGCCACTACGGAGGAACTTCCGCCGATGCCCAAGATCATCGCCTTCGACGAGGAGGCCCGCCGCGGTCTCGAGACCGGCATGAACAAGCTGGCCGACGCCGTCCGGGTCACCCTCGGCCCCAAGGGCCGCAACGTCGTCCTCGACAAGAAGTGGGGCGCCCCGACGATCACCAACGACGGCGTGTCGATCGCCAAGGAGATCGAGCTCGAGGACCCGTACGAGAAGATCGGCGCTGAGCTCGTCAAGGAGGTGGCGAAGAAGACCGACGACGTCGCGGGCGACGGCACCACCACCGCCACCGTCCTCGCGTGGTCGATGGTCCGCCACGGCCTGCGCAACGTGGCCGCCGGCGCGAACCCCATGTCGCTCAAGCGGGGCATCGAGCAGGCCGTCGAGGCTGCGGTCGAGGCCATCCGCGACGTCGCCGTCGAGGTCGACTCGAAGGACCAGATCGCCCAGGTCGCGAGCATCTCCGCCGCCGACACCGAGATCGGCCAGACCATCTCCGAGGCCATCGACAAGGTGGGCAAGGACGGCGTCATCACCGTCGAGGAGAGCCAGACCTTCGGCATCGAGATGGACCTCGTCGAGGGCATGCGCTTCGACAAGGGCTACATCTCGGCCTACTTCGTCACCGACACCGAGCGGATGGAGACGGTCCTCGAGAACCCGTACATCCTCTTCGTCGGCTCCAAGGTCTCCGCCGTGCGCGACCTCCTCCCCGTGCTCGAGAAGGTCATGCAGGCCGGCAAGCCGCTCCTCGTCATCGCCGAGGACGTCGAGGGCGAGGCCCTCTCCACCCTCGTGGTGAACAAGATCCGCGGCACCTTCCGCTCCGCCGCTGTGAAGGCCCCGGGCTTCGGCGAGCGCCGCAAGGCGATGCTGCAGGACATGGCCATCCTCACCGGCGGCCAGGTCATCAGCGAGGAGGTGGGCCTCAAGCTCGAGAACACCACCCTCGACCTGCTCGGCCAGGCCGCCAAGGTCATCATCACCAAGGACGAGACCACCATCGTCCAGGGTGCGGGTGACGAGGCCGACATCAAGGGCCGCATCCAGCAGATCAAGAACGAGATCGAGAACACCGACTCGGACTACGACCGCGAGAAGCTCCAGGAGCGGCTGGCCAAGCTCTCCGGCGGCGTCGCCGTCCTGAAGGTCGGCGCGGCCACCGAGGTCGAGCTGAAGGAGAAGAAGCACCGCATCGAGGACGCGGTCTCCACCACCAAGGCCGCCATCGAGGAGGGCGTGGTCGCCGGCGGCGGCACCACCCTGCTCCGGGCCCAGGCCAAGGTGAACGAGGTCGTCAACCGCCTCAGCGGTGACGAGGCCACCGGCGCCAAGATCGTCGCCGACGCCCTCGAGGAGCCCCTGAAGCAGATCGCCCTCAACGCCGGCCTCGAGGGCGGCGTGGTGATCGAGCGGGTGCGCAACCTCGACACCCCGACCGAGGGCCTCAACGCCGCCACCGGCGACTACGAGGACCTCGCCAAGGCCGGCATCATCGACGCCGCCAAGGTGACCCGCTCGGCCCTGCAGAACGCCGCCTCCATCGCGGCGCTCTTCCTCACCACCGAGGCGGTCATCGCGGACAAGCCCGAGAAGGAGGCCCCGGCCATGCCCGGCGGCATGGAGGACTTCTGACCCGGGTCCCGTCCTCGGCCGCCGCAGGCGGCCTGCGACGAGCCTGACGTGGGAACGGCCGCCCTCCGGGGCGGCCGTTCGCCGTTCACGGCCCGGCGCTCAGTACCAGATGCTCTTGCCGCTCCTGCGGTTGGCGGGGAGGTAGCGCAGGTCGACGTCGTCGGCCGGCTCGACGGGGCGCATCCACAGGTCGATGGCGCTCCACAGGGTCTGGCTGGAGCCGAAGAACAGGATCGGGGTCAGCCCGGCGACCGCGAAGGCCGAGATGAACACGGCCGGGGCGTTGCGGTCCTCCCAGGTGAGGATGAAGCCCGCCGCGATCGTCACGAGGAGCAGCCCGAAGCTCACGATCGTGTTCATGCCGATCGCGCCGATCCAGTGGCCCTCCTCCCGGTGGATCGGGAAGTTGCACCGGGGGCAGCGGGGCTTCACCCGGAAGAACGTCTCGAACATGTGGCCGCTGCCGCACAGGGGGCAGCGGCGGAAGAAGCCTCGGACCAGCATCCGCACGGGGCCGAGCGGGCGGGGGGAGGGCACGTCCTGCGCCATGGGCAAACCATCGCGCAGCACCCCACCGGGTGGCGACCTGGCCAGGGGCGGCGCGGTCGCCGCCCGGTACCGTGATCCCCATGGACGTCGAGCCGGGCGGAGAGGCCGACCCCCAGGGACCAGCGGCGAGCGACGCGCTCGCCGACGAGCGGGCTGCGGTGCGCCGCCTGATCGAGCAGGGGGCGGGCAGCCCGGAGGAGCTGCGGGACCTCGCGGCGCGCCTCCGGCAGCTGCGGGACGAGGAGCGGGCCCAGTGGCAGCGGGAGGTGCGCCCGCGGCTCGTGAAGGAGGCGCGCCGCCTCCGCGGCCGGGGCGGCGCCACCGGTGTCCCGCCGCTGCCCCCGCAGGCCGCCGGGCCGGGGGAGCCGATCGGCTCGATCGCCCCGCCCGCCGACCGGGCCGCGGCGCCCTCGGCCGGCCGTCCGATCGTCGGCGGCGACGCGGCCGCCCAGCGGCGTGCGCTGGCCGTCGCCGGGCTCGCCGTGCTGGTCGGGCTCGGGCTGCTCGCCGCGGCGACGACCGTCTGGCTCGTCCTCGTGCCGCTGGTCGGGCTGCTCGTCGCGGCCTGGGTCCAGGGCCGCGCCGCCCGGTCCTAGGCCCCGCCCGGACCCGTCTGGAAGGGGTCGCGCGCTGCGCCGGTAGCCTCGGGCCATGCCTGATGCGCTCGTCCCCTCGGTCGGCTGGGGTGTCCTCCACCTCTTCTGCAAGCTCGGCCCCCTGGCCGACGCCGACGCGGTCACCGCTGCGGTCGAGTCCGCCCGGGCCGACGACCACCAGGTCGTGGCCGTCGCCGTGCTCGGCCACAAGGCGGACCTCGGGATCATGGCCCTCGGTCCGGACCTCTGGCGCCTGCGCCGGCTCCAGACCGAGCTCGCGCAGGCCGGGCTCGAGGTGACCGACAGCTACGTGTCCCTCACCGAGATCTCCGAGTACGCCCAGGGGGTCCCCGAGGAGCTGAAGCAGGCGCGCCTCTACCCGAACCTCCCGCCGGAGGGGAAGACGGCCTGGTGCTTCTACCCGATGTCGAAGCGGCGGGGTGAGGTCGAGAACTGGTTCACGCTGCCCTACGACGACCGCAAGGAGCTCATGTACGAGCACGGGGCCAGCGGGCGGAAGTTCGCCGGGCGGGTCCTCCAGGTCGTGACCGGCTCCACCGGCGTCGACGACTTCGAGTGGGGCGTCACGCTCTTCGCCGTCCACCCCGATGACCTCAAGGAGGTCGTCTACACGATGCGCTACGACCGCGCCTCGGCGAAGTACGGCGAGTTCGGCCCCTTCTACACCGGCATGGTCGCGCCCCTCCCGGAGGTCCTGGAGGCCATCGGGCTGGTGTGACGGTGAGCACTCGGCGGGCTCCGCGGGCCTAGGATGCGGCCCTCGGGGAGGGACCCCTCCCTGTCCATCAACAACTGGGAGAGGAACGAGTGAGCACACGGAAGAGGTGGCTGAAGCTCGTCGCCGCCGTCGGGGCCCTGTCGCTCATGGCGGCGGCCTGCGGTGATGACGACGACAGCGGTGACGAGAGCACCGAGACCACCGAGGGCACCGAGACCACGGGCGGTGGCGGCGGCGGGAGCGGCCTCACCATCGGCGTGCTCTTCCCGGAGAGCGGCAGCCTGAACGCCATCGTCGGCGCGCTGCGCACCCCGGTCGATCTCGCCCTCGAGGAGATCAACGCCGCCGGCGGCGTCCTCGGCCAGGAGGTGCGCATCGCCGCGGCCGACGACGGCACCGACGACACGAACCTGGCCCGCTCCGGCCTGGAGCGGCTCGTCCAGTCCGACGGGGTCCAGGTCCTCCTCGGCCCGGCGTCGTCCACGCTGACCGAGGCGCTGATGGACGACATCGTCGCCGCCAACGTGGTGGCCTGCAGCGGCTCGAACACCGCGGCGTCCCTCGAGGACCTCGAGGACGAGGGCCGCTACTTCGGCTTCGCGCCGAACGACAACCTCCAGGGCCCCGCCCTCGCCGAGGTCATCGCGGACGACGGCCACACCAACGTGGCCATCCTCGTGCGCAACGACACCTACGGCACCGGCTTCGGCAACGCCATCGCCGCCGGGCTCGAGGACGCGGGCGTCGAGGTGGCCATCAACCGGGCCTACGACCCGGACTCGTCCACCGGCTACGCCGCCGACGTGGCGGCCGTCCTCGAGACGAACCCGGACGCCATCGCCCTCATCGGCTTCGGCACCGACGGCGCGCAGGTCGTGACCGAGCTCATCGAGCAGGGCGCCGGCCCGGGCACCATGCCGATCTACACCGGTGACGGCATGCAGAGCAGCAGCTTCTGGGAGGGCGTGAACTCGTCCGACCCGAGCGTGGTCCAGGGCATCAGGGGCACCGCCCCGGCGGCGGCCCCGTCCGGTGTCGAGCACCCCTTCGCCGCGGCGTACGCCGAGACGGGTGAGGACACGATCTTCTCGGCCTACTACTACGACTGCGCCATCGCCACGGCCCTCGCGGCCGAGGCGGCCCAGTCCACCGCGGCCGACGACATCGCGGCGGCCCTCGCCGACGTGACCTCGGGCGGCACCGAGTGCCAGACCTTCGCCGAGTGCAAGGAGCTGCTCGAGCAGGGCGAGGACATCGACTACCAGGGCGCCTCGGGCGACCTGACCCTCAACAGCGCTGGGCACGTGGTGTCGGGCGCCTACGACGTCTGGGAGTACGACGCCGAAGGTGCGCCGGTCACCCTCGACGTCCCGCAGATCATCATCGGGCGCGACTGATCCGGTCGTCCTGACGGTCTGAGCCGGCCCGGCTCCTCCACCCGGAGGGGCCGGGCCGGTCCGCGTCCCCGGCCGGGAGCGGACGCAGGGCGCGGCGCGGGGGCGCGGGTGCGGGCCTGCGGACGGTGCGGTCTCCGCCGGGCGCAGGTCAGCTGCGCAGCGTGCCGAGGTAGAGCTCGATGACCCGAGGGTCGTGCAGGAGCTCCTGGCCGGTGCCGGTGTACGCCTCCCGGCCCTGATCGAGCACGTAGGCCCGGTCCGAGATCTGCAGGCACCGGTGGGCGTTCTGCTCGACCATCAGGACCGACACGCCCGCCCGGTTCACCTCGACGATGCGCTCGAACACCTCCTCCTGCATGGCAGGGGAGAGGCCGGCCGACGGCTCGTCGAGGAGCAGCACCGACGGCTCCATCATGAGCGCCCGGCCCATGGCCAGCATCTGGCGCTCACCGCCCGAGAGCGAGCCGGCCCGCTGGGCCAGGCGCTCCCCGAGGCGGGGGAACAGGCCGCAGATCACCTCGCGGCGCTCCTCGACGACCTTGGGCCGCAGGAACGCGCCCATGCGCAGGTTCTCCGCCACCGTGAGCGACGGGAAGACGTTGTCCCGCTGCGCGACGTAGCCGACGCCCCGCTCCACGAGCTCGTGGGCCGGGAGCCGGCTGATGTCCTCGCCGCGGAGGACGACGGTGCCGCCCCGGACCGGGACGAGGCCGAAGACGGTCTTGATGAGCGTGGACTTGCCGGCGCCGTTCGGCCCGATGATGCCCACGAGCTCGCCCTCGCCGAGGACGATGCTGCAGCCCTGGAGGATGTCCACGCCGGGCACGTAGCCGGCCACGAGGCCCTCGGTGCCGAGGAGGTCGGCGGCGCTCACGGCTCCAGCTCCGGGTCGATGCGGTGCGCGGTGCCCAGGTAGGCGTCGACGACCGTGGGGTCGGCGGTCACGTGGGCGGGCGGGCCCTCGGCGATGACCCGGCCCTCGGCCATCACGATCACCCAGTCGCTGATCGAGTGCACGACCTCCATGTCGTGCTCCACGAAGAGCACCGAGCGGCCCTCGTCCCGCAGCGCGGTGATGTGCCCGAGGAGCGACTGCGTCAGCGCCGGGTTCACGCCCGCCATCGGCTCGTCGAGCATGACGAGCTTCGGCTCGACCATGAGCGCTCGCGCCATCTCGAGGAGCTTGCGCTGGCCGCCGGAGAGCTCGCCGGCCTTGTCGTCCGCCTTGGGGGCGAGCCCGACCTTGTCGAGGAGCTCCCGGGCCCGCTGCTCGTTGGCCTGCTCCTGCGAGCGCCAGCGGGCGGGAAGCAGGGCCCCGAAGAACCGCTCCCCCGGGTGCTGCTGGGCGGCGAGCAGCATGTTGTCGAGCACCGTCATGTCGGCCAGGACCTTCGTGAGCTGGAAGGTGCGGACCATCCCCCGGCGGGCCACCTCGTGGGCCCGGAGCTGGTGGATCGCCTCGCCGTCGAAGGACCAGGTGCCCGTCTGGGGGCGGTCGAAGCCGGTGAGCAGGTTGAAGAAGGTGGTCTTGCCGGCGCCGTTCGGGCCGATGAGGGCGGTGATCGTGCCCCGCTGGACCTCCACGTGGTCGACGTCGACCGCGGTCAGGCCGCCGAAGGTGCGGGTGACGCCGTCCACGACCAGCAGGGGGTCGGGCTTCGGCACCCCGGGGCGGGGCGCCACCCCGGCGAGGGCCGCGGCCGCCGGCGACGCGCTCATCGGGCCTTCCCCGGGGCCCGGCCGCCCAGCAGGCCCTGCGGGCGGAAGATGACGAGGAGCATGAGCCCGAGGCCCACGAAGGCGAGGCGCACCGACCCGATGTCGCGCTGCTCGATGACGCCCCCGAGGAGCGAGTCATCGGTGATCAGCTGGCGCAGGAGCGTGTCAGAGGCCTGGAGCAGGAACCAGAAGAGCATGGCGCCGACGACGGGGCCGAGGATGCGCCCGATGCCGCCGAGGATCAGGGCGACGTACATGTAGAAGGTGAAGACCGTCTGGTACTCGCCGGGCGTCGTGTAGTTCGCGTCGATGGCGATGAGGAGGCCGGCCAGGGCGCCGAGCACGCCGCCGTAGACGAGGCTCTGCACCTTGAACACGTAGACGTTCTTGCCGAGGCTGCGGGCGGCGTCCTCGTCGTCGCGGATGGACCGCAGGACCCGGCCCCAGGGGCTGCGCACGAGCAGCCAGGTGACCAGGACGGCGAGCGCGACGAGCGACCAGCCGACGAGCATCACCCAGGCCTTGCGCTGGTCGATGGCGATGCCGAGGAAGCCGTAGTCCCCCTCGGGGATCGGGTTGATCCGGTAGAAGCTGGACGCCCAGCGTCCGATGCCGCTCGGACCGCCGGTCACGCTCTCGACGGAGGTCGACCGGACGGTGATGCGGATGATCTCCGAGGCCGAGATGGTCACGATGGCCAGGTACTCGGCCCGGAGCCGCAGGGCGGGGAGCCCGAGCAGGAGGCCGAGGATCACGGCGCACACGACGCCGGCGACGATGGCCGCCCAGAAGGGCCAGCCCCAGAGGTTGGCGCTGATGCCGGCTCCGTAGGCGCCGGCGGCCAGGAAGCCGATCTGGCCGATGTTGAAGAGGCCCGTGTACCCGAAGTGGACGTTGAGGCCGATCACGGCGAGCGCGTAGGCGATGGCGGGGACGCCGGTCGCGGCGCGCAGGCCGTCGGTGAGCACCTGTGCGAGGTCCATGGCTACCCGATCCGCTCCGGTCGTCCGAGTAGGCCCTGCGGCCGCACGAGGAGCAGGAGGATGAGCCCGAAGAGGGCCCAGGCGAACTTGAACTCAGCCGGCACCCACAGCGTGGACAGCTCGGAGACGAGCCCGATGGCGAGCCCGCCGACGAGCGGCCCGTAGGCGGTGCCGATGCCGCCCAGCACCACGGCGGCGAAGATCGGGAGCAGGAGGCGGAAGCCGATGTCCCACTCGACGCCGTAGAGCGTGGCGTAGCTGATGCCGCCGAGGGCGGCGAGAGCGGACCCGGCCACCCAGACGATCGTCACGACCCGGCGCACGTCGATGCCCGACGACTCGGCGAGGTCCCGGTTGTCGCTCACGGCCCGGATGGCGGTGCCGAGGCGGGTGCGCTGGAGCACGAGGGCGTAGAGGGCGACGACGCCGACCCCGAGGAGCAGCACGACGAGCTGCTTCGGGCGGAGGACGAGCGGACCCCACTGCCACGGGGCCTGGGCGGCGTACTCGCGCAGGGGCCGCACCGAGTTCCCGAACAGGACCGTGTACGTGTACCGCATCAGCATGGCGAGGCCGATCGACACGATCATCATGGAGATCAGGTCGGTGCGCCGGTCGAGGAGCGGGCGCCAGAGGGCCCGGTCCTGGACGGCGCCGAAGACACCGCCGAGGGCGACGCCGACGACGCCGGCGACGATCACGCTCCAGCCCGGGCCCACCGTCCCGGAGCTGAAGTACCAGGTGACGAGCGCGCCGAAGGTGACCATCTCGCCGTGGGCGAAGTTCACGAGCTTCGTGGTCCCGAACACGAGGGACAGGCCGATCGACGAGAGCGCGATGACCATGCCGACGACGAGGCCGGTCCACAGCCGCGTGACGACCCGGTTGCCCGAGGGCGGGCGAGGCGAGTCCGCCCCGGAGCGGACGACCCGCTCGCCGAGGGCGAAGTTCACCCGCTTGTCCCGGCCCTCCAAGACTCGGACGTTCGGCAGCTCGCTGCGGTCCGGGTCCCGCAGCGTCACGTCCTCGGGGAGCGTGGAGGGGTCGATGCGGACCCGATAGGTGCCGGGCCCGGGGAGGACGATCCGCCACTGGCCGTCGGCGTCGCTCGTGGCCGTGCCGACGGGCTCCTCGCCGAGCAGCGCCTCGATCTCGGCGCCCTCGACCGGCCCGTGCTCGGAGTCCTCGAGCACGCCGAAGACGGCGACCTCCGCCGGCGCGGGGTCGCCCTCCTGCGCGTGGGCCCCGGGGGAGGACAGCAGCACGGCCAGAAGCGCCAGCAGCACGCCCATTGCCCCCGTGACCAGGCGCCGAGCAAGGTCGGTGGTCACGGGGGGGCATCCTAGGGCCCGCCGGGGGGCGCGCTGCGAAGTGGCGACCCGCCGGCCGACGCGGGGCCGCGCCGCGCTCCGGGCCGGCCCGGCGGGGAAGATGGGGGTCCCCGGGTGGCCCCGGGCCACAATGGCGCGATGACCGCCGCCCCGGCTCCGCCCGGCTCCCTCGACGCCCTGCGGGCGCGCCTGCGGTCGCTCGGGTCGGTCGTCGTGGCCCTGTCCGGCGGGGCGGACTCGGCCCTCGTTGCCCGGGTCGCCCACCTGGAGCTCGGCGACCGAGCCCTCGCGGTCACCGCGGTGTCGCCCTCGCTCGCGGGGGAGGAGCGCGACGCCTGCCGGGACCTCACCGGGGCCTGGGGCATGCGCTGGCAGGAGGTCGAGACGACCGAGCTCGACAACCCCGACTACGCCCGCAACGACGGGGACCGCTGCTACTGGTGCAAGGACGCGCTCATGGACGCGCTCGTCCCGCTGGCCGAGGCCGAGGGCGCGACCGTCGTGCTCGGCGTCAACGTCGATGACCTCGCCGACCACCGGCCGGGCCAGAAGGCGGCGGCCGAGCGGGGTGCGGTCTTCCCCCTCGTCGACGCCGGCTTCACGAAGGCCCGGGTCCGGGCGGTCTCGAAGGACCTGGGCCTCGTCACCTGGGACAAGCCGGCCGCCGCCTGCCTGGCCTCCCGCCTGCCCTACGGCACGCCCGTCACCCTCGGGCGGCTCCAGACGGTGGAGCGGGCCGAGGCCGGCCTGCGGGCCCTCGGGTTCCGCGCGCTGCGGGTCCGCCACCACGGCGAGGTGGCCCGCATCGAGGTGCCGGAGGCGGACCTCGAGGCCGTCGTGGCCCGTCGGGCCGAGGTGGTGGCCGCCGTCGAGGCGGCCGGCTACCGCTGGGCGACCCTCGACCTGGCCGGACTGCGCAGCGGCGGGTTCAACCAGCTCCTCGAGCCCTGACCGCCACGGGCGGGCGCGTCAGTCCGCGGGCGGCTCCGGCGCGGGGCGCAGCGCCGGCGGGGTGCTCGGGTGGGTCACGTCGTCGGCGGGCTCGTCGGCGGGCGGCTCGCCCGGGTCCTGGCCCGGCCGGTCCATGGACACGGGCGTCCACGTCGGGAAGCGGATGTGCGGCACGTCCAGGTGGCCGACGATCCGACCGCGCTCGGCCAGCGCCTCCAGGTGGGGCTTCGCCGCCTCGGGCCCGCCGACCATCGCCACGTAGTCGGGGACGGGGAGCAGGAGGGGTCCGCCGTCGACGTCGCCCTCCCGGACCACGGCCTCCACCTCGAGCGTGGGCTTGCCGGGCTGGCTCGGGTCGACGCACCAGCAGTGGTACACGACCCCCTCGAACACCGACAGGGCGCGGATGCGCATCAGCGACGGCTCCCGCGGGGCCCGAGGTCGGTGCTCACCCCTCCAGCATGGCCGCATCCGGGGTCGCGGGCGCGCGGGCGGCGCTCAGCGGGGCGGGTTGTCGTGGCGTCGGCGGCGGAGGACGACGTGGGCCTTGGCCGCGCCCCACACGAGGCCCGGCTCGTGCACCTCGTCGCCGAGGTCCCGGAACGCGCCGGGGGTGAGGTCGTAGGGATCGTCCGGGAACAGGCGCTCGGCCTGCGCGTCGCGCTCGACGGGCGGGACGCCGGCGGCTCGGAGGACCGCGGTGGGGTGGCGGACGGCGCCGCGGATGATCGACAGCGGGTTCGTCCGCTGCGCGTCCACGTCGGTCTCGAGCAGCGCCCGCAGCGCGGGGACCACCTCGGCGACCGCGCCCGTCGCGGCGTCGATCGCGGTCTGCTCGACCTCGGGGGGCAGGGCCCGGCCCGACCACGCCGTCCAGCGCTCGGCCACCGTGCGGCGCACCCACCCCGGGAGCGCTCCCTCCACGGCGCGCAGCAGCGTCGCCGCGTGCTCGGCCAGCGCCGCGAGGTCCGCGGGGTCGTCGGCCGGGTGGACGGGTTCGGGCGCAGCCACCGGCCCATTCAACCAACGGGCGGCGCGAGGCCGCGCCGGGGGCGTCAGCCGGCGGCGCGGGGGAGCGGGCGGAGGCGGTGGTCCGGCGTGAAGAGGCGGCGGGAGAGGCCGAGGCCCACGACGGTGGCGTTGGTGGCCACGCAGCCCAGGATGAGGAACATCACCGCGGCCTGCACGAGCACGGCCTCCACGGGGTCGGCGCCAGCCAGGATGAGGCCAGTCATCGCCCCGGGCAGGAACACGAGGCCCACGGCCTTGGTGCTCTCGATCTGCCCGGTCAGCGCGACGCGCAGGGCGGCCCGCAGGTACGGGCGGCCGGCCTCGGACGACGGCTGGCCGAGGGCGAGGCGGGCCTCCACCTCGTCGCGGTGGTCGGCCAGCTCGCCGATCACCCGCCGGCACGCGGTGACGGTGCCGCTGATCGAGTTGCCGACCATCATCCCGGCGATCGGGATGATGGCCCGGGGCGTGGGCTCGTAGATGCCGGCCCCGAACACGACGCCGAGGCTGAGGACGGCCGAGGCGCCGGTGGCGAGGAGGGCGAGCCGCAGCGCGTCGGGGACCTCCGGGGCCCGCCGGCGCACGGTGATCGCGGCGAAGAGCACCATGCCGACCACCCAGGCCCACGCGGCGGCGACCGGGGCGTCCTCGTCCAAGAGGGCGGCCAGCGCGTAGCCGACGAGCAGCAGCTGCCCGAGGGCCCGGGCGCAGGCCCAGAGCATCGTGCGCTCCAGCCCCAGGCGGCGCCACGCGGAGAGCCCGACGGCGACGGCCACGAGGGTCAGGGAGGCGAGGAGCCCACCCCAGCCGATCGCGCCCTGCCCGCTCACCCGCGCACCTCGACGACCCGCCCCTGGTCGAGCACGAGGCAGCTGTCAGCCAGGCGCGCCACCTGCTCGGGGTCGTGGGAGACCCACACGATCGGGACCCCCCGCTCGTGGGCGAGGGTCTCGGCCAGGCCCTCGAGGACCTCGGTGGCCCGGGGGTCGAGGGCCGAGGTCGGCTCGTCCATGAGGAGCACCTCGGGCCGGGCCATGAGCGAGCGGGCCAGGCACATCCGCTGCTGCTCGCCGCCGGAGAGGTCGTCGGCCACGCGGTCGAGCATGTCCGACTCGAGCGCGGCGCGCCCGAGCGCGTCTCGCATCTCCTGCTCGGTGGCGTCCGGCGCCGCGACCCGCAGGTTGTCGCGGACGGTGCCCGGGAACGGCGTGGGCCGCTGGAAGACCATGCCGACCGTGCGCCGATGGACGAGAGGGTCGAGCTCGGCCACGTCGCGGTCGCGGAACAGGACGCGCCCGCTCGTGGGCACCTCGAGCCGGTTGCAGAGGCGCAGCAGCGTCGACTTGCCGCTCCCCGACGGGCCCATGAGGCAGGTGATGCCCTGGTCCGCGATCGTCGCCGTGATGCCGTCGAGGATCCTCCGCCCGTCGGCGTCGAGCACCACGTCCTCGAACGAGAAGAGGGCGGTCACGGCGCTCGTCAGGTCAGTCGTCGTCCTTCTCGAAGCGCTGCCACCCCGCGTCGGTGATCGACCGGGGCTCGACGAACAGGCAGTGCTCCGGGCAGGCGAAGGGGGCGGCCTCGGCCATGTCCACGCGGCAGCGCTGCACGACCTCCCCCGTGGGGGTGGTGCGTGTGGAGTAGTGACGGCAGTCCTCCCGCACGGCCATGGGAGAAGTCTCCCACGCTCGGGCCGGTAGCCTCCCATCCCATGGCTGATCGGCTGGTCGTCATCGGTGGCGACGGAGGCGGGATGGCGGCGGCCATGCAGGCGCGGCGGGCGCAGCCCTACCTGGAGATCGTCGCCCTCGAGAAGGGCGCGTGGACCAGCTACTCGGCCTGCGGGATCCCGTACCTCGTGGGCGGCGACGTGCCCGCGCTCGAGGCGCTCGTGGCCCGCTCGCCGCACGAGCTGCGCGAGCAGCACCGCATCGACGTGCGGCTGCACCACGAGGTGCTCGGCATCGACCACGGCAGCCGCGAGGTCGAGATCCGGGACCACCTCCACCGGCGGACCATCCGCCTGGGCTACGACAAGCTCCACGTCGCCACCGGGGCCCGGCCCACCCGCCCGGAGCTGCCGGGCATCGACCTCGATCACGTCCACGGGGTGCAGACCCTCGACGACGCCCGCGTGCTGCTCGACCACGCCCGCACCCGCCCGTGCCGCGACGTCGTGGTCGTGGGCGGCGGCTACATCGGGCTCGAGATGGCGGAGGCGTTCGTGCGGTGGGGCGCGTCCGTCACCCTGGTGGAGCGCAGCCCGCACCTCATGGGCACCCTCGACGCGGACATCGCCGACCGGCTCGTGGCCCCGCTCGAGGCGCTCGGGGTGCGGGTCCGCACCGGCACGCCCGTCGCAGGGTTCGAGCCCGGCAAGGTGCTCCTCGAGGACGGCAGCGCCCTGGACGGGGACCTCGTCGTCCTCGGCCTGGGCGTCACGCCGAACGCCGAGCTGGCCGCCGAGGCCGGTGCCGCGACGGGCGCCAAGGGCGCGCTCTCGGTCGACCGTCGCCAGCGGACCAGCCTCGAGGGCGTGTACGCGGCGGGCGACTGCTGCGAGTCCTGGCACCTCGTGTCGGGCCGGCACGTGCACCTGCCCCTCGGCACGGTCGCCAACAAGCAGGGTCGGGTCGCCGGCATCAACCTGGGCGGGGGCTACGCGACGTTCCCCGGGGTGGTCGGGACCGCGATCACCAAGGTCTGCTCCCTCGAGGTCGCCCGCACCGGGCTGACCGAGGCCGAAGCGGCCGATGCGGCGATCGATGCCGTCGCCGCGACGATCGAGACGACCACCCGGGCCTCCTATCTCCCCGACGCCGAGCCGATGACGGTGAAGCTCGTGGCCGAGCGAGGCACCGGCCGCCTGCTCGGCGGGCAGATCGTCGGCGGCGTCACCGCAGCCAAGCGGATCGACACGATCGCCACCGCCCTCCACGCCCGGATGCGCGTCGACGAGGTCGTCGACCTCGACCTCGCCTACGCCCCGCCGTTCTCGAGCGTCTGGGACCCGGTGGCCATCGCCGCCCGCGTGCTGTCCGGGAAGCTGGCATGACGGCGGCGCCGGACCGGGCCGCGCTCCGGGAGGACCGCAGCCTCGCCGGCGCTGCGCTGTGCCGTCGGTACAGCGACCTGATGGACGAGTGGCTGACCGGGCTCTTCGCCCAGGCGGAGGCCGAGCTCGGGTCGGGCGACGTCGCGCTCGTCGCCATCGGCGGGTACGGCCGGGCCGAGCTCAGCCTCGAGTCCGACGTCGACGTGATGCTCCTGCACCGGGGTCGCGGCGACATCGGGACCTTCGCCGACCGGCTCTGGTACCCGGTGTGGGACGCCGGCCTGAAGCTCGGCCACGCGGTGCGCACCCCCAAGGAGGCCCTCGCCCTCGCCGACGGCGACCTCGACACGGCGACCAGCCTCCTCCAGGTGCGCCACCTGGCCGGCGATGCGGCGCTCACCGAGGACCTGGCCGAGCGGGCGCTCGCCCAGTGGCAGAAGCGCTCGAAGCGGTGGCTCGGCGAGCTGGCCGACCGGGTCCGGCAGCGCCACCAGGCCGCCGGCGAGGTGGCCTTCCTGCTCGAGCCCGACCTGAAGGAGGGGCGGGGCGGGCTCCGCGACGTCCACGCGCTCCGCTGGGCCGACGCGGCCCGGCGCCTGCTCTGGGAGGGTGACGACTCCGCCCTCGTCGCCGCCTACGAGACGCTGCTCGCCACCCGCGTCGAGCTGCACCGCCTGACCGGTCGGCGGGGCGACGTCCTGCGCCTCCAGGACCAGGACGCGGTGGCTCGAGCCCTCGGGCACGCCGACGCCGACGCGCTCATGCGCGAGGTCGCCTCGGCCGCCCGCACCGTCGCCTGGCGCAGCGACGACGCCTGGTCCCGGATCGAGGCCGCGCTCGTGGGGCCGCTCGGCTTCCGCCACCGGCGGGACCGCAGCCTCGGCCCCGGGCTCGTCCTGCGCGACGGCGAGGTCCACCTCACCGCCGACGCCCAGCCGGCCGAGGACGCCACGCTCCTCCTGCGCGCGGCGGCGGCCGCGGCGAACGGCCGCACCCGCATCCACCGGGCGTCGCTCGACCGTCTCGTCGCACAGGCCACCGCCCTCCCCGAGCCCTGGCCGCTCGCCGTGCGGGAGGCGTTCGTCGACCTGCTCCTCGCCGGCGACACCGCCATCCCCGTCATCGAGGCCCTCGACCAGCTCGGGCTGTGGATCCTCGTCATCCCCGAGTGGGAGGCCGTCCGCAGCAAGCCGCAGCGCAACGCCTACCACCGCTTCACGGTGGACCGGCACCTCATGGAGGCGGCGGCCAACGCTGCGGAGCTCGTCGCCCGCACCGACCGGCCGGACCTGCTCGTCGTGGGGGCGCTCCTCCACGACATCGGCAAGGGCTACCCAGGCGACCACACGGAGGTCGGCATCGACCTGCTCGCCACCATGGGGCCGCGGATGGGGTTCCCGCCGGCCGACGTGGCGACCCTCCAGGCGCTCGTGCGCCACCACCTGCTGCTGCCCGACGTGGCCACCCGGCGCGACCTCGACGACCCCGCCACCCTCGATCAGGTGGCCGCCGCCGTGGGCGACGCCCAGACGCTCGGCCTGCTCGCCGCGCTGACCGAGGCCGACAGCATCGCCACCGGCCCGGCGGCGTGGGGGCGCTGGAAGGCCGAGCTCGTCCGGGTGCTCACCAGCCGCGTCGACCACCTCCTGAGCGGCGGCGACGCCGACGAGGTGCGCGGCCGCTTCCCCGACGCGGCGCAGCGGGCGCTGCTCACCGCGAGGCAGCAGGTCATCCAGACGACCGGCGACGTGCTGACCGTCGTCGCCGAGGACCAGCCCGGGCTCTTCAGCCGGGTGGCCGGCGTGCTCGCCCTCCACGGCCTGGACATCGTCGACGCCGCCGTGACCTCGCAGGACGGCATGGCCCTCGAGGTGCTGCGGGTGGAGTCGACGATGGGCCCCACCGTCTCCTGGGACCGGGCCGTCGCCGACCTCGAGAAGGCGCTCGAGGGACGCCTCGCCCTCGAGGCCCGGCTGGCCGAGCGGGCTCGGGTCTACGGCAGCCGCACGCCCCGCAGCCCTCAGCCCGCCCCGATCCGGGTGCACGTCGACAACGACGCCTCGCAGGCGGCGTCGGTCGTCGAGGTCCACGCGCCGGACTCGGTCGGCGTGCTCTACCGGATCACCCGGGCGATGGCCGACCTGCGCATCGACATCGTGTCCGCCAAGGTGCAGACCCTCGGGGACCGGGTCGTCGACGCCTTCTACGTGCGCGACGCGTCGGGCACCAAGGTCACCGACCCGGTGCTGCTCGCCGAGCTCGAGCGGGCCCTGCGCCACGAGCTCTCCCGCTAGCCGCCCGCGCCCGTGACGGGCGCGCGGACGTTAGGTTTCGCGCCATGGCCGACCGGACGCCCGCGACCCACGCCGACCTGATCCGCTGGTCGGAGGCCCTGGCGGGGATCGCCCGCACGGGCCTCGGCTTCACGCAGAGCCTCTACGAGCGGGAGCGCTTCGAGGAGGTGCTCCACATCGCCGCCGACATGCGGGCCGCGGCCCGGGCGGACGAGGTCATGGACGTCGAGGACTACGTCGACGAGTGGATGCGCAGCGTCGGGCAGGGCGTGGCCGGGTACGTCACCCCGAAGACGGCCGTCGGCGCGGTCGTCCACGACGGGGAGGGCCGCATCCTCCTCGTCCAGCGGGCCGACTCCGGCGTGTGGCTGTACCCCACCGGCTGGTGCGACGTGGGCTACTCGGCCAGCGAGGTGGCCGTGAAGGAGGTCAAGGAGGAGACCGGGATCGACTGCGTGCCCGAGCGCGTCATCGCCGTGCTCGACGGGATGCGCATGGGCTTCACCCGCATCCCCCTCTACTCCATCGTCTTCCTGTGCCGGGCCGTCGGCGGCGAGCTCAGCGCCCACCCGCTCGAGACGGCGGACGTCGGCTGGTTCGCCGAGGACGAGCTCCCGCCCATGACCGTCGGCCTCCCGCAGTGGGGGCGCCACGCGTTCGCCGCGATCCGGGGCGAGAAGGTGGACGTGCTCTACGACGAGCCCCGCAACCCCACCTGGCACCGCGCGGACGACCTGTAGCCCGGCGGGCGCGGCCGGCGGCTACTGGTCGCGCAGGAAGCGCTCCACCTCGTCGGCGATGCTCGTGCCCTGGTGGTGGTCCGGGTCGGCGTCGTGGCGCTCCTCGAGGCTGGCCACGTACGTGGAGGTCTCCTCGTCGGCCTCGACGAGATCCGTCACCTGCCGCTCGTAGGAGGCGGTGGCGATCTCGAGGTCGGTGGCCTCCAGCTGGGTGCCGATGATCCGCGCCAGCCGCTCGAGGAGGGCGAGCGTCGCCTTGGGGGAGGGGGCCCCGGGGACGTAGGACGGCACCGTCGCCCACAGCGACGCAGAGGTGATGCCCCGGCGCCGCCACGCGTCCTGGAGCACGCCCACGATGCCGGTGGGGCCCTCGTAGCGGGACGGGCGCATCGGGATGCCGGCGATCTCGTCGAGCCCCTCGGCGCTCGCCGTGATCGGGGTGGGGCGGGTGTGGGGGACCTCGGCGAGCAGGGCCCCCAGGGACACGGCGAGGCGCACGCCGAGCTCGTCGGCGATGTCGCAGATCTCCGCGCAGTAGGTGCGCCACCGCAGCTGCGGCTCGGCGCCGACGACCACCACCACGTCCTGGCCCGGCGCGTCCGGCGCAGACCCGGCGAACACCTCGGTGACGGGCCACTCGATCGTGCGGCGGCCCTCGGAGTCGAGGTGGATCTCGGGCCGGGTCGAGGTGAAGTCGTAGAACTCCTCGGAGTCGATCTCGGCGATCCGGGTCAGCTCCCAGCGCTCCACCAGGTACCGGGCGGCACCGCTCGCGGCGTCCCCGGCGTCGTTCCAGCCCTCGAAGGCGGCGATCAGCACGGGCTGGGCCAGCGTCGGCCGCTCCGTCCAGCTCACGTGCTCCATCGCCCCACCGTACCGCCGGGTCCGCAGCGCCCCACGATGCCGGGAACCGGGACGGCCCCTCGGACGACCAACCGACCATGACGCGACGACTCCTCGCCATCCCCGCCCTCGCGGCCCTGGTGCTCCTCGCCCTCGCGGGCCCGGCCAGCGCCCACGTCGAGGTGGACCCCACCGAGGCCATGGCCGGGACCACGACCACGCTCACCTTCACCTTCCACCACGGCAAGGACGGCACGGCCACCACCGGCCTCGAGGTGCTGATCCCCGACGGCGTGGTGGTCGAGGAGACCCCCGAGGTGCCGGGCTGGACCGTCACCGTGGACGACGAGGCGGGCACGGTCACGTGGTCCGGGGGCTCGATCCCCGACGGCGAGCACGGCGCCTTCCCGATCGTGGTGACCCTCCCGGCCGAGGCGGGGGAGCTGCTGTTCAAGACCGTCCAGACCACCGAGGCCGGTGAGCTGGCCTGGATCCAGGAGGAGGCGGACGGCCACGGCGAGGAGGGCGACCACCCGGCGCCGCGGCTGGTCCTCACCGCCAACCCCGACGTCACCGCGACGACCGAGTCGCCGACGACCACCGAGTCCGACGACGACGCCACGACGACCACCGAGCGCCGCGGCGTCGGCACCACCGTCGAGGCCGACAGCCGCGACGACGGGAGCAACAACGCGGCCGCCTGGTTCATCGGGTCGGGCATCGCGGCGATCGTGGCGATCGCCGTGGGCGGCTACGTCCTCAAGCGCCGCGCCGGCTGACCGGGGCCCGAGCGGGCCAGGCTGAGCCGATCCCGGCGCGGGGGGAGAGCACCGGGATCGGCTCAGACCGCCGCCGTGACCGGGACCACGCTGTCCCGGACGACGGGGCCGCTGCCCCCCAGCCGCTGGTCGAGCCGCCGCGCCAGACCAGCGACGAGCCAGTCCTCCTGTCGTCGGGCAGCGACGGATGCAGCCGCATTCGCAACCGCCTGCTGCGCACCGAGGGCTCGGAGGAAGCTCGGGAAGAAGGGCACGAGGGCATCGTGCCAGCGTCACGTGACGCGCCGATCGACGGCGGGTGACGATGCCGTCGCCGTGCGCTGAACCGTTCCTTTCGCCACCCGCCGGTGCCCCAGGTCCGTCCGGCCAAGGGGGTGGGTAGGCTCCGCGGCATGCCTTCGCCCGCCACGATCCGCACGGTCGCGGAGGCCATGACCGTCCCGGCGGTCACGGCGCTCCCCTCGGAGACGATCGAGGAGGTGGCCGCTCGGATGCAGGAGCGGGGCAAGGGCTCGGCCATCGTCGTCGACGGCGAGCGGCCGATCGGCATCCTCACCGAGCGCGACCTCGTCCGCTTCAACGCCACCGGCGCGCCGGCCAGCGACACGAAGGTCAGCGAGTGGATGACCCAGCCGGTCGACGTCGCCCGCCCCGACCTGTCCGTGCAGGAGGCCTTCGCCCGGTTCAAGGAGCACCACTACCGGCACCTGCCCGTCGTCGAGGAGGGTCGCCTCGTCGGCGTCGTCTCGATGCGCTCGCTGCTCGAGATGGCCCAGGTGCAGCCGGTCGTCCACCCGTCGACCATCGAGGCGCCGCCCGGTCTCGAGGGGGTGATCGTGGCCGAGACCACCGTCGGCGACGTGCGTGGCGAGGAGGGCTTCTACCACTACCGCGAGTACGACGCCGTCGACCTGGCCGACCGCTGCAGCCTCGAGGACGTCTGGCACCTCCTCTTCGACGGGCACCTGCCGAGCCCCGCCGAGCGGGCGGCCTTCCTCGACGAGGTGCGGCCGCTGCGCCGCATCCCCGAGCCGGTCGCCGAGCTGCTCCCCGCGCTGGCGGCGTCGAGCCAGACGGTGATGGACGCCGTGCGCTCGGCCATCTCGATGGTGGGCGCGGTCGAGGGGTTCAAGGCCACGCTCGACATCTCCCACGAGGAGCGGCGCCGCGACGCCCTCCAGCTGTGCGCGGTGATGCCCACGCTGATCATGGCGGTGCACCGCCTCCAGCAGGGGCTCGAGCCGATCGAGCCCCGGGACGACCTCGGCTACGGGGCCAACTACCTCTGGATGCTGACCGGCGAGGAGCCCGACCCCGAGAAGGGCCGCGGCGTCGAGCAGTACCAGATCACCACGATCGACCACGGCTTCAACGCCTCCACGTTCACCGCCCGGGTGATCGTGTCCTCCGGCGCCGACGTCGCCGCCGCCGTCGTGGGCGGCATGGGCGCCCTGTCCGGCCCGCTGCACGGCGGCGCCCCGTCCCGGGCCCTCGACCTCCTCGACGCCATCGGCACCGTCGAGAACGCCCGCCCCTACCTCGTCGATGCCGTCACCCGAGGCGAGAAGATCATGGGGTTCGGCCACCGGGTCTACAAGACCGACGACCCCCGCTCCGTGTTCCTGCGGGGCGTGGCCGAGCGCATCGGCGCCGAGAAGATCGACTTCGCGAAGCAGATCGAGCAGACGGTCGTCGACGTCCTGGCCGAGCTGAAGCCGGGCCGGAACCTGTACGCCAACGTCGAGTTCTACGCCGGCGTGGTCATGGACCACTGCGGGCTGCCCCGCACCCTGTTCACGCCCACGTTCGCGTCCAGCCGGGTGATCGGGTGGTGCGCCAACCTGCTCGAGCAGGCCGCCGACAACCGCATCATCCGCCCGTCGGCCAAGTACGTCGGTCCGCCGCCGCCCCAGCCCCTCCCCGAGGGCTACTGAGGCGGCGGCCCGCCCCCGTCCTCAGAGGCTGCGCGCCACCGTCTGCAGCTGCGCCATGGCGACGGGGCTGTGCTCCTCCATCCCGGACTGCAGCATGCCGTCGCGGTCCTCGACCGCCTGGAAGACGGAGTGCTGGGTCACCCGCGTGCCGCCGTCGACGGCCTCGAAGGTGTGCGTCTCGAGGCACACGTGGCCCGGCACGCCCTCGAACTCGAACGTGAGGGTGATCCGCTCCTGCGCCACGACATCGTGGTACACGCCGCGGAACCCGTACTCGTTGCCGTCAGGGTCGACGTGGACGATCCGCCAGGAGCCGCCGGCGTGGGGCTCCCAGCTCTCGACGCGGGAGGTCAGCTCCTGCGGTCCCCACCAGCGGACGAACAGCGCCGGCTCGGTGTAAGCCCGCCAGACCGCCTCGAGGGGAGCGGCCACGATGGCGGTGACGGTCGCGTCGTGGCGGCCGGGCTCGGCGATGAGCGTGGTCTCCGGTTCGGTGGTGGTGTGCATGGTGCGCTCCTCGGGGTCGTCAGTGGTGTCTGCGGGGGAGACGGGCCGGCGCGACGGAACTCATCGCTCCGCACGGGTCGGAGGCGGCGGCCGCTGCGGTACGGTCGGCGGCCGTGGCCGTGACCATCTCGATCGCCGGACCCGACGACGCCGAGGCGCTGGCCGAAGCCCTCGTCGGCCTCATCCCCCAGCTGTCCCGGTCGAACCCGCCGCCCTCGCTCGACGAGGTGCGGGGCATCCTCGCCCACGAGGCCATCACGCAGTTCCTGGCCCGGGACGACGCCGGTCGGATCGTGGGCGTGTCGACGCTCGCCACGTTCCCCATCCCGACCGGGTGGCGGGCCTGGGTGGAGGACGTGATCGTCGATGAGGCCGTGAACGGGAAGGGGATCGGGCGCCGCCTCACCGAGGCGATGATCGACCGGGCCCGCGAGCTCGGCTGCAAGACCGTCGACCTGACGAGCCGGCCCAGCCGGGAGGCGGCCAACCACCTGTACCGGAAGGTCGGCTTCGTCCAGCGGGAGACCAACGTCTACCGCTACGCGATCGAGGGCTGACCCCGCGGGGAACACCGCAGCCGGCCCCGCTGTTGGACGGGGCGACCACGGGAGGTCCCCATGTCCACCGACACCGAGATCCGAGACGCCGCCGACGAGCAGCGCTTCGTCTACGTCGAGGACGGCCACGAGGCCGAGCTGACCTACGAGGTGGAGGGGGACCGGCTGCTCCTCACCCACACCGGGGTCCCCGAGGCCCTCGGCGGCCGCGGGATCGGCGGGCGCCTCGTCGCGGCCGCGCTCGCCCGCGCCGTCGAGCGGGGTGAGACCCTCGTGCCGTGGTGCCCGTACGCCCGGGGCTGGCTGGAGAAGCACCCCGACGAGGCGGCCGCGGCCACCATCGACTGGACGCCCCCGCCGGAGCGGTCGTGAGCACCTCCGTCGCCCCCTCGGTCGAGGTCCGCCGCTCGAGCGATCGCTTCGCCACCCGCCTCAGCTGGCTCGACTCCAAGCACTCGTTCTCCTTCAGCGGGCACTACGACCCGACCAACACCCACCACGGCGTCCTGCTCGTCAACAACGACGACGTCGTGCAGGCCGGCGCCGGCTTCGAGACCCACCCCCACCGGGACATGGAGATCGTCACCTGGGTCCTCCAGGGCTCGCTCGTCCACCAGGACTCCGAGGGCCACACCGGGGTGATCTACCCGGGTCTCGCCCAGCGGATGAGCGCCGGCACCGGCATCCTCCACTCCGAGAAGAACGACGCGTGGCGCCAGGGTGTCGGGCCCCGCCACGACGAGCCGGTGCGCTTCATCCAGATGTGGGTGCTCCCCGACGAGCGGGGCATCGAGCCGGGCTACGAGCAGCTCGAGATCGGCGACGACCGCCTGCGGGAGGGCCTCGTGCCCGTGGCCTCGGGGATGGACCGCCACCGCAGCGAGGCCGCCATCCGCATCCGCAACCGCTTCGCCACCCTCCACGCCGCCCGGATGTCGACGGGCGACGTCGTGGCGGTGCCGGACGCGCCGTTCACCCACGTGTTCGTGGCCCGGGGCGCGGTCGACCTCGAGGGCGCCGGGCGGCTGGCCGAGGGCGACGCCGTGCGGCTCACCGGCGTGGGCGGTCAGCGCCTCACCGCGGTCGACGACGCCGAGGTGCTCGTCTGGGAGATGCACGCCACCGTCCGCTGACGTGCGACGCCCTCCCGGCTAGACGGCCTGCCCGTCGGAGCCGGGCTCAGCAGCAGTGGTCGTCGTCGAGGAGGTGGCCTGCCAGGCCTCCAGGCCCTCGCGGGCGGCGATGGCCGCCACGACGAGCGCCGCGAGCGGGTCGGCCCACCACCAGCCGGCCACCGCGTTCGCGGTGAGGCCGAGGAGGACCGCGGCGCTCAGGTAGGCGCACACCTTCGTCTGCTGGGACTCGGCGACCAGCGCAGCGCTGGCCAGGGCCTGGCCGTTGCGGCGCTTGGCCCGTGCGATCACGGGCATCACCGCGACGGAGATCGCGGTCAGGACGATGCCGATGACCGACGCGTCCGGCCGGTGGCCGGTCACGAGGTCCCGCACCGCCTCGACCGACACCCACGCGGCGAGCGCCCAGAACGAGAGGGCGATGGCGCGGCTGGCGTGACGGCCCCGCTCGTCGTCGACGCCCCGCAGGTACCAGAGCGCGGCGACGGCGGCCGACAGCTCGATCGTGGCGTCGAGCCCGAAGCTGAGCAGCGCGCTCGAGCTGGCGGCCGCGCCGGCGAGGAGCGCGACCACCGCCTCGACGCTGTTCCAGGTGATGGTCAGCCAGACGAGCGCCCGCCCCCGCTGGCGACGCGCGTCGCGCGCGACGGCCGGCGCCGCGGCGGTGGTGGTCATGCCTCGGCTCCGTGGCGAAGGTGCTCGACGGCGAGGTCGAGCACGAGGCGCACGTGGTGGTCGTCCACGGCGTAGAAGACCATGCGCCCCTCGCGTCGGTTGCGGACGATGCCGGCCATGCGCAGGAGCCGCAGGGCGTGGGACACCGACGTCTCGGGTGCGCCGACGACGGCGGCGAGGTCGCAGACGCACAGCTCACCGGCCTCGACGAGGGCGGCGACGATGCGCAGGCGGGTGCGGTCCGAGAGCAGCCGGAACAGCTCGGTGAGGTGGTCGACCTCGTGGTCGGGGAGAGCGCGGGCCCGGGCGGCGCCGACCCGGTCCGGGTGCACGAGGCGAACCGCGCAGTCGTCCGCCTCGGCCTCGAGCATCCTCGCCGGCTCCGCCATCATCCCTCCAACATCTGAACAGGTATTCAGATGTTATCGCCGACCGAGCCCGCCCGCCAGCGGCGCGGCCGATCAGCGGCGATCGAGCCGGAAAACTGGCACCGGGCGACCGGCTCGACGCTCGTACACGTCGATGCGCGGCCACACCTCGCGCAGCGTCCGCCAGGCCCCGTCCCGGTCCGGCCCGGTCACCTCGGTGGCGAGGACGGGGAGGCGCCGCCGGTCGAGCGTGACCTCGGCGGCGGGCTCGGCGCGCAGGTTGGCGACCCAGTCGGGGATCGCCGTCTGCCCGCCCGCGCCGCCCACGAGCCAGAGCGTCCCGTCCGCCGCCTCGTGGACGGCCAGCGGGGTGTCGCGCCGCCGGCCGGTCCGACGACCGCGCGTGTGGAGCACGAGCACCCGGGCGCGGGCAGCCGTGCCGACGGCGCTGCGGCCGAACCGTCGGATCTGCGCGACCTCGAGCGGCCGGGCCAGCCGGCGGAGGGGGCGGAGCCGGTCGGCCCAGCGGCCCGAGCGGGGCCCGCCGCCGGCGGGCGGCTCAGGAGACGAGCTCGTAGCCGGCCTCGTCGACGGCGGCCCTGACGGCCTCGTCGTCGAGCGGCTGCTCGCTCGTGACGGTCACGGCGCCGCGGTCGAGGTCGACGGACACGTCGGTCACCCCGTCGAGCTTCGTGAGCTCCCCCTGCACGGCGCTCGCGCAGTGCCCGCAGGTCATCCCGGTGACGGTGTAGGTGGCGGTGGTCATCGGTCCTCCGTTCGGCTCAGCCCGCGGTCTCCGGCAGCACGATCTCGGGCCGCTCGTCCGTGGTGAACAGCAGCACCCACCCGTCGCCTTCCCGGGCGTAGGCCCCGACGAGGACGGCCTCGTCGCGCTCGCACACGGTGACGAGGCGGAAGGCGGGGTACCCGACCTCGTCCGGGGTGGGGACCACCTCGACGGTGGCCAGGCCGGCGTCGGTCACCGAGGCCTCGCCGACCGACCAGGTGACGTCGGGGTTGTCGGGGAAGCTCCGGGCCGCCAGGGCCGGTGCGGCCGCCTCGACCATCTCCTTGCAGCCCTCCACCACGGCCGGAGCCGACGCCTCCTCGGGCGGGACGGCGGACGTGGTGGTCTCGTCGGCCTCCACCGAGATCGGCGCGCCGACGTCGTCCCCGTCGTCGTCACCGCACGCGGCGAAGAGGAGGGCGGCCGTGATCCCGAGCGCGCGCATCGTCGATCGCATCGCCCGGAACGCTACCGGGCCCGGAGGCGGTTGGCCGGAGGCGCCAGGAGGGTAAGGATGGTCCCGCTCCACCGACCCAGGAGGAACCTGTGGGCCTCATCCGCAAGACCGCGTCCATCGCCACGCTCGGCGTCATCCCCTTCCGCTCGAAGAAGGAGCAGCTCCGCCGGGCCGAAGCCGGCCGCCGGGCCGCCGAGACGGCGCTCTCGCGCCTCGAGGCCGAGCGGGAGACGCTCGACGACCGGCTGAAGGAGGCCCGTCGCCAGGCCCGCGCCGCCGAGCTCGCGGCCCTCGCCGAGGCCCGCAAGGCCGCGAAGGCGTCGGGGCGCCGCAACCGCAAGGCCAAGAAGGAGGCGAAGTCCGTCCTGGAGCGCCTCGGCGAGCTGATCGAGGACGCCCAGCCCACCCTCGAGGTCTCGGCCAAGGCGGCCGGCCGGCGGGGTCGGGCCGCGGCGAAGAAGGCCCGCAAGGCCAGCAAGCAGGCGGCGGCCCGGGCGCAGGCCGAGGCGGCGCGAGCAAGCGTCGAGGCCAAGAAGGCGGCGGAGCGGGCCCGCAAGGAGGCCCGCAAGGGCCGCAAGGTCGCGGCGGAGAAGCTGAAGGAGGTCGAGGCCGACCTCGCGCCCAAGGTGGAGGCGGCGATGGAGCGGGGCAAGGCCCTCCGCGAGGAGGCCACCGCGGCCGTCGAGCAGGCCCGCGAGCGCGCCGCCACCCGCAAGTAGCCCCCGCGGCACCCGCCAGACCGTCGAACTCGTCGACGAAATGCAGCAGGAACGCCGCCGTTCGTCGACGAGTTCGCGTCTGGGGGCGGGGCCAGGCGGGGCCGGGTGCCGCCACCGTCGAACTCGTCGACGAAATGCAGCA
>Ga0180217_1000775_pt1 | contig 42820 bp, 43 predicted proteins | sample eDN3rd37CBELigOP_FD_128521 | JGI IMG/M metagenome (GOLD analysis project Ga0180217, IMG submission 128521) | Enriched Organic Plus compost microbial communities from Emeryville, California, USA - eDNA 3rd pass 37_C BE-Lig OP (version 2) (version 2) ...
TTACTTTTAAAGGCAAAGGTTATTAACTAACTTTTGCCTTTAATTGTTTTACATCTTTACTTAAAGTTTGATTATTCAGTTAATTGAAGTCAGTTCTAGAATCTGTGCTTTGCTTTTGGTGTTGTATAATTAATATGCTCAAGAGACTGACAATCATTACATATTTACACTAATTCTTTTTTATTTTTTATGTTTAAGCATATTTTCAATAGGTTTACTTCTTTTCCTATTGTTTCATTATTCTCTTCCTAATCCTTCATTTCCTTCACTATAGTTGTTCCACTTACGAAATATTCATTTTAAAACTCTAAATGATTAAAAGAAAAAAATAGGGGTAAAGTCAAAGGACATAATTTGACAATTTAAGGGGTGTTTTGATTTGAAACTTCACAATGGTACTTTATACTGGCCTACAACACTTACAGAAGAATTTAGTGTAAAAACTTCAAAACAATCAAAAAAACAATATGATGCTATTGTTATTGGAGGCGGAATGTCAGGTTGTTTAGTAGCGTATAAACTATTGAAACAAGGTCTTTCTGTCGCTATTTTAGAGAAAGGAAACTTTGGACAAGGTAGTACAGCAGCAAATACTGGGTTACTACAATATTCAAATGATATTATGCTTTCTGAACTGATCCAGGAAATTGGCGAAAAAGATGCCATCCGATTTTACCAACTATGTTACGAAGCGTTAGATGATATTGAACAAATAGCGAATGAATTACCGCATAAAGTAGATTTTGTACGTAGACCAAGTATTTATTATGCTAGTGATAATGCCGATGTAAATAAACTACGTACTGAATATGAGACATTATATATGAACAATTTTCCTTGCGAATTTTGGAACGAGTCAACATTATCATTCTATATGCCTTTTAAAAAACCTGCTGCCATCGTTACTTTTCAAGATGCAGAAATTAACCCATTAAAATTCATCACAAGTTTATTAATCTATTTACAGGAACACGGTGTTGATTTATTTGACCAAACAGTTGTATCCCATACTACTTATGAAAATCAACTGATTCACTTACAAACGAATAGACAATTTTTTAGAGCAAAAGATGTCATCTATACAATTGGCTATGAAAAGAATCAAAATGCAAAGAAAGAAGATACCATCTTTAACCGATCATATGTAATGGTTACAAAACCGATACATTCAGTCACACATTGGCATAATCAAGCAATGATATGGGAAACGAAAAGACCCTATCTGTATTTACGTACGACAGCTGAGGGCGCGATCATGGTTGGAGGAATGGATGAAAATGTTCCAAAAGAACAAGTAGATGAAAACGTGATTAAAGAATGTGCAGAAAAGCTTTTAAAAGAAACAAAGTTGTTATTTCCTAATTTAGAACTCGAAGTAGATTGTTGCTATGCAGCTACCTTCGCTGAAACAAAAGATTTATTACCCTTCATCGGTGCACATCCCACAAAACCTCATCATTATTATCTGCTTGGATATGGTGGGAATGGTACAGTCTACAGTGTACTAGGTGCAAAAATAATTAGTGATCTGATTGCAGGGAAAGAAAATAATGACGCTCACATTGTTTCCCCTAAAAGAAAGGATTCAGACAACCAATCATTCTCATCTATAGCATAAGAATCTTGAAAAAATTGAGGGTGACAACTTAAACCATCTATTTGTTTATGTAGCTCACCCTCTTGCTATTTACATTTTAATCACTTGACCATTTTCAAGTTCTTTAGTTAATTTCACTACTTTATAACTTACATAACCACTTGCCTCTTCAAATTCACGAAATACTGTTTTCTCCTCTGCTTGAGAAGGTACAATTTCCTTAAACCGACGATATCTCGCTAGCATATCCTCTCTTTTAATTCCCTTTTCATAAGCTTGCTCTACGCCTTCAAAAAAGCGAACAACATCTATTATTTCTGTTGTAGTCCAATCTGGTGAAAATGGATATGAGTATTCCATAAAAAACACCCTACCTTCTAATTTTAATGTCCCCATTTTACTCTGATTTCCTCAGCTTGTACAACCATCCGATTAATAAGCTCCTGCACAGTTGGTACATCTTGAATCATACCAGCAATCTGTCCAGCCCAGCCAAATCCATTCGCTTCATCGCCGTCATATATAAACCTTTTATTTGCCTCACCACTTATAAAGTCTTTTAAGGCTTCATACGTAGGAGTCGTTTTTTCAATTTCTAATATTTTTTCTGTAAAGTCATTCTTTAAACAACGTGCTGGAGCACCAATCGATCGTTTAATAATAGTTGTATCCGACTCAGAACTTTTTATAAGACCATTTATATATTCTTTTGATGCATGTACACATTCCTTTGTTGCAATAAATCTTGTTCCCATCTCGATACCTTCTGCACCCAATGCATGAGCAGCCATCCATCCTCGTCCATCCCCTATTCCACCAGAAGCAATCACTGGAATAGAGACACTATCTACAACTTGTGGTACGAGCACAAAAGTCCCTACATCATCACGTCCTAAATGACCCCCGCCTTCTTGCCCAACAACCATTACGGCATCAGCTCCAAGTTGTTCTGCTTTTTGTGCCTGCCTTCTCGCCGCTACTAATACTAATTTTTTTATAGGTGTTCCTTTTAATAAATCAAAAATTGGAGCTGGATTCCCTCCGGTCATCGAAATAACCGGAACATTTTCCTCAACGGCTACTTTAACCATCTCTTCATAGCCTTTCCCGTGCATACCAATAGCAAAGTTGACACCGAATGGTCGATCCGTTTTTTCTTTCACTTTATGTATTTCTTCTCTTAGAAGTTGAGGTGACTTTAAACTCATCGCAGTGATTTGGCCAAGACCACCTGCATTAGAGACTGCAGCAGCTAATTCGGAATAGGCTAAATAAGCTAGTCCTCCTTGTATAATTGGATACTTAATTCCTAGTAATCTTGTTATTCTTGTATTCCAATTCAAATCCCCATCCCCTTTTTTCTCTTTAATATTATTAAACTTCTCTTTACCTAAAAAAAATCCTTTTATTTTTGTAGTCATGAAGTACAATAGATGCTATAATTCTTCTTGTTTTCTAAATTATATAAAGTGAGGTGGTACCTGCGTTGTCACAGTTAGAGACTCCATTGTTCGACGTATTACTCAAACATAGAAATAGACATCCAATTCAATTCCATATTCCCGGACATAAAAAAGGGCAAGGAATGGATCCAGCTTTTCGTGAGTTCGTCGGCGACAACGTTTTATCAATTGATTTAATCAATATTGCTCCACTAGATGACTTACATTCACCAAAAGGCGCGATTAAAGAAGCACAAGACTTAGCTGCAGAAGCCTTTGGTGCTGACCATACATTCTTTTCCGTTCAAGGTACTAGTGGCGCTATCATGACGATGATTTTATCCGTCGTCGGTCCAGGTGATAAGATATTGGTACCACGGAATGTTCATAAATCAACAATGTCTGCAATTGTTTTATCTGGTGCCATTCCTATTTTTATCCATCCTGAGGTCGATGAAGAATATGGGATAGCACATGGTATTTCAGCAGAGTCTGTTGAAAAAGCTTTAAAAACGTATCCTGATGCAAAAGCAATGTTAGTAATTAACCCTACTTATTTTGGTTTTGCAACGGACTTAAAACGAATTGTTGATATTGTACACGCCCACAACATCCCTGTTATTGTAGATGAAGCGCACGGTGTTCACATTAAATTCCATGATGAACTACCATTATCTGCTATGCAGGCAGGAGCTGATATGGCTGCAACTAGTGTTCATAAGCTAGGTGGTTCTATGACACAAAGTTCTGTATTAAATGTTCGTGAAGGGCTTGTAACAATTAATCGAGTACAATCTGTGCTATCGATGTTAACAACAACTTCAACTTCATATCCTATTCTTGCTTCTCTAGACTGTGCTAGACGTCAATTGGCTGTACATGGATATGATATGATAGATGAAGCAATTAGACTTGCAAAAGATGCGAGAAAGCGTATAAACAAAATTCCGCATTTGAAAGTTGCCGGTAGAGAGAAACTTCACTCATCTGCAACATATGATATGGATCCAACAAAAATCCTTATTAGTGTAAAAGATTTGGGAATTACAGGCCATCAGGCTGAGGAATGGTTACGTTATAATGCCAATATCGAGGTTGAATTATCTGACCTTTATAATATATTGTGTCTTATTACATTAGGCGATACTAAAAAGGAAATCAATTTACTTGTAAATGCATTGCAAAGAATGTCGCAAACATTCGATTCAGAGGCTATACAAAAAGAGACAATTGTCAATGTACCAGATATTCCAGCATTAGCAATGACACCTCGAGATGCATTTTACGCTAGTACAGAGGTCATGCCTTTAGAAAATTCCGTTGGGTATATTTGCGCAGAATTTATCATGGTATATCCTCCAGGTATCCCGATTTTCATTCCCGGGGAAATTATAACGCAAGATAACATTGATTATATTAACATGAATATCGAAGCAGGCTTACCTGTTCAAGGTCCAGAGGATCTTTCACTTAAAACAATCCGCGTGATCAAAGAACGTATGCCGATTATATAAATTTTATATTTCTACAGAAAAAAACACGATTTTTGCTATCATCTAGCAAAAATCGTGTTTTTTCGTATATATAAATTTCCTAAATATGAGCAGTCTTTACAAATTCCTATTTTATATAAATAGAAATACAAAAATCGGACAAATGACCGCTCCAATTACAGCACTTAGCCCCATCGATAATGAACCAATAGATAAATCTTCTTCTCCATAGTCTTTTAGTTTTGAAACTCCTACACCATGACTAGCACTTCCCATCGATATCCCTCTACCTATCGATGAAGTAACTTTTGAATATTTATAAATAGCTGGACCAAAAAGTGCACCAGTAAATCCAGCAACCATCACAAATACCGCTGTGAGAGGTGCAATTCCACCAATTGTCTCGCTCACCTGCATTGCTACTGGAGTTGTTAGAGATTTTGGCAAAGAAGTTAATATTAAATCTGTATCCATTTTCATTAGTCGAAGCATTAAATAAACACTAAGCAATCCACTCATCATGGCAATGAAAATTCCTGATAGAATGGTATATTTAAATTTTAAAATTAGCTTTCTTTGGTTATATAAAGGATACGCTAGCGCTACAACAGCTGGCCCTAAAAGATTTTGTATATATTTTCCACCTTCCATATAATCTGAAAATGGAATATGAAATACTAACAGGGCAGCAACAATGACAATGGTTGTTGTTAAAATTGGCAATAAAAATGGATATGGATATCTTCTATGAATCTTATACATTAATATAAATAACACTACCGTACTAACGATGAAGATGATTGCTTTCAAGAACCTCATCCTCCTTTACGTTTGTATTGGGTTGTTGTAGTTCTATATTTTCACCCGATTTATGATATTGAATAGCTTCTGCTTTTTTCATCATCGATTGATTAAATTCCTTTTTTTCTAACAGTGCTATTTCTTTCTTCTCAATTACTTCACTGAACTTACTTGAGATTAAGATAGCGAATAATGTACTTACAAAAACTGTTCCTAAAAGAAGAAAACCATTAACTGACAGTAATTCAGGGTAATCTATAATGCCTACAATCGGTGGAATAAAAAATAAAGTCATAAACCCGATTAAAAATCCAGCACCTTCACGAATGTAGTCAACTTTTACCCAATTCATTTTTAAACAGAAAGCCAACAGTACTAAACCTAAAATACTAGCTGGTAGAGGCAGTCCAGTTATGTGTACAATAAATACCCCAATATAATAAAAAATATAGAGTATGAGAATTTGAGCGATGATTCTTATGGTCCTCATCAGGGCATCTGCAAGTCTGATACTCACTTTCATTACCAGTCCCCTCCTATGTAACGTCATTTTACGCCTATTCAAAACAACTGTCTACGTATCTATTAAAAATTAACGAACCATTTTTAAGGTTTTTTTTGGAAATTATTTTTGAGGGGTTTGAGGGATTGGAGTGCATATTAAGAAAGAATCTTTTAATGTTTATGAGCAATTTTGCTTCTTTAGTGAACGAGTGTATCTAATTTATTATTGTTTCTTTTGTTTATTATCCGCTTTAAATTTTTACTAAAATCTGGAACTTTTAATCATAAGTTTAACTAACTTCCTTACATAAGTAAATGATATATGAAATTAGAATTAGAGAAATACATAGATTATTACAACACAAAACGCATTAAGACAAAATTAAAAGGTATGAGTCCGAACTCATGCCCAAACCGCAGTTTAATGAAATAACCATTTCTAACTTATAAGGTTCACTTCAAAAAATAATCGGGGGATTTTAAACATTATTTTCTTTTACGTAAAAAGATAACAGCAAAAGCAGTGAGCACTACAACTATAACGCCGCTAATTAGCCATATATTAGTAGACTGTGGTTCTTCTTCTATTGGTTGAGATTCAACTCTATTTAAGCTATTTTCAATAAATTCAGTAGAAGAGTTTTGTACTGTATCCGCTTCCTCTTCAAATGTAATATAGGGCGTATCCGCTACCACTAATAATTGTAAGCCTGGCTCTGTTACCCCAACCTCCACCTGCAGTCCGTGCTCATGTGAGGCACTTGATGTAACAAAACTTTGAGATAACGTTTGTCCAACCCATACAGATGGATCTGCCGAATCAGCAATTACATACGGATGTTTCGTCAATGTATATTGTTCACCAGCAACAGTTAATACATATTGTTTATTTATATGTTCGACTTTTTCTATAATACCTGAAGGTCCTTCTGTCAATTGCGCTTCTTCAAAAAAGTTCTCCGTTAAATGGTCCACCACAAAAGCAGCAAATTGCTCATGAGTCATTGTTGCTGTTGGTTCATCCAACGCAACTGTATTTTGGAAAAATGCTTCATTGACCATCTCATATGTTGCATCTCCATCAATTGTAGTCACATAATTCTGCTCAAGTGCAAGCTTTGCTAATTCCTCATTAGAATCTGCTTGTAAACCATTATAATTAGCCACCCACACAGCAAATTGCTCAGCACTTAACGTTTGCTGTGGTTTAAATTGTTTACTATCGTCAACAGCTGTCACTAAATTCAATGATGTTAACAATACAATATCATTCGCAGCATCTGTGAGTGCTAAATCCTCATATACATTATTACTATTCATCACATGGGCAGATGCCGATTTTGTAAAAATCATTAATCCGATACAGAGGATCATTAATTTTTTCAACATAACATTCACCTTATTTCGATTGGATTTGTAGTCCGCCATTTTGTTGTAAAACATACGGCTCTTCAATGCCACTTGCTTCACTTAACGCCGCATAGGATAATGTAAAGCTTGGCAATTCTACTAGCAGCTCTTCAGGTAGGTAAAAGCCATTATAAAAGCCTGCTTCAAGCACAAGCTGAGCAGCATTACCTTTGTCATTTTGTAATATTTGTCCGAGCAATATAACATGCTCAGCATTTACTACATATTCAATATAAATATGGTCTTGACGGAAATAATAGGTCGCATTGCTCTGTTCATTTAACCATTCTTCCTCAAGATAATTTGAAGAATCTACCCAACTTGCTAGATTTGTCTTAACTAAATCAGCATCACGCTGTAAATCATTTATGATTGGTTCCTCCACTTCAGATGTCCAATCAATGTCTAAATAGTTTGCAATGACTTCGAGCTCTAAACCCTCTGCCTGATCCAAATAATTTTGACGTGCCTGAAGATTTTTTTCTATAGCTTGTAATAGCTGCACATGTCCTTCCAACGTTTGCTGACTAATTAGCAGTTGATTATACTCTAAATACAAGGCATTTAAGTCATCTAAATAGTTTTCGATTTTATATTGCATTATCCACTCATTGCCCTGCAAATCAACAATATCTGTTCCTTGCTGCATTAATGCTAACCATGTATCAAGACCAACTTCTGAATAAAATTGCAGTTGGTCTATTGCTTGCTGTTGATTTTGTTCAAATGCCTCTTCTGCCTGTTGAACATTCGGTGTAAGCTCCTCAATCTGCTGTTTTGTTTCTTCCATTCCTTGCTGTAGCTTTTCAATTGTCGTGTCATCATAAACTACAGCTAAGTAGTCCACAAATGCCCCAGTTAAATGGGCGTATACAGGTGTCACTATTAGTAGACAAAGTGCCACACTACTCAATATTCGCTTATACATAGGCAATCATCTTTCTCGTACATAAATAGCTTGCCGTCATACTAAGTGCGATTGCTAACACACCTTGTAAAATAAGCACCACGATTAAATTCATCATTGTCAGTTGTCCTATATACGGTATTGCATGTTGAATAGATAAAAAGACTTTTGAATACATCACACCTGTGATAATAAATGAAAAAAGTGCACCTATACAGCCCATCACAAAACCTTCTAGTAAAAATTGATAGCGAACCACCTTCGGATTCATACCCAGTAGTAATTTCACTTTCAATTCTTTTTGACGCTGATATATTGCAAGACGACTTGTGAAAAATACCATGCAAAAGGCTAATGCAAGAAAAACAATGATTACAATTGTTCCATACAGCTCCACTTGATCTACCCAATGGCTTAATTGCTGAGCCATCTTTTGTGGATAAACTACACGTAAAATTCCGTCTACTTCCGATAAATTCTCAGCGATTGATGCCATATAGGTTGGATCTGTCACTTGAAACTTCACGGCATCCGGCACACTACCATCCGTAAAAGCTTTTAGTAAATGCTCTTTCCCTTCAAAGAAAAAAGCTAATTGCTTCATTGTATCGTCACCTGTTTCAATTTCTACGTCCGTTGCATAGCTTTGCTTTTGTAAAATCGCTGCGACATCCTCTACTAATCCATCCTCTACATATACTTTCATCGCTAACTGTGATTCGACATAGCTTACTGCATCTTGTACAAAGATGCGTGATAGTAACACAAAACCTATTAAAACGAGGGCGATAAACAAAAGCGAAATCGATGCAGTCGTACTGCCAAGATTTCGCTTAAGTCCTAATTTTATATCCTCAAGCATGTAGTTAAACTGTTGTTTGTTCATGAATGCAACCTTCCTCCATGACCCAAATTTTACTGTCTGGGATTGTCCATTGTGCATGCGTGACAATTAACATCGTAATCTGCTCTTCTTTATGTAAATCATGCAAAAGCTGCATAATCTTTGCTGCTGTCTCTTCATCTAAATTCCCAGTTGGCTCATCCGCAACTAGTAACGGAGGATGATTGAGTAGCGCACGTACAATCGCTACGCGTTGTTGTTGACCACCTGATAGTTGAGAAGGATAGGCATCCCGTTTATGCTCCAAACCGACACGTTTCAATAAACGCATCGCTTGCTGTTCAATTTCTTGGATTGGCGTACCGATTGCTTTACCAGCTATAGCAATATTTTCGAATACTGTCATTTTCTCAATAAGCTCAAATGATTGAAAAATAACTCCTATTTGTCTACGTAACTCATATTTAGCAATTTTGGTAATATCCTTACCATTTACTTCGATTGTACCTGCATCAATATCAATTTCTCGGTATACTGACTTTAAGAAGGTACTTTTCCCAGACCCTGAACGTCCTTTTAAAAAAGCAAACTCCCCCTTTTGCAAGTGGAAGTTTACATTTTTTAATATAGAACTGTCATTGTAATGTTTCGTGACAGCATGAAAGTGAATCATCCTAAAGTTGGCCCTCTTTTAGCCATGGCATAAAGCCACGTAAAAAGCGCTCAGTTGCTGGCATAAAGTATGAACCAAAGTGATAATCAGGGTCTAGTGTTGTAATAATCCAAGTACCTTTTGTATTCACACGGTCAATATAAAGGACTGAGCCACCATCCACCGTTGATACTAATGTTTCACAGCCTTCTTTTGGCCAGTAAACACCATGTTGATGCCATGTTGCATCCGATAATGTTAAATAATTTGTAAATAAATCTGACTCTGGACCTGTTAACCGTAAACCACTATCTGCTCCTGGTTCTAACCACCACCAAAAGTTTGTCGGACGGAATTCCCAGTTATGCTCTGGTAACCATTCACGATGCTGTGGACCGAATACTACAACAGCTTTACCTTCATTAGCGAAGGCATGGATTTTTTCTACATTTTGATCTAATAAATCTAAATGTGATTGAGACGGAATAATTAATACATCAAATTCATCTAATGAAGTGTCCGCAAATTGACGTGCTGGAATAAGTGCATCGACATACTTGCCAAACTCTGAAGTTTTATATGTACGAGAGTGTTGTGAACTACCACTATAAAAGACTGCTATTTTACGCATTTTGTGTTTCCCCTTCCTGAAGACAAGCATATTCTGCTTCTGCCCATTCAATCAACCGTTGGGGCAATACATGAGTTGTTTTCGTCTTATCTTGACGCATCCCACCAAGATCAAATAAACAGTTGCCGGAATGCATGAAGATTGTGCCTTTGCTTGAATTACGGTCAATAAATGTTACCGGTTCATCTTCACCTAAACGTAATAAAATTTCTGCGCCTTCTGGAGCCGGGTGATGACCACGTGCGAAGAATCCTTTAACCCCTTTATTAATTGTCATATCGTCTTCTTTCACACCTACAAAAATTGAGTGTTCTTTTACAATCGTTAAATTATAATCACCGTGCCATTTAATTTCTTTTGCAATAAATGGTTTTTGACCTGGTAAGAAATCTGTTACTAAGTTTCCAAAGAAAGCAACAATTTTTTTATCATCTAAAAACTTCTCAATGACCTCACGTTGCTCATATAAATAATCTTGATCGACAAAATTTAATATAATCATACATTTATATTGATTTAAGTCTGTGTTTTCTAATTTATACATATCTACGATGTCAAAACGTTCATCTACTTTAGGTTGTGTTGGATTACCTTGTGAAAAGATATTACAAGGGTGTACAACGATATACTCTTTTGTCATGTTTTAAGCTCCTTCATTTGTTTCTAAAATTAATAACGCCTCAATTAGCAATTTTGTAAATGGATGAGTTGGGTGTTCAATCACTTGCTCCGTTGGTCCTTCATCAACAATTTCACCTTGGTTTAGAACGATAATGCGATCACAAAAACCTTTTGTTAACGCGATATCATGTGTAACGAACACATACGAAATACCGTAATCGATCTTCATTTGCTTCAGTAATTGAATAAGCTCTAATCGCAATGAAGTATCCAGCATTGATGTTGGTTCATCTGCAATAATTAAACGTGGCTTACTGACGAAAGCTCGTGCAACACCTACACGTTGCCTTTCCCCACCTGATAATTCATGGGGAAACCGATCCATATATTTGTCTGGGTCCAGCGATACGACACGTAGCGCTTCCCGTACAAGTTGCAAGCGTTTTTCCTTATTTGACTCTGTACCTTGGATAACAAGTGGTTCTTCCACTAGCTGCCAAATTTTCAAACGTGACGATAAAGAATCATACGGATCTTGGAAAATCATCGCAATATCTTTCGCAAATTTACGCCGTTGTTTTGGCTTTAATCCCGTCAGCTCGGTATTATCAAAAAATACTTTCCCTTTGCTCGGTACTTCAAGGCCTGCTAATATTTTACCGATTGTACTTTTCCCAGCACCCGATGCACCGATAAGGCCAATAATTTCACCATCTTTTAAAGAGAATGAAACATTTTTCAACACAGCTACTTTATCGCTTTTTGAATGTCCATAGATTTTCATTAAGTTATCAATGCGAACTAACGTATTCAAGTTCATTCTCCTTTACTTCAGCTACTGGCACTTTCTTCGGGCGTAATAATGGAATCGCATCCATTAAACGTCTTGTATATGGATGTGTTGAGTTAGTAACTAATTCTACTGATGGACCGCCATCTACAATATGACCGTACTTCATAATAATTAATTGATCCGTAATCGTTAATACAGCAGGTAAATCATGAGAAATGAAAATCATTGATAAATTCATTTCTTTTTGCAATTTACGTAACAACTGTAAGATTTCTACTTGTACAATAACGTCCAAGCCTGTTGTTGGCTCATCGGCAATAATAAAGCGTGGATTATTAATTAATGCCATCGCAATAATAACTCGTTGTCGCATACCGCCCGACAACTCATGTGGATAAGCATAGCGCCATTTTGGTTCTAGTCCTACTTGAATAAGTACTTCATCAATACGCTCATCAATATCTTTTCTCGACATTTGATTATGGGCTAAAATGGCTTCTTTTAATTGTTTTTCAACAGATAATACAGGGTTTAATGCATTCATTGCTGCCTGTGCAATATAACCAATTTGTTGACCACGTACTTGACGTATTTCTTCGTCACTAAATTTCTGTAAATCTTTACCCTCAAAACAAATTTCGCCGCTATCGATATGGGCCGGCGAACGAAGTTGTTGAATAATGGCAGAAGCGACGGTAGTTTTACCACTACCCGATTCACCCACAATCCCCAATACCTCACCTTGTTTCACTTGGAAACTTACATTCGATACAACAGATATATAGCGACCATTTTTGGGATATTGAATTGTTAAATTATCAACACTTATTACTACTTTTTCTTTTACATATTCTTCTTTGATTTCAATAGGCTGCTTTGGACGTTTTTTCGATACCGTATAGCTACCTAAGCGAGGATTCACTTTTTCCTCTAAATAATAGCCCATAAATGAAAATGCCAATACAACTAATACGATGCAAACACCCGGTGGAATGATCCACCACATCCAAGCATCTGTTAAGAAACCACTTCGACTATTGGCATAATATAAGATACTCCCCCAACTTTTCATTGTTGGATCGCTCATTCCTAAGAAACTTAAAGATGATTCTAGTAAAATAGCTGCATTGACTGCTCCAACAAACTGAGGAATGAAAATTGGAAAAACACCAGGTAAAATATGCATTCTAAAAATATAAAAATTACTTGCACCCATCGTTCTTGCTGCTAATACAGGACCAGCTGATTTGATCGATAATGTTTGCGCACGAATTTGACGTGCTTTCCCTGCCCACATTACTAATGTAATGACAAATACTTGTGTAAAAATTCCTGGACCAATATAAACAGCTACAACAATCATTAACGGTAAAAACGGTAATGTTAGCACGATATCGATAAAACGCATCGTAAATGTTTCAAATGCACCGCCAATATACCCTGCTAATACACCGATTACGCCACCAATTACTGTTGCTAATATAGCTGTGACAATTCCAATAAATAATGATGTTCTTGCTCCTACAGCAATCTCTGCTAAAATATCCTGTCCCATATCATTTGTCCCGAGCCAATGCTCTGAGCTTGGCGGTAAAAATGAGCCTGCTACTTGCTTATATGCATCATAAGGTATAAAAAGTGGGCCAAAAATAGCGAATAACAGAACAAGTGCAAACATACTGACACCTACAGCACCGATTACTTTTGTTGATTTACGCATCATTAACCCTCCTTTTTAAAGTGATTTAATTTTGCTCGTGGATCAATTAATGGGTATGTTAAATCTGCAAAAATATTTGCTGCAATAATCCCAAGGGTAATAATTAAGAAAATACCTTGCATCATTGGGAAATCCCGTGCTGTTACACTTTCATATAACAGGCTACCAATTCCCGGATAAGAGAACACAGTTTCTATTACGACTGACCCACCGATTAATGACCCTAGTGCCATCGTAAATTCTGTATAAATAGGTAATAGTGCATTTCTTAAGCCGTGGTTGAAAATTAACGTTTTTTTCGAAACGCCTTTTGCTTCAGCCATCGTCATATAATCTTGCCCTAATGATTCCAGCATCGAAGAACGAGTTAATAAATAATGAGAACCAACTGTTGCAATGCTTAAAGTACAAATCGGCAATACTAAATGCCAAAGTACATCTTTTATAAAGCCCCAAGTTGTACCATCTTGTACAATTGACAATGCCCCATATGTCGGGAACCAACCTAAACTTACTGAAAAAATGGCAATCAATAACATCCCTAACCAGAATCCAGGTATAGCCTGGAATGTAAGCATCGATGTTAGCAATGTCATATCGCGTTTTTTCCCGCGATTCCAAGCTGAGTATGCACCAATAATGAGGCCAATAATTGTACTTAAAATTAACGCTGGAAACACCAATGTCAATGTCCAAGGTAATTTATCCGCAATTATTTCTGTCACTGGCTTAGCATAGGTAATTGAACTACCAAAATCCCATTTAAAAATTCCTACTATGTAATTAACGTATTGTTCCCATAATGAGCCGCCTAACCCAACTGAATCAAGCACTGCTTGCTTCTGCTCACTTGTCAGTTCTTTGATGGTCGATTCATCGAAGAAATATAACAGTGGATCACCAGGCGCAAGACGTGGCAACCCGAAATTAATCATAGTTGCCACGAATAGCACGAGCACATATTGGAACAGTTTTTTTCCGATAAACGAAAATTTTCTGTTCATTTAATTTGCCACCCTTATTTTACTAATACTGGTTCTGTTGTTGATGTTGCTTTTTGTGTTTCTTGAGGTAAGAACGAGAATTTGTTAATAATGCCGTAACCTAAAGATTCAACATAGCCATCATATACATCTGCATTGTATGCATAAACATCTTCTGGATAGTAAAGTGCAATTGATGTTGGTTGAGAGTTATAAAGCTCTTGCATTTCAAAAGAAACCGCTTTACGGTCTTCAATTGTTGATGCTGCTTTCCAATCCGTAATTAAGCTTTCTAATTCAGGATAAGAAATTGTTTTATCCCATAAGTAACCTGAAAGTTGAGACATAATGAATTGGTCAGGATCGGCAACGCCGTGTGGACCAATTAAGCTAATTGTCATTTCATAGTTTTTATCAGTTGAATCAGCTGAGAATGTTGTTGCATCCATTGCTTGAACATCTGTTTTTACACCGATGTTTGTTGAGAATTGCTCAGCAATTAATTCAGCTGCACGAACATAAATCGGTTCTGCTGATGATACTTTAATAGTAAAGTCTAATGTTTCGCCTTCTGGTGTTTCACGGAAGCCGTCACCATTTGTATCTTTATAACCAAGTTTATCTAATTGAGCATTTGCTGCACCAACATCATATGGTGTTGATAAATCTGGATTTGTCCAAGGTGAAGATGGGTGTGGGTAACCTGTATCCGCTGCTGTACCTTGTCCTAATAAAATTGTGTCAACGATTGCTTGACGATCAATCCCTAAAGATAATGCTTCACGGAAATCTCCGTTATCAAATGGTGCAATTGTATAGTTTAAGTTAAATTGAACAATAGATAAGTTTGTTGTTTTTGCTAAACCAAATTTTCCATCTTTTTGGAATGTTGATACTAACTCAGCAGGTACTGTACGTGATGATACGTCAATTTGACCTGATTTCAATGCATTAAACATTGCTGTTGCGTCACCGATAATTGGTAATGTTAATTTTGATACTGTTGGCTCACCCATGAAGTAATCATCGTTTGCCTCTAATACATAATACTCATCTGCTTTGTACTCAGCTAATTTATAAGGACCTGTACCAATTGCAAGATCAGTATATTTACGTGGGTTTTCAACGTTTTCCCAAATATGTTTTGGTAAAATTGGTAAATCTGCAAATGTTACTGTTTTTAATGATGGACAAGCATACCCACATTCAAATGTAAGTGTTTTTCCATCTTCAGCAATATTAATTTCATCAATTTTTGGCACTTCACTTACATGGTGAGTATGGCGATTTGAAGGACCATCACGGTAGTACTCATATGTAAATTTAACGTCTTCCGCTGTGAAGGCTTCACCATCATGCCATTTAATTCCGTCGCGAATAACAACTTCCCAAGTATCATCATCAATTTGAGTTGCTGATTCTGCTAACCAAGGTGTTGGCTCGTCAACATATGGTGATGGTGAGAATAATTTGTCATAAACTATATCTGTTAACCAGTCTAAGTTACCGGTATAAATATTTAATGGTCCTACATCACTTTGAAGACCAATTGTTAAGTTCTCAACTTTTTCAGTTGAAGCTGAGTCTTTAGAGCTCTTATCAGATGTTGCTTCATCATCTGAGCCACAAGCTGCTAAAATAAATGCTAACGCCATTACAGGCAGTAACCATAATTTCTTTAGTTGCTTCATAAATGTTCCTCCCTAAGTTATTACTATTGTTGCTCTTGAGTAAATTTAACACCTTTGATAATGATTATCAATATCATCCATTTGAGTAATTATTAAAATTATTTAGTATTTATAAGCATTCCTTTAAGGAATATAAAGTTTTTTTATAGTTCTATAAGAAAAATTAAAAAAGCAGTCTTCTTAACAAAAATTGTTAAGAAAACTGCCTTTTTATATGCTCATAGAATGTTAAAGCCACATCAGATAAAGGATTTTCGGGGTTACTGATAATTGCATTTTTTCGTAAAATTGTTAACCCACTTATTTTTTTGTATACTAAACGATCATTCATATATTGCTCTGATACAAGCGGTACAAAGGAGATTCCTACATCTTGTTCTACCGCTTTCTCAATTAAACTAAAGTTCGTCATTTGCAAATATTGAACTTGAACCGGTTCTAATGATTTCTTAATGAGCTGCTGTAAATAATAACTTTGAGGCAGTAACATCTGCTGTCCCTCTAAATCTCTCAAGTAAAGCTGCTTGCGACTCGCTAATTTATGCGTCTTAGACATGACTAAGTATAGTTCTTCTTCAAATAACACATCAATTTTAAATTGACTTGCAATTGCTTCATCGTCTTCATAAACCGGCATAATAGCAAAATTTGTATCATTATTAAGTAATGCTGCTCTTAAATCTTTATACGACAAGCTATGCAATTCATACGGACATCGCTCACATGTACCATGAGCAGGACAATTAAATAACATTGAAAAGAAAGTATCAGCAAAATAATGACTGACATAAATCGGCAGTGCCTGATGCTTTCCCTTAATCATTGCAAGTCGATCTGTTACAGTTTGTTCTAATTGAATAAGTTTCCGTGCGTAATCTACGAGCAACTCACCCTGCTCTGTCAATTCAATTGAACGTTTATGACGTCTAACAAGCTTACAATTATAATGCTGTTCAAGCTGTTGGATGTGCTGTGTAATCGTTGGCTGTGAACAATAAAGCTTTTTCGCTGCCTCTGTATACGAGGTACTTTCTGCTACTGTAACAAGTGTTGTATATTTATCTAACATTGTTCCTCACCTAATTGATAATGTTTATCATTATCATAACATTTTTTATTGTTATAAAAAATAATTATTTATCAAGTATATAGGAAAATCTCTCTATTAATATAGCGTACTCATTCTCATGACAAAAGAAAAAAACGCAATGCTACATAACTGTAACATTGCGTAAATATGTTTGAGTATATTATTTGCTTACAATATGGATTGGGTTGCCAAGTACTACTTCAGCAGCTTCCATAGTAATTTCACCTAGAGTTGGGTGAGCATGGATAGTTAAAGCGATATCTTCTGCAGTCATGCCGCCTTCGATAGCAGTAGCCATTTCTGCGATCATATCAGATGCACCTACACCAACAATTTGAGCACCGATAAGTAGTCCATCTTCTTTACGTGCAACTAATTTTACGAAACCTTCTGTAGCATTTAATGCTAATGCACGACCATTTGCAGCGAATGGGAATTTCGCAGCTTTCACTTCGATACCTTCAGCTTTTGCTTGGTCTTCTGAATAACCAACAGTAGCCATTTCTGGATCTGTGAAGCATACAGCAGGAATTGCTAAATAGTCAACGATTGATGGTTCACCAGCGATAGCTTCTGCAGCAACTTTACCTTCATAAGAAGCTTTGTGTGCAAGTTGTGGACCAGATACGATATCACCAATAGCGAAGATATTTGGTACAGATGTGCGACCTTGTTTGTCTACTTTTAATAAACCGCGATCAGCAAATTCGATACCGATTTCTTGTAAACCAAGTTCGTCAGTGTTTGGACGACGACCAACAGTTACTAATACGTAATCTGCTTCTACAGTTTTTTCTACGCCGTCAGCTTCGTAAGTTACTACTACGCCAGACTCAGATTCTTCAACACCTTTTGCAAGAGCGCCTACTACAACTTCAACGCCTTTCTTTTTAAGACCTTTTTTAACAATTTGAGTCATTTGTTTTTCAAAGCCTGCTAAGATGTCTTTTCCACCTTCAAGAATTGTAACTTGAGAACCTAAGTTAGCATATGCAGAACCTAGCTCAGTACCGATGTAACCACCACCGATTACTACTAATTTACCTGGTACTTCTGGGAATGATAACGCACCAGTTGAGCTTACTACACGTTTAGAAAATTTGAATGTTGGAATCTCAATAGGACGAGAACCAGTTGCTAAAATTGCATGTTTAAAAGTGTATGTTTGAGCTGAATCTTCGTTAATAACACGTACAGTGTTTGCATCTACGAAGTAAGCTTCACCTTTAACAATATCAACTTTGTTACCTTTTAATAAACCTTCGACACCGCCAACTAATTTTTTAACTACGCTGTCTTTGAAGGCTTGTGCTTTGCTCCAATCAAGTTTAACATCAGATGTTACTACACCCATGTCATCAGAATGTTTAGCATGCTCATAACGGTGACCAACTGAAATAAGTGCTTTAGAAGGGATACAACCAACGTTTAAACAAACGCCCCCTAATTGCCCTTTCTCAACTACTGTTACTTTTTGTCCAGTTTGTGCCGCACGAATTGCTGCTACATACCCACCAGGGCCAGATCCTACGACAAGTGTATCAATTTCGATTGGAAAATCTCCTACTACCATTTTTTTACGCCTCCATTAATAATAGTTCCGGGTCACTTAACAAACGTTTTAAATGATTTAAAGCATTTTGTGCTGTGGCTCCGTCGATCATTCGATGATCAAAGCTCAATGATAATGCTAACACAGGTGCACCTACAATTTCACCATTTTTTATCACAGGTTTCTCAGAAATTCTACCAATACCTAAAATTGCTACTTCAGGATGGTTAATTACTGGAGTAAACCATTGACCACCAGCAGATCCTATATTCGTTATTGAACATGATCCGCCTTTCATCTCATTAGGTGATAGTTTACCTTCTCGAGCCTTTGTTGCCAAATCATTGATTTCAGCAGAAATAGTGAAAATTGATTTTCGATCCGCATTTTTTACTACAGGTACTAGTAAACCTTTTTCAGTATCTGCTGCAATACCTATATTGAAGTAATGTTTTTGAATAATTTCATTCGTTGCATCGTCAAATGAACGATTAAATTCAGGATATTCATGTAAAGTAGATACTAATGCTTTCACAACATAAGGTAAATAAGTTAATTTGATACCTTTTTGTAACGCAATATCCTTAAATTTCTTGCGGTGAGCTACAAGTTCAGTTACATCCACTTCGTCCATTAGTGTAACATGAGGAGCTGTATGTTTCGAGTGAACCATCGCTTTTGCAATAGCTTTACGTATTCCTGAAATTTTCTCGCGAGTTTCTGGGAATTCACCCTCTAAGTTTACATACGGTGTTGACGTAACTGTTTCTTCAGTTACACTTTCTTCAACTACATTTACTTCAGCTGAAGCAGTTTCAGCTTGAGCAACACTCGCTCCGCCATTTAAGTAGTTTTCGATGTCTTCTTTAAGAACTCGTCCATTTTTACCAGTACCACTTACAAGATGAATATCGATGCCTTTTGTTCTAGCATATTTACGTACAGATGGCATAGCAATGATTCGTTCATTTGATGAAGCAGATGCTTGTGATAAATCAACAGCTGCATTCTCTTTAGAATCACCTTGAACTGGTGCTTTTTCTACTTTACTACCATCTTCAGCAGAAGCTTGAACTTGTGCACTAGTTGTAGTAGTGGACTCTTCTTTGTGATGATCATCACCTTTAAATTGAAGATTTTCGTAACCAGGTGCGTTAATTCGAATGATAACATCGCCAACAACTGCTACAGAACCTTCTTCAACTAGAATTTCCTCTATAGTTCCTTCTACTGGTGAAGGCATTTCAACTACTGCTTTATCATTTTGAATTTCACATAGTACATCATCTTCTTGAATTTTATCGCCAGTTTTAACGAACCATTTTACGATTTCACCTTCATGTATACCTTCTCCAATATCAGGCATGCGGAACTCAAACGCCATATTATTCACCCTTTCCTTTTACAAATCATTAGAATGTTAGAACTTTTTTCGCCGTTTCTAGTATATCTTTATAGTTTGGTAACCAAATGTTTTCAGCTTGTGGGAATGGATAAATTGTATCCGGTGCTGCTACACGTAAAACAGGTGCTTCTAAACTTAGGATTGCTCGCTCTGTAATTTCCGCAACAATGTTAGCTGCAACTCCTGCCTGTTTTTGCGCTTCTTGAACTACAATTGCACGATTTGTTTTCTCAACTGATGCAATAATAGTTTCAATATCTAATGGTTGAATTGTACGTAAATCGACAACCTCTACTGAATATCCTTCTTTTTCAAGTTCAGCAGCAGCTTTCAAGCTTTCGTGAACCATTAAACCATAAGCAAATATCGATAAATCTTTACCTTCACGTTTCACATCAGCTTTACCTAGTGGAATTGTATATGACTCTTCAGGAACTTCTTCTTTCACAGAACGGTATAATTTCAAATGTTCTAAGAAAATTACAGGATCGTTATCACGAATAGATGAAATTAATAATCCCTTTGCATCGTATGGAGTTGATGGAATTACTACTTTTAACCCCGGTTGTTGAGCCATTAAACCTTCTAAACTATCAGAGTGCATTTCAGGTGTATGAACACCACCACCAAATGGTGAACGAATCGTTACCGGCATATTATAAGTATTTCCTGTACGGTAACGATAACGAGCTAATTGACCACTAATAGAGTCCATTACTTCGAACACGAATCCAAAGAATTGAATTTCAGGTACTGGGCGGTAACCAGTTAGGGATAGACCAACTGCTAATCCACCGATTCCTGATTCAGCAAGCGGTGTATCAAATACTCGATCAACACCAAATTCTTTTTGAAGATTTTCTGTTGCACGGAATACCCCTCCGTTTACCCCAACATCTTCACCGAACACTAAAACATTTTCATCATCTTTTAATTCACAACGGAGTGCATCCGTAATCGCTTGAATCATTGTCATTTGTGCCATGGCTTATTTCGACTCCTTTGCTTCAAAGATTTCATATTGCTCTTGCAAGTTATATGGTTTTTCTTCGAACATATTTGAAATTAAGTCCGTTACTTTTTGTTTAGGTGTCTCATCTGCTTTTTTAATCGCAGCTTTAATTTCTTCTTTTGCTTGCTCAATCACTTCTGTTTCTTTTTGCTCATTCCATAAACCTTTTCCTTCTAGGTAAATACGGAAGCGAACAATTGGGTCTTTTGCTGCCCACTCATTATCAATATCAGTTGTACGGTAGCGTGTTGGATCGTCACCTGACATTGTATGTGGACCATAGCGGTAACACATCGTTTCAATTAAAGAAGGCCCTTCACCTTTCACTGCACGTTCGCGAGCATCACGTGTTGCTACATAAACCGCAAGTGGATCCATACCATCTACTAATACACTTGGAATTCCAGCAGCAATCCCTTTTTGTGCAATTGTTTTTGCAGCTGTTTGAACTTCACGTGGTGTTGAGATAGCAAATTGGTTATTTTGTACGATGAAAATTGCTGGTGCTTTAAATGCTCCTGCAAAGTTAATTCCTTCGTAGAAATCGCCTTGTGATGAACCACCATCACCTGTATAAGTAACAGCTACGTCAGCTGTACCTCGTTTTTTAATACCAAGGGCTACTCCAGCCGTTTGAACATATTGAGCACCAATAATGATTTGTGGAGGTAATACATTTACACCTTCAGGAATTTGATTCCCAACAAAATGACCTCTACTAAATAAGAAGGCTTTCCATAATGGAAGTCCGTGGAAAACGATTTGTGGCACATCACGGTAACCAGGTAAAATCCAATCATCTTTTTCTAATGCATAATGTGATGCAAGCTGAGAAGCTTCTTGGCCAGCAGTTGGTGCATAGAAACCAAGTCTACCTTGTCTGTTTAATGAAATAGAACGTTGATCTAGAATACGTGTATATACCATACGAGTCATTAACTCGATTAACTCTTCATCTGATAAATCAGGGACAGCATCTTCGTTAACAATTTTCCCCTCTTCATTTAAGATTTGGAACATTTCAAATTTATTTTCAATGTCCTGTAAAGTAGCAGCTGGATCAAATTGTTTTTTTAATTTTTCTCCCATATAGCACCTCTCCTTATTTTCTGTATTAAAATTAGTTCCAAAAACATTAGTACAATATGTTATTAAATTGAGTATATAAAAATAATTTCATTCGGTCAATCATTGATTTCCTTTTATTTCGCACTTTTTTTGTCATATGGCTATTTGGAACAAAAAATAAATCTGTTATATATTAACTGCAAAACTGTGTTACAACAGAAATAACCAACACATGCAGTTATTAGTTTTCTTAAATAACTTCCCTTTTATGAAACATTTTTACTTCTATTTACATATACTTTAATAACTAAACTTTTCTAGGCAAAAAATTGCTACATATGATATTTTTTAATATAGATAAAATTTATCTATCAAATGCTATTGAAAGTACTTACTTTCGATTCATCCATAATGTACCAAAGGCTTTTAGCTAAGAAAATTAGCGATTTGCACTGAATACTACTATAATTTAGTTACATAGTTTTATGTTGAAAGGAAGTTTATATATGATTTTAATGAAAGATATTATTCGGGAAGGGCACCCAACTTTAAGAACGAAAGCAGAAGAAGTAAAATTCCCTCTAACTGAAGACGACCGTAAATTAGCTAATGACATGTTAGAATACTTAATCAACAGTCAAGACCCTGAGGTATCAGAAAAATATGGTCTTCGTCCAGGAGTTGGTTTAGCAGCCAACCAAGTAAACTCATTAAAAAGAATGTTTGCCCTACATTTAGAAGATGACAAAGGGGAATTATTAAGTTTTGTTGCCATTAACCCTAAAATCGTTAGTCATTCAGTAGAAAAAACATACATTCCTTCCGGCGAGGGATGCCTTTCAGTTGACCGTCCAATTCCTGGATTCGTTCCTCGTCATGCTCGAATTACTGCTAAATTCTTCACGATTGATGGAGAGGAAAAGAAAATACGCTTAAAAGGCTTACCAGCGATTGCTTTTCAACATGAATTAGATCATCTAAATGGTGTAATGTTTTTTGATTACATCAATAATGAAAAACCATTTGAACCAGTACCGAATTCATTCCCATTAGGTGAAGAATAAGTTCTTAATTGATTGATAGACCGTAAAAGGAGGTGTTTCTTATTAAGAAACACCTCCTTCATTATTAACAAAATAATTTATTTATAGTCTAAGCATTTTAAAGCATTCATCATAGACTAATAAAGAAAGTCCCACAACGGTATAGTAAAAAAAGTTTTAAATAATATTAAGTTTCTTCATGGCTTTTGCTATACCATCACGGTCAACATCATCGGTGATAATATCCGCTACTTTTTTTGCTAGTTCATGACCATTACCCATCGCTACTGAAGTACCAACCTCTTGAAGCATCTCAATATCATTTAATCCATCGCCAAATGCAATAGAGTTTTTAATTGGTATATTAATCTTTTCTAATAAGGTCTTGATTCCTCTCGCTTTTGAACCATGTTTTGGTAAAATATCACATGAATAGGGATGCCATCTTACAAATTTTACTTCTGAAAAAGTGTCTCGATATAACTGCTCGTCAGTTTCCTCCATAAATATAAGAGTTTGATATACTTCGTTCGCTTCATAAAATAGAGGGTTACTAGAAGGATACGGGTACTTTAATGTATTCATACTTTGCTCAATAAAGGAATGCCCTTCAATTGAAGAAATCATTTCCTTATCATCTAAAAACACGACTGGATGATTTCGTTCTTGACCAAATGCGATAATTTTCGCTAAATAGTCTCTCGGTACACTGTCTGTGTAAATAACTTCACCTTTATAAACAACATATTGTCCATTAAAAGTAACGTATGTATCAATATTTAATTCTTCTAAAATATTTTCAATCATAAAGGGTGCCCTGCCAGTTGCTATTGCTATTTCATAGCCATTATTGCGTGCTGCTTCAATTGCCTTTTTTGCCGAATTGGGAATCTTTTTTTCACGATTATAAAGTGTCCCATCAACATCAAAAAATATGATATTTGTCATTTCATAAACCTCTCAACACATATTTATATGTAAATAGAAAATACTTTACATATAGAAAAAATATTCAGTACTCTATTAGTAAGGAGTGATACGCCATGTTAAAACGACTCAAAAAAAAGATTTTGAAACGATTAAATGGCATCCTCGGAAAAAAATCAATTGCTTAAGCCCTTCAAAAATGAAGGGCTTTTCTTTATTTTAAAGCAGACGCATGATAATATAAAGGAAATGCATCCTTAACAAAGATTTAGGCTATTTATCTTCTTACTTTATAGAAAAGACAAACTCTATCCAACATACAAAATCAATGTCGAAATAATACTGTTCTTTCATAAAATTTAAATTACCTTAACAGTAGAACAAGACTCTTTAACCAATTGATGGTAAAATGGGTATAAGTGTTTTTTTCGTGTTAAGACAATTATTGTTAAGAAGATAAAGCTTTTTGCAAAAACGGTGGCTTTTGATATCATCAATAATAAATATCTTTATTTTAATTATCTAATGCTAACGCTACTTTTTTATGGCAATAAGTTAACTTGAAATAATCTAAAAGATGCACGAAATGTACGTTACTTAAAGGAGAGAAAACATGATTTACAAAGTTTATTACCAAGAAAATGCTCAAGAGGTACCAGTTCGCGAAAACACAAAAAGTCTTTATTTAGAAGCAGCTTCAGAAAGAGAAGTGCGCAGCTATTTAAAAGATCGTAATTACAATATCGAGTATATACAATTACTTGAGGGCAATTATTTAGAATATGAAAAAAATAGCCCAAACTTCAAGTTGGAGAATGCTTAGATCTTTATGAAATTTGTAAAAAATGATCAAGCAGCGGTATTCGCTCTCGGCGGACTGGGCGAAATCGGAAAAAACACCTATGCAGTACAATTTCAGGATGAAATTATTGTAATTGATGCTGGAATTAAATTTCCGGAGGACGATTTACTAGGAATTGACTATGTTATTCCGGATTACACTTATTTAGCACGAAATGTCGATAAAATTAAAGGTTTATTTATCACTCACGGACATGAAGATCATATTGGTGGTATACCCTACTTATTACGTCAAATTAATATCCCAGTATACGGTGGGAAGCTTGCTTTAGGTTTATTGCGAAATAAATTGGACGAGCACGGATTATTACGTACTACTAAACTTATAGAAATTAAAGAAGACGATGTTATTAAGTTTAGAAAAACATCTGTTAGCTTCTTCCGTACGACACATAGTATTCCAGATGCATATGGCATTGTGGTGAAAACACCTCCTGGTAATATTGTTCATACTGGAGATTTTAAGTTTGACTTTACACCGGTTGGAGAACCTGCGAACTTAACAAAAATGGCTGAAATTGGTCGCGATGGTGTGCTTTGCTTACTTTCTGATAGTACAAATGCTGAAGTACCTAACTTTACTATGTCTGAACGTAAAGTAGGAGAAAGTATTGATGATATTTTACGTAAAGTAGACGGGCGAATCATTTTTGCAACTTTCGCTTCCAATATTCATCGTTTACAGCAGGTAACTGATGCAGCCGCACAGTACGGACGTAAAATTGCCGTATTTGGTCGTTCAATGGATAATGCAATCTCTATTGGACGTGAACTAGGCTACATTACTGCACCTAAAGAAACATTTGTAGATGCACAAACAATCAATCGCTTACCAGCAAATGAAGTGTTGATCTTATGTACGGGTTCACAAGGTGAACCAATGGCAGCATTATCACGCATTGCAAATGGTACGCATCGACAAATTCAAATTCAGCCTGGAGATACAGTTGTATTTTCTTCGTCACCTATTCCTGGTAACCAAATTAGCGTTAATAAAATTATTAACCTATTATTCCGTGCAGGTGCAGAAGTTATCCATGGTTCTTTAAATAATATCCATACATCTGGACACGGTTCTCAAGAAGAACAAAAATTAATGCTTCGCTTAATGAAACCTAAGTTCTTCATGCCAATCCATGGTGAATATCGAATGTTAAAGATGCATACGAAACTAGCAGAGAGTTGCGATGTACCTATCGACAATACATTTGTTATGGAAAATGGCGAAGTGTTAGCATTAAGTGCTAATACCGCGCATGTTTCTGGCAAAATCCCTTCTGGAGATGTTTATATTGATGGAAGTGGAATTGGAGATATCGGAAATATCGTCTTACGCGATCGTCGTATTCTTTCTGAAGAAGGATTAGTCATTGTCGTAGTAAGTGTAGATATGAAGAAACAAAAACTTGTGGCAGGTCCAGACATCATTTCTCGTGGATTTGTCTATATGCGTGAGTCAGGCTCACTTATTAGTGAAGCTCAAAAAATGTTAAATAGCCATTTAAACGAAATGGTCCAAGTAAAATCTACTCAATGGACTGAAATGAAAAATGAAATTACTGACGTTTTAGGACCATATTTATTTGAGAAAACAAAACGTCGTCCAATGATTTTACCAATTATTATGGAAGTATAAGAAAAAAGGTTGTCCAAATTGGACAACCTTTTTATTTTTATATGAAGCTTGCGGGATTTAAGCTTTACTACCATACTTGTTTTACGCTTGCTATTAACTCATCGCTTTTTTTACAAAACGATTGATATCGACATCTGCTCCAATTACTAACAAAATATCCCCTAATAATATTTTATCGTCTGCTGCTGGAGAAATAACAATGGATTCTCCTCTTTTGATTCCAACAATATTGATACCATAATTTGCACGAATATCTAAATCTATCAGTGAAAATCCTGCAATACGATCATTTGCACGAATTTCCATAATCGAATGCTCATCGGATAGCTCTAAATAATCTAATACATTACTAGACATCATATTGTTTGCAATACGAATACCCATGTCACGCTCTGGATGTACAACATGATCTGCCCCAATTTTATGGAGCACCCTCGCATGATAATCATTTTGTGCCTTAACCGTAATCTGCTCTACCCCAAGATCTTTCAATATCAAAGTTGTTAAAATACTAGCTTGAATATTTTCACCAATCGCAATAATTACATGTTCAAAATTTCGAATTCCTAACGAAATCACTACTTCTTCATCCGTTGTGTCCGCAATAACTGCTTGCGTTGCTATTTTGGCATATTCATCTACACGCTCAGCTTGGACATCGATTGCTAATACATCTGCCCCAAGACGAATTAGCTCTCTTACAATACTCCCACCAAAGCGCCCTAGTCCCACTACTACAAATTCTTTTTTCATCATAAACCTCCGTACAAAATCATCAATGCTACTATTTTATCTTAGTGTCGTTATTTTGTACAAATATCCATTGAAAAATTTGTTAAATGTTAAAAAAAACGTCAACTATCTTCGAATAAATATTATACCAACCATATGACAAATTAAGATATCCCACAACACTGTAAGGTTCATGTTAGTATCATTCTTTTACTCCAATCACACGGATACGTTTATAATCTGCAAACCAATAGCCTTCTTTAAATAACTCCCCTTTTAGATTATTTTCAACTCGGGCAATAATATTTTTTCTTCTTTGTTCGGATACCCCTTCAAAAAATTGACCCCCAAACATATTAATCCAATTGCTCAAGCCTTCATTCCCATCTAATTTTGTCGGCCGATCAAAGTGGTGAGCAAATGTAACTCTAAAGCCTGTTGCTTCCATCAAAGAAGCATATTCGGCTATACTAGGATAGTACCATGGAAATTGTTTCTCACTAAACTCTATTCCCTCATCTTTTATTTGATGGATAAGTTCATCAGTAATAGATTGTACATTTCCTTTTCCACCAAACTCTGCAACAAACCGTCCACCTTGCTTTAAGCTACGATAAATGCAATCTAAAGCTTTCTCTGGTGTCTTAATCCAATGGAGAGTTGCGTTTGAAAAAACAGCATCAAACTCTTCCTTGTAATCTAAGTCAGTGGCATCCTTTACTACAAATGAACTATCTGGATACTTAATTTTCGCTTGTTCAACCATATTAGAAGATTGATCGACACCCATTACCCTAGCACCGCACTTCATAATTTCACAAGCTAAATCCCCAGTTCCACAGCCAAGATCTAAAATAACTTCGTTTTCCTTTGGCGCTAGCACTTGAACTAAATCCATTCCATACTGCGAAACAAATGAATGACTTTGATCATATAAACTAGCATTCCATTGATCGTTTTCTGACTTTAACATGTCATCCTCCCCTTCCTTATCATCTAATTCTACTGGAAAAACTATCCATTGAATATGACCCATAACTTATAAGCCTTATAAATTAAAGTTATAAGATGAATAGGATTTTTACTATGATAGGTATTTACAGTTTGTAATCAAAACTACATTCAAACACAACACTATTAAGCGTAGTCATCAAAATGAAAAATGTAGCCCACCCATAGTGACCTACATTTTTAATCTGCTATTCATTTAAAAGTTTAAGTAACCGTTTTTCGAGCATCTTCATACCACTTCCTCCTGATTGGAAATGACGAAGCATACCTTTACGATCAAATAAGTAATATGATGGTACAAATTGATTATTAAACGTATCAGTAAGTGTCATTTGATTGTCGACAAAAATTGGCTGTGAGATGTTATAGTTACTGGCCACTTTTCGTATTCGGCTAATTTCTGTATCTTCCTTTGACCTTGGCATATGCACAGCTAGAAAATTAGCCTGATTTTCATACTTATCTCTAAGTTCATTTACTTGTGGCATGCTCACTTTACAGTCATAGCAACTTATAGACCAAAAATGTATGATGGTAGGTTTTTCCCCTATTAAATCCGTTCGCTGTACTTTACCATTTAACCACGCGGCTTCACCCTTCAAATCAGGCATTTGAGAACGTAATTTCATTCAACTACCTCCTTAATGAATTAAAAGGTAACTTCCATTCTAAACTATAAAGTATCGTCACCTGGGCGCCAGCTTGCCGGACATAACCTTCCTGTTTGAAGTGCTTGTAAAACACGTAACACCTCTTCCACATCACGACCAATATTATTATGGTGAACTACTTGATATTGGAGTTCACCAGTTGGGCTGATAATAAAGAGACCTCTTTGTGCAACCCCCTCTTCTTCTACCAACACTCCATACTTTCTAGCTACTTGATGATTATGATCAGCAGCTAAAGGGTATTGTAATTGTCCAAGTCCATTTTTTGTTCGCTCTGTATTAATCCATGCTAAATGAGTATATATCGTGTCAGTGGAGACACCTATCACAACCGTCTCAAGGTCATCAAATTCATCATAGGAATCAGATATTTGCGTAATTTCAGTTGGACAAACAAAAGTAAAGTCCATAGGGTAAAAAAATAATACCGTCCACTTATCTTGTTTTATGTTTTCTTCTAAAGATACTTTTCCAAAAGATTTATCAGGCATTACTGCATCCATTACAAATCTAGGAGCAGGTTTACCAACCATTAAATCTTGCATTTCATTTCCCCCAATTTAAAAAGTTCAATGTAGAACTACCATCTAGTAAATCCCATCTATTTGAAGAAAATTTAGAATAAAGACTCATCAAATAGCGATATTTTTCTAAAATAACTATTGAATTGACATTAGGATTCTGTATAATAATATCGGTAATAGTAAACATTAAGTATTTAAATAGTAAACTTTAATACTTTAAGTTTATGTATATTAAACAAATAAGGAGTTATTCCAAGTGCAAATTGGTGCGAAAATAAAGGCATTACGACTTAAAAAAGGACTAACACAAGAAGAATTAGGTGAAAGAACTGATTTAACTAAAGGTTATATCTCCCAGTTAGAGCGTGATTTAAATTCGCCATCAATTGAAACATTATTTTCACTATTAGAAGTTTTGGGAACAACACCAAAGGATTTCTTTGACGATTCGCTACAAGAACAAAAGGTTATATATAACGAAAATGATCAAACCTCTTACATTGATGATGAAAAACAGTATAAAATACAATGGCTCATTCCGACTTCCAACGAAAAAGAGATGGAGCCCGTACTTATTACTCTCCAGAAGGATGGCGAATACAAACAGTTTGAACCCTCTTTAGCTGAGACATTTATCTATGTATTAAAGGGGCGTATACGCGTTATTTTAGGTAATAATGAGTATATTGCAAGCGAAGGAAATGCTATTTATTATGAGGCATCTACAAATCATCAAATAGTCAATGCAAATAACGGAAAAACCCAAATTTTACTAGTAGCGACAGAATCTTATTTATAGTTTAGGAGGCTAGGGAATGAGCGAAACAATTATTCGATTTGAAAATGTTTCTAAATCATATGACGATGGAACAGTCGTTTTAAAAAATATTAATTTCGAACTTGAAAGAGGAAAATTCTATACTCTTTTAGGTCCTTCTGGTTGCGGGAAAACAACTATTCTTCGTATAATTGCTGGATTTACAGATCCGACAGAAGGGTCTATTTATTTTAATGACAAAAGGATAAATCAAATTCCTGCAAATGAGCGTCAAGTAAATACAGTTTTTCAGGATTATGCTTTATTTCCCCATTTAAACGTCTTTGAAAATGTTGCATTTGGCTTACGTATTAAAAAGCTTAAAGAAAAAGAGATTCAAGAGCGTGTATTAGAAGCTCTAAAATTTGTCAACTTAGGCGGTTATGGGAGTCGAGAAATTTCGGAAATGTCTGGAGGCCAACGCCAACGTGTTGCAATCGCACGAGCAATTGTAAACGATCCAGAAGTGATTCTCTTAGATGAACCATTATCTGCTCTTGACTTAAAGTTACGTTCTGAGATGCAATATGAGCTTCGCGAATTACAGCAACGTTTAGGCAAAACCTTTGTATTTGTAACACATGACCAAGAGGAAGCTTTGGCCATGTCTGATGAGATTTTCGTACTAAATGATGGTGAAATTCAACAATCAGGAACGCCTGTAGATATTTATGATGAACCAATTAATCGTTTTGTTGCAGACTTTATTGGTGAATCCAATATTGTCGACGGTGTAATGGTTGAAGACTTTAAAGTTAAGTTTACTGGTAAAACGTTTGACTGCGTTGACCAAGGTATGCGACCAAATGAAAAAATCGATATCGTCATCCGTCCTGAAGATTTAGTGATTACATCCGTGGACAAAGGAAAACTTGTTGTTACCGTAGATACTCAATTATTCCGAGGTGTTCATTATGAACTCTCTACTTACGATAAAGATGGCAATGAATGGCTCGTTCATTCACTTAAAAAAGCAGATGTAGGCGAACAAATTGGTTTAGACTTTGACCCTGAAAGTATTCATGTCATGCGACTAAACGAAACAGAAGAAGAATTTGATAAACGTTTAGAGGCATACGGAGAAGAAGATCATGTTTAATAAACCTTCCAAGGGTTCACTAATTCCCTACACTATTTGGATAGCTTTATTTGTTATCGCGCCTATCGTCTTAATCGTTTACTATTCCATGTTAGATTTACATGGAAATTTCACTTTAAATAACTATAAGGCATTCTTTTCTACTGTTTATTTAAAGATGACGTTAACAAGCTTTTGGTATGCATTCTTGATTACGTTCTTTACATTACTTATCGCTTATCCAACAGCTTTTTTCCTTACAAAAACGAAGCATAAAAATTTATGGTTAATGCTAATAATTATTCCATCATGGATAAATTTATTATTAAAAACTTATGCATTTATTGGGATTTTTGGATTATACGGACCGATAAACGCTTTTATTGAAGTATTTGGTCTGAACCCACAGCAAATTTTATTTACAGACTTCAGTTTTATTTTTGTTTCGGTTTATATCTTTATTCCATTTATGATTATTCCGATTTTTAACTCGCTTGATAAACTAAACCCGACACTAGTGTATGCAGCACGGGATTTAGGTGCTTCTAGTTTTACTACTTTCCGTCGTGTTGTCTTTCCTTTAACAATTGACGGTGTAAAATCTGGAATTCAAGTAACCTTTATTCCTGCACTTTCTCTGTTTATGATTACCCGACTAATTGCAGGAAACAAAGTAATCACATTGGGCACTGCGATTGAACAACAATTCCTTGTTTCTAAAAACTGGGGGATGGGGTCAACAATTGCCGTATTTTTAATTATCTTCATGGTTATCATTATGCTCCTTACAGGTCAGAAGAAAGGAGGACGTGCATCATGAAAAAATTATCAACTGTCCCAAAAATCTATTTATTACTTGTCTTTGTCGTGCTATATGCACCTATCTTTTATTTAATCTTTTATTCATTTAATAGTGGCGGCTCAATGAACAACTTTGAATCCTTCACATTGGAGCACTACAAAGCAGTATTTGAAGATACGAGACTGATTGCCATATTGATTAATACCGTCATCATTGCCCTCTTGTCTGGTTTAATCGCAACTATCATCGGTACTCTTGGGGCTATTGGGATTATTTCTATTAAAGATAAGAAAATGCGCAATACATTACTCTCTTTAAACAACGTTTTAATCGTAAGTCCAGACGTTGTAATTGGCGCCAGCTTTTTAATATTATTTACTATGATTGGTGTCAAATTAGGCTTTACTTCTGTGTTAGTATCTCATGTTGCCTTTAGTATTCCAATCGTGGTTTTAATGGTTTTACCAAAGCTTTTGGAAATGAATACTTCTCTAATAGATGCAGCACGGGACTTGGGTGCTTCCAGACGAGATGTATTAACGCGCGTCATTTTACCATATATCCAACCTGGAATTTTTGCAGGGTTCTTCTTAGCCTTAACCTATTCATTAGATGATTTTGCTGTTACATTTTTTGTAACTGGAAACGGTTTTTCAACATTATCTATTGAAATTTACTCAATGGCAAGAACAGGTATTACATTAACAGTTAATGCAATCTCAGGACTTGTCTTCTTTGTAACTGTGTTAGTTGTTATTGGCTATTACTTCGTAACAAACCGTGTGAAACATGTGCGTGAGGAGGGACAACGATGAAATCATTAGTTCAAGCTACTGTAGGCATTTTAGTCGTTTGTGCTCTTCTATTCTTAGCTGTAGATCGTCTAGAATCTGCAGGAACAAAAGGTAGTAAAGATACTATCACCGTATTTAATTGGGGCGAATATATTGATCCAGATTTAATCGACCAATTCACGGAAGAAACAGGCATTAATGTCATTTATGAAACGTTTGACTCAAACGAGGCAATGATGACAAAAATAGAACAAGGCGGATCTGCTTATGATGTGGCCGTTCCATCCGAATATACTATAGAAATGATGAAAGAAAAAAATCTGCTTTTACCGATTGATCACACAAAACTACCTAATCTAAAGAATATTGATCCTTACTTTCTAGATTTACCATTCGACCCAGGAAACAAATATTCTATCCCTTATTTCTGGGGAACAGTTGGTATTGTATACAATCCAAGCTTACTGGATAAAGATCTATCCTTCACATCTTGGGAAGATCTTTGGGACCCTTCCCTAAAAGGAAAAGTCTTCTTAGTTGATGGTGCTCGAGAAGTAATGGGAATGGGCTTAAATTCTATAGGTGAGTCCCTCAACGCAAAGGATGAGAATCTTCTTCGTCTAGCAACAGATAAGTTGACTAACTTATCACCAAACGTTAAAGGAATAATTGGCGATGAAATTACGCCGCTTATGATTAATAACGAAGCAGCTGTTGCTCTTACATGGTCAGGTCAAGCTGCCGATATGATGTGGGAAAATGAGGATCTTGACTATGCAGTTCCTGAAGAAGGTTCAAATTTATGGTTTGATAATTTTGTTATACCGAAAACTGCAGCAAATATCGACGGCGCTCATGCCTTTATCAATTTTATGTTAGATGCAGAAAATTCTGCTCAAAACACTGATTATGTTGGCTACTCCACTCCAAATGCCGCAGCTATGGAATTGATGGATCCTGAGGTAATAGAAGATGAACGTTTCTATCCTGGGGTAGAACTTCGCGATAAACTAGAAGTATACGAAAACCTAGGTCTTGATTGGTTAGGAAAGTATAATGAATATTTCTTGAAATTTAAGATGAGTATTCGTTAATCCACACACTCTATGAAGTCGATGAGATTCTTTATGAATATCATCGACTTTTTCTATTGAAGTTCAGTCTTAAGACCCTATTTATATATAGTTAAACAATATACAATATGATAAGCTTTTAAATACAAATATTTACTGTTTGGGGGACTCTGATAAGGGGAAAGGTGGAATGTTATGTCTCAGAAAAAGAAAAAGCTAGCATTATTAATATTAATGCTTAATATGTTTATTACCATGGGTGGGGTAGGAATTATTATTCCAATATTACCTACATATTTGCATAAGTTTGGAGTTGGTGGCGAAGTCTACGGTACTTTAATAGCAGTGTTTGCCTTCGCACAATTTATTTTTTCACCGGTAGCTGGAAATTTATCAGATCGTTTAGGTCGTAAAAAGTTTATTATTGGGGGACTTATTGTTTATGGAGTTGCTCAAATCTTTTTCGGATTAGCCTCTGAAGTATGGATGTTATACTTAGGGCGCTTTTTAAGTGGTGTCGGTGCAGCCTTTATTATGACAACCATAATGGCTTATGTTGCTGATATTACTACGTTGCAAGAGCGTGGTAAAGGTATGGGATTAATTGGAGCTGCCATCTCCCTAGGTTTTATGATTGGGCCTGGTTTAGGAGGATTTTTAGTAAATGTTAATCTTCATTTCCCATTCTTTTTAGCAGGTTCCATAGCTTTAATTGCATCCTTACTTTCATTCATCGTTTTACCAAATGTACAACCTCAAATGAAAGAACCTATGCAAAATAAAACTAGGGAAAATATCATTACGCAATTAATACGTTCCGTTAAAACACCCTATTTTGTTATATTAATTGTTGTATTTACGTTTAGTTTCGGGATATCAAACTTCCAATCAACATTATCAATGTTCTTAACTTACAAGTTCGATTATTCACCAACAGATATTGCAATTGTTATTACTGTTGGAGGATTCTCTGGTGTTGTTCTCCAAATGTTTATCATTGATCGTTTATTTAAACGTTTTGGTGAGATGAAAGTTATTCTAGTAAATTTAGTTGTTGCTGCATTCGCAATGGTTATGATGATATTTGTGGGTGGTTTCTTCATTATTTTATCTGTTGCAACACTATTCCAAATCGCCACAGTGTTTATTCGTCCGGCAGTAAATACATTGATTTCAAAATTTGCTGGCAACGAACAAGGTTTTGCCGCTGGTATGAATAATGCTTATATGAGTTTAGGAAATATGATTGGTCCTGCACTCGCTGGCGTATTATTAGAATGGCATTTATCTATTCCATTCATATTAGGAGCGGGAATTTTATTAGGTTGTTTTGGATTAGCCTATGGATGGTCCCTAAAAAAGGCACCCCAGTTACTAAGTTCATCGTCGTTTAACAATGATAAAACTCAAACCCCACTGTCATATAATGAATCAAATTGAAATAAAGTAACTCAAATGAAGTAAAAAAATGGAAATGTCCAAAAGGGCATTTCCATTTTTTTTTATAAACTTCTGAAAAATCGTTCTACAAACTTGGCATTAAAGGACAATAATTCTTCATCCGGGTTAATTTTTGCATGATGTAACCCATACTCGCAATTAGCCCCTGCCCAGAACATTGCTCCCGGAATGTCTTTAAGAAAATAGCCAAAGTCTTCCCCTGTCATAGCAGCAGGACATTCATAAGCTGTTGCTCCTTCAAACTGCTCGGCAAAGTCTAGTAACTTTCTTGCACATTCAGAGGTGTTATTAACCTCATAGTACATTGAACCATAATCAATTTGAATGTCACATTCAAATGAGGCTTCAATGCCAGAACAAATGGCCTCTATACGTTTTTTTACAGCCGCCATTGCTTCTGCATTTAAGGTGCGAATAGTTCCTTCTAATCTTGCATTTTCAGCAATGATATTTTGAACCGTTCCTGAAGTTAGCTTTCCTATTGTCACAACTGCACTATCCATTGGATTAACATTACGACTAACAATTGTTTGCAATTGCAGGATTAAATTCGCAGCCGCGACCGTCATATCCTTCGTCTTATGTGGGTAAGCGGCATGTCCCCCTAACCCTTTTAGATCAATGAAAAGTTCTGATGTATTGGCAAATAATAACCCTGGTCGCGTTGCTACAGTCCCAACTGGATATTCTGGTGCAACATGTAATGCATAGATTTCATCTGGTAGAAGATCTGGTCGTTCCGATTCTAACCAATTTAACATTGGTTCAGCACCACCTGGACCTTCTTCCGCAGGTTGAAAATAGATCACTACGTTTTGGGTTGGTTGTTCTGTAGCTAATGCTTTCACTAATCCAAGTGCAATTGTCATATGACAGTCATGACCACAAGCATGCATATTTCCTTCATGAGTAGATGTGAAGGATAACCCTGTTTCCTCAACAATAGGTAAACCATCAATATCTGAACGCCAACCAATTGTTTTAGATGGATTACTTCCTTCAATCTTCACCACAATACCCGTTTTCCAAGTCGTAACAGTTAAATGTTGTTGTGGAAAATGAGAGATTTTATCAAGCAAATACTTCTGTGTTTTAAACTCTTCAAAACCTAATTCAGGTATTTGATGTAAATCTCTACGAATTTGAATAAGTGTATCCATCATAACACCTTCTTAAATATTTCTTAAAGCATCGATAATTTCAGTTTTAGATTTTGTTTTTTCATCTAATTGTTTAATTACGCGTGCAGGAACTCCGCCTACAACAGTATATGGTTCAACATCGCTAATAACGATTGCACCCGCAGCAACTACAGCACCTTGACCAACGCGTACACCTTCTAATACAACCGCATTTGCTCCAATAACAACATCATCTTCAATAATAACTGGTGTTGCTGATGGTGGTTCGATTACTCCAGCAAGAACAGTTCCTGCACCAATGTGACAGTTTTTCCCTACTGTTGCTCGACCGCCTAATACAGCTCCCATATCAATCATAGTTTTATCGCCGATTTCAGCACCAATATTAATAATTGCACCCATCATAATAACGGCATTATCACCAATTGTTACTTGATCACGGATAATTGCACCTGGCTCAATACGAGCATTTTGGTGTTTTAAATCTAGTAAAGGAACACCAGAATTACGACGGTCATTTTCAATTACATAATCAGCTATTTTATCGCCGTTTTCTTTTAAACTAGCTTCAATTTCGCTCCACTCGCCGAAAACAACAGCACTATTTCCTTCACCAAAAACTTTTGAATTTTCACCATATGATAAAGAAGCAACACCTTCACCTTTTACATATACTTTAACAGGTGTTACCTTTTTAGAATCTGCAATAAACTGAATAATTTCTTGTGCATTTAATTTGTTAGTCATTGTTAAATCTCCTTATCTATGTAAAATCTGCTCACATTTTTGATTGTACTAAATTTTCTAATAAATAGCACGTATAATTATTTATGAAGCATAAATAATTATTCATCACTTCGTATAATCATAAAGACAACTTGCATGGTGCTTGACAACATCTAAGAATGCGGCAACTTGTTTTAATTCAAAAGAAGCATCATATCCAATTAACCATGTATCGCGTGTTAATCCAGTATCTTTCTCATTTTGTGTTAATGGAATTTTATTAACTTCTTCTTGACCATTTAATGTAATAGACGGTAATATCGCATATCCAATCCCATTCATAGCCATTTGTTTACACGTTTCAATCTGATCCACAATGATTTGTCGTTTTGGATTTGAGGAGAAATGTCTTTGCCACCATAGTTGGATTTCTTGATAGTAGTTCGAATCACTTTTAAATTGGATAAAGGGTCTGTCTGTCGTTAAAACATCATCAATATTTTTAATTTCCTTATCGACTAAATACATCATGTCTCTAAATAAGTGAACTTTTTTCCCTTTCCATTCAACTTGCCCACGAACAATTCCAACATGTGCCTCTCCTTCATATAATGATTTGACAATCTCAGAACTCCAACCAGTTATTAAAGATATTTTTGCATCCGGGTATAATGTAACAAATTCCTTTAAAACTTTGGGAAGCCAATTTTGACCTACAATTGAAGCACAAGCGATTTTTAATGTACCGTGTACTTTAGAGTTAAGTGCTTGGATCGTTTCAAAAATTTGTTCTTTTCTTAAGATCGTTTCAGTTGCATATTGAATGACTAATTCGCCGGCTGGTGTTGGAGTAAGACCCTTTTGAGATCTAATAAATAGCTGTGAACCCCAATCTTTTTCAATTGATTGAAGTCTTTGGGAGAGGGCTGGCTGCGTCAAGAAAAGTCGTTCTGCTGCTTTTCTCATATTTTTCTCTTCTGCTAAAATTTTTATGATTTCTGCTTCCGTTGCAGTCATCTAAACTCCCCCTTTAGAAGTGTAAAAAACGACAAAACCCAAAATTGGATTTTGTCGAGTTTTATTAAACATTTCTATTAATCTTCTACTTGATAAATATATTTTTTAAGCTGTTTTAAAATAACGCGTCGAGTTAATATACCAACAAATGTTCCTTCATCATCAACTACGCATAAAAAAGCATGGTTAATAACTAAATCCAAAGCTTTTTGAAACGTATCTGTTATCTTTAAATACGTAACAGCTCGGTCCATGCAATCGTCAACTTTAATATTAGACAACTTATCATATTCAATACGTTCTAAACCTAAGATGGATTCTGTAATCATTTTAGTACTTAATAACCCATGTAAGCGATATTTAATGTCCAATACGGGCACAGAAGAATAACCTGTTTTTGTTAAGACGAGTAAAGCATGTTCTGCACTATTTCCAATTTGAACATGAGCAACTTTTTCTGATGAAATAATAAAGTCACTAATTGGTGTATCTAATAATGCTCTTGTATTTGTTGAAATCATGACCTTCTACTCCTTTGCCTGTCAATAACCTTCGTAACAGCAATATACCTCTCCTTATATCATATCACAATTTGTTCACAATTGACCATGATATGGAACTAGTATTTTAGAGTAGAAGGATGATTCTTTACATAACATCACATACTAATATCCATACATCGCCCAATAATAAAAGATAATAATTCCAGTAAACAGCCCAAATATAATATACATAATAATGATTGGGTTCATTGCAACTGGATGGTCTCTTACCATTTTACTAATCGGCGTATCTGTTGCAGATACACGGTGTCTTGTTTTTTTCATTACACTTTGTGTTAGTAAGTAAGAAACAAGTACGATAACCACTCCTGCAATAATTGTTGGTACTGTCCACATCCCCATAATTACACCACCCTAATTTAAATTTTAGAAAGTGTAATTAGTATGCAACTAATACGGTAGTGTTTATTCTTAGTTTAAAAAGAATTCCAAAATTTTCTTGTTTCTTTAAAAAGAAAATTTATTTAACCATTGTCCTCCATCTAAAGTGACACATTCACCATTCATATAGGAAGCCTTTTCTGACAGAATAAATGATGCAAGGTCGGCAATTTCTTCGGGAGTTCCAAGTCTTTTCAATGGAACGGAATTTAATGTTCGTTTTGCTTGTTCTTCAGATTCCCAAAGTTTTCCTGCACCACCTGTTCTTTCAATAGGACCAGGTGCAATAGCATTTACTCTAATTCCATATTGATTACCCCATTCTACTGCTAAAGAGCGTGTTAATGATAATACACCTGCTTTTGCTGCAGCAGAATGGATCACCCCTGCACCTGCTCCCCACGCATATGTTGCAACCATATTCAAAATCTTACCTTTGATGCCCTTTTCGATCCAATACTTTCCTACCTCTGAGGTACAGTAGAAAGTGCCATTTAAAACGATATCGATTACTGCTTTCCATCCATTAGGGGAAAGTTTCTCTGCAGCAACAATGAAGTTTCCAGCTGCGTTATTCACTAATCCGTCTATTTTTCCAAATTTATCAATAGTAAATTGAACCATTGCTTTTACATGGTCTATTTCACGAACATCCATTTGAAATATCTCTATACTAGTACCAAATTCTAAAATTTCATTTTTCGCATTTTGTAAGCGCTCTCTATCACGGCCAGTTATAACTACATTGGCACCTTCTTCAACAAATTTCTTTGCCATAGCAAGTCCCATCCCACTAGACCCACCAGTAACAATCAAGGTTTCTTTATTCAACATGCATTTCCCCTCCCCAATGAATAAACAATCATTTCCATATTACTATATATTTACAGAGATGTCATTTAGTTTTCAGAATTTAAAGATAAATCAGATGTCAACCTTCAATGATTACCAATGAATATTCAAAGGTACCCCATACATGTTAAGAAGTAGACAGAAAAAACACAAAAACCAACAAATTTTATTCCCATAAAACTTGTTGGTTTTCACTATTTTGCTAAATATTTTTCTACAATCTCTTCGACTGGAAGAGGTTTATTATAAAGATAGCCCTGTCCTTTTTTACACTGATGGAGCTTTAGGAAGTTTTCTTGTGAGATTTCCTCTACGCCTTCTGCAATAACTTCCATTTCTAAGTTTTGTGATAGTGCGATAATTGCTTTTACGATTGCCTCATTTTTATCATCTTTATTTAAATCTGCAATGAAGGATTGATCAATTTTAATGATATCAATTGGATACTTTTTCAAATAACTTAAGGATGAATATCCTGTACCAAAATCATCAACGGAAACAAATACACCCAAAGCTTTCAAGTCTTTTAAAATACTTTCCGTTTCATCCACATTCTCCATCGAACTTTCCGTAATTTCTAGCTCAATGAATTTGGGTTCTACATTGTATTTATAAAGTATGCGTTTTACCTTGTCCACAAAATTTTCTTGTTTAAATTGTTTGGGCGATATATTCACCGCAATTCGAACGGATCTGTATCCTTGTTCTTTCCATTGTTGCTGATACTGACAAACCTGCTCCAAAACCCACTCACCAATTTGAATAATCAAACCAGATGATTCAGCAATAGGGATAAATTGAGAAGGGGGGACGAATCCAAACTTTGGATTGTTCCATCTAATTAACGCTTCGAAGCTATCGATTTTGTATGTATCAAAATCAATTTGCGGCTGTAAATGTAAAGAAAGCTCATTAAATTCAATTGCTCTACGTAAATGAGCCTCCATTAACACTTCATTTTTAAATGTATGGCTCATTTCCTCACGAAAGAATCGATAATGGGCACGTCCATGTCTTTTCACATAAATCAATGCTGATTCAGCTTGATGTAATAGTATTTCTAGATCTCTTCCTTGTTCCGAAGAGATTGTAGATATGCCAATAGAACAAGTAATAAAGTATTCTTGTTCATCGATTAAAAAGGGCTCCTTAAGTTGGTCATAGATGCCATTTACTACTAACTCAACTTCTTCTCTAAGGGTATGACGAACTAAATACACAAATTCATCTCCACTGTAATGATAAAGTTCACACGATGCATTTTGAACTTGCTTAAAACGTTCACTAACCTGCTTAATCATTACATCTGCTTTATGCTTACCAAGAGATTCATTGTATTTTTTAAAGCGATCTAAATCTACTAATAATAATGAAATATGGCGAAGATCTTTATAATTTTGGTAATGTTCAGACCATTCTCTGTTTAATGCCCTCTTATCAGCTAAACCTGTATTTTCATTTTGAAGTCTAGAGAAATCATTCATGCTTTTTTCTTTTATTACTTGCTTCATTATTAAGACAAAATAATTTTCTAAGTTTGTGGTAATCGGTTGAATCAAAATCGATAATTCATCGAAATCATTTTTTAATGAAAGAGTTCTAACTTCTTCCGTAGGCTGTTGGATCATTTTCAGCAAATCTTCCCAATCCATCCATTGGAAAAATACTCTAGCATCCATTCCATCTGAAAAAGGAACAGGCGAAAAAATAGAGGCATTTGAATTAATCATTTCTACAGTAAAGTTTTCTTCATTTTGCTGTTTAATTACTACTACAGCATTAAATGGATTTAGTTTCAACATATCATTCAAGTAGTTGTTAAACTCCAGTGTGGGAAAAGTGATCATAATATCCTCCATTTGCCAGATGATGCAAAAAAATAAGTTTTAGTTATATTATAACACTATAATACATTTTATATTTATAATTTATAGCTTTTTTAGTACATATATACAAGTCAAATCACTCCACATAGAAATTCAACACTACAATTAAGACAAAAGACACACAAATGATGACTCCTACCTCAAAAAGAGGAATGTAAAATGTTATAAAAATAATATTGAATATTTTCTCTTTGATAATAGTACATCAATCACTCTACCTCTATTACTGTATTTATAGCATCACGTAGAAATTGCTCCTGTGAATTATATTCCATGTCTGAATTAGGAACTTCCTTATAGTGATAGGTTCCAGTTGAATCTTGTAAACGAGCTTTGACATTATCAGCTAACTGATTCAATAGAATATCCATTACTCTTTGTTTAATCTCAAATGAGTATAGAGGGAATAAAATTTCGACACGTTTCACCATATTCCGTGTCATTAAATCAGCTGAAGATAAAAAGAGTTTATTGCCCCAGTTATGGTGGAACCAATAAATACGTGAATGTTCCAAGAAACGGCCCACAATACTAGTTACTGTAATATTTTCACTTATCCCTTTAATTCCAGGACGTAAACAACAGATTCCTCGTATAACAAGTTCAA
>Ga0180217_1000776_pt1 | contig 42807 bp, 6 predicted proteins | sample eDN3rd37CBELigOP_FD_128521 | JGI IMG/M metagenome (GOLD analysis project Ga0180217, IMG submission 128521) | Enriched Organic Plus compost microbial communities from Emeryville, California, USA - eDNA 3rd pass 37_C BE-Lig OP (version 2) (version 2) ...
CTGTTGCTGTTGCTGTTGCTGTTGCTGTTGCTGTTGCTGTTGCTGTTGCTGTTGCTGTTGCTGTTGCTGTTGCTGTTGCTGTTGCTGTTGCTGTTGCTGTTGCTGTTGCTGTTGCTGTTGTTGCTGTTGCTGCTGCTCTTGACGTAGACCCAGCAGGCCTGGACGCAGCATCGACTGAAGCGCCGAAGAACTTGACAGTTCTTGAGGTGGTGGGCGCCTAAGTGAGCTAGCATGACTCTGATTTTCACCCACTCCAAAAAGCGCGTTAAGCAGCTGGTGACTGGCAAGATGCAGATCGTTATCCGAGCGCTGCCCTCGGCTGCTAGCCGTACTTCGGACTTGGGTAGCGGCAGATGACATGGCGGGAGTGGCTGATGACGCTGCTGAAGGAGATGAGCTAGCCGACGAAGCGCCTGGAGTCGGGATTACATTCAGACGTACATGGTGCCCATTCACACTGAGCAGTGCTTGAGTCGCCCCCTGATCCACTACCATACGGATAAGTTGCGAAAGACTTCGTTCGTCCTCCGCGTCAATTTGCACATCTGGTGGCAAACCGAACAATTCTGCAGCCAGGCCTCCATCGGCAATGATGCGAGGTCCGTCGCGAGGGAGTCTTCCGGAATGCAGGGTAACTGAGAATGGGGGAATCCTTGCTGCAGGACCAACAACTCGCCGAGCAATCCCTTGGGGAGCAACGATGACTGTATAGGAGGCCTGGAGCTGCGTGGGCGAGGTCTGATGAATACTGTACAACCCCAACTGGGCTTCCTCCAAATCGCGAGCAACTGCCGCAGAAATTGGGCTAGCATAAGCGGGATGACCTTCCGTTGGATAATAGAAGGATGTCGTGAAAGGGGATGGGAAGGCCTCTCGGTGGAGAGGCTGGGGTGGAGGAAGAAGAGCAGTTGTCGGTCGGGTTGGAGCGATCACAAGGTCAAGCAGTGCCATCTCCACCTCTGCCTCAGCATCAGACCCACTTTCCAATCTCCATGGGGAGTAATGCAGCGCCATTTCGGCCGCAACAGACAATTCAGGGACGAGGACGGGATCGAAGGTCCAGTCCCGTATGGAGGCATTAACGATTGACAGAGAGTCAGCATACCATGACGGCAATAAAGTGTCGCTATCACTCGTCAACGACAGACTACTGTCTGGATGTTCGTGGAATCCAAACATACCCACTCCAATTGACTCAGTGTTGGCCTCGCTTTTCTGACCTTCAGGCGGTTCTTCGAGAAGTTGGGGTATTTCCTCGACACTAGACTTCGCATGATTGCTCTCTTGAGTTAGCCCCCCTGCTTCCTGCTTCTTTCCACGAAGCTTGTCAAGAATGCGCTGGAACAAGCTCCTACGCTTCTTCGGTCCTCGAGTTAACGTCCCATTCTCATCGGTCAACTCACTGGTACTTGGTGAGGTCACGGGTACGTCCGGTGGCTCGAACGGAGCCGAAGAACTATGCTCGACTGACAGCGGCGGCGGCGATGTGTCGGCGGATGGAGATGACTGAAGGAGCGTAGATGAGGCCTCCGCCATCTCGTGCCCGGCTGCAGCTGTCACCAACGCTGCAGCAGTCGCGCTAGCAAGTCGCCCGAACTTCTCAGCAGTGTTAGCCAGGGGGGGCACAGGAAGGCGGGTTGTTGCAAGCGCGTAGGGCCGCGCCAGCGTAGTACCTCCTAGACCATATGCGAGCGGAACCGGCATTATTCCAGACCCATCCTCGGCGAGACCACTGGCCTCCGAGCGCTGGCCTCGCGAGAGGATCGCTGGGTACCGCGTGTGTACAAGACCTGTGGCGTAGGGTGATGCGACGCCTGTTACAGCCGAAATGACGGGGCGGGTGAGCAGTCCAGATAGCGGATCATCCAATCCATATCCAGTAAAAGTGGTGAGGGAACCGCTGTAGAAAGTATGTGAGGCTACTGCCAAGCTGTCTAGGGGCAGATACAACGAAAATAATGCATCTTCAGGGTAGGCCGGAGTGTCCTGGTGTTTCTCTGATGGTGCATGATATTCAGCAAGCAGGTAATCTTGAGATTCTTCTGCTCGAGCAGACGGGAGACCCTCCTTGCCATCCAGCAACTGTTGCACTTTGTCGGGATGCTGTACAGCAGCTAAGGCTGCTGCAGACACATTGTCATCATGCATAGCCAGCCACTTTTCGGCATGGAGAACGCTTGTTCTGTTAGGAGGAAGTGCTCCCGAATCAAGCAATTGGAGGGCAAGCCCGCGGCGTCTGGCCCACACATCGACAGGCGCACTCTTCGCAACTGGTTGAGTCGAAGACTCTTCTTCATCCACCTTGCACCAGAGACGCAATGCTTCAAGAGAATCAGGCTCTGGTTGCCCAGTCTCATAGCAGGCATGGAGCATCTCCCCTGGGATCAGTAGCGGCTCTGGTGGCGACGGTGGCTCGTCGGTCGCACGGCGTGGCCATCGGCTTGCGAGTTCTCGAATATCGTCTGCGGTATGAATTGGTTTATATCCCTTGTAAGCAAACGGCTCCTGACCGAAGTTAACTCGGATAACCATTCCGCGGGCGTGGAGTGCCACCGCAGGGAAGAGAGTGCAATCGGATCCAGGATTAATTACAGAAGCTCGATTGCGCTGACCACTCTCACACGCCTTGTTGGATGCCTGGAGGAGGCCGTCAGCAATATCTTCGCAGAGCGTTGGTAAGGCCGACGGGATTCTAAATGCCTCGCCAAGGTACTTGCCATTAAGCGTGAAGTACACCTCACCGGTAAGCCTATTCAAACCACAGCCAATAACGTCACCGGCTTGGCCAAAAGGTCGAGCAAAGTTGTACGGCATTCTGAAGATCTGTCCAGGAGGGTAGATGGCATGCTGAAGGCCTACCTCTGGTATCTTAAATGCAGCCTGTGAACCTGTCATGCGATCATTCTGAGCGTGGCCGGAGCGGTCTTTGAACGATTGAGTTTGGAACTGAGCAACTAACGTTTGTTCAGGGACAAACTCCTTGTCGTATGTTGGCCTCCAGTTCAAATATCGAATTGTAAGCGGTTTGGTGTTCGGTGGGATATCCCGCCATAACCGACCACATTTCGTGCAAAGCTCTGTGGGACATGCCGACGGATCGCCGTCTAATCCGGCAATCCACTGTGAGTAGTGCCAGAAGAACTCGCTGCCGTACAAGCCGTTCTTTGCAGGCAGCTCTTCGGCAGCGCGGGCCTCTTCTGGGGTTAACGGCGATCGCGGAATACCAAAGCCGGTGTGGAGGGTATGCTTATAGAGATAGGCAACAGCTGCTTGATATAGTGACTCGGAGGCTGTGTTGCCACGTGAGCCCGTAAGGTCAGTCTCAGCGGTCTCTGAAGGGGTCGCGGCTTCTGAAGCCGCGAGAAGCTCTTCAAGACGTCTGGCGGACGCTCCCAGGGCCAGAGACTCTGGAAGGGGTCCAGATGGGCGCGGGAGTAGAATAGCAGGTTCCCACACACGAACGGAATCCTGGATATCGACGAGATCATAGGGGTCCAGATCAGCCTTGCACCAGGACACGGTGTAAGAAGAGGGAAGTGGCTGGTTATCCGGGGCGGCAGGATCGACACGCAGGGGGAAGGGTAACTTGCGCTTGCCAGGGATGACCTTCTCGCATTCACAGTGTGGAACGCCGTTAGACTCCGTAGCCTCCCTGGTCTCAGCTGCGAGATTCGTGGTGCGTGACACTTCTGCCTCGGTCGCTCGGCGGCCATCGCAAGCCACCGGCATCTCTCTTGTCTGTGTCGCATAGAAGCATTTGCGTCCGTCTGAGCCCGAATAAAACATGCTTCCAGGTGCCCATCCAAAGGGTTGACGCCTCTCAGCGACGACACTGGGTGCATCTCGAATAGGCGTGAGACCCACACTAATGGTATCTAATCCAGCTCCTTTGAGTTCATGCACATGGGCGGTGCCTGGGTCTACGATAGTTACCTCAAAATAGCAATGAAGCATCGAGTCGGGGAATGGCTTATTCGCGACTAGTGTGGTTGGATAACTGGGTGCGCGATTGGCCACCCTTGCGCTGACTCCAAAGTCTTCATGAGAGACAGCACGTATCGCTAGGTACTGGGCCAGGGCAGTCGTGGCAACTGCGTCGAAACCGAGACTGGATAAATCTTGTCCCTTTGTCTCGACGACTTCAGCTGGCACAGTACACGGTGTAATTTCAGAACTGGAGCCGCCTTCATCTGATGCAAGTGGTGCGAGAAAGCTCTCAGCAAGCGGCAATAACGTTCCTGTATCATCGTCGGGGACCCCACCAGCGAGGCCTTGCTGGAACGAAATGATTCGATTACGAGTGCGAGCATACGCGCGCTGGATTGCTGTACGTGATGAAGGTCGCGGAGACAGTTCGACATGTGGCTCAGAAAGCAGGGTGCCAAGTGCTTGTCTTGAGGTTTGTACCAGAGGCGGAACAGGTCCCAAATACTCAGGCTCCGAAAGCGCCCATGACAAAGTACCATTCGGGGCGCCTTGGGCACCGTCACTTGGACTCGAGTTGATTGCTGCCAGATATCTGAACGGTCGAAGGTATTCTTCAAAGTCCTGTTCAGAGCTACCTGAGCCCGACACGGCTCGAGGATCGGTTAGGACTCCGGTGTAAGGAATGAGACTTGCTCCAGATCCCGTTAAAATGCGATTCACATATGTCTTGTAGCTCTGCCTTTCCGGGCGGTTCGGGAGGTAGTCCTTCTTTTGTTCTGGTACCTTGGGGGTCAGATCAAACTGGCGCCCATATGGGCTGAACACTGGAGTGCTGACCAGACTTCTGATGGAGGCGGATTTCGTTCCCAAGACTCGTTGTGCCTGGATGAGAGCATGCGCGGCATTATCCAACCCGAGCCCGCGGTTGAGCACGTCTGGCTCAATTTCAAAGTTGAACACATCTCCCCGCTGAATCGCAGATATGTCGCTTAATTTGACCTGGAGGTGTTCTGGAATTTCTGGAGGTGGGAAGACCGAGGCAGGGCTATCACCCACAAAGATCGCCGTACGACCACTCCAGGACAGGCTGAAAACACAGGGCGCGCGTGCCAGGTCCCAAGTGGACGGAATTTCAGCTAGCGGGTGGCACATACGTGCACTGATCGCTCCGCCTCCTCCGAGCTCCAGGCTTGTGGCCTGTTCCAAGAACATTCCCAACACTGGCGTTCGCTGCAGGTATGAGCGCATGACCAAATTATGGAACAACGGATAGCTTTCCATCCTTATACCCGCAAGTGAATAAGCTCGAATTCGTGCGCCACGCGCATCTTGTGTGTCAAGGGCATCGATTTCATTGCGATATGAGACATTACGCTTGGGTGGAATCAAGGTCATGCCGGAGGGATCCACATTGGTGAAGGCGCTGGTTTCGACAAAGGAGGCCGGCTCCAACGCTGATTGATGCGAGCCAGTGGACATGCGGGACTTGATAGCCTTCTCCTTGATAGCCTTCTCCTTCTGGGCTAGGAGAGCAGGAAGACCGGAGTCGGTGAGCGCTGCAAGCCTTGCACGAGCCAACTGCAACTCTAGGGCCGTCCCAGCATACGCGCTAAAGATCTGTGTCACATCATTCGTCACAGCCTCCCTGATCTCAGGCATGTCGTTTTCGTGGACGAACTGAGCCAGTCGACTCACCATTAGCAAACAGGCCAGAACCTCAACCACTCTTAGCTTTTGTCCCACATTGGAAACCGCCAAGAATTGGTCTAATGAAAGGCTGAGCTCTGCAACATCTTCTACTGAAGGGTGATCGTGACCATTGTTCGGCAAATTCATTCGGCGTACGAGAGCAAGGACAGTTTCCTCCAAAGATTTGGCAGAGTCCATGCTCTTACTGATACGCATCTCCCTGTTCATTATTGCTAGTGCCGGGACTGCGTAGTAATTTGTCCATTGCGCAAAGGCTGCACTTGCCAGCGCCCTCAATCGGGATCGAGCGCGATGTTGCAGACTCTCATCACCGGCATACTTCCACCATGGTTGAGCAGAGGCTTCGAGTGATGAAGATTGCGTGCACCCCTGCGCCGTAGGAGCCTGGATGAGATCCATTAGTGCGTGACCAAGTAGCCATGAGGCTACGTTGGGGGACCAGCCAGGTCCGGGGCAGCCAGGCCCGGGGTTCTCAGGCGCAGAAGTAGACCTAAGCTCTAAAACCAGACGTTGACGTATTGCAGGATTCAGTATAAACTCTGCCAACTGAGCTAGGGTTGATGTCTTCGAAAAAGAAGACGAAATCTCGCCTAACTTCGTCATGGCTTTTGCAACTTGACGAAGCAGCGCTGGCCAAACGAGGCTGTCTTCTCCTCCAGGAGGTACGACATGACGAATTTGGCATCTATCTACGACATGGATTTGCTGAACAAGTTCAACGAAATCAGTGGGCGTCAAACGATTCCCATATTTACCTCCTTTGTCCTCAAAGGCTGTGAGCGGCTCAATATGAGCAGCAGGGACCAACTCCTCCGCTAGGATGGCATCCGAGGATTTAGCGCCCTGACCGGACAGTGAGCTCGCGCTAGCAATACTGGATGAGGTCTGCGACTTCCGTGAGGCTTCATTGATGCCAGACTCTAATCCTAGGCCGAGGCGATGCAAGGTGGAGGTTTGCTGAGGGAGTGGGAGCACCGTTGCAGTCCCATTAGCAGGATCTAATCCGACTACGACACCTAAACGCTGTACCGCTGGGTCGGCTTTCGCAGCTTCGGCCATGGCAGTTCGAGTTAGCTCAAAGTCGGAAGGAACGCCAGATCCATTTGGCGACGCTGCACCGTCTGTAATATCGAGAGCATGGATCGAGTCATGCTGCGGGGCTGTGGCTGCGAGTACAGCGTCCAAGCCCGCAGGGGTCGAAACAACGTCGCTGTGATGTTGACCACCTAAGCGACCTCCACCGAAGCCCTCGAGTGCTAAGCGATCGGAGAAATATGAGTAGGCGACAACTGAGCCAAGCCGAACTCCAGGGGCTGCACCACCGAGTCCGATGGACCCGGCTGCATGCCAGAGGCCAGGGACTTTCTCTGTCGCAGCGATGGTCTCCAAAATGCCAAAGAGCTCCGCTTCTGAGCCTGCAGGGTCTATACGCCGAGACTTATTTACAACTTCTGCTCCTGAGAGTACTAGCGATCTGAATGCTACAGCGGCCACCAACTCTCCCCAGGTCAGTGAATGGTGCTGTCGGCCTCGTATCAGACCCAATATGTCGGATGGCATTTCGTGAGAAACGACGCAGTTTCGCAGGATACCCATGATGAATCCCGAAAGTGCGGCGGAGGTAGCACCCAGAAGTGTGGACGGTGATGAACGGGTCAGATGTTTTCCAGCGAAAAGTGGTTCAGTAGCACCTGGTGACAACGCTAAATCGAGAGTTTGGAAACGACATGCGAGCGAAGTCTCAAGAACCCACGCTGATTGTCTCTTAGAATCGCCTTGTTGAGCCTCGGTCCGTTCTAAGGGATTGGTCACAGATGTATCACCGTGTCGATAGATATGGTCACCGAGCCACGCAGCAACATTTTCTTGCTCTTCATTCTCCAGATCAGTCAGAATATCGTCACCGCGAATCCCCGATTCACGAATCGATGCTACCTGAGAAAGGGCGGCATTAAGCTCTGCTGACAGGTGCTGATCACTTCTCGTGACTGTCATAGAAAATCCGCGGGAGGCAAGCTGCGCCGCTATGTACATGCAGCGTTCACGGCTGCCTCGGAACACGATGGTTTGGCCATGCTCGACTAAATCGGATATCATCCCCTTGATTATATCCTTTGTCACAAGCTGGGAAATGCGCTGAGCGAAAGGGCCACGGGCCGAGGACTTTCTCATAAAGGTCTCAAACTCAGTTTCAGGATCAGGGACTTCGTAGACTGAGCGAGCATGCTCGAGTGTGCCAGTTGAATTCTCATACTCTGAGTGCTGGGTTGGGTCCTTTGAGCCTTGGATCTTCCTCGTGATGAGACCTGGCAGCGGAATAGGCTCGGGTATCGTCTGGGACGTGAAATACGCCCGGTCAGCATCCTCCCCTGCAAGCTTCGAATGATTCGACTGCTCTCGAAGCATGGGAATAATCTTCTGTCGATACAGCGGGGGCGGTGGTGTTGTTGCTGCCTTCGAGATGCTTCGTCCTAGTCCTGGTAGTCCGGGCCTTTGAACAAGTGAGGGTCCACGGACTACGCCTGAAGACTGGGACAAGCCGCTTTGAGCCCTCTGATCTCGCGCAGATGCGCGGGGAAGGATGTGAGCTGTCAGCCCCACATCACGGAAGCATCGTGCAAATGCAGCGACCACAGGATCAACGGGGACGGTTACGGCGTGGTGTCCCGATAGCACACCCACTGCAAACGGAATTCGACACAAGATATCGAAATGTCTCTGACGGCCATCTTCAGTATCCACAGGATTTCGAGCCACGGCATATGGGAGGGGAGAAACAGTGTCGTGAGCTGTAACATGCAACTCAAGTCGAGAGGAGTCTCGGACAGCCATGGAGCTTGTGTTCGCCCTCATCTGCCAACCGGAGGGCGAAGCTTGTGGCGAGCACAACGCAGTTCCGTGAGGATAATATGCAGTCAACATTTCATAGACTGCTCTTAGGTCGAAAGCGGTGTGACCAGCGCGCATCGCGTGTGCCGCAAACGAGCCGCGCACTAAGGGGAATTGCCTATCTTTGGACCGTGTGATTAATGTATCGCGCCCGAGAACATATTCACCCTGGGAATTCGTGGAATACCTTGGCTTGGCCAGTTCGAGGACGACACCATCTGTCATCTGTCCTTGTGGCAAACCCGGTAAGGCGAAACCAACTGTGGCTTCAGGTGGGGTTCCTCCGAATATAAACGCCTCTTCTTCGGGAGCCCATCCGACGCCCGCACCCATGGCCCTACCAAAACTAGGGTCGATATGCGCGGCTAGTGCCGCTCTCATAGCAATCCTGTCACGACGCTGAAGTGTGGAGAAGCAAATCAGAAGCCGCTCTGCGTGCTCGAAGAACAGAAGCAGGGCGTTGCGTGCCAACTCATAGGGGGTGCGCTGGATTTGAGGGCGTGGGTACACAAAGGTTGTGGCAAGCAGAGACTGCGACGTACTGTTTGTCTCATCTTGATATCTCGATACGAGTGGACTGAGACTGGCTTCAAAAGGCGCGGAAAATCGTGCGCTATCACCCTGAACGGTGCGCTGGTGGACAACTGCTTCGGCACCGCCTTGGAGGCTGACCATCCCACCAAGTTTCTTGAAGTGCTTGACATTGCCTTCCTTGTCCCTCACTGCCGTTAGACCCTGGGCAAATGGCCACGTGAGGGACTCGTCATTCTGTTGATGACGAGAAACCGGCACTCGCAAGACCAGGTTATACAGCTTGGTTGATCGTGCTAGAATGAGATCAGGAGCCCCACCAGACGCATTTCGTGGACTTCTTGTACCACATTGATCCCGCCTACACTGGACGCCATCGCCGTCGTCGTGTACTCCTGATGTGGATGTAGATACATACTGATAATTATGCAAGAGGTCCATGTTAGGTGAATCAGTGGGTTGTCTTGGGAGGGTGCTTGGATCGTAGTGGGAGCCCAGCTCCAATTCCGCAAGACGACGCACAAGCCATTGAACGAGCAATATCGAGAAATCCTTCTTATAGGCGTCAGACGCAGCTTCGGCTCGTCCTGAGAGCAGCGCAAGACAACGTCGGGCTAACAGGGATGGACATGGGCTGTCACAACACTGTTGATCGCTAAGAGGTTGCTCCAAGGCAAGCGCAATCAGACCATCTAGCCTGCCTGGAGGCAAGGCAGCGATGATGCCTCTCTCAAGTACAGAGATTAGGCTCTTTAAAGAAACGACCGTCCCTGCCTCCGCACAAATCGGTACAAGCCGCGACCTGGGTAGACCCTCGCTGCTCTTCGCCTCGCAGACGCAACCGCAGTCGATAGGCAATTCGCTGACTTGCTTACGTGGAGCAATGCCAGTTATTACCAACTCAAGGACATCAAATGCCACCTTCGCATGATGTGTTTTCAGGGTGGATACGCGATCCTCTTTCGGGCCCGTCTCATTCTCTTGAGACGGTTCAGCGGCGTTGGAAGCAAGCATAGTGAATAGGTCGGTGATGTGAGGAATGCAGAGCAAGAGGAGATGCGCTGCCGAGTTCAACGCTACGGTGCTCGTTGGTCGATCGTCTCGTGATGCTTGGAGCCGCGTCGAAGGGATAATATTCGCTGGGCAGTTGCTGCGGAAGACCGATAGGACTGATCGTAGAATAGCGGTCCTCGATAGGAAAAGACTCTTTCCGGTCGTGAAGCCATTGGGAGTGGACGGAAGCATAGGGTGCCCGGCATCACGCGACGGGAACCGAGTGGCAAATAGCATCGAGATTTGCCGCCTCGCTGCGGCGAGGAGGCTCACAGCATTCAGGCCAGCAACTCTCATGAGCTCGGCGCTTCTGTTCATGGGCATCGCGTGACAGAAGTTGGAGTTGCCGCAATCACAGAACCCGCGAGATTCGCCGACATATTCAATCACATGACCGCGGTGGCACGTAGCCGCACATACAGCACAGCAAACAGTATTCTGCGATTCACTTCGATATCCGCCCGATTTGAGGGTATGTGCGAAGAGTCCCGGATTTGGCCCGAAGCAAGAGACGCAATTGTACTGGGATGTCTCATGCATTAGCGTTCCACCAATAGAGATCAAGCATTGTGGCTCTAGGGATGCACATACATGTGCAGGGGCAGATAGTGGCAAGAAACCAGGAATGCCCATGACAACGGCGTCTGGGGCGAAGTACTCGAGTGCTTGAGTCGTCCTGTGGGATGTTCCCAACACAATCAGACGCGCAAGGGCGTGAGTAAGAAGTGGGACATCGCCTCCACTCTGACGTGGTGTTTCAGCCCGTGAACTCAATGGGTACATGTGGAAGAACGAGGCTGCCCACGTTGATTTAGTGTCTGGTCTAAGCCTGCGCATACCACCTGCGGTGCTTGGGTCAATTTCGTGAAGAATTGCTTGTGACAAGCGTAGGAGACCTGTGGTCACAGTTTCCGGGAAGCTTCGAAGACGAGAAAGAAAATCATATTCAGCCTTGTGCGCCCCGCTGGAAAGGAGCCGTGAGATGCCAGCGAAATAGCCTTTCCAACTCATGGTGTCATCCACAATGTAGAGAAGCAGGGCTACTACATCCTGAAGAATGTCAACTGCACGAGGCGCGTAGGCTGGTCCAGTTTCGCCTTGCGACGTAAAGGTCCAGGGGGAGGGCGAAGAAAGCTCCCCTAAATCAACTTCACGGTGCGGAAGGGTTTCCCGCACGAGCTTAATCAATGCCTCAGCCGCTTGTGCTCGGGAAATGAGAGCATACGCAATTGTGCTGGGATTCGCTCCCTGAGTGTGTGAGGTCTTGCTAGTTCCAATTGCTGATCCAATGATGCCCCGAGCAATGAAATTTAGTGGAGAGTAAAAGAATGCCATCCGAAAAGCTGTTCCATGATCGGTCGTACTGGACTCTGCAACCAATGCGCGCAATTGAGTCGCAGTGAAGCCCACCGAAGACGTCGGTATTGGGGCTTTCATCTGAAGCCGGCGCGCCGCCGAGCCGAGGGGATCAAACAGAGAAACGCTGGGGTCCTGGCGGTCTACCTTGGCCGCCGCCAAAATTGCACAAGCCATGTGTGAGAGAACACGAGCTGAAGAGGATGCATGGGTGTTCTGACCCTCAATAATGGCTAGTGTTCTCAGAATCGAGCTAGGACGCACGAGCGGAGACAGACTTGCGTGCAGGCAAGCGAGGAATGAGGAGGTGGCTTGCAAGTGCGTTTCCGCAGGAGGTAGAACGTTTGGATCCAGGTAGTCGCAAGAAACCTCTTCCACATCAGTCGGCAATGTGGTAATGAACAGTGATTTGACAGCATCAGCAAGGTTATCCCCAGAGCTCGAACTTGGCGGCTTGAATGAAGCGATAAGGAGGCACATCATGACGAGGCGGCGCGCAATTGCAATAATCTCTGAGCTGGGACCGCGGGTTGACGTGGCAGGGCTCACTTCATCCTGAGAGCGTGTCGCATCGCAGTCAGACGTGCTGTCAGCTAGAGTAGTCAAAAATCGACGGATTGTGCCCCGAAGATCATCCGCTGCGAACAGTACTCCGTACATCGAGCAGTATCGTTGAAGCGCAGCCGGCTCCAGGGACGAGAGCACTTGTACGGCTGCGTCCAAGGCCGCATCTGTTGGTGCTGGTAGCTTTGGACGGACCGGTTTCTGCTCATCACTTGAAACTAGACGAGTAAGGGAAGGAACGAGACCTGACAGTACTGGAGAAGAAATCGGAGAATGCGCAGGAAGGGTAGGGGAGGCCTGGGGCTCCGTATAGAAGCCAAAACTCAGGCTATTGAGCCGCGTGGTTAGAGGTGTCGTTACTTGTGGCTCATGACCTCGAGCTCCTAGCGTCGGACTGCTCGCGGGAGAGCTGAAAGATGCCCCATCAAAGTTCGCTGGAATCGCGACTGAGAGAGATGTAGGGGTGCCGTCAGGGACTACTAATGCTGTCGGGCTCCTTTCCTCGGTCGATGCAGGCGGCGATGGGAGTGGCAGATGATTCCAGCGAGAACCAGACTGTGGTCCTGGCACAGGCTCTGATAGGGCGTCGAGAATGGCGAAGCCCTTTGATTCGTTACCTGACTCATGGGCCGTTTTCGACGATGGTGACAGCAGTAAGGATGAAACCTCCTCAATGTGGGTTGAAGGCACACCGTGATGATGTGTCGTCGTGTGCTCACGCTGTTTATCGAGCACAACATTGTAGGTTTCCTCAACTAGGTCGCGCAAGCTTATGCCGGACTGTTTGGCTGCGTTCTGCAGTGCCTCCTTGACTTGTCTTTGCTGCTGAGAGTTGATTGTTGTCCAGGTTATGATCTGGTAAACCGATTTCCATGCACTACGAACGCGATTCAAAGCTAACCGAATATCTGTTGCGGACGGGGCTGGGAGAGGAATGATACTACGATGGTATGTAGTATCAGCATCGGATTCGACTACCAATACTTGAGTTGTTGACCACCAAGATGGATGGGGTTTCTTCTTAAGCCGGTCTCTTGCGGTAACAATCATCACGTCATCAATCAGGGCACCTTGACCAGCCCGATAGGGTTGGCCTGTGGTAAGTGCTTCTCGATCAAAGCCACCTGAAGTCTGCGCAAGCAGAGCTGCGATGGCCGCCAACTCCACAGCCCTGATAATGACGCCGTTCGCCGCAGCGACCGGAGGCCGTCCTGGTATCGATTTGTGCGTAACATCCAAAAGCGCATCTGCTGTCAGCAGTGCTGACTCGCGATGGACCTCGGCATGTAGCGTAGTGCGTGTTACCGCTGATGGTTGAGAATGCAGAATCGCTTCAACAGCAGCGGTGCGAAGCTCTCGTACGAAGGCACGTCTACGCAGGTGCAAGAGTGCCAGTCGATCATGATGGGGTTTCCAGGAGAATGTCAAAGACTTAGGAAGACGGAACGATGACAGGACATGTACGGGTTCATTGCCCGCCCGATGCGAAGTCAGAGTAGACGAAAGGATTGCATCGAAGATTTGGACCGCTGCATCATCGTTGGCACTCACCGGACCCCCTGCGAAAAGACCCAAGTCAATTGTCGTCTTGACTGCAACAGTCTCTTGAGCGAGCGCAAGCACACTTGGCGCCGCAATCAACGTAGCTGCGCACTGGGTAAAGAGCGTCTGAAGGAGATTGGCCAATTTACTCAAGTCTGTGCTCGATGGAAGGCTTGCTATAGAGATGGAAGGTGGATTTACTGCAATCTGGCCTTGCTCTGGAGAGTCCGCTACTGCAAGGGAAGCTCCAGCCAGCTGCGCTTCATCCTGGCTCTCGGACCAAGGTCGGACTCGAGCAGCTTCACTTATTAATGACTCATGCACTCGCATGGCAATTAAGATTAAGACTAATAGATCTGCTATGCGAGAAACCGGCATTAAGGTTGCGTGGGCAAATCGGCGCAAGAGTGCACGTTCCACCGGCTCGAGAAGCGGCCGTTCGTGGCGAGCGACAAGCGAGAGAACGGTATTAGCAAGACCACGGGCAGCTGTGGGAGTATCTACTTCATCATAACCCATCGCGCCCTGATGCACCAAAATTGACTCTAACATTGTGAACGCGAACGAAGGCGCAAGCGCTCCTGAGTAAATAGCGACACCACGAGATGACTCGACCATCTGTCCAGTAGCCACCGATAGTGCGGCCGAATTGGCCATTAGGAAGGCTATCGGATGAAGTGGATGAGCATCCGACGGATCGGTAATGCCAAATAGTTTCGGCACGATATCACGGCGCAGCTGAATCCCTCCAGCCGCTCCCGCCGCTCCTCCACCAAGTGTTGCATTTGATGCGACGCGCTGAGCGATCTCTCCCAATCCAATGGCGTCAACTCCCTCAAATGGAGTAAATTTCACCAGTTCGGGACCAACGATTTTCACAGGCGACAATGGACTGAGACCGGGAATCCATGATGCATCTGTCCAGCACCACTTGGGGCAGATGTGCCTCATTCGATCACGTTCGACTTGCGACACGCTATGGATCAGCGCAAAATATGCCGGACTAGCTTCGAGGTTAACGGCTCGAGAGGGCCGGGGATGAAGGAAAGCTCGATAGTAGGGTGGTAAGGCGGGGCCTGCAGAGAGCTGCGGGGGGGCAGCGGTGAGTGACAAGGTTGAGGAAAGCGAATGTGGTGATCTTGACACCGATGCGCAAGCATCCGCCAGCGCTTCTGAAGAAAATGATGAAACAGATGGCACGGGCTCCGCTGCGAGAGTCATTGCAGCGGATAACGTGGCGGAGGCGTCGCACAGAGCTGTAATAGAAACGACGAAGGTCGATAGCCACCGACGTAGCAAAACAGCATGATGATCATAAGCCTGGCCAAGTTGAACAGCCAACGAAATACAGTTGTTAACTACATCGGACTGACCCTGATTCGAATCACCACATTGATACGAAGAAAGCGGCAGTACTGGCGGATATGGCGAGGTGACCTCATCAAACGCCTGGTACGTGAATCGATGGATAACATGCTCCACGTCAGCATGCTGTCCGGGATCAACAGTCTCCGCGGGGATGCCTGATGACTTGCCTTTGAAGACGTACTGCGCACGACGAAGCGCAGCAATGGGAGCCGCAGAAACGGTTGATGTTGATGTAGCTGTCGTAGAAGATGAACCGTCCATCCAGCCGATGGAGAAGTTAATGGCAAATGCCGAAGGAGCGGTCTGACGCTCAAATAACAGGGGCAATGTGGACTTGCTCAAGGGTTCGAGCCCGCGAGGGTTGAGCAGAAGAGGGTCCTCATTTACACCATGTGGCTGCGAGGCGGCATATTCGGGCAAGCACATGCGTCGGAGCTGCGAAGCTGCTGCCTTGGCCGACTCTCGAGCGAGCAAGGAGTCTCGCACCAGACGGTAGGCAGCTTCAAAGTCTATGCGAGGGGTGTTCATATGAGGTACGTACGCATAGACATCAGCCGCCCACCCCCATGGACCCGAGGGATCTTGATCTGAGCGGGATGCCTTGTTTTTGCTCTTTTTATCCTTGCTCTTATCGTCAGCTTTCTTCGATTTGCTCGAGTCGGGAGACTGCGAATCAGGTGCCGGAACCCAGCGGAGAGTAATCGTACTTCCAGCAAGTCGAACAAGATTGGCTTCAACCAGGTGATTGGGATCGGGCCAATACCCGGGTGGCCTCTGGAGCAGAAAGCGCTCCTGCACCGTAGAGAGAAAATTGTCGCGTTGCCTTCGTTCCTCGTGCCCAGATACTGTTGAATCTGGATCTGCCTCGAACATGTGCTTCAGGTCGGCTTGTAGCATAGTCCAGAAATAGGTTGTCTCAGCGTAGCTGGGTCCGCCTCCAAGCTTAATTGCGATATGAGGCAATGGCCGTCCAGAAGCAACGGTTTCTTGAAGAGCAGTTACCCACAACCTGCGTCGTGCCACAACTTGTTCAGCGTCATGCTGATGTTCGCGAACACACTCCCATAAACGAAGAAGCGACTTGATACTCTCTGGAGGCATTGTTCTTGCCAATGCCAAAAGATGAGGACTTGTCCCTGCGCTACCCACCATTTGAGCAGACAAGGCGAAGGCCGGCATGCGTGGCAGAAGATTAACGCCCTGTACCCTCCTCTCGGCTAGCCAGAAAAATGGAATTTTCAGCATGGCTGCGGCATCCGTTCCCTCGTCGACGGCTCCAATGGCCCTAGCGCAGTTAAAGTTCTGTTTGTGATGCGTGCGGTTTGGATTGGTGAGACTGGCATCGATGCGCGATCGGTGCGGGGGCAGAATAACTTCGTGTTGCATCCAATCACGAGGATCAGTCGAGATCATATGGATTTGTGCAGTTCGAATAACGGAGAGATTACCTCCCGTACCCACGGTACCAAAATACTTGTGAATCCCCGTCGCTTCGCCATCCGTCGCGACATCATTCGATTCTGACGAAGCACTGCCAGACGAGCGTGTGTCCAGGTGGACAACGAAACCCATCGCACCAGGACAAACGAGCTGGAAATCGCCATGCTGGTCAACGGTTGACTCAATTGTGTCCAAAACAAGCCTTGGATCGCCCCCGTGCATCGCAGACGCCATGCGTGTTGGGTCTAGGTCACGGCGATTCATCGCTTGGAACTTGGATTTGGCACTACTCTGCTCTAAACGTATCCTGCGCCACTCTGGAAGCGCAGCTGCCATAAGAGCTGCCCCATGATCTCGTAAGAGCGTACTTGCACGCACACGCGCCCCAAGCTGTGCCTCAGCAATGACGACAGCGCCAAGCTCCTCCCACGTGTCATCGCACGTTGGGGACTCGCGTGTGGGCGCCTGAACGATGGGTTGTGCGTACACTAGCGCGAGTCTCATTTGCAGTTGCGCGTATTGTGCCAAGACGCATTTAGCAAGATGCTCCACGCGAGTGGTACTTAAGGCGGGCAGCGCAAGCGGCAGCATAGCCCACCCTGCAACTAAGAGCGAACTCGGGGAAGAGTGCTCGAGCTGCTCGGCTATGCAGCTTCCTAAACGGACAAGTCGCAGTAGACAGTTTCCATACGCAATGCTATCACTTCGTGCCGAGTGCAGCAAGGCTTGTAACGACTGAAGCTGAGCGCTAAACGCTTTTTCCGCAGATCGCAGACACTGCGAAAATGTCATCGCGGCAAAGCCTAGAATGTCCAGCACAAGGCTCGCCCAGCAACCTGAGAGAGAACTGGGTGTCGAGTGCGTGACAGGGGAAGCAACTAACTGACCCTCACCATCAGCGAGACCCAACTCGTCACGTGGGGAAGTCACCGCGAGGAAGATCTGGTCCGAGACGTTCGTCATGGTGAATGACTCCTGTGAAGCAATCGCAGACAATATGGCGATTCGTTGAGAAGGATGCAGCTCCTGCCCCTTTGATGAAATAAGAAAACGCAGAAGCTCGATCTGACGGTGCTTGCCTGATATTGATTCCTGAGTCAAAGTCAGCTGCCATGCAACGAGTGAGCAAGTTTGCAGGTGAAGGGCAAACGCGAGCCACGGGTTGTCAACATTTGCAGGCTCAGCCCGCTCGAAGTTGACCTCCGTGGCAAGGAGAGAATCCAACCCACGATGATATAGCGCGGAAGCTGCGTGAATGGCAGCCTCACTCAATGCGGTCAGCCAGTATAACTGTGTGGCATTTTGTTTTGCAGGAACGAACCCCGTGTCTTGCCTGCGTAGAAACCCTTGATTCTGTTTCCAGGGGCAAGCTTTGCAACCGAAGATCATGCAGCATCGATTTAATCTACCGTTCGAAGCTTGTGAGGATGGATTCACGCCAGACGCTACCTCTAAGGCTTGGGGAGTGGCATGCGCTGCAGTTGCAAATGCTGTGCTCATTGAAATAATAATCGTCTCAGCACGTGCGATTGAGGGATCACGCTGCTTGTAGGAACATGTCGACCGTTCTTCCTCTTGATCACTAGCCGGAGATGCTTCCAGAGGTCGGCAATGCATTTCGTGAGCTTCTAGGCGGGATATATGAGATGACCCGCAAGCCGCCACACTGGCAAACGCCTTTGAAGTAAAGTGTTCCAGAGCTGGTGTACGATGAGGGCTGGGCGACACGAGTGTGCTGATGGAATCTTGTAATGTGTCTGGCCACAAAAGTTGAGAAAGCAATGCAGTTGCGATCGAAGCAGGCGCACCAGATGATTGCGCACTAGGGTGTTCTGCGGCTATCAGCGCCAGGCCAGTTAAAAATGTGCTTGCAGTCACAAAGTCTGGAAACAGTACCGAGAAGTGCTTCACAAGGATCGCGATCGCCTTGGTACGAACTGTTTCATCGACGTCCACAGCATCTACGCCCAGAATACCTGAGCATCGCAAAAGGATGCGCACAACATCCATCAAGAGGAGTGACCAGGGATCATCTTTCGGCGCGCGATTCAAGGTATCTGCCGCGGGTGTAAAGAGACGTCCGAAGATCACGTTGCAACGGACATATCGCGCAATATAATCAATTTCAGAATCAGACCATGTCTCCAATTCCTTTGCCAGCTGGAGCAACGACCAGCACAGAAGCGAGGCGTCACGTGAGTCTTTGGCTAAGCTAACAATGGTCATAAGGCGCCACGGGTGCCCTGCCTCCGGGAGATGTGCAAGAAATGGCTGGGATGAGAGGCCTGGTAGGTAGTGGCTTTTTAACATGGGATAGGCGATGGGGACTGATTTGGCCCGCTCAAGTGCGTGGAGCCGCGCAGATCCACCAAATCGACTTTGAGTGAGCACGAAATCAAAGGAATGCATTAGGTCGCAGCTGCAATGCTGGAGTTGGTTGTCAGACAATCCAAGGCAAGCCACTTCTTCAACTTCACTTTCGGACTCTGTTTCAGTGGCCCAGTCATCTGCGGTGAACACTGGGACAGTTGCCGTTGTAGTCGTCGTTTCTTCTGATTCGTGTGGCGATGACGCAGTTTCTCGTGATTCATGCGAACGAGACGGCAACCTAGCAATGAGAGAGCCCCCACTCACTGATCGGGCAAGCACAAGTGGAGGGAACAAAGCATCCTGCCCATAGCCACGACTTGTCTTGTCAGATGATAGCACCAAGGCTTTTTGATCACTTAGGTCACAACTAAAGCGTTGGCATAACCGTTTGTGGATGAGAACCTGGTACGAATAAAACTCCGAGGATGGGACGAAGTCCCTCCACTGTAACAACTTGGAGCACGGTAACTTGCCGGCGGCCTCATAAAGACTCGCGGCTAGGCGTGCAACCAACCGCGTGAGCTGGGACTTCAGTCTAGTAGCAGTGGCAGATCGAGAATCTAGGTGTAGTAAGTTGTCTTCAATAGCCTTTGCCTCATCCAGTCTCAAACCTTCCGGACATGGCTTGCTATGTGTGAGTACTGACGAAGGAGCACTGCATGTTGGTTGCAACTTGGTCAGCGTGTTCGTTCGCGGATCGAATGTCCATAAGCTGGCGCCGTGTGGTGATGTGCTCCAGGCCAGACATGCGTGAGCAGGGACTGGAACAAAGGGCGTAAGGGCTGCTTCGACGAGGGATGCCGACCCTGAGTTGTGGCTGGAGTGGACTATCGCGGCGCACCCTGCAAATTTGGCGGAGCCATATTCGGCTTCAAGAAGTGCCAGTGACGCATGAGATATTGCCAACCTGCCGGGATCTGAAGAGATAGCCTCAACACCGAGAGCAGAATTTGTCTTGCCGAGATGCCGCGAAAGCGAGCTTTGGGCTTTGCGACTTGTGGTGAGGTCAGCACTCTCGAGATAGGCCATAGGATTGGTCATCGCAGTGTAGATACGACGGAGTCGAGCGCTTGGAATATAGACTTCAGCTAGACATTCGCCAACGAAGTGTTCAGAGGCTAGGTTGTACGTCGCCGAGTAAAACTGAGCTAACAGTTTTTGCTTTGACTCATCTCGTGCACTCGGGTGGGGAACATGGAACCCACGGAAGATGTCACGGAGTTCAGAAGCGTGACTCATTATCTCGCTCTTATCCGCGTCGCCGTTATTGAGGAGGTTCAGTTCGATACCTGCCAACAAGGATGAACCTGGCCCAAATTCGGCCCCCGTTAACATCGTGATGTCATGCGTAAGCTGATTCGCAACCGTATGCAGTCGCTCCTGAGCATGACGAGAAACGTTGGGAGAGAAACCTGGTGGAATCCGTATTGCTACGTCATAGCCATTTCCAATCACGTTCACTTCTTCGATCACAGAGTTGGGCCGCCACGGATCTTCTTGATCAGCGAAAACCTCCTCCGGATCAACTCGCTGGACTCTGGCAAAATGGCCAGTATCCACGGAGAGGATAAGCATAAAGTCGAGTAGGACCATATGACTCACTCGAAGCGCTCCATGCATAGAAGACTGGTAATTGTCTGCAAAGTCAAGGACAGCTTTACGCGAAGTGGAAGCATGTACAAAAGTCCCTTGTTCATCACTCAAGAGCCAAATTGGCGGATGCGAAAAACCAGACTTGGGAGTCAAAGCAAGTCGATGGAATCTCCATCCAAACCCTGATCGCAGTCCACGCCGATCGACGGGCTCCGTCGGGAAGGACGAGTCTGAAGCATTCACCGCGGAATGCGAATCGATCACATCATCTACATCACCAGCAAATACTTCTTCATCACTCTCATCGCTTGCGTCTGAGGATAGATCAATATGGAACTGTTGTAATGCGCGAGTCAAGCTCTGCAAAGCCTCCTGCGGCGTACGTGCGGCACCAGTTGTAGCGCCTAGTCCACCTCCAAGTGCGCCAGAGACAACCGCCTTGAGCTTCGCGACGGATGCCAAGGTTTCTGCGGTAATTGCATGCTGACCCCCACCACCTGCTTGAAACGTAGCCTCAAGCACCGCTGCTACAACTGTTGGGAAGCGCCGACAGTTTCGAATCTGGACATCGGTGGAGGACTCGACACCAGGGCGAGCACTGCCAATGGAAGCCTCAGGATGGGCTTCCCACAACCACCTGACAAGGCTGGCTCCATCGCTTTCAAGCGCTTCCAAGTTGGCGAGGCACTTGACGAGTCTAGACCGAGCCTCATACATCTTCATTTCCTCCGGTGTCATGGGTACATCAGGCGTTGGTTCGGCCTTCTGACCTCGGTCCTTCATGCTCGAATCTTGAGCTAATGCAGCATCCTGCTTTCTGGCAGCCTGAGCAGCATTCTCGGCATCTTGTCGCGCTAGCTCACTTCGACTACGACGAACAGAAGCTTGGCCGGTAAACGTACCTAGAGGGACTAATCGAGGAGAATCAAGGTCGAACCACTCATTCCACTTCTGAGACCATCCTTGGTAATGGATCAGGACTCGAGTAGCTGTGGTTAGCAGGACAATGCCAACACACCACTTGTTCACACTGTCCTTCGCGTCAACTCGTTGCCCTTCATAGAACTGCCGGCGAGGGGCGTAGTTCATACCAGCAGCCCCTCCGGTTTTCCACGCTATGTCAGACTCGGCGCGTGGGGAACAGTCGAGGTCAGGACGAATTAGCGACGTATTATCAGGACATGCATCAAGTAGCGGCTCTGAGGGAGGTGGCTGGGTCCTGTTCACCCGAAAAACGTGCAGCCGTGTGGATCGATCAACAAGTCCAGGGCCTAACTGTTCAAGAGAAACATCGCTGGCAGTCTCTTCTGAGGTAATCCGAACAACGTCTACCGTCCTTGCGTCACTGCTGGGCCGAGGATCTGATTTGTTTTCTTGTTCACTCAAGGACGTCTGTGATGAGTGTTGCAGCAGAAACGCTGGCTTTGGCCCGACGTTATACCTAATAAACTGTGCAGGTATCCTAGAAGGGAACAGGGTCCAGCCCGGTGGCAATAAAGCGGAACGATCAACCCTAGCACAGAGCACTTGATTAACACAAACACGAGGGGCATGGGGTCCCTGACGTATGCCAATGCTTTCCAACCTGAAACTCTCATTTGGGCCGGCTGCCAACAACTGGTCACAGGAAACACCATGTGTTGACAGAACTGAGAGCTTGGCACTCTCTAGTGTGTGGACGGCGGATTGCTGAAGCGAGTAAAAGCTCAAACGATATAGTTTTGGAGCCCGTGAATCTTCAATGAACGCTCCGATATGGGTGCCGCCATTTCCAAAGAGCTTGATAAGAGCCCCCCACTTCGAGGGGGAGGTCGCAACAGCAGGTATACTTTCGACACCAACGTCGTAGAAGATGTCGGCATTGGTCTTTTGCTCCACTTCCCAAGCTTCCTGTGTCAGTTCTCCATCAGGCTCTTGTTGATCCTGTAGTATTGCCTTGGCTCGAGCCAGGTAAGCCTGCTCGTCAACCACTAGAGCGATAGGAATGAGCAGGTTTTGATCGATTTCCAAAGCGAATGCGGATTTTAGCAAAGCCGCCGCCAGTCTCTTGCTAAGAACAAATTGCTTATGGATGTGCCGACTCGTTTGGCGAACATTCAGTACCTCATTGGCCATTGAGCTGAACTCCACAATGAGGGCCTCAGAATAAAACAAGAGTCTGCCTCCACTGAAGATGAGTGTTGATCGTTCTCGTAAGCGGAATCCGGGATTCGACCCGATGACTGCAGCTACAAGCTTTGAACGCTTGGTCTGGCTAGTAGCGAGTTTTGCAAGTCCATGACGTGATGAGTGCAAGAATACGTTGTGGCCTGTAGGATCAACTGCCAACGAGCTCCAATCCCTAAGTTCGAGTGGTACTAGATCGGCGTCAATGCTGTTGGTTCCTGTGCCAGCTCCAATGCGTGTCGTATTCGCGGCAATATCGTTAACTCGGTCTGCGAACTCTGCGACTTCGTCAGGCTTTGCAGTTGGATGAAGTCCTGATGTGCGTGAAAGAGAAGCCGAGTCATACATCGCGATATGTCCCAGAGCGGGTTGCGGTGCGGACACACTATGGCGTGGGGAGAGCGAGGTGCGCTCGGGGAACGCCGTTGCTAGCGCCATCAAACTCATAGGTAAAGACAGGCCCATCGCCGTGAGCACTCGAATCCGAGGCCGCACTGAGAGCTGGTTAGTGAGCTGTTTGCTTCGCCAAGACATCGAAAGGAAGGAGGTGAACCCACCGAAGTCGTTCGAGGGGATAACCCCATCTTGCCTCAAGCGCTTGCGGCGCGAACTCTGCTGTGGCTTTTCACAGGTCAGTAATGGCGACTGGGAGACTAAAGCTGTCATAGAAATCTGACCCCGAGCTGAATCGGACAACATTCCAGAGCGAATTTCATCCAATACGGCTCCTTCAACATTCGGGATCGGATTGGGAGAGTGGGCACCATCTTGAAGGATGTGACTCAGTTGAAGCAAACCTGCCAGAGCAACTGGAGCCAGGTTCAGTGCTAGCGCGAATCTGGTTAAGTACAAAGTAACCCTTGTGACTATTGTAGCTTCTGAAACAAGAATTCGTGGGCGAATGGTTGCGATGCGCTCCTGGCTGGTCAGACCCAGTATCAAGCAATCCAAGCCTTTGATCGCTCTATACAGCGCGAAGTATAAGTTGGACACCTGCATATAAAGCATAGAAACCTCTCGGGGAGATTGGGAGGTGTCCACGGTATGAGTCAAATGGGCCACAGTGCTCTTAGCTGTGTCGAGGGACTCATAAACTGCATCAAGCAAACGTACCAGCGCAATGCGCGCTAAAAAGAGATGGGAGGGGAGACTTGAATCCTCTGGGTCGATGCCAAGCTGCGAAGGCTCCTCGGCTGAGTTCACCGTACTGACACTGGATAGGAGATCATCGGAGGTCCTCTCGGAATTCACACAAAGGCAGAAAATACTCAATGCACGCTGGGCTGAGTCTAGGATGCGCGAGGCAGCTTGACTGAGAACAGTGTTATTGCGCAGGAAGTACAGTGCCTGACAGACCTTGAATAGCGAAGTTGCGGCATCTCGAATAATTGTGGGATATGTCGTGGGCAACGCTGAGAAGTGCTCATTTGTGAAGGCGGCGTCACTCGTCATGAACTCGTGAGAAAGAGCCACTGGTGCATCAATGTGCACCTTTGAATATGAGGGACTGTCGATGTCTCGCTTACTGTTCCAGTCGAGTGCGACGATATCTTCCTGCCATAATGCCTGAATAAGCCTTCGGGCATGTGCGTAAGCATTTGCATCACCATCCACTGCTGAGGAAGGCGATAGTGATGGTGCTGCAGGTGGTCTCTGCGGTGAGTTCCCTTGTGATACCGCTGCAGTCACGGGAGGTTCCTTAACCTCTTGGTCATCCTTGTCCTCTTTAAGATCGTTGGAGATTCCATAGTCGTCTTGAGCTCTGAAGAAAGCAAAAGATGGGGACTTTGCGTCCGCGAGCTGCTGAGGCTGTTGTTCGCGCTCTGTGTTATCCAATCCCTGGAGCACAGCAGTGTGCTCTCGGGCTCTGAACTCCTCCTGAGTTGCGCTTCGTAACAAGGCTGCAGCAGACCGAGCAATGTGTGCGCGGAGCACTGCCGTCTGTTTGAGCCTGAGATGATCTGCGGCCGTAAGGGGCGCTGTTGCTGCGGAGAGTGCTGCATCTGCCCCGGAGGCCTGGGCCTGAAGTGGCAATGCATTGCCCCCGGCGATCAATTCGTCCACAAGTGCTTTTGCACTTTGTTTTACCGTGCTTGCGTGCTGGTCGGGGGTCTGGCCATTGAACTCCGAGCCCAGCTCCTCCGAAACGATCGCCTTGGGAGAAAGATCAATTGCCGCTGCTGATTGAGTCGCCACAGTTGGAACTTGTTTGATGAACTTTTTGGCCTCTTCGAGCAAAGTTTCGTAGCTTGGGGCCTCGGTCCCGGCAGTTGTGTCGCTTGCACTCAGCATACCCGCACCACTTCGGGCTGTGGCATAACGATTCCGTAGATGTGAATGGATGAGACTCAGTAGGCGCCCATATGATGCACCCGAGAACTCGTTAGCATTGATGGAGCCCGAGAGATTTCCAAAAGTGCTAAACTCGCCCGCAATTGACGGTGTTAAATGTGCTTCCGGATGAAGGACGGACTTCGTAACTACATCCTGGCCAGAAAGAACGTCTGCGCTATCCTGTACTGTGGCTGGGCCACTTGTGCTCGCGAACTCCAGTTCGGCCTCGATTGGATCGAGATACACACTTCGACGTTGTGATTCTTGGGAACCTGCAGTGCCCGCTCGACCGCTTGTAAGTGGACCAGATGTGCTGTTCATGGCTAGCTTAGCGTAGACGTCCTGTGCTGCCTGCAAGGCATCTGAGTTCAAGTCGCTCAAGTGGCTGTCGATATGTGTCCCATGCAGCATGTTCCCGTGGACGGCATTGGGCGTTCGGTAAGTGGTCCATTTAGCCGTCGGATGTTGTGGGTCGGACGCTGTATCAGACTGAATTGCCATTTCACGCATCTGAAGAGCGGAGAATTTGTCACTTTCTCGGCGCATCTCATCAATGGAGCAAACCTGCATGTACCCCCGCTGAAGATTGAGATCATCCGTCAGCGTAGCCGCGAGTGCTGAGGCATCCGCGAGGATGTCCAGCGCCTCGTTTCGGTACATACTGATAGGCGAAGTTTGTTTGTTTGATGATAGTTTTGCTCACAGGCTGTTGTTCGCTTTAGACCTGTATCAGATTGCGAAACCAAACTGAATCGCGATGAGAGAAGAATCCCTCGTAAGTATGGTATAAACTCTGTAGGACGAACGAGACAACGGTGGTGGAGGCACATCAACTTAAGAACAAAGCAGATCAGTCCAGAACACCTGACTATGCAGTCGCGAGCGACAGACCTCGTCTGTCCCAAGGTACCCAGGTGAGCTACAGCTGACAAGAACGCGGCTGCGGCTGCCAGGCTCAGTTCTCGATGAACACAAGACTCAGGCAGCAATACAGTCTGGGAAACCGCAATACACAACTCAGACAACAACAACCCCACATTTGTCAGCCCACACCCAACACGATCCCGCACTGACTGCTACCCCTCACCACAACGCAGCACTGACATGGACGAGATGCCGTGATATGGACCGAGGAAGTGCCCTGGCTGGGAGTCAGGCTGGCGGTGCCATTGGTGTAAGCTAAAGTGAAACATGGTTAAGCCAGAGTTGATGTTGCCACTTGTCATACGCCTAGTTTGTTGATTACCGTAGTGTACACACTGAAGAACGAGGCTCCTAGTTGGTAGCTGATGACACGATCTTGTGTGATCCGGATCATATCTGGGACTAAAACCCGCATATTTCATAGATCTCAATACTGGCGATAATCCTCATCGAATCTAGATCACTCTCCACACACACCCTACCCCTGCTTTTCCAACCCAACCATATCACATCTTGACTGTCCCGACGCCTCTCCGCGGGTATCCGGGCCAGGACGGGAAGCCCCAGGCCGGGCCAGGCTTCCCGAAGGCCATGTCTTGGTGGGTTTAGCCGCATCGGGTTAAAATCAATCCGTGAAGACGCAAACTACACCCGAGGAGATATACCGCGACGTGCGTATAGTGGGATGTATTAAACACAAGGCCACGGTGTACTGAGTTGTTTAGAGTGCGGTTTGATGCGTTTACATGGGAAATCCTCGCCCTTCATGTGCTGAGAGCGATCTCTCCGAACTCCTCTTCGCAATACGAGTGTGGCGCGGGGTGTTTTGGTAGGTGATCTGACATACCAAGCATGGTTGGACGGAAATAACATAGCGGAACGATATATTTGTCCACAACTCTCACGTCTTGCCTCACTGAATGTGCCACCCGCGCATCACTGTCCTCGACTTGTAGCGCCCCTCTCCTCAGATGAAGAACCTCATTGTGGCGAACCACAAGGTGTTCAACCTGAAGAGGGAGAAGAAGCAGGCCCAGGCTCAGTCCCACAAGCCTTCGGAGATACCAGGCGCTAATGAAGATGCCCAGGCCTTGCAGCAGCGCAGGCCCGAAGAGGCCCTGGGCTCTGTCATCACGATGGATGTGGCGAACCATGTTATCTACTACTGCACAGCAGGGCTGACGTTGATTGGATACGATCTTCGTAATAACAAGCAGACACTTAGTGTACCTCTTGTTCTGCCTGACGACGCAGAAGAGCCTTTACTCTATCCTGATGATGTCGTGATCGCGATGCAGTACTTGCCTGAGAAGGAATCCGTCTTCCTGGCCACTCAGTCGGGGTACTTGATCACGGTGACAGTACACAGCCAGGGTGAAATGGCAGGCCAGATGCTGTCAGAGGAGGCTATGGCACTAATCGCGAACTCAGAAGATGCTGTATTGAATCCTTTCGCAGCTCCTCTTGGTGACGATCAGGCAGCGGAGGCTGGGAACAAGACTGAAGTTGGCTCGGTTGAGGTGCTCGGTTTGATCGAAGGCGGATTGTCATGCGCCGAGTGGTCACCTGACAAAGAACTGCTGGTGCTATGCGGCTGCACAGGTGGCCTTATCTTGATGAGCAAGGCCTGGGATATTGTGGTGGATACAAAGATCCGAGGTGATGCAGAGGCCAACAACGCTATCGTGAATGCCAACCCCTACCACTACTTCCAGACTAAGACTAACAACTATGTGACAGGGGCGTACAAAGAACTCAATGAGGCAGGTAAACTAAGATTACAACAACTGCAGAAGCCTGCAGTTGAAGAAAAGGCGAACAGTGATGATGAAAAGGACAACGAACCCGAGGTTGACGACACCGTGATCCAGGCTGCAAATTCTTCAGAGGCCGTGCGAGTTTTCACGGCCTCTGCTCAGGCCGCTGCACGAGCAGCTGAAGCCGCTGCGAAAAATGGCGAGGATACTGACGCAACCGTGAGTTGGCGTGGTGATGGTCAATACTTCGTTGTTTCATCGTTCAACCAGGTTAGTGGAACGCGTACCATTCGTGTGTGGAACCGACAAGGTCAGCTTCAGTCCGTATCGGAGCAGTACCCAGCACAGAATGTAGCATTGGGCACCCCTGTCAGCCAAGGTCGACCCTCAGTTGATCCTGTCATGTCCACTGGTATGCATCCGGCGATCTCTTGGCGTCCCTCGGGCAACTATATCGCCACTGTCCAGCGAACTCTTGAGCCAGGTACAGTCCAAGGTGAAATGCAGCGGCAGCACAAAGTGGTGTTGTTTGAGCGAAACGGTCTTAAGCGCCACGACTTCGCGCTCTTCCAACCGGACTCTCGCACAGCACAAGCCACGAGCATTGGAATCCGCTCGCCTTTCCAGATCTCCCAGTTGGCTTGGAACTGTGATTCCGAGCTCCTCATGATCGCGGGTATTGATCACGAAACTGGTACGCGATTGGTCCAGATCTGGTATAACAACAATGGTCACTGGTATTTGAAACAGGTGCTGACATTCCGTCCATATGCTGCCTCAAACAACACTACCACCGAGGTCGCTCTTCATGCTTACTGGCATCCCGATCGACCTTACCGTCTCTACGTGGCTGTTGACTCTACAGAGTTCCATCTATTTGATCTTTGCTTCGACCATGTCGTGTCTCCGGCGCCTCTGTCATCCGCCGCCGTCGTTGATGGCCAAGTCATCCTCATCACTCATCTCTCGAAGGCTGCTGTCCCACCGCCTCTAGCTTCCAAGGCGGTCTCTTGCCCGGATCCAATTGCTGAGGTTGCGTACTGCCCCACAGTCGCTTTGTCTAATCTGCTTTTGCACGGTGATGCGCTCGCTGGAGACACCATCCGGAAGAGCGATTCTGATGAGGCCACCGCAGGAGGCCGTTATCGATCGACTGGAAAGGGCACTTTCTCGGATGTCCCTCCTTCCCCTCCTGCGCCATTGGCTGCACCTGCACTTTCCGCGGCGACACAATGCTCCCCAGCAGCAATTGCGGCCGCCCGTGGTGGCACTGCAGGCTCTGCAGTCAGGCTTGACTTGACAGCACCTCTCGCCGCTTTGACGGGGCTTGGAGATGTTTTGTTGATCACTGAAGCCGTGGAACCCACATATGAGCCATCTAAGTCGTCCGAAACATTTACCACACTCTTTTCGCAAAACCCACCCCATGCACCAGCACATCAGCCCGAACGATATATGCTCTCAGGCCCGAGCTCTGGAACTTTTGCAAAGCCTGCAGCGTATGCCAAGCTGTCCATTCCTCACCTGCTGAAGGAGGCGGGATGCGGATCAGAGGTTTACGGCGCTGCCCACTTCCGTCATCTGCAGTGGGCAGACGCGACACAATGGCTCGCAGTCCACTCGGCGCTGGCGCGCAACCCTGAACTGAAAGAGTCTTTGAAGCGAGTTGCTGCCGACTTCGGAAATGACGCAATGGCAAATAGTGTACTTTTCCAGGACGCTGTCCATGACACCCAGGTTCATCATGCCCCGTCTTTGCTCGGTCGCATGGTTGCAAAGGCGATTAATGTCCCAGCGCATGCCTCAAACTGCATCACCTTGATCGAATCAAGAAAGGGTCGCGACTGGTACCTTGACGAGGATGATGTTCCGAAATCCCTACCTAAAGATCGCTTAAAGGCCCTGGCAAGCTCCTCCGAGAGGGACCGCTTGAACTTAGGACCGTCTCGACAACGGGAGGATGATGAGATCTCAGTTAGTAAGTTGCTCAAAAAAGAATTTGAAAGCAACGAAAACTTCGAGAGCGAGCCGGAAGACGATGGCAAGAGCTCAGAGGGCACACTGAATTCCTTGGCGTCCTCGGCAACTGATGACAATCAGGTCGAAGACGAGAGTGAGCATTTGATCCAGATCCAATTCCGAGTATATCTCACTGAGCGCGGCACTCTTCATCCCTTCGATATTATGGTCCGGCGCTTCCCCATTCAAGCGACTCTCCTTGACCCACCGGCGAAGCCTTGCAGTTATATGTCGCTGCTGGCCAACTCGTCCCAAGACGAGATTGTCCCTGGACGCCTTGCACTGCTGTCTTCTGTTGCTGCCGCTGCCAGGGACATGCTCGTCGCACAGGAGCAGGCCACAAATCCAGCCTTTGAGACCACGAGTAACTTGAATCACGATGTGTCAGCTGATGATAAGACACTGCCTGTTCTCATCGCATTCGAGCAGCCTCTCGTCAGTCGTGTTCATCTTGTGAACCCTGGACGACCCTCGCCTGATCCAACCGCGTTGTTTGCTGCCTTCGGATTGGCATCTGACGCAAAGGGTCCTGAAGCAGAGAAGATGAAGGCTGACATCTTGAACCAGATGAAGCCAGGCTCGAGTCTCATAGAATGGATGAGCAAGTTCACCGATGCTCAACGGTCGGCGGTCGTTGCGTATACACGTGAATATGCAGCCTACACAACATCCAGGCCATGGTTGGCGATGTTGCTTAGTGATGGTCGTATTCTCGGCGCAGATCTTCCATTCTATGTACCAACGGCAATTGTCCAAGAATGCAGCAGGCTTAAGACACGTTCAGAAACATTACAGGAACAAGAAGGTGACTTTGTTTCGAATGACGATGAGTCAGAGGATGGGATAGATGACACCGATTTTGGAGACGAGAAGCCCGCCCACATTCCGACATTCTCAACAAAGCGACACATGTCACTGAGAATGGAGAGTGTGTATGCGCCTAAACTGCTTAACACCAAATCATTCGCACCCATGGATGCCCTGTGGTTCCAAGTCAGTGCCGTGCACCATCGATCTGCATTCATTGCGAAGGACACGCTTGCTCGTCTTTGGGTGAATAACGTGCTCGTTGCACCTCAATGTCTCTCATTCAGTGTACTCCACTTTGCGGATCTGGCAACTTCGTCGTCACAAGGCGCAAACCCATCCAAGCTGATCGCAGAGAACAGCCTGAGTCGTCGACTGCTGGCTGAGACTTTGCCAGACCCACTCCTTCCATCATACTTGCTTGTTACTGTCGCCTCTCAAAGCCACGCGCTCTTCACCCTTGATCTACGAAAGACGTTAGCGGAGAACCTTGACCCACTAGGGTCCGTTCGCGACGATCCGAGCATGATCCGCTTTGTGGAACGCGGTGCAATGATCGTCACAGCGCTTGCCGATTTGCAACGACCGCGCGTTGTGCTTCAACAGCCGCGCGGCAATCTGGAGCTGGTTTATCCGCGATCCCTTGGATTGGCGGCCATCCAGGTCGCTCTGTCGCGGCAAGACTATTATCAAGCGTTTTTGTCTATGCGTGCTAACCGCATCGATCTCAACCTCTTGTATGACCATGACCCCATGCAGTTTGAGAAATATGCTGAGGATGTGATTTTGCAGTTGTCAGCTGCAAGCACGCGCTCGGCTTCATCACTTTCCACGACAGGAACAGACGCGCTCTCACTCTTCCTGAGCGCGTTGACTGATGAAGACTGCACTAAGACACAATACCCATATTATCACTCGATGTTTGCAGATATCGCTGCGAGGCACATCCTGGCATCAGCAGTTTCTTCTTCGAGCTTGCTTTCCACAACACTCTTCGAGCACGGTTTGGTTCTTGCCGATGCAGACAAATCCTTTGACTATGCCTCCGCCATTTCGACCATGCGTCGCCGAGGAGCTAGTGGTGGGGCACGTAAGATCACGGGAGGCATCGACGTAGTTAGTTATGCGCGCAAGCATGTGGAAGGGGACGAACCACACGATGCCTTCTCACTAGGTAACGCGTCGTCATGGGATGGTAGCCAGGAAGGCAACCGATCCAAATTCAAGGGCCCGCACGGTCATGACAGTCTCGAGGAGTTGGCTAGAGCTCTTGGTCAAAAGAGGAGTGGCGATGCAACAGGATGCGAGGAAACGAAGAACGGTCATGCGCCCATGCCAATCGTAAGTGAGGATGACATTCAGTTGGGTGAAGAGGCTCATGCAGACTTAACCCGTGATGGAACTGGGCTTGCTGTGATGAAGAAGGAATCGCGGGTTCAGCGCTGGAACGCGGCTGACATGGACATTCGTCACGTCTATGCACAGGCGACGGAGGAACAGGACGCTGCAGACGCAAAACGCGCAAAAGAATCGAATGATACTAAGTCTCAGAAGCCGTTATCAGCTGTGACGTCCACGGCCGGTCCCGATCAGAAGGCTCAAGCACCAGCGACGTCGATTATTAATGAGCTCGTGACTCAATCCGAGCAGGACACCAATCAGGTTCTGAAGAAGCTCGGATCGGCTACATCAAAGATCAATCGGGTTTGTGCTTTAGTTCTTGCGACGCTCGATCGCCTCGATCCTGATCCTCTCAAGCGCACATACATGATCCCTGCCCTGACCGCACACCTCCGTTCGACGCCCCCGCAGTTCACGGGCGCTGTCACCCGCATTGCCCAGCTAGCCCATGCCGAAGCAAAGCAGGTTGCTAAAGTATCTCCCAACGGTCAGGTTGACAAAAGCCAATCCAAGGTCGAAGCCGACTCCTCGGAAATGTTCACGGATCCCACGACAGGCGTGAAGTACCCCAAGTTCACCACACCCCCCGAGTCTTATTTGCGTCCCCACCCACTGTCGGCTAGCTCAGGCTCAAACAGTCGTCAAACATCACCACTCATTACTGCCGAAGGTGCCCTCAAGTATGTCCTGATCCTGTCTGATGGAAACGAGCTTTGGCGCGCAGCTCTAAGCCTGTATGACTTGAATCTTGCGGCATCCATCGCGCAATTCCACGGACGTGATCCAAAGGAGTACCTTCCGTTCCTTGCATCTTACCAGCGCATCGCCAAAGTTGGCCCTCAACTCAGTGTGACGATCAATGCTCAGAAGAGAGAAGCACTTGCTTCTGTTCCTGTTCCAGTGCAAATTGGTGACGTGCTCATGCGTGCCTCAATTGACATACATCTGGAGCGCTATGCACAAGCACTCGTGCATTGGGCCGACGCCTTGAAGCTGATTCGTGAGTCACTACAAACGGATATTACTGATCCCCAACGTGACAAGCTCAAATGCACAGAAATTACCCTTCGCAAGTCGATTCTCGACACGCTCAAGCGCGCGCAACTATTTGAGCTGGGTGTTCTTCTCTTTGGACATGAGTTTGTGCGCGATGATTTCACCGTCGACTGCCTAACCTCTCCAGACGCCGATACTTCGTCCGCTCTTCCAGATCATCGTGACCCTGAATCAGTTGCCTTCGGTCGCGAGGTTCTTTCAATGTATGCCGCATGGCTAGAATCGGCAGGTGTCTCGAGGTTCGCTGACGCTGCCGTTGCATACCGACTAATTGGAGATATTCGATCTGCTTGCACGGCCTATGGTAACGCCGGCATGTGGCAAGCGGCTATGGGTCTGGCAGCTGTCGCAGCAGTACGAAAGGTCGAAGCCGACGTCGCAGAAGAAGGCAAGGTTGTAGACCCCACCGCTTGCGACCCCATCTTCGACCAGGCTGGTATCGTTGCGTTGGCTCGCCGACTGGCAAGTCTTGCCACAGAGCGAAAGGATTACCAGGCTGCAGCGGAGCTGCACTATGAGTATCTAAACGATCCCGAAACAGCGGTCTCACTTCTTATCCGCGGAGCGCATTGGAATGATGTTTTGGCTTTGGCTGCCAAGCACCGAATGCGTACTTTAACGAACCCTGCGATGGTCTCAGTTGCACACCTCACGTGGGAACTTATCATCCCTTCACTTCGTGCAGCTGCCTCTGCGCGGGTTTCTCAATATAAGGCTGCTGCAGAACGATTCCCTATTGCTGCTCGCAGGCTGCGTATTGTTCGGCGCCTTAAAATCCTTATTTTCTCGGGTAAGGCAAAACGGGCTCCCAACACAATTGCAGGAGGAGGCACTGGTGAGATTACGCGGCTTCCCGCTCGGATTCCTGGTGATGACATCTTAGAATTCATCATCACCGGAGTCTGGCGAGGTGTCCATGTTGGATTCGATGTTGGCGGTGATGGCGGTGACGTCGACAAGATGAGTGTAGCAGCATCATCCCTTGCCAGGTACTCCACAGCCACAGGTGCTTCTCTGGCCTCCCTCGCTCCATCCATTGCACGAAGTATCCGAAGCTCACGATCTGCAGCCCTTTCTGGCGTTTCTGTTGCTTCTCAATCGTCCGTCCTCAGTGCAGCAGCGCTTGAAACCGCTCTCACGCCCGATGAACGTCGCATCCAGAAATATCAGCAGCGAAAGGAGAGAAAACAGAACAAGCGTAAAGTGAAAGAGGGCGATCCACGAGAAGAGCTGGAACTCGTTAAAGAGCTCCGCCAACTCACTCCTCAGCCTAAGGACCACGCCTCGATCGCTGCCTTGGCGCATGCACTTGGTTTCTTCGGGCTTGAGCGTGAGCGTGAGGAGATGTTGACTTCCTTGTCGAACTTGCTTACGGTCATTGCTGAAGTCGAGGCGACTCCCATGCCAACCCTTGAGGACGGTTCTGACTGGCAGCGTGAACAGATCGCAGCATATTTCAACTGGCCAGCATCGAACTATGTCGCGAACATCCCGAGTGCGCCGCTACCCGGCGGCGCAACCAAGCCACCTGCTGCTAACGAAGAAGATGATGAGGAGCCAGAAGCCTCCATGAGTGGAGCGGCGGTGGCGACATTCTATGGAAATCCAACGAGCGTGGGTATCCGAGCTGCCCTCTCAGTTGCCAAAACGTACGGCGACTGGCGATCTCTCGAATTCTCCCCTCGTCACCCAGTCCAGATGCCAACCGACGTCTCAGGTCAGCCGGCTCAATCTGCTACAGCCTACGGCAGGGTACCGTGCTCCGAAATTATGTCGCCATTAGCACAGCTGCTCTCAAACGACCCGGATGTGAAGTCGAGAACCATGCAGGCACTCTTGGAAGAAGCAGAGGCCGAGAGCAAAAAACTCGCAATTATGATGTCTTCGAAACGAACTCAGCTCGGAGCGGCCTCGGCTGCAATTTCAGCTACAACATCGGTTTCAACCCCTAAGCACTAAATTGGTGCCTGTGGCAATCACAGTGGGGTCATAATCGACTCGAATACAATAGTCACAAACCATTCTGACGCATTATGGTAGTTGGACTCTTTATTCTCTATCCGTGGTATTCCTGTAAAGTGGGGGAAAAAGCCAAACTAAGAAGGCAACGATGCCCAGAGACTTGCCTATGCCTGCGATCAGATTGGTGACCGTCCCGTCCAGCGAGCGCTAGGGTAGTCACATAAGAATTGGTACATTCGATCCTGCGGGACATACTCATCTTCAACGGTGCCTCCTCGGGGACGTACACCATAGAGCTTAAAAATTAAATTGAGTGTGTGCTCGGGACAAGCGCGACCAGACGCCTCTCGGACGAATCTCCTAAATTCTGCGCGTGAGATCTGATCTTTGTTCTGAGTCAGCTGCAGGAGCATATCCTGGATATCGCCGAGATCATCCATGCCAGCCTTGAGCAAAGCGAGTTCCTCTCCTGTTCCTAGACGGCCAGACACTGCAATATGCTTTAGCCTGGGCTGGTGCAAAAATTGCCGATAGACTAAGATGTAGACACTTGATGCAAGAATTACTGTTGTGCTTGCAACAGCATAGAAGGCAACGGGAGACTGCTCTAACCCCGTGTGGAGGTTCATACCAAAGATGCTCGCTACCAGGGCTCCAGTCGACAATCCCGTAGACAGCATCGCCATATAGGCCTGCACCATGATCATCCGGTTGCGATAAGCATCCATTGTGATGCGGACAAGATCCTCTGTGGCCATGATCTTCTTGCGGAGGTGTTGAGCCTCCAGTCGAATCTGAGAGAACTCACGGTGAAACGTTTCAAGCAACAGTTCACATTCTTGATGGGCCTCAACGGGTGGAAGCTGACCGTGACGACGCTTCTTCTCAGTAATGAAGAGCTCGAGCATATCTTCGTTGGAATGAATCAAACCCGTCAGAACCGCCAGAATTTCATCAGCTGCTCGTTCAAATGAGTGCAATGAGTTCTTCAGTGGCAACAGTCGAGGAATGGCGCTGCCTACGCTGGTGCCCGCCGTGAGCTCCTGAAGCAGTGTGCTAATCACTGGAGCGTAGCATCGAAGCCGGCGATCATACTTGTCTGAGACCGCTCGTAGAATGCCCTCCAGGACGCGGAACTCAAAAGCCGTCGTCCCGGTCGATAATGCATCGGGATAAACGCCTCCACCTGCAGTAGGAGCAGAGGCTGATGTTGCAACAGCCGCCGCAGCGGGCGTCAATGAATATGCCGACGCTGAGGAGATGAAGTTGGAGGGTCCCTCAAAGCCTGCGTTGGGAGACAAAGGTGTGTTCAAGACCGCCGGATCCGAATGAAGAGGGGGTGACGCCCCAGTTATTGGGGTAGAGGTATCTGCCATCTGGTTTGGCACGGGAGACGAACTGGGTGGGAGAACATCTTCCTGTGCAGACACTGATGCACCTTGGTACGTGGAGCCAAAATCTTGCATTCGGGTTGTGCGCTCCTTCGCTGAGCCGGATAGGGTACCGGAGTCAGAGGCAAGCGGGGAAGCATCATACTCGGACTCCAGGTCATAGTTCATAAAGTCGTTGTACGCCTGACGTCGCATTTCAACGTCAGATGCAGGGTTCTTGTCGGGATAAGAGTTCGCTTTGGAGATAGGGTCGACGCTTCCGGGTGCGCTCAAGTTGGATGCGCCTAGATTCGTGTTGATAAAGCCCATATTCCCGTTGACATTGTTGAGACCGGGTATGGTGGGGTCGTACGCACCCGATGAGTTTGCCGAGGGTGACTCGTCGTGAAGGCCAACAAGTCCGAATCCTGCGCCACCTCCACCCTGAGACCAGGTATGTCGGAATTGATTCCTGAGCGGGAAAGTCGACTTCAAATGCGCGCGTAGGAACTCTGCAAAGGCCCGCACAAGTGGGCGATGAGCATCGAGGAGCAGAAGTTGATCTGATAGGATAATCGCTTTAACGTGGGAAATGGAGACAATAATGCATTCTTTCCGAGGCAATATAACCGGGCCTGACCTACGAATCTCGCTATCATCAATGGCGATCAAGTCGCGCGCGTGCACTTCCTTGAGTGAAGATAGATTGAACTTAGTTTGGACGTACTCACCATTCTCTGCGAACCGGAATGCATCCAGCTCTCGCTTGCCTCGGTTATGACGAGGGAGCCTCTGTGGTGCTGATGCATGTGGAGCGAGATGCGGCACGGCCATCGACATCCCACGAGAGTTCCAGGCGCTTTGGTATTTGGGGTGCGTTACCGCAGCGATTCGTGTTGGGAAGGTTCTCGTAGATCCAAAGTTGGACCTCTCGCCTGCAAACGGTTTGTCACGATTGGCAGAGCCCACAGAACTCGACCTAGACGAACCCAGTGTCGAGGCCCTCAGCAGAGGGAGATAACAGCGCTCCGCCTCGGTTATCGCCGTCGTCATGTAGGATACCTCATCCTCCTGGAACTTGTTGATTGTGTTCCAAGCTGAACCATAGCCTAGATTCGACGTTGGTGGTGTCGCCGTAGTCCGACAGCGATACTGCTCAACAAGCCTACTTGAAAGCTGGACTTGGCGAAAGAAATGTCCCTCCGGATCAGCTATGGCTGTGGTACTGAGATGGACAGCAGTGTTCAACATGTCACACGAGACTCTGTTTTGCTTGCACAGCTGACGACTCTGGCTTTGAACAGATCTCCACGACGTCCTGGTGGTTGTCCTCCCAGTCGTCTTTGCCAGGATGCGCCACATCTCGGAGCGGTGATGGCGTCAGGTCGCACCGCGGGAGTGTCACAAGCGGCTATGTGCTCGGCTGTGTCGTGTTGATGAGCTAATACGGCCAATTTCGAGTGCTATCGAGTGATTCGATCCAGAGCCAAATGCATGGAAGCGGTGCTGCCAGTACAGGCTTGCGGCGCCGATGTGTAAGAGTGTAGGTCGCAGGGCTGATGGGGCCTGAACGTCGGGCTCGTCTCAATTGTGAGTGTTGCCAGACCTTAGACCTGCGCCAAGCGCAGGAGTCGCACACACAGCACTGAGAGGAGATTGGGAGACTCGGACGAGGAGTGGAATTGCGTCTAAAACGAGTGGAATCTGGCTGGCGCATTGGTATAGCAGTGGGTGTAATAAGTAAGCCGCATCATGTACTAGTGATTGGTAATAAAGGACACGTCACACATCCGCTCACATACAGTAAATCCAGTGTATTCGATCTTTGAGATTCACATTTCAGTTCTCTTTTCCTGACTCGTGAGATACGCTGAGCGGGACACGCTGTGAGAGAGATTCACACGTAGTTACCTCACACGATCGCATGCACTCACATTGTCCCTAAAGGATGGCCGCACCCTCGCCCTCTCCGGCAATTGTACGTAGTCTATGCAGTGTCAGCTTGGTGCCTCTCAATGGTGTCTCTGACTCTGGAGGAACGGCGACTCACTAGCGTTATTCCGGCCTACATCTCTGTGTAGACTAGCATTCCCACACTCCGCATCCTTGTGGTTGGCGACACACGCGTAGGCAAGTCCTCGCTCGTGCATCAGCTATGTCACAACCAGGTCCTTTCCTACCCAAGGTACGAAAACGAACTATAACCGTGCGCTCGCCAGCGCCGTTGTGCCGGCACTTTACGGGCAAGTCATGCGGAATTGAGATCCTGCACGACGTGCCGGGACTCGTGTGATTTGCTATAATGTTTTGAGAAATGTGATTGAAATCCAATCGAAGACGAAGAGCGTCGGTGAACACCCGATTTCGCCCTGCTTAGCTCCTTCAACCCAAGCCTTAAATCCCCATGACGAACACTCCCTTCCTACCCCCCTTCTTATAGCGAAACTGTGGGATGTGATGTAGAAATGAGGCTCCATAATGGCACACACTTTATTGAATTTTGGGATATCGGTGGTCAGCCGAAGTTCGAGATGTCACGAAAGGTGTTCTACTCCAAGGCAAGTGCGATAATCTTTGTCTTCGACGTTACAAACCGTAGATCTTACCTGAACTTGCGTGCCTGGATCCAGGAAATTGATCTGTCAAATCGGACGGACGGTAGGCTGGAGGAATCGTTCCTCCACACTGCCTCAGCCACACTCGAGGCACTACATCATGCTTCTCAGCAACAACGAAAGGTCGTCCCACGGTTATTGGCGGCTAGTCCTTCGTCGGATGCCACACAAAAGCATGGAACTTATTCCCGAGCCTCGTTCTTTGATCAAGATGAACAAGAGGAGTCGCTCGTAGAATCGCTGAAATCGCTCCCCTCCATTTTACTCAAGCCCAGGCTTTGGATCCGCAACTTGCGGAGGTTGTTTGACGGGGGAAGCAATGGTGGTGGAAATGAAGGAGGCTTATTAACAAGTCTTCAGGGCCGTGGAAGTCCTGAAAACGACCAAGAGCTTGAAGAGCAGCTTTTCCTGAACCCAGCCCGCTACAAAGAGTCGAATTCAGCGACCGCAGCTCTATCTGAAACATCGGACACTGACATCGAGTCCGCGGTTTCTCTCTCAACGCTCGTAACTGACCCATCCCTTTTGGGAGGCCTCCCAGTACTGATTGTTGGGAATAAGGTGGATTTGCTCGCTCAACAACCACAAGTGTTTAATCTGAACATTCCAACTCAGACAAGCAATGGCGCCTCTTCCACCACTGCACCACCCAGCACCGCATCGACCACACGCAGAGGTCGTGCACTTTCAGAGGCTCGAGCTCCACTGTCCATGTTACTTCCCGCCCTGCATGGGAAATATCGTGCTCGAACAGACTTTGGATACCCAGTGACCTTTGCTGCAGCAAGCAAGTCCACTCCAGACTTCACTGCTCTACTCGATCCCATCAATGCGTTTATCTCGGCCGTCATTGCCAGGCACACCATGATTACGCAACATGTTGAGCTTAGTAATCGAGCACCAAGCATAGCCGCGCCGATGCCGGTAGCCTTACCATCATCTTCTTATGCCGCATCTAATCCCCCCTCTGCGATAGCTGCACCTTCAGGTGCAAGCAGCACAGGCATGTACTCGACCGCTGCAAACATCATGACAGCAAAAGGCACAACCTTCTTGGATTCTTCGCATCTAGCATCTGCAGTTTCGGTTCCTCCCGCACAAATTCCCTCGGACTCGGGCGTCAGTCGCCCACAGTATGCACCAGCAGCAGCAGCAGCAATGACAACACCGTCAGCACCACATGCCCCCTACTCAACACCGACGCCTGCAATCCCTGTGCTTCCGCCACTTGCGGCAATCGACTCATCCCAAGCACTAGCGGCACTCGAAGCCGAGTCACGCAAGCTATCCCAAGGATTCACTCAACCGGCGCAGACGATGTATGAGACGACGTATCGACCCGGGCAGATATCTAGCATGCTCACTACTCCAAGCCCATTCTCCATGCCGTTAACGACGAGCGGTATGATGATGCGAGACCCTGCAGTCTTTCCCTCAGCTCAGGATGGTAATTATGAGAATATCCCCACTCTGAGTTTAGATGCTTTTATGAATCATTCGGGTGGCCATGTGAATAAATAAGGTACTATAGGTCTTTACAGTCAATACTGTATTTTAAGTGTGCATACCACGCAATACCCTTTACATACATGTATACATGTGTGGACGTGTGGGCTATGCGGAATTTATTATGCAACAAGCACTCCTCCAGATCAAAGAGTCTGCCATTTCGAAATCTCCGATTCCCCCTACTCAGAGAATTCGTCACAAGTAATCGGTTGGAGGGCTGTAGAGCGAAGGTATAGGCACGCACAGGTGATAGCATTAGCTGGATCTGCTGGGTGTGAGCGCCGAAGATCCGCAAACTTGCCTTGACAGCTCTGGATCTGTTTTGTCGCTAGCACCAAGTCTCGGATCTCATCAAGTGATCAATCTCCCCAAGGTGGGGAAGAGGTTTTACACAGCTTGAACGCGCTAGGCTTGCCAACAGCCTTGTTTATGATAGAGCAATTGTCCTTGACCGTTGGTTCCCGCTAGATCCTTAGCAAGATGACAGATTCCAATTCGGCCAAGTTCACATTCAGTCAACTTCGTGACGCAATCCATGCTGCGCTGGTGAATCAACGTCTTAGTCACTTGAAGGAACTTGAAGAACTGCGCTCCCAACTTGAATCATCCGAAGCTCGGCGCAAGGAACTACTTCAACGGCTCACACCTGCAAAAGCTTTTGACGATTTGCGCTCCGCTACAAAGCGTCACTCATTTGACGCCTGGGAGCTTGATGAACTTATAAAGAAATCTGCACGGATGTTGCTCAGCGAATCCCATCAAGCGCTAAGTCTCATAGATAACCCTACAACCGAAGCTCTCCTTAGCTGGATCAACGCGTTAGCTTGCGAAATTTCTACGATTGAAGAGACCGATTTTCGAGTGCTCGATTGCCTAAAGGAAGCCTCTCGGATCATTGAGTTCAAGGAGGATGATGTCGGCAGGAAGTCTATACTCATGCATGAATTCACCCAAGTGTACGCAGCACTTACATCGTTAAGGACTGAGCCTCTTGTCTTTGAAATAGTTCACAGTATTATTCGCTTAGAAGATGGGGCTGAAACTGCGCTTAAATATTTCGACTCCACACTTGCGTCATGGAGCAAAGTTATTGCTAAGGTCATAGCAACTGGTGTCAAGCCCTTGGCGAACATCGAGACTCCGTCTCGCCTTGACCCAAGAGTGATTTATGTTGGAGTTGCTGCAGCTCGTGGGCACGAGGATATTCGCCGCAGGTTGTTGAAAGTACTGGACATATTCGAAGCGTTTGAACCTCAACCAAGTCTCTCCCAGTATTTTACGGCAAAACAACGAGTCGCTGAACACCTGCTGAAGCTATTGGGTGAGAATCACAAGCACATTCCACATGGTGTATTGCGAGTAGCAGCCAATTTGGCATCAACGACAGATCTGGCCAGGGAACTGTTGCCGAAATTGTTCGGTAACATGCAAAATGAGGCCATAACTTCGGCGTCAACTTCACGATTTGTATCTGCTCTGGACACAAGTCACTCTGATGTCGAACTTGAAGCACCACATGACGTCCCAGGGGCTCAAGCAAAAGAAATGCAAGACGATACTCAATGCGCAAGCTCACCGGACTCGCTCTTGAAGCTGCCCGATTCATGTGCATATTGCACTCGGATGAAACGACGCACGACCAATGCTTTACTTCTTAAGCGACGCTCGATCGACGTTTGCACAGGATGGGAGATAGCCGAACGCCTCGACGACGAGATCGCGTCAAAAGTTTGAATGACCAAATACAAGCTCGAATTTGAATAAGTAAAGCCAAATCTGTATGCAACGATCAATGTAGCAACATTAGTGACGCGAAGCTGAGTCACTGGAAGCTACAACTGCGACTTGGTCGGGGAGAATGCGGACCTAATCTGAGAAAGACAGCTCCACTTGAACACTGAGGCGCAGGCTTCCTTACTCTAGTTTTGTTGCAAGGTCGTTGCCGCATCTTAGAAGAAGAAGAAACGAGAAGGCTTGGCAGCAGCCTTCTTCGCAGCAGCCTTCTTGGCAGCCTTCTTAGCAGCAGCCTTCTTAGCAGCAGCCTTCTTCGCACCAGCCTTCTTCGCAGCAGCCTTCTTGGCAGCCTTCTTAGCAGCAGCCTTCTTGGCAGCCTTCTTAGCAGCAGCCTTCTTGGCAGCCTTCTTAGCAGCAGCCTTCTTGGCAGCCTTCTTAGCAGCAGCCTTCTTGGCAGCGGGCTTCTTGGCAGCAGGGCGCTTGGCAGCGTTCTTTGCAGCAGCCTTCTTGGCAGCAGGGCGCTTGGCGGCCTTCTTACCAGCAGCCTTCTTACCAGCAGCCTTCTTGTCGGCCTTCTTGTCGGCCTTCTTGCCACCCTTCTTGCCACCCTTCTTGCCACCCTTCTTTCCACCCTTCTTACCACCCTTCTTACCACCCTTCTTACCACCCTTCTTACCACCCTTCTTGCCACCCTGAGGCTTCTTAGACTCCTTGGTAGCAGGCTTGGAAGTGGGCTTAGCGGCATCCTTGGCAGCGGGCTGCTTAGGAGCAGTCTTGGCAGAAGCGGGTTGCTGAGCAGGCTTCTTGGTC
>Ga0180217_1000780_pt1 | contig 42588 bp, 39 predicted proteins | sample eDN3rd37CBELigOP_FD_128521 | JGI IMG/M metagenome (GOLD analysis project Ga0180217, IMG submission 128521) | Enriched Organic Plus compost microbial communities from Emeryville, California, USA - eDNA 3rd pass 37_C BE-Lig OP (version 2) (version 2) ...
TATTTTTGAGGTAGAACAAGGCAAATTTTCAAAGGATAGCAGAGCTATCGTTTTAAAATTTAACGCAGTTATAGCCAAAAAGAAGCATAAACAAATTATTAGGTAAATTTTAAACAGGCTCTAAGCAAAAACTATTCGCCTTTGTCGAAATCAATAATAAATAAGAGGTGTTTTTCCAATAGGAAAAATGAAGTATCTTTGGAAATATTAACAGAAACAAGAAATTCAGTTCATGTCAAAGAGGAAAGCGTTGTATATATTAACAGGTTCAATTTTTGCTATATTAGCCTTTATTATTCATTTTTTCACACCATTACATTCCGATGATTTTTTCTATGAAATGAGAGGACTTTCTTTGGAGAAACAATGGGAACATTATTTGGGTTGGAGCGGAAGGCTTGTCGCAAATTTCATTACTCCTTTGATTTTAGTGATTAAAAATAAAGTGCTCATTGCAGTAGTTCAGTCTTTGGGGTTGATGGTGTTACTTCATTACTTGTCTCAACTCCCTGAAATGACTTCTTATAAGCACTCGAAATACCCTAGTCTGATAGCCCTCATTCTTGTTACCTCGCTTTTTTGGCTTTTCCATCCGGCTTTGGGACACGCAACATTTTGGATAGCAGGCTCGGCAAATTATTTGTGGACAAATCTTATTGTTTGTATTTATCTGGTAGCATTATTGAATTACTACTATCAAGATAAACTTTCTTATGTCTTGTTTTTCCTCGCTTTAATTGCCGGTTGTTCAAATGAAAACACTGCTCCTATTATTGTTGGGTTTACCTTTCTGTTGCTGCTTTCAAAAGCATTTACAGATAAAAGAGTAGATATAAAATTAGGTATAACTTTTATTCTCAATGCCATCGGCGGAGCATTACTCATCTTGTCTCCCGGAAATCAGGTAAGGCTACAACGAACCGAATACTTGACAGGTTTAAAATGGAGTGATTTGTCTTTAATGGAAAAAATAAGCAGATTTGATAGTAATTACTGGGAGTTTTTAAAATATCCGGTACTTTTCTTAATTCTTCTTTACGCAATATGCCTTTTCTTTCGCTCTGTAAATATTTTTGATAAAGACAGAAAAATATCATTTATCGCTATCTCATTCATATTTGCTTTAGGGTCTCTTGCCTCTGATTTCATGATGTTTTTATCTCCGCAATATCCGCCTCGTTCGATGTCCGGAGGATTTATCTTTTTATTGATTGCTATTTCGTTTGCCTTACACCACATCATTCAACTGACCGGTAAAAAAACAAAAGCAAAGTATTTGTATTATGCTTGCACTTTCTTTTTTCTGTTTCTTTTCGGAAAAGAATATTTTAGGAATATTCTGCCTTTATACCACAGTGCATTTCAGCAGAGTAAAGTACAGCTGGCTATGGTAGAAAAATTTAAAAAGGAAAATCTGAAAGATGTGAAAATTCCTCGTATCCATTTTGATTCAGATTATCCAGATAGAATTATTTTTGACCGGTATGAAGAACCCACAGCCTATGCCGAATATTACGGCTTGGATAAGGTAGAATTTTATTCGTTTGATTTTGATATTTCCAAATTAGGAAAAAGTAATAGTTTGGTTGAAAATAAAAATTTGATGACCGAAAACGGATTGAGAAATTTATATATGTACAGTACACGCAAAAGAACTCATTTTGCTATTGAATTATCCAAAGCAGAAGTAGATAGCCTAAAAGAAAATTACAATATGTTTTTCCATGTGTTTGATAACAAAAACAACTTAAATAATTTTGATATAGGAACTATTGAACCGATTTTGTACAATGGAAAATACTTCATTATTAGCCACGTGAATTTTAGAACGAAAAACATAAAAAAAATCAATTTAGGTTATTTTGATGTTTCCGATTGGAAAATCCGCTATGCAGAGCAAATTGTAGAATTGAAAAAATAGAAGAGTTTGGTTTTATTCTTACCAATCATTTTTCTTCAAAACCTTTTTAACAATATATTTCGGTCGGCGTTTACTTTCCAGATAAGTTCTGCCCAGATATTCGCCCAAAACACCGATGCCGATAAGTTGCACACCACCAAAAAACAAAATAGCCACCATCAGCGAGGCGTAACCGGAAGCATTAATCCCGAAAAACACTTTTTCGATAATGATTTTGATGCCGTAAAGAAAAGAAATCAATGCGATAAAACTACCGAAATAAGTCCATACTTTCAGCGGAACAGTTGAGAACGAAGTAATGCCCTCCACGGCGAGATTCCACAATTTTCGATAATTAAACTTGGTTTTTCCTTCCGTTCTATTTGGTCGTTCGTAAGCGACAATTGCTGTTTTAAAACCAACCCAGCTCATCAAACCTTTCATAAACAATTGGTTTTCTTCGAGCTTAATAATTTCATCAACCACTTGTCGGGTCATCAGCCTGAAATCGCCTACATTTTCTTCCAATCGAATTGATGATACTTTGTTGTTTAGCCGGTAAAACCATTCAGCCGAAAAACGTTTGAAAAAAGAATCATTGTTTCTGCTACTTCGCTTTGCCAAAACCACATCGGCACCTTGTTCGTATTTTTCAATCATCGAAAAAATTACCTCAAAAGGGTCTTGTAAATCTATATCCATCGGGATAACGATATCGCCCAAACTGTGTTCCAATCCGGCAAACAGAGCGGACTCTTTTCCGAAATTTCGAGAAAAAATCACGGAACAGACAAAATCATTTTCTTCTGCCAGTTTTTGTATGATTTCGGGCGTTGCATCTCTACTTCCGTCATCGACAATAATCCATTCTGTTTGGTAATTTGTAATTTGCTGTTGAAAATTGAGCAAGTGTCCAAAGAAAATAGTAAGCATTTTTTCTTCGTTAAAAACAGGTGTTATGATACTGAGTTTTTGCATAGAATGTTTGGAAAACAGTCAAAAGTAACCCTTTTTGCGTAAAAACAAACCTAAAAATAGACAAAAAATAGATTTTTGATGGGCTTGTAGTGTTTGGATTTTGACTTCCTGCCGGAAATTCTTATATTTGTCTGCTAACCACAAAATTTTTATCTAATGGGAAAAGGAGACATGAAAACAAAAAGAGGGAAAATTATCAGTGGAAGTTACGGAAAGTTACGCCCTCGCAAAAAGAAAGCAGAAACAAAAACTGCTGAAACCAAATAGCAAAAACCGCCAATTTATTCGAATTGGCGGTTTTTTACATCTAAAAGGCTATATGTGAAAAATTATTGTAATCTTTGGCATGCCGATTGCTACACAGGTAGAGAACAAAAATAAACAGAAAATGAAAAAAGTTTTTTTTAGCATATTTTTCATGCTTATTGCAGTTGTAGGGGTTGCCAATGTTCCGTTCGGAACAAAACTCACACTGACCAAACTAAACGGAAACAATGTAGAATCAACCAATGTTTACCTGACTATTGACAAGGAAAAAAAATCCATTTCCGGAAAAAGTGGTTGCAACACTTTTGGTTTGGATTTTGAATCAAAAAAGAACAACGATGCTTGCATCAAAACAGGCTTGCCGATCGGAACGATGATGGCTTGTGATGAGGAAACAATGAAGTTGGAAGCCGAATTCTTAGAGACAATTAGAGAACGCAAATTCAAAGTGAAAACTAAAGGAAACAAAGTGCAGTTCAAAAACTGGTGGGGTAAAACCATTATGGAGTTTGAGCAACAAACTGATGAAAGCGTTTGGAACTTTATCGAAAAAAACGACTGGAAACTGATTATGCTGAACAATGTAGGAAAAGACTATGGAAGAGCCTCGATTAAGCTGAATGTAAAAGAAAAATTAGTTTCCGGTCATACAGGTTGCAATGGTTTTTCCGGAACGTTCGAGAGCGACGGCAATCACATTTCGTTTGACCACATGAAAACCACTTTAATGGCTTGTCTGGACGAAGAAGCTAACCAAACAGAAAGAACATTTCTGGACGTACTTTCGGGTAAAAAACTACGTTTTGACCTGGCCGACCAAACTTTAAATTTCTACGACGGAAATCGTTTGGTAATGATGTTTGGACTGGTTAAATAATTTCTAAATCCGACGGAAAAGTGTGTGAATAAACATATCTTTTTTCGGTCCCTGAATACGGGTTTCTAACCGAAAACTGTTTTTGTCTGTAAGAAAATACTTTCCGTCATAACCGTCTGCTACACAAAGATGTTCACAAACAGATTGTATCAGTTGTTTTTCTTTATCATAGATATACTGCTGATACAGTTTGCCTTTATCCATGCCATCGTTGAAAAAAACCGTTATTTTTTCTTGTTCAAACTCATACAAAAAACTGCGATGAAAAGGCAGTCGCTTTCGATTTTCTGCTAAAATAATAAATCCCGATTCGTTGTAAATCAATTTGTTGTCTGATTCGTCAGGCATGAAAACAGCCTTGCCTTCGCCTTGGGCATAAAGCGTTTCTGCATGATATATTTTCCGAGTAAAATGCCAACTGCCGGCAAAAAAATCTTTACTGTTTTTCAATGAAATTTATTTTCTTCGGGTAACAAAAAAACTTATCCAGAATCCGATGAATGAAGGAATCAGCCATTCGAGTTGATATTTATACAGAGGTAGTGTTTCTGTAAGCGAATGAGAAACTTCGGTCGAAGAACTTATTGTTGCCCACAATCTTACTATGGAAAAACCGGTAGTAATAATCAACGCGGTTAAATAAGGAATTTTCGATACAATATTTCTTCCGAATAGTAACACAGTCAATACCAAAGTGAGTGTAATCGGATAAACAAAAGCGAGTATCCGTCCGGCATAATTAGTAATTTCTTCCACCCCGTTGATAGCAAGAATGACCGAAATCATCGTACACATAATGACCCCTTCGGCATAACCCATCTTTTTGTTGGTCAAGCGGTCAAAGAAGTTAGCAACTGCTGCCGTTAGTGCCATTGCGGTGGTTAATCCGGTTAAAATCGCCAGTATGGTTAACAGGTAAATGCCGTTTCCATTTAACGTGTTTTGAGCGATATTGACCAGAAAATTACTCAATCCGGCTGAATTTTCCATATTTGTCAAACTTCCGAGCAGGAATAGACCTCCATAGAAAATTAGCATCAACACAGCTGATAATATACTTGATTTAAATACAACTTCTTTTTTGGAAAATTCGTCGGTGTAACCTCTGTTTTTTGCCCCACTGATTAATATAACGGCAAAAATAACCGCCCCGAGAACGTCCAAAGTGTTGTAACCTTCGATAAAACCGGTCGAAAAGGCATTTGTCATACTTTGCTGATTTCCACCACCAGAAGAAAAAAGCCCTAATGCGATAAATACAGCCAGAAAGAGAATTAATGCGGGAGCCATATAGCGTCCGATTATTTTAATTGTTTTATCGTAGGAGAAAGAAAGCGTAAGCACACCGGCAAAAAACAATACCAATGCCCATACATTTTGTGCCTCAGGATTGAGCGGTAAAACGGCTGTTTCATAAACAAAAGCACCGGTTCGAGGAATGGCAATCAATGGACCGATGCACAAAACAATGACTGTTGCCAATATGTAACCCACTGTTTTGTTGGCTCGTTTTCCTAAGTCGGTAAAATAGCTTCCGGAATATAAAACCGCCCAGATGGCTAATAACGGAGCAAAAACACCCATAATCGAAAATCCGGAATAAGAAAGAAACCAATCTTTTCCGGCAACAAATCCGAGGTGTGGCGGCAACAGCAAATTGCCTGCACCGAAGAGCATGGCAAAAATAGCCATGCCTAAAACCAATATTGAACGATTTTTTTTGTCGATAGCCATGATAAATATTTCTTAATTTTTTCAAATATAATAAATTGAAAGCAACTGACAACCAATCATTTTGAATAATTCGTTTTTTACACAAGAAATTGGCAAGCGATTGAACAGATTCTCAGAAAAAAATGGTAAATTCGCCCTTCTAAATCAAGCATAATGTCAGTAAAAGAAAAATCGCTTAATTTTATAGAACAAATCATTGAAGACGACCTCAAGGCAGGCTTGGACAAAAATGCTTTGCGTTTTCGTTTTCCACCTGAGCCAAACGGATATCTTCACATCGGACATGCATCGTCTATTTGCCTTAATTTCGGTTTGGGACTTAAGTATGAAGCACCGGTAAATCTACGTTTTGACGATACCAATCCAAGCAAGGAGGAGCAGGAATATGTTGATGCTATCAAACGCGACGTGGAATGGTTAGGATTCAAATGGGCTTCCGAGTGCTACGCGTCCGATTATTTTCAGCAGTTGTATGACTGGGCGGTGGAATTGATTAAAAAAGGAAAGGCTTATGTTGATAGCCAATCCTCTGAAGAAATTGCCCGTCAGAAAGGAACACCGACGCAGCCAGGTGTAGATTCGCCGTACAGAACTCGTTCGGTGGAGGAAAATCTGGATTTGTTTGAAAAAATGAAAAACGGCGAATTCAAGGAAGGCGAGCATATTCTCAGAGCAAAAATTGATATGACTTCTTCTAATATGCTGATGCGTGACCCGATTATGTACCGGATTATCAACGCTAACCATCATCGCACAGGCGACCAGTGGCATATTTATCCGATGTATGACTGGGCTCATGGAGAAAGTGATTACGTCGAACAAATCTCTCATTCGTTGTGTACGCTGGAGTTTTTGCCTCATCGCGAATTATACGATTGGTTTTTAGACCAGATTTATGAAGGAGGAAAAACCAGACCTAAACAGCGGGAATTTGCCAGAAGAAACCTATCACACACGGTGGTTTCCAAACGAAAATTATCTCAGCTCGTTTCGGAAGGTCATGTGACTGCTTGGGACGACCCGCGAATGAGTACCATTTCCGGTATGCGTCGCAGAGGCTATACCCCGGAAGCCATTAAGAATTTTGCAGAAACCATTGGTATTGCCAAGAGAACCAACTTGATAGATGTTTCTTTGCTGGAATACTGCGTTCGGGAAGATTTGAACAAAAAAGCCAATCGGGTAATGGCGGTGCTGGACCCGGTTAAGCTCATTATCGATAATTATCCGGAAGGCGAAGAAGAATGGTTAGATGCTGAAAATAATCCGGAGGAAGAAGAAATGACTTACCGCAAAGTGCCTTTTTCCAAGGAATTATATATTGAAAGAGAAGATTTTCTGGAGAATGCCAGTAGAAAATTTTTCCGATTGACCATTGGCAAAGAGGTAAGGCTAAAAAATGCCTATATCATTAGAGGCGAAAGCGTTGTGAAAGATGCAGAAGGTAACATTGCCGAAATCCATGTTACCTACGACCCCGATTCTAAATCTGGTAGTGGTACTGAGGCGTCGCAACGAAAAGTGAAAGGAACGATTCATTGGGTATCATCAGCTCATGCTTTGGAGGCTGAGGTTCGTTTGTACGACAGATTGTTTACTCATGAAAACCCCGACGGAAACAAAGAAATTGATTTTAAGGAATATATCAATCCGGATTCCCTTCAGGTAATTACAGCTTATGTAGAGCCAAGCCTGAAAACCGTTCAGCCCGAAGATAAATTACAGTTTCAGCGTATAGGATATTTTACCGCAGACAAAGATTCTACCGCAGACAAATTAGTTTTCAATAAAACAGTGGGACTAAGAGATACCTGGGCTAAATTGGAACAAAAAGAGGGATAGAAAAATAATTTTCATAAATTTTACCTGTTACGGATATGTCAAATATTTTACTGGCATATCCGTAACTGGCTTAATTTTTGTACCTTGCGGAAATAAAACCTGTGAAGGTTAATCTGAAATTATGACAAAAAAAAACAAAAACCGGAATAAAAAATCGAAAGATTATTCCAATCAAATACTGAAATTTTTATCAAAAAATATAGCTAAAAGTTTTAACTACAAACAAATTGCCGCTGCTTTGGATATCACAGATACCAACGGACGGAATACGATTATCAAAAACCTGAAAACACTGGCTGCTCAGCAAACGCTGGAGGAAGTGGAAAGAGGAAAATATATCATCAATGAACAAACCAATTATTACGAAGGAATCATTGATATGACGCAGCAAAAGTCCGCTTACCTGGTTTGCGAAGATTTGGAAGACGATGTGTATATTTCCACCAATAATCTCAACAAAGCATTTAACGGCGATTTGGTTCGGGCGTATGTTTATCAACGCCGGAAATCCAAAAAACCGGAGGCGGAAGTCGTGGAAATTATTGAACGTAACCGTACAGAATTTGCCGGCGTGGTGCAGATGCACAAAGATTTTGCTTTTGTCGTTCCGATGCAAAATAAAGTATATGTAGATTTCTTTGTGCCGAAAGATAAATTGGGCGATGCCAAAGACGGCGAAGTGGTGCTGATTGAAATGACCGATTGGTCGGAAAAATCCAAAAACCCATTTGCCGTTGTAAAAAAAGTGTTGGGAAAACCCGGCGAACACCAAACCGAAATACATGCGATATTGGCAGAATACGGATTGCCGGTTGAATTTCCGGTTGAGGTCGAAAGTTATGCTCAGAACATTGATACGTCTATTACAAAAGAGGAAATCAACAAACGCAAAGATATGCGTGATGTGCTTACTTTCACGATAGACCCGAAAGATGCCAAAGATTTTGATGATGCCTTGTCTTTCCGTCAGTTAGATAACGGTAATTATGAAATTGGTGTGCATATCGCAGATGTCTCTCATTATCTTGAAGAAGGAACGATTCTCGACAACGAGGCTTATCAGCGGGGTACATCGGTTTATCTGGTGGACAGAGTGGTGCCGATGTTGCCCGAAGTACTGTCAAATTTTGCTTGTTCATTGCGTCCAAATGAAGAAAAATATACTTTTTCGGCAGTTTTTGAACTCAATGATAAAGCGGAAATCATTAACCAATGGTTCGGTCGCACAGTAACTTTGTCTGACCAACGATTGGCGTATGAAGAGGCACAATATATTATCGAAACGGAAGACACGACCATTCCTGAAGAAATTTCTATTACCGGCGAGGCTCAGCAAATTGATTCAAATGTTGCCCAGGCTGTCTTGACATTAAATAATCTTGCGGTGCAGCTGAGAACAAAGCGAATGGCACATGGGGCGATTTCTTTTGATAAAGTAGAAGTGAAGTTTAACCTCGATGAAGAAAATAACCCAGTCGGGGTATATTTCAAAGAGGCGAAAGATGCCAACCATTTGATTGAGGAATTTATGTTGCTGGCAAACAGAAAGGTAGCAGAATTTATAGGTAAGCAAAAGAAAACTTTTGTGTATCGAATCCACGATGAACCCGACCAGGAAAAATTGTTCAATTTGCAGGGAATTGTCAGTAAATTCGGTTATAAACTCAATTTCAAATCGCCGAAAACTATCAGTCATTCACTGAATCAGTTGTTGAGTGATGTACGTGGAAAAGGTGAGCAGAACATGGTGGACACGCTTGCAATCCGAAGTATGAGCAAAGCGGCGTATTCTACAGATAATATCGGACATTATGGCTTGGCATTTGATTATTATTCGCACTTTACTTCGCCGATTCGCCGCTATCCGGACGTGATGGTACACCGACTTTTGCAACACTATCTCGACGGCGGGAAATCGGTTAATGCAGAAACATATGAGGAAAAATGCGAACATTGTTCCAACCGTGAAGTTATGGCGACCAATGCCGAGCGTGACAGTATCAAATATATGCAAGTGAAATTTATGTCGGAGCATATCGGGGAAGAGTTTGTGGGCGTGATATCCGGGGTTACCGAATGGGGAATTTATGTAGAAATCATCGACAACAAATGCGAAGGAATGATTAGAACCAGAGAAATCAGAGATGATTATTACACTTTTGACGAAAAACAATATGCTTTGGTAGGCGAAGCAACCGGCAATACTTATCAGTTGGGCGATGAAGTTATCGTCAAAGTAAAAAACACCGATTTGGTTCAAAAACACTTAGATTTCTCCTTGGTAGGGAAAGTGAAAAAATAGAATAATTTTAACATTTTCAGTCCGCCTTTTTCCATTCCCGATAAATTGTAGTATCTTGCGAGTCTGTATTTGTCGGGGTGGACAAATCGAAAATTACCTATCAGTATGGACGATATTTTAACAGGTGCATCTTTCGGCTTTTTTCTGAGTTTTATGATTGGTCCGGTTTTTTTTATACTAATCGAAACCAGCATTACCAAAGGATTCCGGGCAGCTTTGTCATTTGATTTGGGAGTTGTTCTGGCTGATATTTGCTTTATTGCCATTGCTTATTTCAGTAGTTTCAGCCTTGTGGCAAAAATCAAAGACGACCCGGCTCTGTATATTTTTGGAGGAGGTGTGATGGCAGCTTATGGACTGATTTCATTCGTCCGGCTCAACAAGCTCAAACGCACCGAAGTACATGTAGAATCAGATGTGTACAAGAAAAATTACTTTTCTCTGGCAGCCAAAGGTTTTTTGCTCAATTTTATTAATGTAGGCGTACTGGGTTTTTGGCTGGCAATCATTATTACTATTGGTCCTCAGCTCGATATGGAACACAGTCGTTTGCTTACTTTTTTTGGCAGTGTGATTTCAGCTTATGTGCTTACCGATATATTCAAAATATTATTAGCTAAACAGTTAAGACAAAAACTTACTACAAAAAATATTCTGAAAGTCAAAAAAATCAGTTGTGTGATTTTGATTGTTTTCGGTATCGTGATTATGTCCAAATCACTGTTCAAGGAAGAACCGGAGTTTATCCGTGAAAATATTCATTTGCCGGCACAGCCTTCTGAATAATTATTTCACTTCCCAACCTCTGTCCTGATGATATTTCAGGTCGAAACCTCTCGTAATAAACGTTGTGTTAGGGTTTTTGTCCTTGCCCAATCCGGCAAATGGTGTGGGTTCTTTGATGAGTTTGGCAGTTACGGTAGCCTTGTTTTTTCGGTTCATTTTCAGGCTCACTTCACTGTCTTCCTGCAAAACGTAGCGATAGGTTTGTAACTCAACTTTGTTCTTTTTCTGTGTGATGACATATTTTGACGCAGGGCGTTCTAAGCCAATAGTCGATACCCACAACGAATCTTTAGACAGAAATTTTTTCTTGTTTTTGAATTCTTCCACCGACAGGTAACCTTCGTCCGCGAGTTGTTGTATTAACTTGATTTTATCCGCATCTTTCCGATAGCTTAGTTTTACTTCTCCAATACGGATATTTTCCGATTCATACACCGGGTAATTCTCTATATAATCTGCCACCAAATTCTGAGCCTGTTTCACAGACAGCCCACCTGACTGGCAAGAAACAAGAAATGCAAATCCGAATAAAAACAAGAAATAACGCATAGTTTTTAGGTTTAATGAAAAAGAAAACTGTCTGTGAAATACGCTCCATTATGCTGAAATTACTTCAGAATTTATTGGATTAACAGAAACTGAAACTAATTCAGTTTGACAGCGTAGTATTTCTCAGACAGTTTCTATAATTAATTAGAATCGGTAACCAACAGTTACACCCGCATTGACCTCGATTCCCATAAATTCCTTACTTACTTCCTCGCTGAAGTTTCGGGCAATACTTACGAACGGAGCTACGGTAAACGAATCAAATTTTACTAATTTATAACCACCTCCGATACCGATAATGAAAGAGTTCATGTCTGTTTTTACCGGTCGGATTTCTCCATCAATTTCGCGGTCTCTTTCATAATTTCCGAAACGATATTTCAAAAAAGGCGTAACCATGAATCCGGAAGCGTGTTCGCCGTCCCGTCCGCCAAAATACATATTGTAATTGGCAACGATGCTGTTGGTATTGAATTTCTTGATTTTACCTTCTTTTTTGCTTTCCGGAAAATAAGAAAATCTGTCATTGATATGTGCTTCAAAACCAATGGACTGGTTGGTATCAATAAAATGTTCATAGCCAACTTCAACAGATTGAATAGCAATCGTATTGAAAATATTTAGCTTTACTTCATTGAGAGCCTGTGCGTTCGCTGACGCCATTCCGAACAAAAGTGCTGCGGAAAATAGTATTTTCTTCATATAAAAATTTTTTGCAAATATACATATTTTTGCTTTATCCGGCATTTCTTCCTTTTTCATCAGGATACAAATCCTGCAAGCAATCACTTTGCCAGAATTGCTTGCTGTTCACGTCCATGATAGTTAGTTTGCCATCAAAAGCTGCCCCGGTGTCGATGTTCCAGACATTTTGTCGATTCATCGGAACAGTTTTGCCAAAATGGGTTGTGGGTGTGTGACCGATAAAAATTTCGTGATAAATTTTCAACCTTGCCGGATATGCCGATTCACTTACTGATAACTGTTTATCTGTTGCCAAAGCCAGTTCCCACAGCGTTCTGTCCCACCAGAAAAAATTGGTGAAATATTCATAATCGACGCCCTTCAGATTGGAAAATCCCGCATGAACAAACAGCCTTTTTTGTTCGTCCAAATAATAAGGTTGTAGGTTTTCGAAGAATTTAATATGTTTCTGTCTGGTGGCGTCGCTCACATTTTGGTATGCTTTAATAGAAGATTCGCCACCATGTTGTCGCCAAAGCGGATTATCTTTTTGGTTTTTGAGCCATTGCAGCAAGAGTTCTTCATGGTTTCCCTGAATAAAATAACAGGGTTGTTTGTTGCTCAAATTAATCAGAAAATCAACGACTTCCACCGGCTGACTCCAACCATCGACATAATCGCCCAGAAAAATCAAAGTGTCTGACGATGACACACCGGCTCGCTCCAAAACCTGAATCAAAGCTTTGAATCCTCCATGAATATCTCCTATGACATATGTTTTTTGCATATCCTAAAGATAGTCATTTGTTTTTTTACAGCCTTAAAAAAATAATAAAAATCCTAAACAGTGCTTAAAAATGTGGTGCTCAATTTACATTTAACCATTCATTAACAAGGATAATAAAAATTAATTTATCAATTTGTCATGGTAATCAAAAAAGATTAGAGAAAACTATGATGGAAACTGCCACTCACACCTCAGACATTAGAGTGATTAATGAAAAAATAGAAAGAGAAAGTGCTTTTATTGATTTGTTGGTTAATGAGATGAACAAATCAATCGTCGGGCAACGACACATGATTGACAGATTGCTGATTGGGTTACTCGGTCAGGGACATATTCTGCTAGAAGGTGTTCCTGGATTGGCTAAAACATTGGCTATAAATACTTTGTCAAAGGTAGTAGATGGTTCATTCAGCCGAATACAGTTTACACCCGATTTGCTTCCTGCAGATGTTGTCGGTACGATGATTTACAACGTCAAAGAAAATGATTTTTCTATTAAAAGAGGACCGGTCTTTGCCAATTTTGTTCTGGCTGATGAGATTAACCGTGCTCCGGCAAAAGTACAATCGGCCTTGCTGGAAGCGATGCAAGAGCGACAAGTGACTATCGGCGAAAGCACGCATAAACTGCCACAGCCTTTTTTGGTCATGGCAACCCAAAATCCGGTAGAGCAGGAGGGAACTTATCCTTTACCTGAGGCACAAATGGACAGGTTTATGCTCAAAACGGTAATTGATTATCCGAAATTAGAAGAAGAAAGATTAATCGTTCGGCAGAATCTGAATGCAGAATCATCGCCGATTCGCCCCGTTGTTGGTTTAGACCAGATTATGCGTGCCCAGCAGGCAGTAAGAGAGGTCTATATGGACGAAAAAATAGAAAAATATATCCTGGATATTATTTTCGCTACCCGATATCCGGAACAATTTAAACTATCCGAATTAAAACCACTAATCAGTTATGGGGCATCGCCTCGGGGTAGTATCAATCTGGCATTGGCGTCAAAATGTTATGCTTTTATCCGTCGTCGTGGCTATGTTATTCCGGAAGATGTGCGGGCTGTTGTCACAGACGTGTTGCGTCATCGTATCGGAATTACCTACGAAGCGGAAGCCGAAAATGTAACCAGCGAAGATTTAATCAGCAGAATCGTCAATGAGGTAGAGGTGCCTTAATTTTTTGTTTCAAGTTTAATGCTTCAAGCTCTAAGGGTCTGAATAAAGAAAAACCTGAAACCTGAAACAAAAAGAAAATGGATACAAAAGATATTTTACAAAAGGTAAGACGAGTCGAGATTAAAACCAAACGGCTTAGTGACCATATTTTTTCCGGGGAATACAATACTTCCTTTAAAGGAAAAGGAATGTCGTTTGCTGAAGTTCGGCAATACCAGTATGGCGATGATATCCGATCTATCGATTGGAATGTGACGGCAAGGCATCAGGAACCTTACGTGAAGATTTTTGAAGAAGAACGCGAACTCACTTTGATGCTCTTGGTCGACATCAGTGCCTCGCAAAAATTCGGAACAAGCAAGCAGTTCAAGAACGATGTGGTTACCGAAATCGCAGCGACGCTGGCTTTTTCCGCTATCAATAATAATGATAAAGTCGGACTGATTTTATTTAGTGATGAAATAGAACTTTTTATTCCGCCCAAAAAAGGCAAGTCACACGTGTTGCGAATTATCCGTGAGTTGATTAGCTTTCAGCCCAAAAGTAATAAAACCGATATTAATGCGGCTTTGGAATATTTTCTGCAAGTGATGAAAAAGAAAACAATCGCATTTTTGATTTCGGATTTTGTAAATGTTACTTTCGACCAGAAACTCAAAATTGCCGCCAAAAAACACGACATCACAGGGATACAGGTTTACGATAACAGAGAGAAAAATATGGAAGACATTGGTTGGGTAATGATGAAAGATGCGGAAACCGGAGAACTACTTTATGTAGATACTTCCGATAAGCAAATCCGACAGCAATACGACGAGCATTTCTCTGCTCAGCAACAAGGTTTTCAAAGCAGTTTCAGAAAATCAGGGGCAGAAATAATCAGCTGTGAAGTGAATGAAAGTTATGTGAAAAAGCTCTTGGCATATTTTAAATCACGTTAGGAATGAACAAAATAATTAACTACATTTTTCTATTCATATCTTTTGGTTTATTTGCCCAGAAACCGGTCAGTTCGTCGGTGGATTCCACAGCTATTCATATCGGTTCTGCTTTTACTTACACCATTGAGGCTCAAGGAAAAAATGATGCTAAAATCACTTTCCCCGAAGGAGAACAAATGGGTGATTTTGAAGTATTGGAATCTTTTCCGGCAGACACGCTGATTCAGGAACAGCATACCGCTTATACCAAAAAATATTTACTGACTCAATTCGATTCGGGAAGCTACCATATTTCCAGACAATCGGTATATATCGATGGAAAAAATTACCAAACCGATTTGCATAAAATCGATGTTTTACCCGTGGCGGTTGATACGCTCAAGCAACCGATGTATGATATAAAAACCGTTGTTGGCTCGTCGGTGGATACGTCCTATCTCATATACTACATTATTGCCGTTGTTGTGTGTATTCTAATTGGTTTACTGGTGTTTTGGCTTATCAGAAAACAGCAGAATAAAAATCTGACAGAAGATGATTTATTCCGCACACCTTTAGAAAGAGCGACTGCCAAACTGCGACAATTAGATGAAAAAAGATGGGTGACAGACGGAAATATCAAGTCTTACTATTCCGAACTGACCGATATAGCCAGAGAATATATTGAAGAAGTTTTTGAAATTCCGGCTAAAGAATCTACTTCTTCAGATTTAATCAGGTTGCTGAAACAAACCGTAAAGAATAAAAAAATCAAACTTCGTCCGCAAACGATAAAAGATTTACAAACGGTATTACAAACAGCTGATTTAGTGAAATTTGCCAAATCAGAACCAACCATCAGTGAGGTTGAAAAAGACCGTAAAGTGATTGAAGATATTACCAGTATTACAGATAAAGCTATTCCTAAATTTTCAGAAGAACAATCCGAAAGAGTAAAGAAAAGAGAACAGCGTTACCGCAAACGAAAGCAAATTCGTACCTGGGTTCCCATCGGCGTTTCAGCAGTGTTATTGCTTTTGGTAGGCAGCGTTTATGCGTATTCTTCGCTGATGGATAATATGAATTTTTCCTTGTTTGCGTCTAATAAAAAATTGTACCAGCAGGAATGGGTAACAAGCAATTATGGCTATCCGCCTATGCAAATACAGACACCAGAGGCTTTGTTGCGTGTAGAAACTTCTGCTACAAAAACCGAAAATTTGCAATCGCCAATCGCCAGTTTTATTTATCAGAACCTATCTACAAAGTTGTCGGTTGTGCTTAGCACTACGATAACTCAATCTACTGAAGGAATAGATGTTAATGAGTTGCTAAAGAGTAAATTAGGCACGCTGAATACGGCTTTTTCCGCAACAGATGTGCAGGTCGATAGTGATAAGGTAATGGTTCACGGAATCGAAGGTATTCATGCTAAAGGCAGCTTTAATGGGAAATTGGCGAATGATTCCCCGGAAGAAGATTATGAATTTGAATTATTTATTTTTATTCAGAAAGAAGGTATTCAGGAGTTGTCTGTGATGTTTAAAAAAGGCGATGAATACGGGCAAAAGATAGCGGATAAAATCCTGGAGTCAGTTCAATTTAACCCGAATCAAGAATGATAGAAAATATTAACTTTTTCAGTCCGTTGTTTCTGTGGTTATTACTGCTCGTGCCACTATATATCTGGTTTTGGTTCAGAAACAGAAACAAGCGAAATCCAGCTTTGACCATGAGTTCTTTGCAAGGATTTGGCAACAAGAAATCTAGATTACAACGACTGATGCCTGTGTTTTGTGTGTTGAATGCTTTAGCGATTACCGCCATTGTAATAGCATTGGCACGTCCGCAGAGTATAACCAATCAGACAAAAGTGTTGTCCACACACGGTATTGACATCGTCATGGCAATGGACGTTTCCGGGTCGATGCTTGCCAAAGATTTGAAACCAAACCGTTTAGAGGCACTGAAAAAAGTTGCCGGAAATTTCATTGAAGAACGTGTCAGTGACCGTTTCGGGGTGGTGGTTTACGCTGCTGAGGCATATACCAAAACACCTGTTACCAGCGACAAGACCACGTTGCTTCGTGCGTTGAATGACATCAAATACGATCAGGTAATCCAGGACGGAACAGCTATCGGTGTGGGATTGGGTACAGCAGTAAACAGGCTTAGAGACAGTCAGGCAAAAAGCAAAGTGATTATTTTGCTTACCGATGGAGTGAACAATTCAGGGTTAATCGACCCGATGATGGCAACAGATATTGCGAAAGAACGCGGCATTAAAGTTTATACAATCGGTATTGGAACTAACGGTGTGGCTGATTCGCCTTATTTTATGTCAAACGGACAAATAGGTTATCGACCTGCACCAGTGGTTATTGATGAAGATTTGCTCAAAGAAATTGCTCAAACCACAGGCGGAAAATATTTCAGAGCGACAGACAGCAACAAGTTGCAGGAAATTTATGATGAGATTAACCAGCTGGAAAAAACAAAAATCGATGAATTGAAATATGTGCAAAAAGATGAATTGTATCGTCCGTTTGTCATTTTTGCATTAATTATGCTCTCGATGAATTTCGTTTTAAAAAGAACGCTTTTTAAAGGTTTTATATAATTATGTGGCAGTTAGACAATACATATTATCTTTTGTTTTTGCTCGTAATTCCCATTTTGGGATTATTGGCATTTTGGTATTTTCGCTGGCAGGACAAAAAGCAAAAAACTTTCGGAACAGACGGATATCTAACCAAATTAGCTCCCGAGGTATCCCGCCACAAAGTCGTTCTGAAGACAATATTTGCATTGGTAACATTGTTAATGCTAATTCTGGCATTAGTCAATCCGAAAATAGGCACGAAAACAGAAACCGTAAAACGACAAGGAATAGACATTGTTTTTGCTGTTGATGTGTCCAAAAGTATGCTGGCAGAAGACATCGCGCCCAATCGCTTGGAAAAAACCAAGCAACTTGCCGCACAGATTATCAATAATCTGGGTACAGACCGAATCGGCATTGTGGGTTATGCAGGACAGGCTTTTCCGATGTTGCCGATTACCACCGATTACAATATGGCAAAAATGTATCTGAGAGAGATGAATACCGATATGGTGTCGTCAATGGGGACGGCTTTGTCTGATGCGATTGAGGTAAGCAGCCAGTTTTTTGACGACCCGAATACAAGCAAAGTCATTATACTTTTTTCAGATGGCGAAGACCACGGCGAGGGAATTGCCGAAGCGGTGGATATCGCCAAAGACAAAAATATCAGTATCATCACGATTGCTGTTGGTACGGAAGAAGGAGGGAATATTCCGATTCGTGAAAATGGTCGGATAGCAGATTACAAAAAAGATGCAGAAGGTAATACGGTTATTACCAAGATGAATTCGGAAACTTTGCAGGAAATTGCAGAAGAAACAGGCGGAGCTTTTATTCTCGGTAATCATACCAAAGAAGTAGTCAGCTTGGTGGAAAACAACATTCGGGATATCAAGAAAACCGATTTTGAATCTCAACAAATAGCCGAATTCCAGTCCTATTTTCAATGGTTTTTGGCAATAGCATTGCTGTTGATTATCGTTCAGCTTTTTATGACGGAACGCAAAACAGCTTGGGTGCAAAAACGAAATTTGTTTAACGATAAATCATAAGCGATGAGAGTATTATTAGTAGTTATGGTACAGTTGTTCTTTTCGTTACCGCTTTTGGCACAAAGCGGACAAAAAGATTTGGTTAACGGAAATAAATTATACAACACCAGAAAATATGCCAATGCCGAGCAAAAATACAGACAGTCGCAATCGGCATATAATACAGGCAACGCTGTTTACCGGCAATATCAAACGGGCGAATCGGTTGTTCATTATCAGAAAGCATTGAAATCGGCAGCAACCAAGGAAGAAAAACATCGGATTTTGCATAATCTGGGAAACGCTTTGATGAAACAAAAAAACTATCAGCAAGCAGTTGAAGCATATAAAAATGCCCTCAGAAATAATCCGTATGACGACGAAACAAGGTATAATTATGCTCTGGCAAAACAAATGCTGAAAGATAATCAGCAGAATAACGATAACCAGCAAGACCAAAATCAGGATAACAAAGACGATAAGAATCAACAGGATAATCAGAATCAAGACCAGCAAGGCGACCAAAAAAATCAAGATAAACAAGACCAAAATCAGGATAAAAAAGATAACAAAGACAATCAGCAAGATAAACAGGATAAGAAAGAAGATAATCAACCCAAAGACCCTGAACAGCAAAAGCAAGACCAGCAAAAACAACAGATGGATAATATGCTTCAGGCATTAGACAACCACGAAAAAGAGGTCAGAAAAAGAGTAAGAGAAAAAGACAGAAAAGAAGAAGGACAACCTGTTCGTGTTCCGAATAATAAGGATTGGTAAACCATGCACACAAAACATTTGATATATACGTTTTTAGCATTATGCACCAGCTTTGCTTCGATGGCTCAGTTTCAGTTTCGGGCAGAAGTGAGTCGTCAATCTATAGGGATTAATCAGGCGGTTGAGCTACGTCTGGTAATGAATGCCGATGGCGATAATTTATCTTTACCCGATTTGGAAGATTTTGAAATTGTAGCCGGACCGATGCAATCTTCCAGCCAAACGATTATTAATGGCAGATATTCTTATGAAAAATCATACAGTTTTTATCTCAAACCCAAGAAAAAAGGAAAACTGACTATCGGCAAAGTTACTATTGAATACGAAGGTAAAAAATATCAATCTCAGCCAATTACCATTGAAGTTGGCGACGCTGTGGAAGAGCCACCACGCCCGCAAAGACAAAGACCGCGAAGTCTTTGGGACGATTTTTTTGGAGGACAACAACAACCTCAGGTTAATCAGGAAAACTGGGGGAAAGGAATCCATTTGGTGGCTGAGGTTTCAAACAACAGCCCCTATGTCAATGAACCAATTGTAGTGACTTATAAATTATATGTAAGCCACCTTGCCGGAATCAGACGAATGGAATTGTTAAATACCCCACAGTTTGATGGTTTTTGGAATCACACTGTAAGCGAGAAAGAATTAAATATTGCTACAACAACTTATCAAGGCAAAGAATTTAGAGTGGCAACTATACAGAAATCAGTGCTGATGCCACAAAAAGACGGGCGATTGACTATCGACCCACTGGAATTTGACATGTTGGTGGAAGAGGGTACCGGGAATTATGATATATTTGGTAGACCGGAAATAGCAGTAAATAAAAAGAAATATTCAACAGGCACGCAAGTGATACAGGTCAAACCTTTGCCGTTAGACAATCAGCCGACTGATTTCACCGGAGCGGTCGGGCAGTTTGATTTTACGGCAACAGTCAGTCAAACTACTGTTAATGCCAACGAACCTGTCGAATTAACTGTTACGGCAAAAGGAAACGGTAATTTGCAATTGTTTTCTCTACCTAAACCTGTTGCACCCGCAAGTTTGGAAATGTATGAACCTGAACTGATTGAAAACATTAATAAAAACTTTTCGTCGGGAATGAGCGGGTCGAAAACCGAAAAATATGTGATTGTTCCGCAATACAAAGGGCAATATACTATTCAGCCGATGACTTTCAGCTATTTTGACCCGAAAAGCAAACAATACAAAACCGTTACTACCGACGAAATTGTGATTGACGTACCGGAAGGACCCGATTTGCCATCAAACGTTTCAGATGAAGATGCACTGAAAAATGCGGATGAGTTTATCGATATTATTGAAGAGGCCGATTGGGGCGAAATCCAACGAGATGATTTCTGGCAATCAACCAGGTTTTATGTTTGGTTGTTTTTGCCGATAGTCATGGCTCCGGCTGTTGTTGGCGTTACCCGATGGCGAAACAAAATGCTGTCAGACACAGAAGGAATCAAAAACAAAAGGCATCAGCGTTTGGCTAAAAAATACCTCAGCGAAGCTCGTAAGAAAATGGGCGACAAAGAACCGTTTTATGAAGCACTGGAAAGATGTCTGCATAATTTCCTAAAAGCAAAATTACACATAGAAACCTCGGAAATGAGTGTGGATAATATTTCTGAATTGTTAGTACAAAATGAAGTTGGCGAAGAAGATATCAATCACTTTATTACGTTGAAAAACACCTGTGAAATGGCACGTTATTCGCCGTTTGATATTCAGAATATGCAACAGGATTTTGAACATGCCGTACAAATTATTGATAGTTTAGACAAACAAATAAAAGCTTAGTGAAATGAAAAAACTGATATTATTTTTGCTGACACTAATCCATAGTTCTGTTTTGTTTGCTCAGACTGATAGTTTGTTTCATCAAGCCAATCAGTTCTATCAACAGAAAAATTATGAAAAAGCCATAGAGGTATATGAATCTCTGTTGAATGAAGAAACACCAAAAGAAGTATATTTCAATCTGGCAAATGCTTATTACCAGCAACGAAATACAGCAAACAGTATTTATTATTACGAAAAAGCCATTAAGGCAGACCCTGATTTTGCCGAGGCAAAAAACAACTTGAAGTTTGCCGAAAAAACACGGTTAGATGAATTTGAAAGTCAGCAAATATACACATCTACAGATATCTGGCATCAAACGATAGGTTTCTTCACGACAGAAGAATGGGCTTTTTTTGCTATTGCTTTTTTGTGGATAGGAGCCATCTTCTTCCTGTTGTTTTATTTTGCTAAAAACAGCAACAGAAAAAGATTGTTTTTTACAGGAATGACATTAGCAATTTTTGTATCCTTATTGGGGATTTTATTTGCCTATCAGGAAAATAAATTTCAGCAAACTCGAAGATATGCTATCGTGATGAACAACGAAACTGCCATCAAAGCGGAGGGCAGAAGCATTTCCAAGACCATCAAAATCATCAATGAAGGAACCAAAGTTTTTATCGAAGAAACAGAAGGAAAATGGGCAAAAGTCCAACTTCCCGACGCAACCGAAGGCTGGATTTTACTCAGTCGCATTAAAGAGATATGATTTGTGTTGGGTGTTTGATATTGTTTTAGTTTTCTTTTGTTTCAGGGTTAAAGTTAGCTGCGATTGAAAACTGTAGCTGATGGCTGAAATCTGATTGCTTTTTACCTCAAATCTCCGGATTTTTGCTATTTTTGCACCATGGCAAAACAAGAAGATAATTTCAAGAATGTGATTTCGCATGCGAAAGAGTACGGATATATATTTCCGTCCAGCGAAATCTACGACGGACTCGGAGCCGTATATGATTATGGACAAAATGGTGTAGAATTAAAAAAGAACATCAGAGAATACTGGTGGAAAGCGATGGTGCAGCTACACGAAAACATCGTAGGCATCGACGCATCTATTTTTATGCACCCGACCACGTGGAAAGCCTCTGGTCACGTTGATGCGTTCAACGATCCGTTAATCGACAACAAAGATTCCAAAAAAAGATACAGAGCCGATGTGCTTATCGAAGATTATTGCGAAAAAATCTATCAAAAAGCACAGAAAGAAATAGAAAAAGCCAAAAAACGCTTTGGTGATGATTTTGACGAAGAACAGTTTGTCAATACCAACCCAAGAGTTGTCGGCTATTTGCAGAAGAAAAAAGAGATTCTGGAAAGAATGGCAAAAGGCTTGGAAAATGAAGATTTGGCAGATGTGAAAGCCTTGATTGAAGAGTTGGAAATCGCCGATCCAGATACAGGTTCCAAAAACTGGACAGACGTTCGTCAATTCAACCTGATGTTTGGTACAAAATTAGGTGCATCGGCAGATACCGCGATGGATCTATACCTACGTCCGGAAACAGCACAAGGAATTTTTGTTAACTTTTTAAATGTGCAAAAAACCGGACGAATGAAAATCCCTTTCGGGATTGCCCAAACCGGAAAAGCATTCCGTAATGAAATCGTTGCCCGACAGTTCATTTTCAGAATGAGAGAATTTGAACAGATGGAAATGCAGTTTTTCGTCAAACCCGGCGATGAGTTGAAATGGTATGAACATTGGAAAGAAACCCGTTTGAAATGGCATTTGTCTTTAGGATTAGGAAAAGAAAATTATCGTTTCCATGACCATGAAAAGTTAGCCCATTATGCCAATGCGGCGACCGATATTGAATTTAATTTCCCATTCGGATTTAAAGAGTTGGAAGGAGTTCATTCCCGTACCGATTTCGACCTGAAAGCACACGAAGAACATTCTGGCAAGAAATTACAGTTTTTTGACCCGGAAACCAATTCGTCGTATGTGCCGTATGTGGTAGAAACTTCCGTAGGGCTTGACCGTTTGTTTCTGGCAGTGTTTTCTAAATCATTGCAGGAAGAAACCTTGGAAGATGGTTCGACAAGAACCGTATTAAAATTACCGGCGGTTTTAGCACCAAACAAAGCAGCGATTCTGCCATTAGTGAAAAAAGACGGTTTGCCTGAAATTGCCCGTGAAATCATTGATGAATTGAAATGGGATTTTGCTGTTTCGTATGATGAAAAAGACGCTGTCGGTCGTCGTTATCGCCGGCAAGATGCTCTGGGAACACCATTCTGCATCACGGTTGACCACCAGACCAAAGAAGATCGCACAGTAACGATAAGAGACAGAGATACCATGCAACAGGAACGCGTGTCTATTGATAATTTGACCGATTTACTGAATAAAAAAGTGGCCGTGCGAAACTGGTTGAAAAATATTTGATAAAAGTGGCTGAAGCCACTTTTTTTATGGAATGATTGTTAGATTTTCAACAAGCTAAACTTTTTCTGACTTAGAATGTTAGGACTTAAAAAAATAAATTCGGATAAAATGTTTTTTAATCAAACCATTGATTAATTTTGCCATTTCATTACAAGGAAGAATGCTATAATAAAAAGATGAGTTCACAATCAACAGATAAGACCAAAAGATACGATACTGCCTACCTTCGGATTGCGAAGGAGTGGGGTCAGTTGTCTTATTGTCAGCGAAAAAAAGTCGGGGCGATTATCGTCAAAGACCGCATGATTATCTCGGACGGATACAATGGCACGCCTTCCGGTTTTGAAAATTGCTGTGAAGATGATGCCGGAGTAACCAAATGGTATGTTTTGCATGCCGAAGCTAACGCGATACTCAAGGTTGCCAAGTCCACCCAGAGCTGTGACAAAGCCACTTTGTACATCACAATGTCGCCATGCAAAGAATGCAGCAAACTGATTCATCAGGCTGGAATTACCCGGGTAGTTTACATCTATGACTACAAAGATAATTCCGGAATTGATTTTTTGAAAAAAGCCGGTGTGGAGGTACTACAATATCCTGATATTTAAATGAAAAAAAACAACTACTTATTACCACTACTTCTTGCCATAGCCTTGATTGTCGGTCTGTGGTTGGGCAGTTTTTTGCAGAAGAAAATCAACCCTACTTATTCTTCAGATAATCAGGCGAGAGTGAAAATCAACCGTCTGATGGATTTGATTGAAACAGACTATGTAGATGATGTAGATACTGATGCTGTTGTCGATTTGGCTATTAATAATATACTCGGGCAATTAGACCCGCACTCGGTCTACATCAACCAAGACGAATTAGAGTATGTAGAGCAAAGCATGAAAGGCTCTTTTGTTGGTATCGGCATCACTTTCAATATTTTTAATGATACATTAGCCGTGATTAAATCATTGCCGGAAGGTCCGGCGAAAGAAGCTGGTATCGAGGCAGGCGACAGAATATTGTATGCCGGTAATCAGAGAATATTTGGTAACCATATTTCATCAGATTCTATTACAGAAGTTTTGCGTGGAGAGCAAGATTCATCTATTGATTTGAAAATTTTCAGAAAAAAGAATAACACAACATTCAATACAAAAGTTACCCGGAAAGCCATACCTATTAAAAGCGTAGATGTGGCAGTTGTTGTCCGTGATACTATCGGTTATATCAAAGTAAACAGGTTTTCTGAAACAACGCATACCGAATTTGCCGAAGGATTGGATAAGCTCATCAAAAGAAACATCAAAACATTGATTGTCGATTTGCGGGATAACGGAGGCGGATATATGGAACCTGCCATTCAAATTGCAGATGAATTTTTGCCTTTGGGGCGTAAAATCGTCAAAGTGATTAACAAAAAAGGCAAAGAATCTCAACATATTGCTACCGAAGGTGGCATGTTTGAAAAAGGGCAATTGTTTGTTCTGATTAATGAGAATACAGCTTCGTCAAGCGAAATTATTGCCGGTGCAGTACAGGACAACGACCGCGGAACGATTATCGGCAGACGCTCTTATGGAAAAGGATTGGTACAAAGAGAAATTTATCTGGGCGATGGCTCGGCAGTACGATTGACGACCGCCAGATATTACACACCGTCCGGGCGTTCTATCCAAAAGCCTTATCACGAATCTGACAGCTATCAGACCGAAATTGCACATCGTTTTGAAACCGGAGAATTGTATGAAAGAGACAGTATTCATCTGGCAGATAGTTTACAGTTCCGTACTTTGAAGGGGCGAATTGTGTATGGTGGTGGTGGAATTGTACCAGATGTTTTTGTGCCGGTTAAAAACAAACACGGAGAAGACGCCATTCAGCTTTTGATGAAAACGGCCATGATTAGTCATTTTGTTTTTCAGCAGATAGATACCGAAAGAAATCAGTTAGAAAAGCTTTCTTCACAGGAAATCGCTGACAGATTGAGTGAAAATCCGATGTATTTTGATGAGTTAAAAGTATATCTCAAAGAAAACGGATTGACCTTTAACCTCGATCGTCACAAGCAAAACATTTTGTTTTACCTCACTGCTGAATATATCAATCAGTTAAAAACAGCCGATGATTATTACCTTTGGTTATTACAGCAAGACCCGATGGTTGAGAAGTCTTTTAGTTAATTCCTAATATTACGTATGCCCTTTTCGGACAGTAATTTTGTTTCATCCAGATTAAAATCTATGATTTGAATGATGGCTGCTTCGATTTGGTTATTCTTTATCCAATAGCCAACGTTATTTTAATAGCTTTAATAATGTAAAAGGAAGTAATAATGGAAGTGTTATTGGTAATGGAGATGTTGAATTGATTACGAAACTATACGAAGACAAAATCAATTTGCTGGAGAGATTATTGCATGCCACCGAGAACGAACTCCTGAGATATAAAGAAAAATACGGTGAGCTGTAAGATAAATTGTATCGAGAACTCCTCGATATACTACTCAAGCTCACAGAGTCTTTTTGTTAATATGTAAATATACCTTTAAGGGTATAATAACTTGGGTTAATTTTATTTTATACCCGAAATGGTATAAATATGAATTCAATACGATTATTTGTAAAACAAAAACGCAGAGAAGTGAACCTTATTTTACGAGTTTAGCAGCCAATCAATTGCGTTTAATTGTTTTACGCCGTTATGCGTTCCTGTTTCGTAATCCATTGTGATGAGAATTTTCTCATTATGGTCGGGAATACGGTCAAATGGTGCTAATTCACGAGCGAGCGTTGCAGCGTTTTGCACCGTTTGTGAAACCTGAATATATTGCGTGTAGCCTTCACTATTTCGTACTACAAAATCAACCTCTAAATTATCGGTTTTTCCTATCCAAATCTGATAATTTCTTCGCTTTAACTCAAGATAAATCACATTTTCGAGTAAATGACCCGCATCGGAAGCCAGTTCTTTTCCAAGTAAGGCATTACGAAAGCCCAAATCAACCAAATAATATTTCTCTTGTGTTGCCAAATGTTGTTTTCCTTTAATATCATAGCGGTTTACTTTGTAAAACAAATAGGCTTCTACAAGTGTATTGATATATTTTGAGACGGTTTTGTTGTCAATTTTCTTTTTATTAGCGGTTAAAACTTTTGAAATATTTCCTGCTGAAACACTTGACCCGATGGAGTCAATCAAAAAATTAACAACTTCCTGATAGGAATCTTCTGCATAGATTGTATATCGTTTAGAAATATCATTTTCGTAAATATTTTTGAAAACGGTTTGCAGATATTCGTTTGCAAAGTTGTTTCCTGCGTTTGAAAGTCGCACAGCTTCCGGGAAACCACCTGTTTGTACATATTCAGAAAATGCTCTGTCGGGGTTTGCTGTTTTTTCAGTATATTCTAAATAATCGGCAAAGGAAAAAGGCAACACGTTGATTTCGTATGCCCTGCCTGTAAGTAAAGTAGCTAATTCGCTAGACAACAAAAACGCATTTGAACCCGTGACATACAAGTCAATATCAGGATGAACATACAAACCTTCCAAAAGTTTTTCAAATTCGAGGACATTCTGCACTTCGTCTATAAAAACATAGTTGGTTTGGCCCTTTTTTAGGTTTTGAACGATATAATCGTAAATTTCTTTCCAATTTTTTTCGGCAAGAAAACGAAAATCAGGCACGTCCATATTGATAGCCAAAATTGAAACATTAGGGTTTTCAGTACGTAATAAATCCTGAAATTGTAACATTAAAGTTGATTTACCACAACGTCTAACGCCTGTGGCAACTTTAATTAGGTTCCTGTCTTTCAATATAGAAAGCGTGTTTAAATAGTTTTTTCTTATTATAGTTTTCATGTTGCAAAGATACACAAAATTCCTAAAACTTACTATTTTTACAAAGTTTTAGAGATTTGTCATGTATATTAAACCAGATTGTCGTGGTTTTGATAAAGATTAGATTTGTAAAATTATTTTTTAGAGGTCATCAGATAATTATATATTTTCAAACTCAGTAAAACTCTTTAAACACGACGATTGTCATTGACTTCGTCGAATCTTCGATTTCCGTAGGACTTGAGCTGGCGATTGGTAAAGCAATCCTTTCGTATGGTAAAAAAGCAATCCTAAAAAACACGGATTTGATATTTCAAATCCGTGTTTCTTATGACCATAAAAATGATTAATCGTGGTGGTCATGCTCGTGACCGATAAAAATTTCTATGAATTGCTGGTTTTGGTTACCAGAGCTGTCCAATACAAATATTCCTACATGGTAATGCTCTTCTTCCGCATTTTCCGGAATAGGAATAGTTTGGTTTACTTCATAAGTAGTGCCATTGATTTCATAATCAGCTTCATAATGAAACTCTACATGGTCGTGGTCGTCTGCACTTGAAACGCTATGAGAGTGGGTGTGCCCGTCCCCGGCACTATGAATTTCTATCTTATAACTTGCCAAAGATTCATTATCCGCTAGCAATGCCTGAATGTTGATGTTATCTCCCGGCTCATATTCCTGATGGTCGGTAGGGGTAATGATTTCTACGGTAGGTTTTTCCTGATCCAAAGAACTGTTGTCATCATTATTACAAGCAATGAACGATAATGCTGCGATACTTAAAATTGCTGTTTTTTTCATGTTATTATTATTTTAAAGATTAACTAAAAGGTATTTTTATGATTAATTGAATGTTTCTGCCCAGTTCAGGGATTTCTACGGCTCTGTAAAAACTTGCGTGATTGTAATATTTGGTGTTTAGCAAGTTATCTACTCGAAGCTGAATGTCAGGACAGAAGTTTTTTAAAGATATGCGGGTTTTAAACAATAACCCAAAAGTGGTATAACCCGGTGTGATTTCCTCGTTCCGGGCGATCTGTGACTGTTCGTTTGCCCAACGGAAAGAGGCTTGTACCGTTGTGTTTCTGAAAGATTTTAAGTCTCCGAATACATATTCCACCGAACCATAAGCATTAATCGGCGGAGTAAACGGTAGCGGATAATCAATCTTTCCGTTGACAATTTGCCTGTTGTTAAGGTATTCAAAAGTTCCTTGAACAAGCCAGTTGTCAAATCTTTTTTTCGCTACAAATTCAAAACCATAGAGCAAAGCTTTCGACTCGTCATAGGTATAAGTCTGCCCGCCGTGAGGCAAAGGCGAAAACTGCCCGCTCGGTTTTAAATAGATATAATTCCGGAAATAGTAAACATACGGATTCCAGTATATCGACCAGTCGTTTTTCTCAAACGAAATCCCGATTTCGGACGAAAATCCTTTTTCCGGACTCAGATTCGGATTGCCTTTCTCGTGCCTGAATGCTCCGTGATGGATACCGTTGGCAGATAATTCAATCGCTGTCGGTGTTCTGAAATTGGTCGAAAAAGTAGCTCTTGTCGACCAGTCATCATTGAATCGGTAACGGGTTCCCAAAGCGAAATTCTGTTGCAGATACGATTGGTCAATTGCTGCACTTCGCTGAGCCAAATCAGCGGCATCAGCCGAGCCTCTTTGCGTAAAATAATCATACAGAACCTCGTCGAAATAAGGAGCGATATCCATTTGTGTATAATCCAGTCGCCAGCCGGCATCAACCTGCCATTTTTGAGTAACGTCCCAATGGTGCTGGGCAAAAATTCCGACATTGCTCCGGTCATATTCCGGTAGTAAAAAGCTGTATCCGCCCACACGATTAACCTGATAATTGTGTTGTAACCCGATTTCCGTTTGATGATAAATTCCTTGCTCAATAGCTACTTTCGCCTGGATATCGGCAGTGGTTAATCTGAAATCAAGTTCCAAATCAGGTTGATTCGTTGGTCTTGGCTGATTGCCGTAATGTGTGTGAAATTCACTCCATTCCTGCCGATGATTATGTTGTACACCGATATTCAAAAACCAGGTGTGAGCATCTTTTTTCCATTCAGATTGATTAATTACTTTAAAGTGATTGACCTGCTGAAATGGAAAATCAACGTCTCTGAAATTACCGTCCTGACGGGCAGAATCTACCGAAGGTATTCCGTGGGCACCCGGAAAAAATCCGATTTTTGAACCTACAAAACTCAAACTGAGAATGTTTTTAAAATTATCATTAAAAAAACCACCCTGCAAATAAGCTGATTTTTCGTTGCCGGCAGTGTTTTTCAGTCGGTTGTTATCTACCGGAATATAAGTGTTCAAATACCTAATTTGGTCAGTTGGAATTTTGAAATCGGCATAATCCTGCACAGAAAATTTAGCTTTCAAAAAGTGATTATTTTTCCTGAAAGCCGACGTGGCAGCCAATCCGAAACCTTCGTTAACGGTTTGACCGTGCATCAGTACAGAACCCGAAAAACCGTCTTTGGCAGGGATAGAATCATTCTGAATCTGGATTACACCACCGATAGCATCGCCGCCATAAGCAATCGCTCCCACACCTTTAATGATTTCCACTTTTTCGGTTTGCAAAGCGTCCATTTCCAGTCCGTGATCGGCACCCCATTGCTGCCCTTCCTGCTTAATACTGTTTTCACTAACAGCCACGCGGTTGAGCCCCAGCCCGCGGATAATCGGTTTGGAGTTTCCTGAACCGATGTCTGAAGATTGTACGCCTGCCACATTTTTCAGAGATGAAGCCAGACTTCCGGCATAGTTTTCAATAATATTCCGGTTGCTGACAACGGTTTCGTTGTAGGTTTTCGCGTGGGTGGTATGAATAATCATTTCCTCCAGCTCTTCCGATTCAGAAGGCAGAACAATGTTTACAAAAGTGACTGTCGGAATTTTTATCTCTGTTTGGTAAATAAGTATTTGTTCCGAATGAACGGTTAGTTTAAAAGTTCCTTCCGGCAGATTTTTTAAGGAAAAATTCCCTTGTTCGTCTGTTTGCGTTGTGTGTTCGTTTATGCTAACGACAGCGTTTGGCACCGGCTCGAGAAATTCATCTGATACCTTGCCCTGCACACTGTGTTGTGCATACACACTTACGCCCAACATACCTATTAAAATCCATAGATATTTGTGCATGATTGTATATTTTAGATTAATAAAAAAAGAAATTAACCTAAAACCGGAGGACCGCGAAGCGAAAAATAAAATTCGGATAAATGATGATAACCACTGGTTGAAAAAGTATATTCGACTTTGTTAAAATGCCATTCCAAAGATTGAAAATCAACCGGACTGGACAATAAATAAGGCGAAAAATGAAAATCACAGACGTAACATTTGTCGTGATGGTGGTTGTCTTGCTGAGTAGCGTGCTTTTGACTTTCGACATAATGGCTGTACACATGAACTGTCTGAAAGCTCATGGCAAACCATAACGCAATGGCTATAAATACCGAAAATTTCTTACTCAATACTCGCACTTTGCAAAGTTAAATAAAAAAATCGGAACTCAAATCAATGAGCCCCGACGAATAACACTGTCAAGTATTTTCTAGTTCCCTAGCTGTTATATTAGACAACGTTTTTTCAAAAAGTCACATTTTTTTTTAAGTGGGCAGATTTTAGCTATCAGATTTCAGCTATAGCTAACTTTAAGCCTGAAATAAAAGAAACTTTAAACTAAAAAAACAAAAAGCCGGAACAAATCCGACCTTTTGTAAATAATATTTAAGAATATTTTCTTTTCCCTAGCTGTTATATTAGACAACGTTTTTTCAAAAAGTCACATTTTTTTTTAAAGTGGTCAGATTTTAGCTATCAGATTTCAGTCACAGCTAACTTTAAACCCGAAACTAAAGAAACCTGAAACTAAAAAACAAAAAGCCGGAACAAATCCGACTTTCTGTAATATTCAAGAATATTTTCTTTTCCCTAGCTGTTATATTAGACAACGTTTTTTCAAAAAGTCACATTTTCTGCGATATTTTTTTTCAGATTGTCGATGTTTTCATACCTTGAGCGTTCAAAATGAGAAGTTTTTTATGGAAGAAATCATCAAAATAGTGAGTAACTGGGTATGGAGTGATTATTTTATATACTTATGTTTACTTGCTGGATTATACTTTTCGGTGCGAACCGGGTTTTTGCAAATTACGGCTGTCAAAGAAATGCTTCGCCTGCTGTTCGGGAAGAAATCATCAGACAGAGGAATATCGCCTTTTCAGGCATTTGCTTTGGCAATCAGCGGTCGTGTTGGCACCGGAAATATTATCGGTGTGGCAACAGCGATTGCGTTGGGAGGTCCGGGAGCGATTTTCTGGATGTGGGTGATAGCCTTTTTAGGTGCTGCGTCAGCATTCGCTGAATCAACGCTGGCTCAGATTTATAAAGAGGAAAAAGATGGGCAATATCTCGGCGGACCTGCATTTTATATTATGAAGGGCTTAGGCGTTAAATGGTATGCTATGGTTTTTGCTATTACTACATTAGTTAGCACGTGGCTCCTTCTTCCTGGTATTCAGAGTAATAGTATTTCCAATGCGATAACCAATGTGTCCGGAATCGGTTTTTATTCCATTCTTGGTTTTGAGGTAAACCTCGTCGGGCTTTTTATTGTGTTTTTACTTATGTTGATTATTTTCGGCGGCGTAAAACGTTTGAGTAAAGTAGCAGAAATCACAGTCCCGTTTATGGCAGGGGCATATATTTTGATGGCTTTAATCATCTGCGGAATTAATTACCAGGCTATTCCCGATGTCTTTGGATTGATTTTTTCAGCAGCATTCAATCAGGAGGCGATGTTCAGCGGTGTGTTCGGAATGGCAATTGCCTGGGGAGTCAAACGAGGAATTTATTCCAACGAAGCAGGGCAGGGAACAGCTCCGCATGCAGCAGCGGCAGCGGCAGTAAAGCACCCGGCTCAGCAAGGTTTGGTGCAGGCATTTTCGGTATATGTGGATACGATGTTCATTTGCACTATGACGGGTTTGATGATATTATTCACTGGTCAGTACAATGTGCGGAACCCTGATTTCGCTGGAAATCCGCAGATAAATGAATATGTAGTACAGCATATTGATGGTTCATACGATTATACGGCTTTTACCCAATTGGCAGTTTCGCAGCATTTTTCTTCTTTTGGACAAGCTTTTATTGCCGTATCTCTGTTTTTCTTTGCGTTTACGACTATTATGGCATACTATTATTATGCAGAAACTAACTTGAATTTTATTTTCGGAAAAAGGAATAATAAACTATTGCTTCAGGCTTTACGAATAATATTCCTGATTATTGTGTATATGGGTACTGTGCATACGGCAGATATGGCGTGGGCAATCGGCGATATTGGCGTAGGGCTCATGGCTTGGGTCAATTTCATTGCTATACTGTTGCTGAGCCGGATTGTATTTAAAGTCTGGAAAGATTACCAACGACAAAAAAAAGAAGGTCACGAAGACCCTATTTTTGTGGCAAAAAACCTTGGTATCAAAAATGCCGAAACCTGGAAAGACATCAACGAACGTTTGCGTTCTGAAGACGAACTGGAAGAAGCCCGCAATCAGACTAATTGATGCTGAATAAGATATTCCGCGATTTGAACCGTATTGGTGGCGGCACCTTTTCGAAGGTTGTCTGCCACAATCCATAGGTTTAGAGAGTTTTTGGCGGTTTCATCTCTACGGATTCTGCCTACGAACACATCGTCTTTTCCATGAGCATAAATCGGCATCGGATAAGTGTTTGTGTCCGGATTATCTTTGAGCGCGATACCCGGTGTTTTGTTCAGCATACGTTTAATGTCGGTAATGTCAAAATCCTTTTCAAAGCTGATGTTTACCGATTCGCTGTGCCCGCCTACGACTGGTATGCGAACGGCCGTTGCGGTAACCAAAACGTTGTCATCGCCAAGAATTTTCTTGGTTTCGTTGGTCAGTTTCATCTCTTCACGGGTATAGCCGTTTTCCAGAAAAACATCGCAATGCGGGATAGCATTCTGAAAAATAGGGTAGTGGTAAGCCATTTCGCCCGATTGACCTGTCATTTCATTTTCTAATTGCTGAACTGCCTTTACGCCTGTTCCCGTAATGGATTGATAGGTCGAAACCACTACTCTGCGAATTGTGTAAGCATCGTGCAACGGTTGAAGAACCATCACAAGTTGCGAGGTAGAACAGTTAGGATTCGCAATGATTTTGTCTTCTTTGGTTAATATATTTCCATTGATTTCCGGAACAATTAGTTTGATTTCCGGGTGCATACGCCATGCGGAAGAATTGTCGATAACGACACTACCTTTTTCGGCAAATTTCGGTGCCCATTTCAAAGAAGTCTCCCCGCCGGCAGAAAACAAAGCAATATCAGGTTGTTGCTCAACAGCTTCTTCCAAACCGATAACAGCGTAACTTTTTCCACGAAATTCAACAGTTTTTCCAATGGATTTTTCAGAAGCGACGGGCAACAATTCTGTAACCGGAAAATTCCTTTCCGCTAAAACTTCTAACATCACTTTGCCGACCATTCCGGTTGCACCAACTACTGCTATTTTCATTTTTTTATTATTTAGACAGACAAATTTAAGATAAAAACAATTTACAGCACACAAAAATTTTTAATTTGCATTTGCCAGTTGGTTTGTTCTTGCCAGCTGTTTTCATTTAATGAATAGACGATTTGCATTCGTTGCTCCCTGCCGATTTCGTTTAATCGATGCCCTTCGCCGAAAGCAATAGCATCGAAAACCTTTGAGTCGTCCTGTTTCAGATACATTTTCAGGTGTTCTTGTTCTTTTCCGATAGCTTTGGCAAATCCGCCAACATCAAACACATTTTTGCTCAAAAATACAGGGTGCATATTTCCGGGGCCGTGTGGTTCAAACTGTTTTAAAATTCTAAGGTTTTTAGGTGTCAGTTCATTTAGGTTGATTTCTGCATCAATTACGATTTCTTCTTCTCGATGCTCTTTTGCCAAAGTTTGCTCAACCACTTCGTTAAATTTCCGTTTGAAATTTTCATATTCACTTTCGAGTAATGTCAGTCCGGCTGCATATTTATGTCCGCCGAATTGCAGAATATGTTCCGAACAGGCTTCAAGGGCTTCATACACATCAAAATTCTTAACCGACCTTGCCGATGCTGCCAAAACCTTGCCGCTTCGGGTAAAAACAAGTGTCGGGCGATAGTAAGTTTCAATCAGTCTGGAAGCCACAATGCCGATAACGCCCTTGTGCCATTCGGGTTGGAAAACTACTGTTGCTGGTTTTTTTTCTTCCTGATTATCAATGATTTGCTGTAATGCCTGAGTGGTAATATTCTGGTCTAATTCTTTCCGGAATGTGTTGAATTCATCAATCTCCCGAGCCACTTGTACAGCTTGTTCAAAGTTAAACTCTGTGAGTAACTCAACGGCATAGTTGCCGTGTTTTATTCTTCCGGCTGCATTGATTCTCGGAGCGATTTTAAAGACTATATCTGAAATCGTAAAATGTTGTAGACTGAATAACCTTTTCATTGCCAGAAAACCCGGTCGCTGCGTATGGTCGAAAATTCGCAATCCGTGGTAGGCGAGAATTCTATTTTCGCCGGTAATCGGTACAATATCAGCAGCAATGGCAACTACAACCAAATCCAGATAAGCGAAAATCTGCTGCTGAGGTATTGATAATTTTTCTGCCAAAGCCTGAATGAGTTTGAATCCAACGCCACAACCGCATAATTCTTTGTATGGATAAGTACAATCTTTTTGTTTCGGATTGAGAACTGCTGTTGCTTCCGGAATTTGTTCGCCGGGCATGTGGTGGTCGGCAATGATAAAGTCGATATCCTTTGTCCGGGCATATTCCACTTGTTTGATTGCTTTGATTCCACAATCGAGTGCAATAATTAATGATACTTTTTTTTCAGAAGCAAAATCAATTCCTTGCAACGAAACCCCGTAGCCTTCTTTGTAGCGGTCTGGAATATAGGTGATTAAATTCGAGGTATAATTTTTTAGAAAACTGTACACCAAAGAAACGGCTGTGGTTCCGTCCACATCATAATCACCGTAAACCATAATGTTTTCATCTTGTTGGATAGCCTGTAAAATTCTGTCCACGGCAATATCCATATCTTTCATCAAAAAAGGTGAATGTAAATCTGACAAAGAAGGGCGAAAAAATCGTTTGGCCTGATCGAAATCAGTCACGCCTCTCAGTACCAGAAGCTGGGCAATGAGTGCATCTACCCCCAAATCTTTTTGCAGGTTTTGCACCGATTGCTGTGCTTTTTCATCGAGATGTTGTAATGAAAGACGTTTCATTTTGTTTATTTTAAGAATATCCGCTAATTATCAAATTAACTAATTACCACATTAACTAATTACCACATTAACCAATATTGCCTATTGGCTAATTGCTCTTTTCTCTTTAGTTTTTCCGGCAACTACCGCCACGATTTCACCCTTGGCAGGTTTTTCGGTGTAGTGCTGTAATACTTTTTCAGTTGTGCCTCTGACGGTTTCTTCGTGTAGTTTGGAAATTTCTCTGGAAATAGAAATCCGTCTGTCCTTTCCGAAATAATTGATGAAATCGTTCAACGTTTTAATCAGTTTATGCGGCGAAACGTAAAATATCATCGTTCGGGATTCTTCCTGCAAAGCAATCAGGCGGGTTTGCCTGCCTTTTTTGTCCGGTAAAAATCCTTCAAACACAAACCGGTCATTGGGTAATCCGCTATTGACTAATGCCGGGACAAAAGCTGTTGCTCCGGGAAGACATTCCACCTCAACGCCGTTTTCTATACAAGTGCGGGTTAGCAAAAATCCGGGGTCGGAAATCGCAGGTGTTCCTGCATCGGATATCAAAGCAATGCTTTGCCCCGATTTAATCATTTCGGTAAATTTTTCTGCGGTTTGGTGCTCGTTGTGCATGTGATGGCTTTGCATCGGGGTGGAAATGTCAAAGTGTTTGAGTAGTTTTCCGCTATTCCGGGTATCTTCGGCAATAATCAAATCGACTTCCTGTAACACCTTGATTGCTCTGAAAGTCATATCGTCGAGATTGCCCACAGGCGTCGGCACCAAATATAATTTTCCCATTAAAGAAATCTTTTTTGAATAAATGCCATAAATCTGTTTTCATACTCTTCTTTGCCTTGCCAATGGTTAAAATCTGGCTTGACCATCTGATTGACAAAGGTTTCAACCTCGTTCCAGTCGCTCATAGTATTTAGTTGGGAAATCACACGGTTTAAGTCTTCTGTATTGTTGTTAAACAAATGTTTTTCGAAAGCTATCCGGTCGTTTAAAGTCAGCGTAATTGATTTTGCAAAAGTATCATTGACGGTAGTTTTATTGCCTTTTATGGTAGAATTATTCGCTTTGTGAATATTATGTTGCTCTGTTGCAGGGGCAAATTCTACTTTTTCAAAAGGCACATTAAAAACTGCATCAACTTCAAACGAAGCTTTTTCTTTTGTTTCCACAGAGACTTCCTCTTCTAAAGGTTGGTTTTTAGAAACATCTTCCGGTAATTCATTGATAATTTCTTCCTGTATAATTGGATTAGAGTGCTGTTCCGAAGTAGAATTTGTCGGAATACCCACAAGTAATTCCTCAATTTTTTCTTGTTCCGGAGCTTGGTCAAAACGGTTAAAATTCTCTTCGTAGAACTTTAAAACCGTTAGTTTTTCATAGAGTTTCTGTGCTTCGGAATGCAAAGAATCAATGTCCGATTTATCTCTCAATTTCAGTATCCGATGAGCAATGGCAATCAAATCCGATTCAATAATCTTTTTCATATCTTTTCAAATGAATAAAATTAGGAGGTTATTTTTTGGTATTTTTGTCTCATACAAAGTAAAACAAAAACCTTTGTTTATCATAAGAAAAATCGAAAATGTTTTTAGAAAACCCTGTTAATCATCAAGAAAAATTCGGCTGGATAGAAGTTATCTGCGGTTCGATGTTTTCCGGCAAAACGGAAGAATTGATCAGAAGACTGAAAAGAGCTGAGTTTGCCAAACAGAAAGTAGAGATTTTTAAACCGTCGGTGGACGTTCGCTATGATGATGAGGAAGTCGTTTCCCATCAAGGCACTTCGATTGTGTCCACGCCTGTTCCGGCTGCGGCAAACATTCGGATTTTGGCAGATGGTTGTGATGTGATTGGCATTGACGAAGCCCAGTTTTTTGATGATGAAATCGTAACGGTTTGTAATGACTTGGCTAATGCCGGCGTTCGTGTTATCGTTGCCGGACTCGATATGGATTTTCAGGGTAAACCTTTTGGTCCGATGCCTGCTCTAATGGCAACGGCAGAATATGTTACGAAAGTACATGCGGTTTGCACCCGCACTGGAAATCTGGCTCATTACAGCTACCGGAAATCGCCAAATGAAAATCTGGTGTTGCTCGGCGAGGCCAACCAATACGAGCCTTTGAGCAGGGCAGCCTATTTCAAGGCAATGAAGGAGATGAAACAACAGAGGAAAGGATAATTATTTATTTTTCTTAACTTCTACAGAATCAGTACCATGAATGATAATCTGCCAATCACCTTTTATCACTCTCCATCTGTTAAAACCGCTCAATATTTTATCTTCATGCCATTGATGGTTAAAATAGTAAAGTAAACGTATTTCATTTTCATAGTCATTTTCTGTTTTGTAATTTATTTTCTTGCCTTTAAAAACCGCAATACGTTTTTGGTTTGGAGTTAAAACATCAATTTGGGTTTTGGCATTTCGTCCAATCAATGTGATATTTGAGATATTTTGTTCTGATTGGTTGATAAAGGTTACATTGATTCTGTTACTTTTGTTAAATGAATATATCTGTAAAGCCCAAATCAATATAAAACATATAATCAAAGAGAAAATAGTGATACTCGATTCCTTAATCCCACTAATAAAACCATGTTTTTTGATGTTATGAGTTAGCATGATTAATAATGATAAAACTAATAAAGGTGCTATAATTAGAATGAAAATATATTCAAAAAATAAATGAAGACTCTTTAAAATCCCTAAAATAAAAACTTCGATTCCAAGTAAAAGTGAAATTACTAGTAAAGAATAAAAAACCGTGTTGGCTGCTTTCAAAACTTTATTCATTTGCAGTGCTCTTAAACATTGTGCAAATCAAATGTACACAAATTATTAGATAAATTTAAGCAGGTTTCGTAAATTAAAAAATCTAAAAACATCGTATCTTTGCCTACAAATACCATTAAAAATGAAAAATACGCTCATCGCACCTTCAGTTTTATCGGCAGATTTTGCCAATTTACGACCAGATATCGAAATGATTAATGAAAGTCAGGCAGATTGGTTTCATATAGATATTATGGACGGTGTTTTTGTGCCGAATATTTCATTTGGTATGCCTGTGCTGAAAGCGATTACACAATACGCCAAAAAAACCATTGATGTGCATTTGATGATTGTTGAACCAGACAGATATATTACTACTTTTAAATCACTGGGAGCAGATATTCTGACGGTGCATTATGAAGCTTGTACGCATCTGCATCGCACGCTTCAAGCGATTAAAGCTGAAGGAATGAAAGCTGGTATAGCGATTAACCCGCATACCAATGTTACCTTACTCGAAGATGTGATTAACGACACCGATTTGGTGTGCATGATGAGTGTAAATCCGGGTTTTGGCGGGCAGAAATTTATTGAAAATACCTACAAAAAAATTACACAGCTCAAAGCGATTATCGAACGCAACAATGCCAGCACACTGATAGAAATCGACGGTGGAGTAACTGACCAAAACGCTCGAAAATTGGTTGAAGCTGGGGCAGATGTCTTGGTGGCAGGAAGTTTTGTTTTTTCTTCAGATAATCCTGTGGCTACCATCGCTAATCTTAAAGAAATTACGAAGTAACAAGTTCTATTTCAGCTTGCCAATAGGCAAAATTTTTAGTTTGTCCACTACTTAAACCGATATCATAAGTCGTTTGGATAATGTTTACAACGGCAAACTCAATATCTTTTCTGAACAGACTTCCGGCATAAGCCAACGTATGGTATTCGCCGTTTTCGCCACAAATATCTATGTTGTCAGGGAAAGAGCTTACTGTATCTGCATTTAAATCTTTACCAATAAAATTTTTATCCAGCTTATCGGCTTGGGTAACAATAATTTTTGCTTTAATTCCTGATTTCAGAAAATCATTCATCACTTCAGCGGGTGATTTGTTCCAAAGTGGTTCCACAACTTCGATTCCCAACGGATTAAGATTCTTTTCACGGTGTTTTTTTACATCTGCCAGAAAAATATCCCCAAAAATGAAATGTGTAACTTTTTGTTTTTTAAAATGCTCTACTGTTTTATGCATTTTTTCGTTATAGTCGGAAAGGTCTTTGGTAAACGATGTGGTGTGTAAAGGAATCCCGATGCTTTCAGCTTGCTTAGACAAAATTCCAATCGGAATTGAATGTACGGAAGATGTCAATGTTTCTTCGTTGATAGTGGTTAGCAGGGCAACTACTTCCAATTCGTCGCTTTGTAATACTTTTTGTAGTGCCAAAGCCGAATCTTTTCCTCCGCTCCAGTTAAATACAGCTTTTTTTCGTTGGGGCATTTTAAATTTTTTTCTTTCAAAGATACAAAAACCCCATTCTCTGCCAAAAATATGACAAGTTGGCATTAATCATGGCTATGGCAACACTTTTGATAGTGAGTTGATGACTATTTATTTACGATGAATTATGAAAGCACAAGAAAATAATCAGGATAACTTGGAAGAAATTAAAGACGGTGAAACCATACAGGAGGCTGTAAATCAGGAAGAAAGCACGGAAGAGCAAACCAATTCCGCGGAAAATATTCAGGAAGAATTACAGAAAGAAAAAGAAAAATTTTTGCGACTGTTTGCCGAATTTGAAAATTATAAAAGACGAACAGCCAAAGAAAGATTAGAGCTTTTTGCTACAGCGTCAGAAGACGTAATCACGGCATTATTGCCGGTTATCGATGACTTTGACCGAGCATTGGCACAGATTAAAGAAGAAGATAAAAATCAGCATACCGAAGGCTTCATCTTGATTTCTAATAAATTCAAAGATACATTGATAGGAAAAGGGCTGAAAGAAGTGGAAATTCAGCAGGGAGATACCTTCAATGCTGATATATCTGAAGCGATTACACAAATTCCTGCCGGCGATGATATGAAAGGAAAAGTAGTTGATATCGTTGAGAAAGGTTATCAGCTGGGAGAAAAAATCATCAGATATCCCAAAGTTGTAATAGGACAATAATATAAGCATGAAGAAAGATTATTACGAAATATTAGGCATTGATAAAAGTGCAGACGCTGCCACAATCAAAAAGGCTTACCGCAAAAAGGCGATAGAATACCACCCGGACAAAAATCCGGGCGATAAAGAAGCGGAAGAAAAATTCAAATTAGCGGCAGAAGCCTATGAGGTGCTTGGCGACCCTGACAAACGGGCAAAATATGACCAGTACGGTCATGCGGCATTTGAAGGAGGAGCCGGTGGATTTGGCGGTGGCGGAATGAACATGGAAGATATCTTCTCCCAGTTCGGGGACATTTTTGGCGGTGCTTTTGGTGGCGGATTCAGTGGTTTTGGCGGATTCGGTGGCGGAAGGACTGCCCGCTTGAAAGGTAGCAACCTCCGCATAAAAGTCAAGCTGACGCTGGAAGAAATCGCTGCCGGCGTAGAGAAAAAAATCAAAGTAAAACGCAAGAAACAAGCCGATGGCGTGAGCTACAAATCATGTAGCCAGTGTAACGGTACAGGACATATTACCAAAATTTCAAATACGATTTTGGGACGAATGCAGACTTCAGCTCCGTGTCCGACTTGTAAAGGTTCCGGACAGATTCTGAACCATAAACCTGCAGGATCGGATAGCGAAGGAATGGTGTTTGCCGAAGAGGTGGTTTCTATCAAAATTCCGGCCGGAGTGACTGACGGTATCCAGCTGAAAGTTTCAGGAAAAGGAAATGAAGCTCCCGGAGCAAACAGCATTCCCGGAGATTTGATTGTTGTTATCGAAGAAACCGAACACGCTACCTTAAAACGTGAAGGTGAAAATATTCATTACGATTTATATATCAGTTTTGCCGAAGCGGTTTTGGGCGGTTCTAAAGAGATAGACACACTTACCGGAAAAGTACGAATCAAACTGGAAGAAGGTATCCAGTCCGGAAAAATTTTACGATTGAAAGGAAAAGGATTGCCAAGCATACAACGGTATGGAAACGGCGATTTTCTTATCCATGTGAACGTTTGGACACCGAAAAAATTAAACAAAGAACAAAAAGCTTTCTTTGAAAAAATGAAGGAAGATCCTAACTTCCAACCCGACCCTCAAAAAGATGACAAATCTTTTTTTGAAAAAGTCAAAGAAATGTTTGCGTAATAAAAAAACACCTATTATATTTGCGGTACACTTATAAAACGGTGGATTTTCTTTTTCATAGCAATTTTTCCAGCCCTGCACATTGTGCGGGGCTGGTTTTTTTTATTTAAAATTAATTCATTAACTTCGGGAATAGTTAATTTACTTTTTATGAAAAAAACACTCTGCATATTTAGTTTTATTTTGCTTTCTATGGCTTTTCTTGGTTGTGATAAAGAGCCTATAGATGAAGTGGTCACAGATGATTCCATCAAAGGCGAAGCCATTGTGAGATTTGAATTAAACGGAGTGACTTATGGGGCAAGAGCAAATGAGGTAGAGTCTGTCAATAATTCTAATGGAAGTTTGGCGATTGTAGTAAATGCAAAAGATGAAGATAACGATTTTAATAGAATATTTTTATCAATATTAATTTCCTCTGCTGAAAAAGGAACTTATTCTTGGGATCTTTACTCTAATCCAGAGAAATATTACGGAGCTGTTATTAAATATGCAGATGTGTTATGGGATTACAGTACTATTTTTTCATATGTGCCAGAGTCTGATAGAGGTTCTTTAACTATCACAGAGGTTAATGAGTATGCTAGACAAATTGAAGGTTATTTTTCTTTCGAATTATATCCACTACCAGAAGATGAATTGGATTTACCACCTGATGAACCATACCCAGATACACAAAAAATCGAAAATGGATATTTTAAATATATCAGTTATGAAGACTAATCTAAAACTCGTTGTGCATTTAAGAAACGAAAAATATCAACTAACGTCACTTCGAGTGAGATTTCTGTAACGAAGTGGAAGAAATTTTGTATCGAGAAGTCTTTTTATTTAGTTCTCGATACAAAATCTTTCAGATTTTTACTCGA
>Ga0180217_1000782_pt1 | contig 42475 bp, 50 predicted proteins | sample eDN3rd37CBELigOP_FD_128521 | JGI IMG/M metagenome (GOLD analysis project Ga0180217, IMG submission 128521) | Enriched Organic Plus compost microbial communities from Emeryville, California, USA - eDNA 3rd pass 37_C BE-Lig OP (version 2) (version 2) ...
CCACTCCTCGATCGGTGACGTCCCGCCAGTCGAACTGGAGCAGGCGCACTACGCTTCAACACGAGGGCACGACGATCCCGTCGCGGCCTAACCACGCCCTCCAAAAATCTCAGGCCGATTCACCCCGCTCCGGACTTCACCTTGCCGAACGACGCCGGCGACGACGTCACCCTCTCGGGGTTGAAGGGCAAGGTCATCGTCTACTTCTACCCCGCCGCCATGACGCCGGGATGCACCAAGCAGGCCTGCGACTTCACCGACTCTCTCGACCGTCTGCAGGCCGAGGGATACACCGTCGTCGGCATCTCGCCCGACAGCCCCGACAAACTCGCGAAGTTCCGCGAGCGCGATGGCCTGACCATCACGCTGCTGTCGGATCCCGACAAGGAGGTGTTGACGGCCTGGGGCGCGTTCGGGGAGAAGAAGTTGTACGGCAAGGTCGTCCAAGGCGTCATCCGTTCGACGTTCGTGGTCGAGGACGGGACGATCACGTACGCGGCCTACAACGTGAAGGCCACCGGACACGTGGCGAAGCTGCGGCGCGACCTGGGCCTGGACTGACCTCCACTATCGTGGGGGCATCGCACGAGCCGATGTGGTGGAACTGGTAGACACGCCAGGTTTAGGTCCTGGTGCCTTCGGGTGTGCAGGTTCGAGTCCTGTCATCGGCACGCAGCACGCGCTCACGCGGACGGGTCGACGAGGCTGCCCGGCCGCGTGAGCTCGATCAATGCGGCTCGTCAATCCAGCTGCGGGACGTTGGCCAGGGCTTGGCTCAAGGCGGCGTCCGACAGCTCGTCGGGGTCGAGGTGTCCGGCCAGGAATGACTCGTAGGCTCCGAGCTCAAGGAGTCCGTGGCCGGACAGACCCACCACGATGACCGGCTCGGTCCCGGCCTCCTTCGCAGCAAGGGCCTCCCGGCGCGCCTGCGCCAGGGCGTGGGCCGACTCCGGTGCCGGGACGATCCCTTGCGTCCGGGCGAACTCGATACCGGCCTCGAAGCACTCCACCTGGTGCAACGCGGTCGCCTCGATCAGCCCTTCGTGGACCGCGTGCGAGACCAGTGGCGCCATGCCGTGGTAGCGCAGACCGCCGGCGTGGATCGGCGACGGCACGAAGTCGTGACCGAGCGTGTACATCTTCATCAACGGCGTCAGACCGGCCGTGTCGCCGTAGTCGTAGCGGTACTCGCCGCGAGTCAGCGTCGGACACGATGTCGGTTCGACGGCCAGGATCCGAGGCGACTGGTGTCCGGCGAGCTTCTCACGCAGGAACGAGAAGCTCAGTCCGGCGAAGTTCGACCCGCCGCCGGCGCAGCCGATGACCAGGTCGGCACCGGACTCGCCGGCCACCTGCAGCTGACGCACCGCTTCCTCACCGATGATCGTCTGGTGCAGCAGCACGTGGTTGAGCACCGAGCCCAACGCGTACTTGGCCGAGTCGTCCTGCGCCGCCAGCTCGACGGCCTCGGAGATCGCGATGCCGAGCGAGCCCGGATGCCCCTCGGGGAACGCCCTGCCGGCCTGCGTCATCTGGCTCGGGGACCGGTGGACGGTCCCGCCGAACACCTCGATCAACGTGCGTCGCTGCGGCTTGCTGTCGTAGGACGCACCCACCTGCCAGACCTCGCACTCGACGCCGAACAGCGAACACGCGTACGACAGGGCGGTCCCCCACTGGCCGGCACCGGTCTCGGTCGTCAACCGGGTGACGCCGTTGAGCCAGTTGTAGTAGACCTGCGGGACGGCCGTGTTCACCTTGTGGGAGCCGGCGGGCGAGACGCCTTCGTACTTGTAGTAGATCCGGGCACCGGTGCCGAGTTGCTGCTCCCAACGGCGGGCTCGGAACAGCGGCGACGGACGGTACTGGCGGTACACGTCGAGCACCGGTTCAGGGATGTCGACGTACCGCTCGGTGGTGACCTCCTGCAAGATCAGCTCCATCGGGAACAGGGCAGCAAGATCGTCCGGACCGACCGGCTCGTGCGTCGCCGGGTGCAGCGGAGGCGGAGGCGGCGTCGGCAGGTCCGTGATCACGTTGTACCACTGGGTCGGCTGCTGTTCGGGCGTGAGGGTGTACATCACCTGGTCGTCGGGCACGAGCATCTCTTTCGCTGGGTGTCAGTGTGCCCCTGCATCCAGCAGGGGCACGAGGGTCATGGTCGAGACGTACGAGACGTACGAGACGTACGGCTCACGGGCACAGCTTGGGCAGGCCCTTGGCGATCGCGGCGCTGAGCTGCTTGCCGATCAGTCCGGCGACGCCGGGGATCTTGGAGTTGAACCCGATCGTGTAGTCCAGCCGGGTGCCGCCGTCCTCGGTGGGCGTCAGCTCCTGGCGACCCCAGTGCCCCTTCAGCGGCGAACCCTTCGTGATCTTGTACTCGATCACGGTCGGCCGGTCGGCCACGGTCGTGGTCTCCCAGAACGACGGCAACGGGCCGATCTTGAGCGCACGCGTCGAACCGACGCCGTTGCGCTCGCTGTCGCCGTCACGGACTCGGGTGATCTTGGCGCCGAAGACGGCACCGAGGTTCTCGTGCTCGGCCAGCTTGTCGAAGACCTCCTCGGGGCTGGAGGTGTAGGTGTGCGAGACGCGGACGCGCGTGGGGGCTGCCATGGCCGACACTCTAGAGGTTGGGGGTTCGGCCAGGTCAAGGACGCGGGCGTAGGGTGACGGACGTGTTCCGCATCCTGTTCCACGAACCGCGCATCGCGGGCAACACCGGAGCGGCGATCCGGCTCGCCGCGGTGACGGGAAGCGAGCTGCACCTGGTCGAGCCGTTGGGGTTCGACCTGTCGGAAGCCAAGCTCCGGCGCGCAGGCCTCGACTACCACGACCTGGCGGTCATGACGGTCCATCCCGACCTGGAGACCGCGTTCGCCGCGATGCCGGACGCGGCCGTGTACGCGTTCACCGCGCACGGTGACGACGTGTACGCCGACGTCGAGTACCTACCGGGCGACGTCCTGCTGTTCGGCACCGAGCCGACCGGACTCCCCCAGGACGTGCTCGACCACCCACGCGTGACCGGTCGCGTCCGGCTGCCGATGCTGACCGGCCGCCGGTCGATGAACCTGACGAACACGGCGTCCGTCGCCGTCTACGAAGCGTGGCGGCAGCACGGTTTCGCGCACTGAGGCGAACCGTCGAGGCGAACGGCTCAGATCAGGGCGTCCCGCACCTGCTGGGCGATGCGGGCCAAGGCCCTCCCGCGATGGCTGATCGCGTCCTTGTCGGTCGGCGACAGCTGCGCGGTGCTCACGTCGTAACCGTCGGCGGCGAACAGCGGGTCGTACCCGAACCCGCCCTCGCCCTGCTCCTGGCGCAGGATGCGACCTGGCATCTCGCCGCGCTCGACGACGTCGTCACGGCCGGGTGCGCAGAATGCCATGGCACACACGAAGCGTGCCCCGCGCCGCTCGTCGGGCACGTCGGACAGCTGGCTCAGCAGCAACGCGTTGTTGGCGGCGTCACCACCTTCGTCCTTCGGCACTCCTGACCAGCGCGCCGACAGCACGCCGGGCATGCCGTTGAGCGCGTCGACGCACAGTCCCGAGTCATCGGCCAGTGACGGCAGACCGGTGTGCTCCAGCGCCGCACGAGCCTTCAGCAGCGCGTTGCCCTCGAACGTCGGCTCGGTCTCGGGCGGCTCCGGGTAGTGCGCGACATCGGCCAGCCCGAGTACCTGGATGCCCGGAACCAGCGGCTCGAGGATGCGTCGCAGCTCGGCCAGCTTCTTGGCGTTGTTCGACGCCAGCACGACCGTCGGACCACGCCTCGCTGCGCTCACGGTCGCTGCGCTCCCTGGCGACCACGCCTCGCTGCGCTCACGGTCGCTCCGCTCCCTGGCGACCACGCCTCGCTTCACTCACGGTCGCTCCGCTCACGGTCGCTTCGCTCACTGGCGACCACGCTTCGCTGCGCTCCCTGGCGACCACGCCTCGCTTCACTCACGGTCGCTCCGCTCACGGTCGCTTCGCTCACTGGCGGCCGGCCAGCGCCTCGACCTGCAGGCGGGTCAGGTCGGCACAGCCCTTGGCGGCGAGGGCGAGCAGGGCGTCGAGCTCGGACTTGTCGAACGGGGCGCCCTCGGCGGTGCCTTGCACCTCGACGAACTTACCGTTGCCGGTCATCACCACGTTCATGTCGGTCTCGGCACGCACGTCCTCGACGTACGGCAGGTCGAGCAGGGGAACACCGTCGATGATGCCGACGCTGATGGCGGCGACCGACTCGACGAGCGGCTCACCGATCAGTGCACCGGCGTCGCGCAGGTGCGCCACAGCGTCGGCGAGCGCAACGTAGGCGCCCGTGATGGCCGCCGTACGCGTCCCGCCGTCGGCCTGCAGGACATCGCAGTCGATCGCGATCGTGTTCTCACCCAGCGCCTGGTAGTCGATGGCCGCACGCAGCGAGCGTCCGACCAGTCGCGAGATCTCGTGGGTGCGCCCCCCGACCTTGCCCTTGACCGACTCGCGCGGGGACCGTTCGTGCGTCGCCTGAGGAAGCATCGCGTACTCGGCGGTGACCCAGCCCAGACCCGAGCCCTTGCGCCACCGAGGAACGCCCTGCTGGGCGCTCGCAGCACACAGCACCTTGGTCCGGCCGAACTCGATCAGGCACGACCCCTGCGCGTGGTCGAGCCAGTTGCGGGTGATGGTGACCGGACGCAGCTCATCGGCCTGGCGGCCGTCCTCACGACTCATGTGGCGAGCCTATCGGGCCGCTCAGACCTCGTAGGTCCCGCCGGGTCTGACCAGCTCGAACGGACCGTTCCAGATCGACGACCGCACGTCGGCGGCCACGGCGTCACGATCGGTCCACGCCGGTATGTGCGTCACGAGCAGTCGCTTCACACCCGCCGCATGCGCGTGGTGTCCGGCTTCGGAACCCGTCAGGTGGATGCCGGGCGGGTTGGGCGAGGACTCCAGGAACGACGCCTCGCACAAGAACAGGTCGGCGCCCCGTGCCAGCTTGTCGAGCACCGGCGTGCTGGCGGTGTCGCCCGAGTAGGCGATCACGCTCCCGCCGCACTCGATGCGCATGCCGAACGCCGGAACGGGGTGGACGACGCGCCGACCCGTGACGGTGAACGGCCCCAACCGGAACGACCGACCGTCGATCCAGTCGGTGAACCCGAACGGTCCACCCATGCCGGCGGCGTCCTCGCGGCCGTACGCGTTCGTCAAGAACTCGTTGGCTCCCGGAGGTGAGTACACCGGGATCTGCGGGAAGGCGCCGTCCGGGTGGTACTTCGCGACGACGTAGAACGCGGACATGTCGAAGCAGTGGTCGGCGTGCAGGTGGGACAACAGGACGGCGTCCACCTGGCTGGGCCGGATGTACCGCTGCAGCGACCCGAAGGCGCCGCTGCCCAGGTCGAGCACCAGGCGGAACGTGCGCCCCTCGAACGGCGCCTCGATCAGGTAGCAGCTGGCGCTGGAGTCCGGGCCGGGGAACGAGCCGGAGCATCCGACGATCGTCAACCTCACGAAGCGGCCCCCGTCCAGGAGAACTGCTCGACGCTGTCCACCTCCGGGCCGAGGAACCGGCGGCCCAGCGCGCGGAACTCGTCGGGACGACCCGTGGTCATGAATCGGTGGTGCGGCGCCGGCAGGTCGGGTGAGCGCTCGAGTCCCTCGCGCACCAACAGCCGGTAGACGTCCTTGGCGGTCTCGTCCGCACTCGACACCAACGTCACGCCGTCGCCCATCACGTATGCCAGGATGCCCGTGAGCAGCGGGTAGTGGGTGCACCCCAGGACCAGCGTGTCGACCTCGGCGTCGATCAACGGTTGCAGGTAGCCCTCCGCGACCGACAACAGCTCGGGCCCGCCGGTCACGCCCCGCTCGACGAACTCGACGAAGCGTGGGCACGGCTGGGTCGTCAAGGTGATGCCCGGGTTCGCGGCGAACGCGTCGTCGTAGGCCCGTGACGTCGCCGTCGCCTCGGTGCAGATGACCCCGACGTGACCGTTACGTGTGGCGCCGACGGCGCGACGGGTGGCCGGGACGATGACCTCGACGACCGGCACGTCGTACCGTTCGCGCGCGTCACGCAGCACCGCAGCGCTCGCGGAGTTGCATGCGATGACCAGGACCTTGACACCCTGCGTCACCAGGTGGTCCAGGCACTCCAACGCGTACTCGCGCACCTGGGAGATCGGTTTCGGCCCGTACGGCTGGCGTGCCGTGTCACCCAGGTAGAGCACCGCCTCGTGCGGCAGCTGGTCGATCACGGCTCGGGCCACCGTCAGGCCGCCGAAGCCTGAGTCGAAGATCCCGATCGGTGCGTCGCCCACCGTCGCAGCCTACGGTGGACACCGGCCCCGCGGAAGCGAACCTGACCCGGATCACACGCCGTCGCGTGCGATCACAGGGGCAGCTTGGGCTGCGGCGGCGCGTGTGTCGGGTCGACTCCGTCGAACAGGCTCGAGACCGATTCGCCGGCGTGGATGCGGGCGATCGCCTGTGCGAACAGTGGCGCCACCGACCGCACCCGCAGCTCGGGCCAGTCGGTAGGCGGCGGCACGGTGTCGGTGGCGACCACCTCGCTGATGGCCGGGTGGTTGCGGAGCCGCTCGACGGCCTTGCCGGTGAACAGTCCGTGCGTGCAGGCGACGGACACGTCGGTGACCCCTTGCGTCTCCAGCATCGCGACGAGCTCGACGATCGACCCACCCGTGGCGATCTCGTCGTCGAGCACGATGGCCCGCTTCCCGGCGACGTCGCCGACGATCGCGTCGATCACGACCTTGTCGTCGGCCTTGCGCTGCTTGCTGCCCGCCGCCACGGGCAGCCCCAGCAGCCGGGCGAGCTGCGAGGCGGTCTTGGCGTTGCCGAAGTCCGGGGACACCACGACCGCATCGGTCAGATCTTGCTGACGGTAGTACTCGGCGAGCTCGCCCAGGGCCGTCAGGTGGTCGAGCGGCATCGCGAAGAAGCCGTGCACCTGAGGGGCGTGCAGCGTCATCGTGACGACCCGGTTCACCCCGGCCGTCGCGAGCATGTCGGCGACGAGCTTGCCGCCGATCGAGATGCGCGACGCGTCCTTCTTGTCGGAGCGGGCGTAGGCGTAGTGCGGCATGACGACCGTGACACACGCAGCCGAGGCGCCACGCGCGGCGTCGACCATCAGCAGCAGCTCCATCAAGTGGTCCTGCGTCGGTGGCACCAACGGCTGGATGATGTACACGTCCTGCTGACGGCAGTTGTCCAGCAACTGCACCTGGAGGCAGTCGTTGGAGAATCGCACCGTTTCGGACGGCGAGAGAGCGACGCCGAGCTCGTTGCAGATGTCCTCGGCCAACGATGGGTGGGCGCTTCCGGAGAAGACCACGATGTCGCGCACGGCACGAGGCTAACCGACGCCCGGTTCGCCGTTCGCGTCGAGTGATGGATTTTTCACGTTTCGGTCGTGACTGGTCCCACCACCGGCACGCTCGGCGCGAGGCGTCACGCCCAGAGCTGACCTTCGAGCGCGTCCTCGGCCTCGTCGAGCGTGCCTTCGTAGGCACCGGTCGACAGGTACTTCCACCCGCCGTCGGCCACGACGAAGCAGATGTCGGCACGGTCCCCGGCCTCGAGGGACTTCTTGGCCTGCGCCAGTGCGGCGTGCAGGATCGCGCCGGTCGAGATGCCGGCGAAGATGCCCTCGGCATCGATCAGCTCACGCACTCGACGCACGGCATCGCGTGGACCGACCGAGAAGCGCGCGTCGATCAACGTCTCGTCGTACAGCTCGGGGACGAAGCCTTCGTCGAGATTGCGCAGCCCGTAGACCAGCTCGCCATAGCGCGGCTCGGCGGCCACGATGCGCACCTCGGGCTTGTGCTCGCGGAAGAACCCGCCGACCCCCATCAACGTGCCGGTGGTGCCCAGACCGCCCACGAAGTGGGTCACCTCAGGTAGATCGGCCAGGATCTCAGGCGCCGTGCCGCGATAGTGCGCCTCGGCGTTGGCCGGGTTTCCGTACTGGTAGAGCATCTTCCAGTCGGGGTGCTCAGCGGCCAGACCCTTCGCAACCCGGACGGCTTCGTTGGAGCCACCCGCAGCCGGTGACGAGATGATCTGCGCGCCCCACATCGTCAACAGCTGACGTCGCTCGACCGACGTGTTCTCCGGCATGACGCAGATCAGGTGGTAGCCGCGCTGCCGGGCCACCATGGCCAGCGAGATCCCGGTGTTCCCGCTGGTCGGCTCCAGGATCGTGTCGCCCGGTCGTAGGGTCCCGTCGGCCTCGGCGGCCTCGATCATCGACAGCGCTGCACGGTCCTTGATCGAGCCCGTGGGGTTCTGGTCCTCGAGCTTGGCCCACAGGCGCACGTCGGCCGAGGGCGACAGGGTCGGCAGGCCGACCAGTGGGGTGTGACCGACCGAGTCGACCAGCGAATCGAACCGCATCAGGTCAACAGATCAGCGCGGCGCACCGGCAGCGCCGATGTCGGCCGCTCCGCCTGCCACGGCGGGAAGAATCACGATCGAGGCCGAATCGCCGACCGTGGTGTCCAGGCCTCCGGTGAACCGGATGTCCTCGTCGTCGACGTAGATGTTGACGAAGCGACGCACGTCGTCGCCGTCGAGCAGTCGCTCCTTGATCCCCTCGTGGTTCGCCTCGAGATCGTCGATGATCTCGGCGACGGTGCCGCCCGTGGCCGAAACCGCGCGCTCACCGCCGGTGTACGGCCGCAGGATCGTCGGGATGCGGACCTCTGCCATCAGTCTTCTGCCTTCTGTGTCGTGTCGGGTTCGTCGGTCGTCAAGTTCGACGGAACGTCCGTATAACGCTCGACGACCCTAACTTCTTCCTCGGTGGCGACTCCGTCGACGATCCGGAACGACCGGAACTCGATCTCAGCTCCCTCGACCGCGGCACCGTCGCGGGTCGAGACGAGCACGTAGTGCGCGTTCGGCTCGGAGGCCAAGTTGATGTCGGTGCGCGAGGGATGGGCTTCGGTCGCCGTGTGGGAGTGGTAGATGACGACGGGCTCCTCGTCGTTGTCGTCCATCTCCCGGTAGAGCCGCAACAGGTCGCCTGAGTCGAACTCGTAGAAGGTCGGCGACATCGCTGCGTTCAGCATCGGGATGAACCGGGTGGGGCGATCAGAACCCGCCGGTCCGGCCACGACCCCGCAGGCCTCGTCGGGGTGGTCGCGCCGCGCGTGCGCCACGATGGCGTCGTACGTGGCTCGATCGATCGTCAACACACTGGGAGTTTATCGGTCAATCATTCCGATCCGGCCCGCCGGTCGCGAGCGTGAGACGAGCTCAGCCCAACGAATGGACGAGGGACTCCTGGACATAGCCCAACCAGTCGTAGATCTCGGCCATCGCGACGGTCGCCTCGTCGTCGGAGTGCGCGATCAGTCTCGCGTCCTCCTCCGACTCGATGCCGAGCCGAACCGCCAGTGCCAGTCGCACGTCGGTCAGCGCCTTCAGCCAGGCCTGCACCTCGGGGCCGTCGAGCTCGACCTCCACGGGTGGATCGTCGGCCTCGGGCGGGCCTGGTTGCAGGCCCCCTTCGATCAGGCCGGCGAGCAGGGTCTCGGCGTTCTGCACCTTGATCGCGGTCAAGGACCGTTCGGTCAGCCGCCGGAAGTCGGCGGCGTCGGACTCGGCGTCACGGGCCGAACCGGCACGGTACGCATCGGGCAGCAGTCGCTGCAGGACAGGGTCCTCCGGTGGTTGCGAAGGGCCTCCGAGGCCGAGCTGGGCCGCCAGCGGATCGGGATCGGCCTCACCGGAGCCGTGCCGATCACGCAGCAGCTCCACGACCTGACTCGTCAGGCTGGCCAGCAGGTGGGCCTCCGCGGACTCGAACTCGGCGACCGTTCCGCCGCGACGCCGCCTCTTGAATGCCTTCATCGACGCCCCACCACACTCATGCGTCGGCCCTCTCCAGCGTCGCCCACAGGCCGTAGTCGTGCACCAGGCCTCCAGCGACGCTCCACCACACTCATGCGTCAGCCCTCTCCAGCGTCGCCCAGAGGCCGTATTCATGCATCGCCTGGACGTGGCGTTCCATCTGCTCACGGCTGCCGCTGGAGACGACGGCCTTGCCGTCGGTGTGGACCGCCATCATCAGCTCGTGGGCCTTCTCGTCGGTGTAGCCGAAGTAGTTGCGGAACACGTAGGCGACGTAGGACATCAAGTTGACCGGATCGTTCCACACGATGGTCACCCAGGGGTCTTCGACCTGCACGATGTCGTCGACATCGGGCTGCTCGATCTCCACAGGTGCCGGGGACGTCACACGGCCATTGTGTCTCACACGCGGTCAGGAGACACGCCCTAGGGTGTTGAGCGTGACCACGAGCACCGCCCTGCTGACCGACCGGTACGAGTTGACGATGCTGCAGGCTGCACTGACGAGCGGTACGGCACAGCGCAGGAGCGTCTTCGAGCTGTTCTCCCGCAGGCTCACCGGCGGTCGCCGCTACGGGGTCGTGGCGGGCACCGGCCGGCTGCTCGAGGCGCTGGAGCGCTTCCGGTTCGACGACGAGACCTTGGACTGGTTGAGATCGGCCGACGTCGTGGACACCACGACACTGAACTGGTTGGCCGACTACCGGTTCTCCGGCTCCATCTGGGGTTACCGCGAAGGAGAGCCCTACTTCCCGCAGTCGCCGGTGCTGGTGGTCGAGGCCACGTTCGCCGAGGGCGTGCTGCTGGAGACCTTGTTCCTGTCGATCCTGAACCACGACTCGGCGATCGCATCGGCCGCGGCCAGGATGGTCTCCGCCGCCCGCGGCCGGCCGTGCATCGAGATGGGATCGCGCCGTACCCACGACTCCGCTGCCGTCGCGGCGGCCCGGGCTGCGGTGCTGACCGGGTTCGCCGCGACCTCCAACCTCGAGGCCGGTCGCTCGTTCGGGATACCGACGACCGGCACGAGCGCGCACTCGTTCACGCTGCTGCACGACACCGAGCGAGAGGCGTTCACCGCTCAGGTCGAGTCGCTCGGTACCGGCACGACCTTGCTGGTCGACACGTACGACATCGCCGAGGCGATCCGCACGGCGATCGACGTCGCCGGTCCGGGGCTGGGGGCCGTTCGCATCGACTCAGGAGACCTCGTCTCGTTGGCGCACGCGGTACGAGGACAGCTCGACGAGCTGGGAGCGACGTCGACCAAGATCATCGTGACCAGTGACCTGGACGAGCACTCGATCGCTGCGCTGGCGGCCGCGCCGGTCGACGGGTACGGCGTGGGCACGTCCCTCGTGACGGGCTCGGGCGTGCCGACCAGCGGATTCGTCTACAAGCTGGTCGCTCGCGCCGACGACTCGGGGACGATGATCCCGGTGGCGAAGAAGAGCAGCGACAAGGTCTCGGTCGGAGGCCGCAAGTACGCGTTGCGGCGCAGGACGAACGGTCGCGCCGTCGCCGAGGTGATCGGCATCGGCACCCCGCCCGCCGACGACGGCGACGATCGTCCGTTGCTGGTCGAGCTGGTCCGCGACGGCGAGGTCGCGCATCGCCCGAACAACGACGAGATCAGCGCACACCACCGCTCCGCGATGGCCGAGCTGCCGCCCACGGCCAGCCAGCTGTCACCAGGTGGGCCGGTCCTCGACACGGTGTGGCAGTGACCCTCTACCACGTGGGTCGGACATTGACTCTCGACCAAGAAATCCTGAAATAGCAGCACAAAACACTTGTATTCGAACAGGTGTTCGCCTAGCGTTGGGACATGGACATCGGGGGCGTCGTCGAGCAGCTGCAGTCGACTGCGGCTGCTCTCGACGCCCTGCCCGACACCGCGCAGGCGTTGCGCGAGCTGGAGGCGGCCAAGAATGCCATCGCCGCCGCACAGGCGCGGCTGGTCGTCGAGCTGGCCGACTCGCTGGCGCACGAGGATGCGGGGTACTCCTCACCGAAAGCGTTCCTGCGCGCCGAGCTCGGACTGGACACGCGTGCCGCCAACGAGCTGATCGCTGCGGGCCCGACCATGAGGCGACTGCCTGACGTCGGACAGGCCGCCGATATCGGCGCCATCTCACTCGATCACGTCAAGCACTTCACCTACTGTCTGTCCCACGTGGGCGAAGACGTCACCCGCCGATTCCTTCCCGAGCTGGTCGACGTCGCCGCCAAGGCCGAACCGGCGAGCTTGCGGATGGTCGTGCGCAAGCTGCGCGAAGCGGTCTACCCCGACGATCTGGACCAGAAGTGGATCGACGGCATGGCCAAGGAGGACATCAGCCTCGATCCGGTCCCCGACGGCTGGCACGTCACCGGCTTCCTCAACTCGGTCACCGGGGCCAAGCTCAAGACGGTGCTGCAGTCGTTGAGCGCACCATCGGGAGCCAACGATCCGCGCAGCAGCGCCCAGCGACGCGTCGACGGACTCGAGCAGCTGCTCGACGGAGTTCTCCACCACGGCCTGCCGGGTGACCGGGGCGTACGACCCCACATCACGCTCACCGTCGACGCGCAGACGATCCGCGACGACGAAGGGTCAGGCGAGCTGGTCGGTTTCGGACCCGTCGGCGTCCGCCAGGTCAAGGAGATCTTGTGCGGTGGCCAGATCACCCCGGTCGTCGTGGACCGCTCGCGCACGGCCCGGTTCGGCAGCCACAAGCTCGGTCGGACCGTGCGGTTGGCCTCTGTCGCACAGCGGCTGGTCATCGAGACCGAGCAGCGTCACCGGTGCGCAGCTCCCGGCTGCGCCAACCCGATCGTGCACGTCCATCACGTCGTGTGGTGGTCCGACGGTGGCACCACCGATCTGGATAACTTGATCGGCCTGTGTCCTCGTTGTCATCGAGCCGTCCACGCCGGAACGATGGTCATCGACCCCGACACGCACGAGTTCTACAACCGAGACCACCTCCTGCTGAGGCGAGCCGACCGGCGACACCGGCCGCGACGTCGCCTCACCGAGGAGAGAGTCAGACGTGCCCGCTATCGCAATCAGACCGCTCGGGCGGGTTGAGCTGGACTTGGCACACTGGTGTCATGACCGCACCACGCACCACCGCACTCATCGTCGTCGACGTGCAGAACGACTTCTGCGAAGGCGGCTCACTGGCCGTGACCGGCGGAGCGCAGGTCGCGACCGATGTCGCGGCGTTGATCGAGTCCGGTGAGTACCCCACCGTGGTGGCGACTCGGGACCACCACATCGATCCGGGTAGCCACTTCTCCGAGAACCCCGACTTCGTCGACTCGTGGCCGCCGCACTGCGTCGTCGGCACCGCAGGCGAGCAGCTTCATGCGCCGCTGACCGACGACCTGTTCGCAGCAACGTTCTTCAAGGGCGAGTACGCGGCGGCGTACTCAGGATTCGAGGGCAAGTCGGCCGACGGCGCCTCGCTGGCCCATTGGCTGCGCGAGCACGGCATCACCGACGTCGACGTCTGCGGTATCGCCACCGACTACTGCGTACGCGCCACCGCGATCGACGCGGTCCGCGAGGGCTTCGGCGTACGAGTCCTCGCGGGCCTCACCGCGGCCGTCTCGGCCGACAACCTGCCGCAGGTGCGTCAGGACCTCGAGGCGGCCGGCGTCGAGGTCAGCACGTCCCCGCGATGACCCTTCGGCAGCACGAGCGCCAGCAGGGCGCCCAGGATGCTGCCGATCACTGCCGGCACGGACACCGCTACCACGGTGCTGTGTCGATTGATGCGTCCGTTCATGACCCCAGCCTGCCTGGATCGAGGCAACGTCAGGTCACGATGACGTGAACGTCAGATGACGTTCACAGCAAGCGGTCGGCCAACAGCTCGATCGTGGCCACGCGGGCCGGTGAGGTTCGTGGATCGGTGCCACGTCGGGCCGAGGCGGCCGGATGGAGCATCACCTCATCGACCCCGAACCGCTCGGCCAGCTCGGTGATCTGGGCAGTGGCTCGCTCCGGCGACCCGATGACGCCATTGGCCAGCCCGGCGTCCACCAGGCTCTGCATCTGCGGACCGACCTCGAGGGCCTCGGCGTCCTCGACCAGGTCCAGGGGCGCCAACGGTTGACCGGTACGCAGCCGGGCCATGTTCTGCAGGTTCGGCAGTGCCAGCGCGATGGCTTCGCGGTCGGTCTCGGCCACGACCGCGTTGACGGTCAGGAACGTCACGGGCTCCGATGCCACGTCGCTCGGCCTGAACTCGGAGCGGTAGGTGTCCAACGCCTCCTGCGTCCCCCGGCCCGAGAAGTGGTGAGCGAAGACGTAGGGCAGCCCCTTGGCCGCTGCCAGGTGCGCCGAGTACATCGACGAGCCCAGCAGCCACAACCGCGGTTCGCTGACTGCGGCCGGGGTGGCCTTCAACACGTACCGCTGCCGCGGCAGCTGCACCTGCGCACCGTCCGCGCTCATCAACGCGGCGACGTCGTCCAGGTACTGCGGGAACTTCTCGATGTCCTCGTCGCCTCGACCCGAGCGCAACATGAACGACGTCACGGGGTCAGATCCCGGCGCCCGTCCGATGCCCAGGTCGATGCGGCCCGGGTAAGCCGCCTCCAACAGCGCGAACTGCTCGGCGACCGCCAAGGGGGCGTGGTTGGGCAGCATCACGCCGCCCGACCCGAGCCGGATCCGCTCGGTGTGGGCGCCCAGCATCGCGAGGGTGACCGGCGGGGACGTCGCGGCCACGGCCGGCATGTTGTGGTGCTCGGCGACCCAGTACCGATTCAAGCCGGCGCGATCGGCCGCCTGCGCGAGCTCGATCGTGGCCGCCAAGGCGTCTGCCGACGACTGGTCGGTACGGACTGGGACGAGGTCGAGAACCGAGAGCTTCACATCAGGGTCAACGCATCGCGACGCCGAACCCTTCCCTCAGCCGGCCGCGCTGAGGTGCTCCTCGGGGATCTGCGGCATCGACTCGGGGAACGTGCCCAGCCGTTCGATCAGGTAACCGTTGGGGTAGCTACGGATCCGATGGGTGTTCTTCAGCATCGACGGACGACGACGAGCTGGGAAGTACCTGATCAGCTTGCCTCGCCAGCGCAGCGAGCCGTGCGCCAGCTTGGCCAGCCACGGCTTGGGACGGTCGTAGCCGAACGTCTCGCGCACGTTGTCATCGAGCAGCGCGATCGCGAACTTGCGCATCTGCCGACGGAACGGTCGAGGGTAGAACGTGGAGAACAGATCCAACGTCGAGTCGGCGACAGCGCGAGCCTTGCGGTCGAAGACGTAGGTGTCGCGCTCGTAGGAGTCCAACAGCTCGGCGAAGGCCTGGAAGGTGGTCGGGATGTCCTTGATGCCCATCAGCTTGCCCAGCCGCTGGTAGTACCGGACGGCGGCCAGGCGTTCCTTCTCGGTCGTGGGCCGCCAGCCGTACTTCTCGTTCCACCGGAACGGCGTGACGACGAACGTCGACAACACGTACCGCATGTCGTCGTTGCTGATGTCGTAGCTGCCGTGCATCTGGTTCATCCGGCGGATGCCGGCGCGGCCCTCGCGCGACTCCATGCCCTTGTCGGCGATGTCCTCCAAGATGATGGCGGTGTCGTCGTGGCGCTTCTGCACGTCTGCGGTGAACTGGCCGGTGTCGTACAGCAGTCTGCCGATCGACGGCACGGCGTACGTGCGAAACAGCGCGAAGCTCAAGGCCTGCTGGGAGTCCCAGGGGAACTCGTACTGGGCCATGATGCGCATGATCTGCTCGTAGTCGGTCTCGGCATCGAGCTTGGAGATCTCACGCTGCCAGTGGTCACGCCTCATGGTCGTGACCATACCTTGACAGTGGAACTGTCACAATAGTTTCTCTGGTCAGAGATGGTTTTTCAGGAACTCCACGATGTCATCAAGCGCCCGTCGGGCCACCGGGACGACACCGGGCAGACTCAGGAATCCGTGCACGGCGCCGGGGTAGTCGGTGCAGCGACTCGACGTCCCCGCGGCCTGTAGCGCCTCGTGGTAGCGGCTGCCGTTGTCGCGCAGCGGGTCCAGCTGCGCGGTCACGATGAAGGCCGGAGGGAGTCCCGCGTGCGACGCGGCCCGCAGCGGTGAGCCCTGAGGTGATTCATCGCCGTAACGGTCCCCCAGGTACAGCCGGGCGTACACCTTCATGCCGGCCGACGTGAGCACCGGCGCATCGGCGAACCGTCGCTCGGACTCGAACGTCTCGTACAGGTCGACCGACGGGTAGATCAGCACCTGCGCCTTGAGCTCAGGGCCGTCCTCGTCACGGGCACGCAGTGCCGTCACGGCGGCCAGGTTTCCGCCCGCGCTGTCGCCCATGACAGCGACGCGATCGGCATCGCCGCCGAGCTCCCCCGCCCGGGTCACGATCTCGTTCAGGGCCGCCCAGGCGTCCTGAGGTGCGGCAGGGAACGGGTGCTCCGGCGCGAGCCGGTAGACCGGCGACACCACGATGGCTCCCGTCCGTGCGGCGACGCTGCTGGCGACCCACGCCGACTGCTCGGGGTTGCCCTGCACCCAACCGCCGCCGTGGTAGTTGACCACGATCGGCAACGGGCCGTCGACGTCGATGGGCCGGTACATCACGGCGCGCCGCCCGTCGATCCGGACCTCGGTGGTCCTCACCCCCGGGTCGACGGCTCCGAAGATCCGCCGACCGATCGCCGAGGACTGCAACCGTCCACGGCCCTGTCGACGGGCGACGACGTCGTCAGGATTGACGGGCCCGCGTTCGACCAGCTTCTGCAACCGCGCGAACGCCCGCGTGCGAAAGGCCATCGAGCGCCAGTCGTTCCGATTCACGCGCTCACCCTAACCGCTGGTCGAGCCGACGCCGGCCCGACAGGATCGTCGGTGACACGGCAGCGGCGCAGCTCACGACGACGTCACCCCGACGACGCTCGGGTCGCCCACTGCCGGACCAGGTCGATCCGTTGCTGCAGTTGCTCGGCCGATGCCTGAGGGGCCGGTGGGCCTCCGCACGCCTGCCGCAGCCGATTGTGGATCACGCCGTGCGGCTCGCCGGTGCGGTGGTGCCACGCGCCGACCAGGCCGTGCAGCTCACGACGCAGGTCGTCGCGACGAGCAAAGGTGGCCATCTCCTCCAGCTCGGCCTGGCGCACGTTCTTCGAGCGCGTCGCCCGCGTCCGCCTGAGCAGATCGGCCACCTGTTCGTGCTCGAGCAGACCGGGGATCCCGAGGAAGTCCAGCTCCTGCTCGTCGTCGGTGAGCACGTCGTACTCCACCGCACCGTGGAACTCGTCACCGTCGTAGACCACCCGATCGAACGTGGCCTGGCTGCCGAGCGCCTGGTAGCCGCCGAGCAGCTCATCGGAGGCCTGCCCCTGCGCGTTGGCGCGCGCCAGCAGCTCGGCTTCTGCGGCGAACAGGTCGGCCTCGTCCTTGACCGGACGACCGATCACGTGATCGCGTTCGGTCTCCAGCGCGGCAGCCAGTCCCAGCAGTCGCGGAATGCTGGGCAGGAAGATCGTGGCGGTCTCACCCTTGCGACGAGCGCGCACGAACCGGCCGACGGCCTGCGCGAAGTACAGCGGTGTCGACGTCGGCGTGGCGTAGACGCCCACCGCGAGCCGCGGCACGTCGACACCTTCACTGACCATGCGGACCGCCACCATCCACGCAGACGTTCCCGCGGAGAACTGCGCGATGCGCGCGCTGCTGCCCGACTCGTCGGACAGCACCAACGCCGGCGCCTCTCCCGTCAGCTCGGTCAACAGCTCGGCGTAGGCACGTGCCGCGTCCTGATCGCCGGCGATGACCAGACCGCCCGCGTCCGGGACGTCGCGACGCACCTCGGTCAACCGACGGTGCGCTGCGGACAACACCTCGTGCATCCAGGCACCGTCGGGGTCGAGTGCGGTTCGCAGGGCCTGCGCCGTCGCTTCGCGATCCAGCGGCTCACCGAACCGTGCCGCGATCTCGTCACCCGCGCGGGTCCGCCAGTGCATCTGACCGGAGTACGCCATGAACAGCACGGGACGCACGACACCGTCGCGCAGGGCTTCCCCGTAGCCGTAGGTGTAGTCCGACCGACTCGTCAGGGCGCCGTCGTCGCCGACGTCGTACCGGACGAACGGGATCGGGTTGTCATCGGAGCGGAACGGAGTTCCTGTCAGCAACAGCCGCCGCGCGGCCGGATCGCAGGCCTCGTCGACCGCCTCGCCCCAGCTGAGCGCATCGCCGGCGTGGTGCACCTCGTCGAGGATCACCATGGTCCGACGACTCGCCACCCGCACGTGGAACGCATGTGGCGCCACCGCCAGACCGGCGTACGTGACGGCGAACCCGACGAAGTCCGGTGCCAGCACGCCATGGACCGACAGTTGGGGGTCGATCGGCAACCCCATTCTGTGGGCCGCCTGGGCCCACTGGGTCTTCAGGTGCTCGGTCGGCGCCACGACCATGAGGCGATCGATCTCGCCGCGCGCCATCAGATCGGCTGCGATCGTCAGAGCGAAGGTGGTCTTGCCGGCGCCTGGCGTGGCGACGGCGAGGAAGTCGCGCGGTCGCGTGCGCTGATAGAGGTCGAATGCTTCTTGCTGCCAGGCCCGGAGTGCCTGGCTACGCGTCACCCGAGCCGTCTCCTCCCGAGTCGCCGGGGTCCATGCTCTCCCAGATCTCCTTGCACTCGGGGCAGACCGGGAACCGTTGCGGGTCGCGACTGGGCGTCCACACCTTGCCGCACAGGGCGACGACCGGATGGCCCATCACGATGGCCTCGGTCAACTCGTCCTTGGGCACGTAGTGGGAGAAGCGCTCGTGGTCACCGTCCTCCGTGCGCAGATCCGTGCGCTCGTCGGTGATCGTCTGCGTACCTCGACCGAAGAATCCCACGCCCCCACCATACCCGCGCCCGGTAGCGACCGGTTCAGTTCGCCGACGGGTCGGACGGAAATGTCGACCAGAACCGCAGATCACCGTGTTGACGCCGCATCACCTCGTGCCACAGCTCCTCCGGGCGTGGCGACAGCAGGTCCTCGTCGCGGGCGTCGACGACCAACCACGACGCCTCGTCCAGTTCGTCCTCGAGCTGCCCCGGTGCCCAGCCGGCGTACCCGGCGAACACCCGCAAGCCGACCAGCTCGCCGGAACCGGGGACCGGTCCGTCCAGGTCGACCAGTCCGATGTGGCCGCACATCGGTTGCCACCCGACCGTTGTCGGCAGCTTGTCGTGGTCGGCCAGCCCGACCGCGAGTGCGCTGTCGACCTGGACCGGGCCGCCGTGGAACAGGCAGACCGGCGCGGCGACGAGATCTGCCCAGTCGGGCAGGACGTCGTCGACATCGGCATCCAGCGGCCGGTTGACGATGACTCCGAGTGCCCCGTCGTCGTCGTGATCGAGCAGGTACACGACGCTGCGGCGGAACGGTCCGCTGTCGATCGCCGGTGTCGCGACGAGCAGGCGCCCGCGATAGGACACTCCGCTCTTGCTCATGGCCCCATGATGCACCCCGGATCCACAGATCGTGGGACGCCAGCGGTCATCGGTGCCGCGCCCGTATCATCGGGCCCATGGCAGAGGCGCCCGCAGACGAGTTCACGGTCGACGAGCTGGCATCACGCGCGGGCATGACGGTTCGCAACGTGCGCGCGTACGCGAGTCGCGGCCTGATCGATGCGCCCCGCCTGGCCGGCCGCACGGGGTACTACTCGACCGCCCATCTGCAGCGACTGCAGCTGATCCGCCAGCTGTTGGACCGTGGCTACACCCTGTCCGCAGTCGAGAAGGCGCTGCGGGGCACTCCGGCGTCGGCGTCCGGCCCCACGCTCGACCTGATCGCGATGCTGGACCTGCCGGCCGACGACGACGCCGACGAGATCATGTCGCGGGACGACCTGGCCGCCCTGGCCAACGTGGGGCTCGACAGCAAGCTGATCGACGCGCTGGCCGACTACGGCCTCGTCAGCTGGATCGAAGGGGACCAGGCGCACGTCCGCCTGGTCGAGCCGACCATCGTCCGCAGCGGCGCTGCGGCGGTGGCGATGGGCGTCACCCCCGAGACGGTCATCAGCTTGTTCCCGGTGCTCGACGACCGGCTGCGAGACGTCGCCCAGAACATGGTGCAGGCCATCGCGGCCGAGATCGTCGATCCGTTCGTCGCCGAGGGACTGCCCGAGGAGAGCTGGCCCGATCTGCTGTCGAAGATCGAGCAGCTGTTGCCGATCGCGAGCCAGATCGTGCTGGCGGTCTTCCGTCGACAGCTGCAAGAAGCGATCGACGCACAGATCGAGGCGGAGATCCGCGCCGTCGGCCGTTCGGACAAGGCCAAGAAGCGTCGTCGCTGACCCGAGCGGGCCGAGACGAGAAAGATCCCGCCCGGCGCCGGAGGGAGGGAGGGCGCCGAACGGGATCCGGGGAGGGCGAAGTCAGGCCGCGAGGGCCGACTTCAGGCGGGACACGAACCCGCCGGTTCGGGCGGGCTCGCCGTCTGTGGGGACGGGGTCGTCGACGATCGGGTAGCTGGCCCGCTCACGCGCGAGGCCGATGATCTGCTCGCCGTGCTCGGCGGCAGCGGGGTGGTGCATGGGAGTTCCCGACGCGGCGGCCATCATGACCCGTTCGTTCTTGACGCCCTTGGCCAGGACGGGGTCGTCCAGGTGGCCGTCGAGCACCGAACGAGCACCCGGGAGCGCAGCGGCCGAACGCACCCAGCAGTCGATCGCCGAACTCTCAGGGGTCTCGGCAGTGTCTGCGCCCGGGCGATCGAGCTCTCCGCTGAGCCGCTGGAACCACAGCATCTGCAGCTCCAGGATCAGGTCGTCGGTGTGGGCGAACGCCTCACGGCGCGGATCGACGCGGTCGAGCAGTTCCTCGGTGGTCAGGTCACGGCGGCGGTCGACGATCGTCAGAACCTCCCGCAGTGCGGACTTGCGACGGTTGTAGGCATCCCAGGTCATGGTGCTTCCTTTCTTTCCGTCGGACCCCGGCGATCCATACCGCCGGTACGTACTCTCAGTATGTTGGATACCCGACCGCAGCTTCAAACCATCGGGCTGTGATGGTCGACACGGTCGATACAGTGGATTCCATGCCTTCCCACAGTGGCGTCGCGAAGCAGGTGCTCCGTACCGCACGCAAGACCACCCGCCGACAGGACTACTCCTCCAGCACCAAACGCGCACTGATCGAGTCAGCCGCCGAGCTGTTCACCGAACGTGGGTACGCCGGCACGTCGCTCGACGAGGTCGTCGCTGCGGCTCGGGTGACCAAGGGCGCGCTGTACCACCACTTCGCCAGCAAGCTGGACCTGTTCGAGTCGGTGTTCTTGAAGGTCCAGCGCGAGGCCACCGACGAGATCACCGCAGCCTTCGGCAAGATCAAGGACCCCTGGGAGCGCGCCGAGGCCGGCCTCGTGGCATTCCTCAAGGTCTGCCGCCGACCGGAGTACCGCCGCATCTGCATGCAGGAGGGGCCGGTCGCCCTGGGGCACGAACGCTGGCAAGAGGCGGAGCGGGAGGCCTCGTTCGGCATCGTCGAACGCACCGTCGTGGACCTGCTCGACCAGGTCGGTGAGGAGCTGCAGACGCTCAGGGAGCCGTTCACCGTGGTGTTCTACGGTGCCATGCGTTCGGCCGCGGAGTACGTGGCCGACGCCGACGATCCGGAGTCGGCCAGCGAAGAGGTGCTCGCCACGATCGGGGCGATCCTGCTGGGCATGCGCTCGCTCCAGCCCACGGACTGACGCCCTCAGCTGAAGTCGACGGAACCGTCGCCCTTCGGAACCAGCTCGATGAATGCGCGCCCCGGGGACAACGTGTAGGGCGTGCCGTCGGTGCGCTCGAACGAGATCGGCGAGTCGATCGCGGGCTTCTTCCAGGTCAGCTCGACCGGTGTGCCGTCCGACTGCAGGATCACGGCCCGGCCCGATCCCTCGAGCTCCGTGCTGGGTACCGGGTTGCCTGCCGGATCGGTGTAGCCGGCGTCACCGACGCGGCAGAACATCACGATCAGGTGATCGGCTCGGAACTCCGGATCGGCGTACCCGTTGGTGCGAGTCCAGTGCTCCCCGCTGCGCTTCCACTTCGTCGTCACGGACCTGGAGAATCGCACCGACGCCTTCGTGGCCGGGGCGGGTGCGGCCGTGGTCGCAGAGGGGGTCGCCGTCGGGTCGGTCTCGGCGTCCTGGTCCTGTCCCGGTTCGGCCCAGGGCAGAAATGGCGCGGTCGGCGCCGTGACCTCGGCGTTCGCGGCGATGGTCTGCAGGTTCACCCAGCGGTTGTACGGCCGGTACTTGGCCGGGTCGGAGCTGAAACCGGCCGATCCACCGTCTTCGGAGAAGACCGGGACACCGGCGTTCGCCACTCGGTTGACGGCCTGGTTCGCGCCGCCGGTCGCGACGATGGCGCCGTTGACGGGCATCGCGATCCCGATGTCGGTGATCCGCAGTGACCGGACGTGACCGACCCGCTCGGGAACATTCGAGTAGTACATCGCCGCGAGTCGGGTCAGACCGCCTTCGACCAGCTCCTCGACCACCAGATCGGCTTCGTCCAGACCGGTCTGCGGAGCACCGTTGGCGGTGTTCTCGATCTTGACGACGAACACCGGGTTGTTCGGCGTCTCCTTCATGACCAGGCCGGTCAACGGGGAGTACCGGACGACCTCCGCGGCGTCGCGCTCGGACGGTCCGGGGTCGGGTTCGTCGGTCGATCCCCCACCGGAACACGCGGTGAGCACCAGCACGGCAGCCGTGGCGACCGCCATCGCACGCAACGTCATGACGTCCAGCATGCCGCACGCCCCGCGACGCGGAACGGAAGGTCCGCGTGTTGCCGGCTGCCCGATTCGACTCAGGCGGCGCCGACCGAGGCCTTCTGGGCCGTCCGGAACACCATCGCCTCGGTGACGTCGGTGTTGCGCATGTCCCACGAGTCGAGCATCCAGTTCTGGCGCACGGTCCACGGCCGCTGGTCGCCCTGCTTGGGCAGCACGGCCAAGGCGCGCTGCACGTAGCCCGACGTCAGGTCCAGCAACGGCCGCTCGCCCGATGCGCCGGCCGGGTCGGGCATGCCGTAGGCATAGCCGTTGTCGTCGAGGTGCTTGAGGAACTGCATGACGTACTGGTGCGACAGGTCGGCGCGCAGCGACCACGACGCATTGGTGTAGCCGACGCACCAGGCCAGATTGGGCAGTCCGCTGAACATGACGCCCTTGTAGGCGTAGACCTGCGAGGTGTCGACCTTCTCGCCGTCGACCGACAACTCGATCGTGCCGAACGTGACGACGTTGAGGCCGGTGGCACTCACGACGATGTCGGCCTCGAGGTGCTCGCCGGACTCGAGCCGGATGCCGGTGGCGTCGAACGACTTGATCGTGTCGGTGACCACCGAGGCCTTGCCGCGCCGAATGGCCTTGAACAGGTCGCCGTTCGGCACGATGCACAGCCGTTGGTCCCACGGGTTGTACGACGGCGTGAAGTGCGACATGTCGTACCCCTCGGGCAGCGCCGCCTTGGCCCGCTTGAGCAAGATGGCACGCGCGGCCTTGGGAAACCGACGACAGAACTGGTAGAAGCCGATCGCCGTCGCCGCCATCCGAGCCCGGTTCACGGTGTGGCCGACACCGTCGGGCAGCGTCTTGAGCGTCAGCTGCGCCAGCTTGTCCTCGCCCGGCAGCGAGGTGATGTAGGTGGGCGAGCGCTGCAGCATCGTGACGTGACCGGCGTCGTCGGCCATCGAGGGAATCAGGGTCACCGCGGTGGCGCCACTGCCGATGACGACGACCTTCTTGCCGGCGTAGTCCAGGTCCTCGGGCCAGAACTGCGGGTGGACCAGCTGTCCCTCGAACGATTCCAGTCCGGGGAAGTCGGGTTGGAATCCGCTGTCGTAGCTGTAGTAGCCGCTGCACAGGTACAGGAACGACGCCGTCAGCGTCACGGACTTCTTGCCCACCTGCGAGGTCACGGTCCAGCGCGCGTCATCGCAGGACCACGCGGCCGAGCGGACGCGGTGCCCGAACCGGATGTGCTCGTCGATGCCGGCCTCGCTCGCCGTGTCGCGGATGTACTGACGAATGTGCGCACCGTCCGCGATCGCCTGACGGTTGGTCCAGGGGCGGAACGGGAAGCTCAGCGTGTACATGTCCGAGTCCGAGCGGATGCCCGGGTACCGGAACAGGTCCCAGGTGCCGCCGATGGCGTCACGCGCCTCCAGGATCGTGTACGTCTTGCCCGGATGCTGTTCCTGCAGCCTCCAAGCCGCGCCGACACCGGACAGACCGGCTCCGACGATCAGGACGTCGACGTGCTCGGTGGTCACGCTCATGGAGGACTCCTCGGTTCGCATACTCTCGGTATGCGAGCGTGTCACACGGCCGGTGCTGCCGTCAACGCATGTGGGTCACGACACGGTGGCTACCATCAGGACGTGACCGAAGAACTTGCCGCCTCGACGTCGGATGCCCACCCTCAGCAGCTGGACCCACCCCGACTGGGGATGACCATCACCGGTGCCATCGCCCTGCTGGCCGCCACGATCCTGACGGTCGACAAGATCACACTCCTGCAGGCCAAGGTCGACGGCATCGAGGCGTCGCTGAACTGCGACATCAGTGCCTGGGTCAGCTGCTCGGGCGTGATGGAGTCCGATCAGGCCGCAGCGTTCGGTTTCGCCAACTCGATCATCGGCGTCATCGGGTTCGCGATGGTCCTGGCGTTCGGCGTCAGCCTGCTCGCGGGAGTGCAGCTGCCCCGCTGGATGTGGGCCGGTCTGCAGGCCGGGGTGCTGTTCGGCATCGGCTTCGTCACGTGGCTGCAGACTCAGAGCATCTTCGTCCTCGAGTTGCTGTGCCCCTGGTGCATGGTCGTGTGGGCGATGATGATCCCGCTGTTCGTCCTGGTGACGGCCCACAACCTGCGCCTGTTCGCCCCCACCGCCGTGATCACTCGGGTGATCTCGAATTGGACCGCACTGATCATCGCCTTGTGGTACCTGGTGATCATCGCCGCGATCTGGTTCCAATTCGGCCCCGACCGACTCTTCAGCTGACAAATTTTGCGGGCCGATGCACCGCTTCATCGCGTTGAACTGGTGCATCGGCCCGCAAAATTTGTCGTGCGCTTGCGTGGAGCTGCCGGGAATCGAACCCGGGTCCTACGACGCTGCATCAGGGCTTCTCCGGGTGCAGTCCGTCTGACGCTTTTCTCGGCCCCGGCACTTGGACGAACGCATTGCCGACGGGCTCAGTCACCGAGAAGTCCCGATCACGCCTGGCGACACGATGTGATCAGCAAGTCTCCTAGATGAGACCGACGATCCGGGACGGAGACGCTCCCGGGCCGGCCCTTCACCAGTCGCTGTCAGGCAGCGAGGGCGAAGTCAGTGCGCTTGGAATCGGCACTTGTAGTTTCCCAGGAACGTTCAAGAGATGACCTGGGATTCTCTACCCGCTTCACCTGATCCGAACGACCGTAGTCGAAACCGATCAGCCCCTCTGTAGTTGTTCATCCAGTGTAACCCGCGACGACGTCACGTCATTCCCACTCACGCCATTCCCCTCACCGCTGGGCCTCCACGCCGAACAACTCTGCGCCGTTGCGCCACAGCACGGCGCGCATCCACTCATCGCCCAGCCCGAGACGCTCCAGCACCTCGATCTGGTGCGCGTACTGGTACGGGATGTTCGGGAAGTCGGTGCCGAACAAGATCTTGTCCTGCAGTGCCAGCAATCGGCTCGGCACGGAGTCCAGAACCGGTGCGTCGAAGAAGTCGACGAACGCCATCGTGGTGTCGAGACGCACGTTCGGGTAACGCTCGGCCAGCGTCAGGAACTCGTTGATCTCGGGCATCCCGAGGTGCGCGATGACCAGTGGCAGATTCGAGAACCGCTCCAGCACCGCGGCGACACCGGCCGGACCCGTGTGCGCGCCCGGTGCCGGACCGGAACCGGCATGCAGCACGATCGGCGTTCCCGAGTCCTGCAGGACGCTCCACACGGGGTCCAGCAACGGGTCGTCGGGCGCGAAGTCGCCCACCTGCACGTGGGTCTTGAACACCTCTGCGCCGGCGTCGACGAGCTCGGTGACGTAGTCACCGGCTCCGGGTTCGGGATAGAAGGTCGCCGACCACAGCGCGTCCGGGGTGCGTTCGGCGAAGTCGCGCGACCACTCGTTCATGAAGCCGGCCACCCCAGGGCGGTGTGCGTACGACAACGCCGAGAACTTCTTGACCCCCATGGCCCGCAGTTGCTCCACGCGCTCGTCGTCCGACCCGCGATACATGATGGGCCAGGGCCGTCCGAGCTTCGGTCCGGCCGCATCGAAGTAGGCCCACACCTTGGCCATGATCGAGGGCTCCATGAAGTGCACGTGGACATCGACGATCCCGGGCACGTCGAGAGCTCTCAGATACGCAGCAACGTCCGCGTCGCGCATCAGCGCCCCTTCAGACGGCGACCGAGCTCTCGCTGTGCCTCACGGTTGGCCGTGCGTTCGGCGATCGCATGTCGCTTGTCGAACTGCTTCTTGCCGCGGGCCAGCGCGATCTCGACCTTCGCCCGGCCGTCCTTGAAGTACAGCGAGAGCGGGATGATCGTCAGGCCCTTCTCGGAGGTGCGCCGTTCGATCTTGTCGATCTCCCCGCGGTTCAGCAGCAGCTTGCGCCGCCGTCGCGTCTCGTGATTCGTCCACGTGCCCTGCGTGTACTCCGGGATGTGGACCTGCAGCAACCAGGCCTCTCCACGGTCGATCTCGCCGAAGCCGTCGACGAGTGAGGCACGCCCCGCCCGCAGCGACTTGACCTCCGTGCCGGTCAGCACGATGCCGGCCTCGAACGTGTCCTCGATGTGATAGTCGTGGCGTGCCTTCTTGTTCTGAGCCACCATCTTGCGGCCGGTCTCCTTGGGCACCCCTTCAGCCTATCGACCCGTGCGACGACCGCGTCAGAGCCAGCCCATCGGGTTCGTCGTCGAGCCGTTGACGAGCACCATGAAGTGCAGGTGGCAACCTGTGGAGTATCCCGTGGTGCCGGAGTAGGCGATGACCTGTCCGCGCTTGACCTTCGTGCCCGTCCGATAGATGAACCGCGACAGGTGGTTGTACGTCGTGACGACGCTCTTGCCGTTCATGATGCCGTTGTTCAAGATCACCCGGTTGCCGTAGCCACCGTTGTAGTACTGCTGGATGATCGTGCCCGACGCCGCCGCCCTGACCGGGGTGCCGCAGCGCACCCCGAAGTCCGTGCCGTCGTGCAGCTTGTACACGTGCGTGATGGGGTGGCGTCGCATGCCGTACGACGACGTGATGGGGCCGTTGACCGGATAGGACAGCTTGCCGCCGCCGTCGCCGCCGACACCCGCGCCGCCGGATCCCAGATCCTTCTCGGCCAGCGCCCGCAGCTGCGCTTCGACACGTGCTCGGTCGTCCTCCAGCTGCTTGAGCTGGGCCAGATCGGCCTGCAGGGCCTTGTTCGCGGCCCGCTCGGCCGACGCGCGTGCGGCGACCAGCTCGCCGACCTCGGCACGCTGCTCGGCTGCCTGGGCTTCCAGCACCTTCTGGTGGGCCAGGTTCGCGGCAGCCTCTTCGCGCGCCTGCTTGACCTGGTCGCGGAGCTTCTCAACCTCGTCGCGCTTGAGCTTGAGCACCAGTCGCGAGGCGTCGAGCTCCTGCATCCGCGCGACCTGTTCCTCGCTGACCGCTCCGTTGAGCAGCATCTGCTCGCTGAAGTCCTGTGGCGAGGCCCCGCTGAGCAGCTCGTTGAAGGCCTGGAGTCCGCTGTCACCGTTCTGCAAGGACTGCACCGTGAAGTCGGCGACGACCTGCTCGGCGTCAGCCAGGTCCTGCTCGCCCTGCTCCAGCTGGTCGATCGCGGTCTGCAGAGCACGCTGCGCCTGGTCCAGCTGCGACTGCATCTGGGCGTCCTTGGCCTTCGCGACAGCCAGCTGTCCACGCGTGCGACCCAGCTCTGCCTCGGCAGCCGACAACGCGGCCCTGGCCGACTTCAGCGCCGACTGCGCCTTCGACAGCTGCTTCGAGGAGTGGTCGGCGTCCTTCTTGGCGTCCTTGATCTTGCCGCTGAGGTCGTTCTTCTTGCGGTTCAGATCATCCTTGTCGTCGGCCATCGACGGAGCGGTCAGACCGATCAGCAGCGCCAGGGCAGCCACCAGCGTCAGCACAGTCCTGTGCATGCGGTTCAGGTTCACAACGACCCCCGGGGAAGTCGCCCGTCACGGTCGGGGCGAGGAAGGTTCGTCTCGTACCTTACGTCACATCCGTCACATTTGTCCCATGCCGTGACGGCTGGCGCGTCAGACGTCCAGGTACTTGCGGGTCATGACCAGCGTCGGGATCAGCGCGAGCAACAGGGCCAGACCCGTCGTCACGCCCATCACGACCAGCGCCTCGTTCCACCGCACCCACGTGGTGACGTCACCCAGTGACGTCCGCAGGTAGCCGTAGACCACGAACGACGTGAACATCGCGATCCCGATGGCGGCCAGTGCTGCCGACAGCAGCGCGGCCAGCAACGACTCGAGCACGAACGGCAGCTGGATGTGCCAGGAGGACGCCCCGACGAGGCGCATGATGCCGATCTCACGGCGGCGCGCGTACGCGGTCATCCGGATCGTGTTCGAGACCTGCAGCACGGCCGCGATCACCAGCAGCAGCGCCACGCCCAGTGCTGCGTACTGCATCGTGTCGAGGAAGTCGAAGAACGGGCCCAATAGCTCACGGAACGACGTGACGCCGCCGACTCCGTCCATGCCACTGAGCTGGCTCTTGATGCTGTCGTAGTCGTTGGCGTCCTTGAGCGTGACCAGGTACGACTCGGGAAAGGAGTCCGGCCCGATGGTCTGCAGCTGCTTGCGGCCGGTCTCGGACTGCTCCAGCCGCGCGCGAGCCGTCTCGTACTGGTCGGCCGGCGATCTGACCTCGAAGGTCTTGACCTCGGAGTTGGTGCGCAGCGCCTCCTGCACCGCCTGCTTCTGCGCGTCGGTGGCCACTCCGCTGATGCAGGTCTCGGCCGGTGAGTTCTTGGTGCACAGGTTGACCTGCAGCTGCAGCTTGTCGCCGAAGTAGCTCTCCGTGCGCTGGGCCTGCATCTGCATCAGCAGTCCGAGCGAGGCCAACAACAACGAGACGCTCATCGTCACGACCAACGAGATCGTCATCGACTTGTTGCGGGTCATGCCCTGCAAGAGCTCGCGCAGTGATGTCAGCACTGGTCCCCCTCAGCTCTGGTAGCCGTAGATGCCACGGGCCTCGTCGCGGACGACGCGTCCGCCGTCGAGCTCGATGACGCGTTTGCGCATCTGGTCGACGATCGAGGAGTCGTGCGTGGCCATCACGACCGTGGTGTCGGTGCGATTGATGCGGTCGAGCAACTTCATGATCCCCACGCTGGTGGCCGGATCGAGGTTGCCGGTGGGCTCGTCCGCGATCAGGATCATCGGTCGGTTCACGAAGGCGCGCGCGACCGCGACGCGCTGCTGCTCACCGCCCGACAGCTCGTCGGGCATCCGGTGGCCCTTGCCGTCCAGGCCGACCAGCTCGAGCGTCTCGGGGACCAGCCGGTTGATCTCCGAACGCGGCTTGCCGATGACCTGCAGGGCGAAGGCCACGTTCTCGCTGACCGTCTTGTTCGGCAGCAACCGGAAGTCCTGGAACACCGTGCCGACCTGGCGACGCAGCTTCGGCACCTTCCAGTTCGACAGCTTGTTGATCTCTTTGCCGGCGACGAACACGCGTCCTGAGGTGGGCCGGGCCTCGCGCAGGATCAGGCGCAGAAACGTCGACTTGCCCGAGCCGGACGCACCGACGAGGAAGACGAATTCGCCCTTCTCGATCTCGAGGTCGACGGCGTCGAGGGCGGCGCGCTTCTGACCCGGATAGGTCTTGGTGACCTTGTCGAATCGAATCACCCGTCGAGTCTAGGCAGATCGAGCCCAGATCCTGGGAGGCCACGCTGGGCGCAGCCGCGCGACGGCGCGACGATCAGTTGCTCTCGGCGTTGCGACGCCAGCGGATGCCGGCCTCGATGAAGTCGTCGATCTCGCCGTCGAGCACCGCTTGCGTGTTGCCCGTCTCGTGCTCGGTGCGTAGATCCTTGACCAGCTGGTACGGGTTCAGCACGTAGTTGCGCATCTGGTCGCCCCACGACGCGTGGACGTCGCCGCGCAGCTCGTCGAGCTGTGCACGCTCCTCGGCCTTCTTCAACGCCAACAGCTTGGCCTTGAGGATCACCATGGCGCTGGCCTTGTTCTGCAGCTGGCTCTTCTCGTTCTGGCAGCTGACCACCGTTCCGGTCGGGATGTGGGTCAACCGCACCGCGGAGTCGGTGGTGTTGACGCTCTGACCGCCGGGACCACTCGAGCGGTAGACGTCGACGCGCACGTCCTCGTCGGGGATGTCGATCTCGTCGGTCTGCTCCAGGACCGGGACGACCTCGACCGCAGCGAACGAGGTCTGTCGGCGACCTTGGTTGTCGAACGGCGAGATCCGTACCAGTCGGTGCGTTCCCGACTCGACCGACAACGTCCCGTAGGCGTACGGCGCCTTGACCGCGAACGTCACCGACTTGATTCCGGCGCCCTCGGCGTACGAGGTCTCGTAGACCTCGTAGCCGTAGTTGTGACGCTCGGCCCAACGGTGGTACATGCGTTGCAGCATCTCGGCGAAGTCGGTGGCGTCGTCGCCTCCGGCTCCCGAGCGGATCGTGACGATGGCGTCGCGCTCGTCGTACTCGCCGGACAGCAGCGTGCGCACCTCGAGCGAGTCGATCGCCGCCTGGAGGCGGCCCAGCTCGGCCTCGGCCTCGGCGAGGGAGTCGGCGTCGCCTTCCTCCTGCGCCAGCTCGACGAGCACCTCGAGGTCCTCCAGCCGGCTGCGCAGCCCGCTGACGCGTTCGACCTCGGCCTGCAGCGCGGACAGTCGTCCGGTCACGCGCTGGGCGTTGGCTTGGTCGTCCCACAGATCGGGAGCACCGACCTGTTCCTGCAGCTGATCGATCTCGGCGTTGATCGCTGGGAGGTCGAGGACCTTCTCGATCGACGTCAGCGTCGCGTCGAGGGACTTGATCTGCTCGGGGAACTCGGTGGCCACCCGTCGAGATTACAGGGGCGACTTCGCCAGCCTTCATGCGTCGACCCGAACCCGGACCTAGGGTACGGACATGAGCAGCCCACCACCGCCGGGCACCCCTGCGGAGCGGCCCGGATCCGCGTCGCCTCGCCGCGCCCCTGCGTACGGGCAGCTGCCGACCGACCCACCGCAGGTGCCGCCGAATCCGGGCCTGGCCACCGCGGCTCTCCTGCTGTCGATCGTGCCACTGATCCTGACCGGGATCGCCGGGGCGTTCCTCGGTCTCGTCTACCTGATCGACACCCGCCAGGGCGCACCACGGCGCGGTCAGGCCGCCACAGCCGTCGTGCTGGGCACGCTCGGGTTGCTGGCCGGCCTGGCACTGGCAGTCGTCGCGATCGTGATAGGCGTCGAGAATTCGGAGCAACGCGCTGCTGAGTCACAGGCCGACGGAAGCGACTTCACGTGGACCGAAGTGGCCGACCTCGGTGTCGGTGACTGCTTGATCGACGGGGTCGCGGACGCCGGGTGGCGGCTGAAAGTCGTTCCGTGCACGGAACGTCACCTCAGCGAGGTGTACCTGATCCACGAGCTCCCAGCCGGGGACTTCCCAGGTCGCGGTGCGACTGTCGGGGCCGCCGAGGACGTGTGCTACGACGCCTTCGCCGACTTCGTCGGTACCGACTACGACCATTCGGTCTACACCTACTGGTACTACCACCCGATCGAGGAGGACTGGCCCGGCGACCGCGAGGTCGTCTGCCTCGTCGAGAGCCCGTGGAGCGAGAAGGGCAGTGCACGAGGCTCAGAAGGCTGAGGGAACGCCCGCCCGACGCTCAACCACCACCGGGCCGCAGCTGTGCCGTCGCCTCGGCTCTGATGGTGGTGCGCACCGGGAACCCCGGCGGCGCCAGGACCAGGTCCACCGTCCGCTCCAGCCGGACCGCGACGTGGTCGTCGACCATCCGTACCGCCAGCACGCGCACGTCCGCATCCTGCAGATATCGAGCCACGCGTTCTCGTAAGCTGCGGGCGTCGATCTCGACCCGTCCGGCTGTGTAGAACCGCGCTTCGTCGAGCCCGTCCGCCGCCGCGATCGCCGCTCCGTCCGCGAGATTGTCCAGCTCACGCCGTTCCAGGAAGGCGTGCGAGGCGTCGACCACCACCACTGCGAGCATCAGGACGACGGTCAGGAAGCCGATCGTCATGATTGTGATCTGACCACGCTCCTGCGTCACCGCGACTCCCGGTACGTGCCGTAGGGCTCGGTGTGAGTGCTGTCGACGGTCACGCTGCCGAGTTCGTCACCGAGCACGCTGGGAGTCAGTGGCAGCGGTTGGCGCACCTGGACCCGGACCCGTACCGATGAACCGGGCCGCAAGCAGTCGCGGGAGGTCGGCGTGCACTCGATGCGGACCGATGTCGGCTCGGCGCCTTGATCGCGCAGGGCGAGCCGCACCGCAGCCAACGCGCGGCGCTCCCCTGTCGCCGGATCGGGCGCCTGGAGGAATGCCCGGGCTGCGGACCGACTCGCCGCCGAGGTGCCGTAGGCAGCGCTCTGCACCTCGAAGACCGCGATCAGCAGGTACACCACGGGGACGAGCAGCAGGATCGACAGCCAGACGAACTCGATGCTGGCCGATCCGCGGTCGTCGGTGGTCACGGTGCGACCTCACGAACCGCGTGACCGGACACGCTGAACGGCACCGACGGCCCGAACAGACCCAGTGCAGGAACCCTGCCTCGGACCACGACCTGGACCGTGTCGACTCCGTCGACGCCCACGTAGGAGACCGAGACGTCGGAGGCATAGCGATCGTCGAGCGAGTCGCGGATCATCGCACGCGTCCGTGCCGAGGCATCGGCCGGTGTGGCGTCCAGCGGCGCCGCGGCACGCGCTCCTTCGGAGGCAGCGGCCGCCGCGGTGTTGCGGACGTGCAGGACCAGCCCGACCTGCACGATCCCCAGGACGAGCGGAACCAACAGCATCATCACCAGGACGAACTCGGCCACGGCTGCGCCCCGTTCGTCGACGTGGCGCTCGCGCACCGTCCTCAGCCGCCGACGGCCGACAACGCTTGCGTCACCATCGATCTCAGCTGCGGACCGGCTGCGGCAGCAATGATCGCCACCAGTCCGGCCGACATCACTGTGATCATCACCCAGCCCGGAACGTCCCCGCGCTCGTCCGAGCGCCACCGGCGCAGACTGCGTCGCATCCTCATCACGATCCCCCGATCGGTCATGTCATCCCCCGCTCGTCAAGTGAAGGCCCATCAGGCCCGGGTAGAAGGCGAAGATCACGGTCACCGGGAGCACCAGGAAGACCACCGGAACCATCATCGCCACCTCTTTGCGTCCGCCCAGCTCCATCAGCCGTCGTCGAGCTGCTTCGCGAACATCGGCCGCTTGCGCGTGCAGCACGTCGACGAGGGGTGTGCCGCGATCGATCGCGACCGCCAGTCCGTCGGCGAAGCGCGCCACGCTCTCCACCCCGGTGCGACGCGACAAGGCGTCGAACGCAGCGGCCATCGGTGTGCCGGTCCGGATCTCGCTGAGCACCCGAGCCAGCTCGTCGGACAGCTCGCCGCGGCTGCGCCGCACGATGCGCTCCATTCCGGCAACCGGGCTCTCGCCCGCCGCAACCGCGAGTGCGAGCAGCTCGGCGAAGACCGGCAGCTCCTGCTCCATGGCGGACTCACGCCGAGCAACCTCGCTCGCCAACCGCTGGTCGCGAGCCATCACCCCGGCGACGAAACCGAAGGCGCACAACGCGACGAGCACCGGCGCCGGCGTGTGGCGAGTGGACCACAGCAGCATCGCGACGACGGTCAGGACGGCCGTCCCGGCGACACCCCAGGCGGCCTGTTGCAGACGGAACTCCTCGACCGTCGAGGCGCTGCCCAACCGGTCCAACCGGGAGCGAACACTGGTGGTGCTGCCGACCCGCTCGCCGACGACGTCACCGGCGCGGCGTACCGACGGACCGAACACGGCGCCGATCACGCCTCCGGCGGTCCGGGACGAGAACTGCGGCTGGACGTCGCGGACGTACGGGGCGACGCGCTGCATGACCGACGGCCGCCGAGAACGCCGCCATCCTGCTGCCATGGCCCACAGCCCCGCGGCTGCGCAGAAGCCAATGACCGCGCCGGTCGATGCCAGGCTCCCCGTCACGCGAGCACCCGCCGTTCGGTCGGCAACCTACCGATGACGGTCATCAGCCGATAGGCCAGCGCACAGCTGACGGCCCCGCCCACCAGGACCAGGACGCCGGTGGTGGTGGCGTACCGTGCGACGACGTCGCCGCCCTGGAAGCTCATCAACAGCAGCACGACCCACGGGGCCGCCACGGCGATCCGCGCACCCGTCACGGTCCAGGATTGCCTGGACTCCACCTCGCCGCGCGTGCGTTGGTCCTCGCGCAGGAAGCCGCTGAGCGACCGCAGGACGCGCCCGAGATCGCCTCCGCCGACGTCTCGGGCCATGCGCAGCGCTTCGACGACACGATCACCGGTCGGGTCGGCGAGCCGGTCCTTGAGCAGATCGAGCGACTGGTCGAACCGTCCGGAAGTCTGGTAGTCGGCCGCGAACCGGACGAACGGCTCGCGCAGACCCGACGGCCCGCGTTCGCCGAGCTGGATCAGCGCGTCCGGCAGCGAGAGTCCGGCCCTGACCGCCGAGGCCAGGTTGTCCACGGCGTCGGGCCACAAAGCGGCGTGGTCGCGACGCCGACGCTCAGCTCGGCCCCGCAGGATGCCGACCGGGAGGACGGCCGAGAAGGTCGCGAACGTCACGCCCACGACCGCGACCCCCGACGCAGCGGCCATCACCACGAATCCGACGACGAAGCAGGCGACGCACACCGCGACGAACTGCCACGGCGCAACACCTGACACGCCCGCCGATGCCAACAGGTCGGCGACTCGGCGGCGTCGTGACGACCGGTGGGTCGCCGGGCGCCAGTGCGGTTCCAGCAAGGCCCACGACACCGACGCGAGTCCCATCCCGAACATCAACCCGATCACCACGCCCACGGCTCACCGCCCAGCAGCACGTCGTCGAGGTCGATCCCGGAATTGGCGAACGCCTCGACCCGGTGCGGACGGCCGTGACGTCGGCGCCATCGGCCGTCGACGCGTTCGAACACCGGCTCGCACTCGATGTTCCCGTTCTCGACACGTCCGGTGACCGCCACGACCTCGCGGACCGCCCGATGACCGGTGCTGTCGATGCCGGTGTGGACCACCACGTCGACGGACGCAGCGACCGTCGGCACGACGAACGCCGATCCGATGTTCTCCCCGGCCAGCAACGGCAACGTGCAGAGCTTGACCAGAGCCTGGCGCGCGGAGTTCGCGTGGATCGAGGCCATGCCGGGCAATCCGGCGTTGAGTGCGAGCAGCAGGTCCAGGCACTCGGCAGCACGGACCTCGCCGACGACGATGCGCGACGGACGCATCCGCAGGGCCTCCTTCACCAGCGCACGCAGGTCGATCTCGCCGGTGCCCTCCAATCCGGATTGTCGCGTCTGCATGGCGACCCAGTCCGGATGGCCGCACTGCAGCTCGAAGACTTCCTCGACCGAGATAAGCCGCTGGCTACCGGGGATGGACGCGGCCAGACAGTTCAGCAATGTGGTCTTCCCGGCCTGCGTCGCACCCGAGACCACGATGTTCAGTCCCGCTCGAACGCACGCGTCGAGGAAGCCGGCTACGGCAGCATCCATCGAGTCGAGCTCGACCAGGTCGTCGAGCCGATGCGCTCGGGCCACGAACTTGCGGATGTTGACTGCTGAGAACCCTCGCGTGATCCCGTCGAGGACGACGTGCAGACGGTGCCCACCGGGGAGCATCGCGTCGGCGAACGGCTGACTGATGTCGAGGCGCCGCCCCGACGAGGACAGCATGCGCTCGACCAGCTCGCGCACCTGATCGGCCGTCAGCATCACGGTCGTCAGCTCCGATCGTCCCTCGCGCGCGATGAACACCCGATCGGGCTGGTTGATCCAGATCTCTTCGACCGACGGGTCGTCGAGGAACGGCTGGAGCGGGCCGAAGCCGGACACGTCGGCCACGATCCGTCCGACGATCTGGTCGGGCTGCTCGACCGGGCGCACGGCTCCGGTCAGGCTGTGGCGGTCGTGCTCGGCGATGACCTCGAGTGCGGCTCGCCGGACCCCGTCGGTGTCGGTGCGTGGATCGATGCGGCGCTCGCGAACGAGATCACGTACGCGATCGGCAAACGCTGGTGCCAGTCGATCCATCCCCCGATGGCCTCTTTCCCCGAGTCAGGCTGTGTCCGAAATACTGCCTGAAATCAGGCGGGCTGTGAAGGGCGTGCCCGGCCATCTGTGGACAACCGCTCGGCAACTGCGCACGCTGCTGGACGATCTCGACAAGGACGACACGGCGGAACCGCTGCTGTTCGTCGGCGACGACTGCATTCACACCGACGTGACGTCGGCACTCCCGGGCTGAGCCGAGATCCGGTCAGAAACGCAGGCCGAGCAGACCCAGGATCGACGACAGCAGCGCTGCGATCGGGTTCTGCGGCTGCGCGGGCTCAGGCTCGTCCTCGGGAGTCTCCTCCTCAGAGCCGCCGCCATCGTTGGCCACCGGCGGTGCCTGCACCAACAGCTCGGTGTTCCGTGCCTCGGGAACACCGCGGTGCGAGTCGATGTCGTTCTGCGGGTCGTTGACGGCCAGCTCGCGCGCCAACGAGGCCAATGCCAGCGGGTCGTCCAGCGAGCCGTCCCAGACCGGCGGGGCTGCGTGGTCGATGATCGTGGTGAAGATCGACCACGTGCCGTCGTCGTTGTCGGCGACCTCGATGACGCGCGCCTGCTGAGGGAAGTCGACGTGGGAGGCGGTGTTGATCTCCCAGAAGCCGCCCGTGCCGTCGCCGCGCGAGTGCTCGAAGATCTGATTCTTGTGCGTGTGGCCGTTGACCCACGCGATGACCTGCGGCTTGGTGAGCAGGTATTCCACCAGCTCCGGCCCCAGCACCCGGACCAGCTCCAGATCCTCCAGGCCCGCCAACGGAATCGGATTGCTCATGGTGTCGGACGTGTGGTGGCTGAACAAGATGACGGCCTTGTCGGTCGTCTCGTCGATGGTCTTCTTGATCCACGCGAACTGCTCGTGATCGATCGACCCGTCGGAGTAGCCGTTGGGATTGCACGAGTTGAACACGAGCATCCGGACCCGGCCCACGTCGAAGGTGTAGTACGTGGTGCCCTTCTGGCGGTTCTCCTCGGTGAAGCCGTGACCGACCGGACTGCCGGAGGTCTGGAAGTGCGCCTCGACCACTTCCTTCTCCGACAGATGACGACGCCTCGGGTCGGCCGTGACGATCCGTGCCGCGCCGAGCGTGATCAGGTCCAGGACGCGTGTCGGGTCCGCCGAGTTGAGCGCCTCCAACGCGACTTCCTGCGACAGGTTCGCCGGCAGCGACCCCAGCTTCACCACGCCGGTCGCCAGCAGGTCGATCTGCAACGTGTTGGCGGGGAAGGTGCCCTGCCACAGCACGTCGTGGTTGCCGAAGACCGAGTACCACGGGATGTCGAGGCCCTGCGCGACGAACGGCTCGCGCGCCTTGTCCAACAGCCCCGGGATGGTGGGGAATCCGTGCGCCGTCTTGTAGATGTCGTCGTGCTTGCCCGCCGGCGGCGCCTCGGGGTGCCAGAACACGTGGTCGTAGGACAACGCGTTGTTGTCCATGACGCCTTCGTACTTGTTGAGGTTGCCGCTGTCGGGGGTGATGGGGCCGCCGTCGAGGAGGTCGATGTTCCAGCGGATCTCGTTCTCCTGACAGTTGTCGGAGTTGTCGCCGGTCTCGATCGCGAACTGCAGGGGCTGGCCGAGCGCCGGACCACGCTTCAAGTCGTTGACCGCCTGCACCATCGACTCGGCGACGTGGGCGGTCAGCATCTCCTGGGGTCGGTAGGCCGAGGACGTCAACGCCTGGGCACCGGTGATGCCGTCGAACGCCTCGAGCCGGGCCGGTGACTGGTGGTCCATGACGTGGATGTCGCTGAACTGGACGAACGAGACGACGTGCTTGCGTCCCGTCGCCCGGCCGGCTGCGGCCTGGACACCGATCCCGGTCCGGACGATGTGCGGCTCGGGCGGGCCCGCGACGAGCTTGACGAACCCGTTCGCATCCGGCGTTCCGGGGACGAGGGTGCCGAGCGCGGTGCTGGTCGACATCCGGATCGCGGCCCGGGCCGGAGCCACGGCGTGCGCGGCCAACGGACCGAGCACGTGGGAGCCGACGACGGCCCCTGCGCCGAGCGCCCCGCCCTTGAGGAACGTGCGTCGTTTCAACGTCATCTTCGGGACCGTCCGTTCATCACCCGTGCACGCTCTGCGCGACTGCTCGCGTGCGTGCCTGTCAGTGGGCCGACGTCGCAGGGGCGACATCGATCACCGACAGGTACAACGCGACGACATGACGCAGGTCACGTCCGAATCGACGAGATCAGTCGCGCGGCGGGACCATGCAGGACGCCGTGACGGGTGCGCCTTCGCAGCACGGGCGGATGTGGCCGCACCGGTCACACCGTGAGTGCGACGTCTCCCAGCGCATCGTCGCACCGCAGTTGTCGCACTCCATCGCGTCCATGGCGCCACGGTACCGACGCCGATCGGATGCGTGGTGGAGGCACGCGGGCCGATCAGCGCGCGACGGTGACGGCCTCGCGTCCGGTCCAGACCGGCGTCGCGAGGGCTTCTTCGTACTCGGCCCGCAGCCGCTCGACGAGCTCGGCCACCGTGCCACGACGCTTGAGCGCCCCGACGCCCTGGCCGGCACCCCAGATGTCCTTCCACACCTTCGCGCCGGTGTTCCCGCCGGAGCCGAAGTTCATCGCCGAAGGGTCCGACTCGGGCAGGTCGTCCGGGTTCATCCCGGCGGCCTCGATGCTGCCGCGCAGGTAGTTGCCGTGGATGCCGGTGAACAGGTTGCTGTAGACGATGTCGGACGCCGAGCTGGCGACCAGCATGTCCTTGTAGTCCTCGACGGCGTTGGCCTCGTCGGTGGAGATGAACGCCGAGCCGATGTAGGCCAGGTCGGCGCCGGCCGTCTGCGCGGCCAGGATCGACGCGCCGTGCGAGATGGCGCCCGACAGCAGCAGGGGTCCGTCGAACCACTGGCGGATCTCCCGCAGCAGGGCGAGCGGCGACTGGGTGCCGGCGTGTCCCCCGGCTCCGGCAGCGACCGCGATGAGTCCGTCGGCGCCCTTCTCGATCGCCTTGTGGGCGAACCGGTCGTTGATGACGTCGTGCAGCACGATGCCGCCGTAGGAGTGGATCGCCTCGTTGACGTCCTCACGTGCTCCCAGCGACGTGATGACGATCGGCACCTTGAAGTCGACGCACGCCTGGAGGTCCTCCTCGAGCCGGTCGTTCGACTTGTGGACGATCTGGTTGACCGCGAACGGTGCGGACGGGCGGTCCGGATGTGTTGCGTCGTGCTCGGCGAGCTCGGCCTCGATGCGGGTCAACCACTCACGGAACACGCCCGCAGGACGGGCGTTCAGTGACGGGAAGGAGCCGATGACGCCGGCCTTGCACTGGGCGATCACCAGGTCGGGCCCGGAGACGATGAACAGCGGCGAGCCCACGACGGGAATCGTCAGCGGGCGGCGCAGGATGTCGGGCAGGGCCATGGTCGGTCTCCTCGTAGCAGTGCAACTAGTTGCATATAATCACAGCGTCGTGCCACGATCAATGTGAACGCCGCCACACCTGCGGCCCGACGACGGAGATCCATGACCACCTCGCCTGCCCTCGACGCCTGGCACCGCCTCGCCGCGGATCGCGACCCCACCGGGCTGACCGACCTGATCGCCGACGATGCGGTGTTCTGCTCCCCTGCCGTGCACACACCGCAGGAGGGCAAGGCGCTGACGATTGTGTACCTGACCGCTGCGATCCACGTGCTCAGCCCGTCGTTGACCTACCACCGCACGTGGCACGGCGAGGACTCGGCCGTCCTGGAGTTCACGGCCGAGCTGGACGGCAAGCAGGTCCACGGCGTCGACGTCATCGGCTGGAACGACGACGGTCGGATCGACTCGTTCACCGTCATGGTGCGCCCGTTGAAGGGACTCCACGTCGTCATCGAGCACATGGCCGCCGAGCTGGGCAGGCTCGCGACCGACGACTCCCGATCGACCTGAGCGCACGGCGACGACCGTCGTCGGCGGGCTACCGTGGCCCCGTGATCGTCGATGACCTCGGACACCCCTGTGACATGGTTCGGCCTGCCGCTCGTGTCGTGTCGCTCGTGCCGTCACTGACCGAGGCGTTGGCGTCGGTCAACCGGCCCGCCCTGGTCGGGGCGACCGACTGGTGCACCCACCCGGCCGACCTCGACGTCACCCGCGTGCGGGGGACGAAGAACCCCGACCGCGATGCCGTGCTCGCGCTGCAGCCCGACGTCGTGATCGCCAACAAGGAGGAGAACCGCGAGCTCGACGTCCGCCGTCTGCGTGAGGCCGGGGTGGCCGTCTACGTCACGGACATCCGCACCGTTCCGGACGCCGTCGACTCGATGGAACGTCTCTTCGACGCCCTCGGGTGGACCGGGCCGGACTGGCTCGCCCGCGCACGCGAGCTCTGGTGCGGGCCACTGCCGCCGGTCGACCGAACGGTTGCCGTGGCGATCTGGCGAGATCCGTGGATGGTCGTGGGGTCGGACAACTTCACCGACGACCTGCTGCGCCGGCTCGGCCTGCAGAACATCTTCGCCGACAGCCCTGACCGCTACCCGCACGTCGAGCTACCAGATCTCGACGGCGCAGGAGCCGACGTCGTGCTGCTGCCGGACGAGCCCTACGAATTCACCGCCGACGACGGGCCCGAAGCCTTCTCGACGACGCCGACGCAGCTGGTCGACGGCCGTGCCATCACGTGGTACGGACCGTCCCTGATCGAGCCCATCGACATCTGAGGGACCGCTCGCTCAGCCCCAGCTCCGCTCGAGCTCGGCCAGCGCATCCTCCAGGTGTGTCAGCAGTCTCTGCAGGTGCGGCAGCGACGTGCGACACCCGATCAGGCCGAAGTCGAGATGACCGGCGCGACTGGTCAACGTGATGTTCAGCGCCTGTCCGTCCATCACGATCGAGACCGGGTACAGGCCGTCGAGCCGGGCTCCGTTGAAGTAGACGTCGTCCTTCGGCCCCGGCACGTTCGACACGATCACGTTGAACGGTGGCCGGGTGTACTTGACGAAGCCGGGCACGGGCGCGAACGCCAACGGGGCCATCTGCGCTGCCGAGAAGGCCAGGATCTGCGCCGGTGACAGGTCGTGGAGGATCTTCTTGGCCTGCTTCGAGGAGTACGAGATCTCCTCGAGCCTGGTCGCGCCGTGCGCGCGGTCCGTGGCCAGGTTCACGACGATTGCGCCGACCTTGTTGCCGCCGTCCTTCTCCCCCGCCGAGTCCTCCCGCAGCGCCAGCGACACCGGCACCATGGCGGTCATCGGCTCGTCGGGCAGCGCGTTCTGCTCCAGCAGGTACTCGCGCAGCGCTCCGCTGACCATCGCGAGGACGACGTCGTTGAGGGTCGTGGCCGATGAACGCGCCACCTGCCGGATCCGCTCGATCGGCCACGATTGCGCCGCGAATCGGCGCGCCCCGCCCACAGGTCCGTTGAGGATCGTCTTGGGCGCACGAGGCAACGTGACGTCGCCGTCGCGGAAGACCTGCCGAGCGACCTTGACCCCCACCGGGACCAGCCCCGCCAGGTCGCCTGCGACCTCCGAGGCCGAGCGCAGGACACCGAGCGGGTCGGGAAGGCGACCGCCCGTTCGCACCAGCTCGCCACCGGCCGACGGTCGGCGTGCGGGCAGCATCCACGGCGGCAGACAATCGCGCGCCGTCGGGTCCGGCGAGTACGAGCGCTGCATGAGTCGCAGCGCGGACACCCCGTCGACCAGCGCGTGGTGGATCTTGCTGTAGACCGCGACCCGGCCGTCGGCCAGTCCTTCGACGATGTGACACTCCCACAACGGTCGATGACGATCCAGCAGCGATCCGTGCCAGCGAGACGTCAGCTGCAGCAGCTCGCGGATCCGTCCTGGCCCCGGCACCGCCGAGTGCCTGACGTGGTAGTCGAAGTCGATCGTGTCGTCGACCGTCCACCACAGCTGACCGACCGTGCCGACCGGATCGGCCGGCCGTTGACGGAACAACGCCGAGGCACCGCCCTCGGATCGGAACTGCTCGATCATCTCCCCCACGAACTCCGGCCCGCTGTCCTCCGGAGGAACCAGTAGCTGCAGTCCGCCCACGTGCATCGGGTGTTCGCGAGATTCGGCCAGCAGGAACATCGAGTCGTTCGGTGGAATGAACGGCATGAGATTCCCTCCGATTACAGCTGATGGGCCATCAGTGCAGGTCAACGACGTCTGACAAAACTAGCGCCGAGTTGTGGTGTACGTCACTGAAAGTGAATCGGCCTGAGATTTTTGGAGGGCGTGGTTAGGCCGCGACGGGATCGTCGTGCCCTCGTGTTGAAGCGTAGTGCGCCTGCTCCAGTTCGACTGGCGGGACGTCACCGATCGAGGAGTGG
>Ga0180217_1000786_pt1 | contig 42128 bp, 39 predicted proteins | sample eDN3rd37CBELigOP_FD_128521 | JGI IMG/M metagenome (GOLD analysis project Ga0180217, IMG submission 128521) | Enriched Organic Plus compost microbial communities from Emeryville, California, USA - eDNA 3rd pass 37_C BE-Lig OP (version 2) (version 2) ...
AAAGGCGCGTTAGCGTGAATCACGAAGACCTCCGTGGAGCGGATGTGAGGGTGGTACCCACATCGTTCCCGGAGGTCTTCGCCTACCTCAGCCGTTCACAACGTGTCGGGGAAGAACAACTAGTCGCCGTCCTCGACCGCGGACTGCGCCGTGCGCCGCTGCGCGCGGATCGCGCCGGCGAGCTCCGCGATCGCCCATGCCAGCAGCGCGATCCACACGAGGTTGCGCAGCTCGAGCACGATGACGGCGGGCAGCGCCGCCTCGAGGACTGCGCCGTAGCCCCACGGGTAGACCACCTGCGTGATCCCGGCGATGATGAGCGCCGCGGTCGCCGGGACGATCCCGCGTCGGCTGAGGATGGCGAGGACGACGGGCGCGGCGAGCCATGTCGCGAACTGCGGGGACCCGACCTTGTTGGTCACGACGAGCACGGCGGTGAGCCCGACGCCGAGGGTCACGAGCACGTCCGCGGACGGCGCCCCGCGTCGCATCGCGACGACACCGAGCCCGGCGATCGCGAGGACGCCGAGGACCATGAGCGGGGTCGAGGCGGCGGCGGCGAGCTCGGCACCGGGCCCGATCACCTCGACGGTGTTGAGCGCGGCGTTCCAGCTCACGGCGGTCTCGGTCGAGCCGAGCGCGGCCTGGATGAGCCACGGTGCGGCGAGCAGCGACTCGACCTGCACGCCCCTGCCGCTGTGCCCGCCGAGGAAGCTGAGCAGGTGTGCGGGGTCGCCGCCGAGGAGGAGACCCGCGATGAGCCCGCAGCCGAGCACTGCGGCGCTGACGAGGAGCGCCGCGATGAGGATGCGCACGCGGTCCTTCAGCGCCACGAGCATCGCGCCGAGGATCGCGGCCGGCCAGATCTTGATCCACGCGCCGATCGCGAGCAGAGCACTGGCGACACTGGGACGGGTGGCGATGAATGCGACGCCGATGATCGCGACGGGGGTCACGATCGCCTCGAGCCTGCCGAGCGCGACGGGTCCGGCGAGCACGAGGAAGGCGAGCCACCACCACGAGGCGAGCACGCCGCGCCGGCCGCGCGTGATGAGCACCGCGACGGCCGTGGCGTCGAGGATGACGACGATCGCGAGCCACGTCCACCCGTAGCCGTCGAGCCCGCCGACGGCGGCGAGCGCGATGGGGACGAGCGCGAGCGGTGGGTAGACGAAGTCGCCCGTGAGCCCCGGCCAGATGTCGCCGTACACGCCCGCGACGATCCAGTCGCGGTAGACGACGATGACGTCCGCGAAGGGCTGGGCGGGGTGGTTCCACAGCAGCCAGGCGAGCCATGCGTGCGCGATGGCGAACGCGATCCCGAGCCCGATGGGTCCCGTGATGACGCGGCGCACCGGATGAGCGTAGCCGCGCGATGTCATCTGTCGTCGCACTGCGGGTCGGGGAGCTTGGGACCGGCAGAATAGTCCCCATGCCAAGAATCCACAGCCTCCGCTTCGGTGCGCTCGCCGCGGCCGCGCTCCTCACCGCGAGCCTCGCCGCGTGCGCTGCTCCCGCCGACTCCACGCCCACGCCCTCCGAGTCGTCGAGCTCGGCCGCGCTGCCCACGGTGACCGAGGGCAAGCTGACGATCGCGACGGGCGAGCCCGCCTACTTCCCCTACGTCATCGACGACGACCCGACGAACGGCCAGGGCTTCGAGGCTGCGGTCGCCTACGCAGTCGCCGCGAACCTCGGCTACGCCGCCGAGGATGTCGTCTGGGTGCGCTCGACCTTCGACGAGGCGATCGCCCCGGGCCCGAAGAACTACGACTTCAACCTCCAGCAGGTCTCGATCACCGACGAGCGCCGGAGCGCCGTCGACTTCTCGAGCCCGTACTACTCCGCGCAGCAGGCGGTCATCACGGTCGAGGGCAACCCGGCCGCGAGCGCCAAGTCGATCGCCGACCTCGCAGACCTCAAGATCGGCGCCGCGACGGCGACGACGAGCCTCACCGCGATCGAGGAGATCATCAACCCGGCGAGCGGTGCGCAGATCTTCAACTCGAACGATGACGCGAAGCTCGCGCTCGAGTCCGGCCAGGTCGACGCGATCGTCGTGGACCTGCCGACGGCGTACTACATCACGGGTGTCGAGCTCGATGGCGGCGTCATCGTCGGCACGCTCCCGGACATCGACGGCGAGACCGACGAGTGGGGTCTCGTGCTCGCGAAGGACAGCCCGCTGACCGCGGCGGTGACCGAGGCGGTCGACGCGCTGCGCGCCGACGGCACCCTCGCCGCGATCGTCGAGGACTGGCTGGGCGCGGGCCAGGGGGTCCCTGCGCTTCAGTAGGCTCGTACGGGTGACCATCACGTCAGGACAGGCCCGGCGGCCGAGCGATTTCGAGCTCGATCGCCGGGCCTTCCGGCGTCGCCAGACGGGGAAGTCCGTCGCGATCGGGATGCTCTCGACCGTCGCCTTCGCGGCGGTCGCGTGGTTCACGATCATCAACACGCCGGGGTGGACTCGCGTGCAGGACAGCTTCTTCGACGGCGAGACCTGGGTCGCTGCGTGGCCGAGGGTGTTCGAGGGCTTCCTGCTGAATCTCCGGGTGCTCGTCTTCGCCGCGCTCGGGGTCGCCGTACTGGGGACGTTCATCGCCTTCCTCCGCACCCTCCGCGGGCCGGTGTGGTTCCCGCTGCGCTTCCTCGCGGCGGCATACACGGACATCTTCCGCGGCCTGCCGCTCATCATCGTCCTGTACCTCGTCGGCTTCGGGGTCCCGGGGCTCGTGCAGCAGCGCATCCCATCCGAGGTGCTCGGGACGATCGCGCTCGTGCTGACCTACTCGGCGTACGTCTCGGAGGTCATCCGGGCCGGCATCGAGGCGGTGCATCCTGCGCAGCGGCTCGCGGCGCGCGCGCTCGGACTCAGGCACGGCCAGACGCTCCGCTACGTCGTCCTCCCCCAGGCGGTCCGGAAGGTGACGCCTCCGCTCATGAACGACTTCGTCGCGATGCAGAAGGACGTCGGCCTCATCTCCGTCCTCGGCGCCGTCGACGCGGTGCGCGCCGCCCAGATCGAGACCGCGAAGTGGGCGGACTTCACACCGTACGTCCTGGCCGGCGTCCTCTTCGTCGCGCTCGCGTGGCCGACGATCCGCCTCACCGACTGGGTGAGTGCGCGCATCCAGCGCCGGGAGCAGCTCGGGGGACTCGTGTGAGCAAGCTCGTCCTCGACAATGTGTGGAAGCAGTACGGCCAGCGCACGGTGCTGCGCGGCATCGACATCACGGTCGAGCCGCACGAGGCGGTCGTCCTCATCGGCGCCTCCGGCTCCGGCAAGTCGACGATGCTGAAGTGCATCGACCTGCTCGAGCGCGTCGACGACGGCCAGATCCTCCTCGACGGCGTCGACACCACTGACCCGCGGATGAACGCGGACGAGGTCCGCTCCCGCATCGGCATCGTCTTCCAGGCCTTCAACCTCTTCCCGCACCGCACCGTCCTGTCCAACGTCACGCTCGCGCTCCGCGCCGTGCACGGGATGTCGAAGGCCGAGGCGGTCGACCGCGGGCGCTCGGTGCTCGATCGGCTCGGGCTCGCCGCATTCGCCGACGCCTACCCCGACCGCCTGTCCGGCGGCCAGCAGCAGCGCGTCGCGATCGCCCGCGCGGTCGCCGCCGGTCAGAGCCTCCTGCTCCTCGACGAGGTCACGAGCGCGCTCGACCCCGAGCTCGTCGGCGAGGTCCTGTCGCTCGTCCGGGAGCTCAAGGAGGAGGGCACGACGATCGTGATGGCGACGCACGAGATGGCCTTCGCACGCGATGTCGCCGACCGCGTCGTCTTCCTCGACGATGGCATCATCCTCGAGTCCGGCCCGCCCGAGCAGGTCCTCCGCGACCCGGTCGAGCAGCGGACGCGGGAGTACCTCGCCCGATTCCTCGACTAGCCTCGGGACCGTGGGGATCGGCACTCCGGCGACGGTCGCGCTCGCCGCAGCACACATCGCGTTCACGCCGCACGAGTACCGGCACGACCCGGCGACGACGAACTTCGGGCTCGAGGCGGCGTCGGCGCTCGGCGTCGAGGTCGACCGCGTCTTCAAGACGCTCCTGGCGGACGTCGACGGTGTCGGGCTCGTCGTCGGCGTCGTCCCCGTCTCCGGGATGCTCGACCTCAAGGCGCTCGCGAGCGCGGCGGGCGGCAAGCGCGCCGAGATGGCCGATCCGAAGGTCGCCGAGCGCAAGACCGGCTATGTCGTCGGCGGCATCAGCCCGATCGGACAGAAGACGTCGCTGCCGACCTTCGTCGACGAGACCGCCCAGCTGTGGGACACGGTGTTCGTGAGCGGCGGACGCCGGGGATTCGACATCGAGCTGGCGCCCGACGACCTCCTGACGGTCACGCGCGGCGCATACGCCGACATCGCCCGACTCTGACCCGAGCCGAATGTCGATCGCCGGAAACACGGACCGGCTAGGTTTGGTCCCGTGATCGGGCGCATCCCCATTCGGTTCCTCTCCCCGGTGGAGCCGGAGGGCCGCTGGGTGCCGAAGGCGTACGCGGGCGAGGTCGTGCCGTTCGAGGCGACGATCTTCCGCGAGGGCCACGGCATCCTCGGCGCCGAGGTGCTCCTCACCGCCCCGGACGGCTCGACGGTCGCGCATCGCATGCACGAGCCGCAGCGCGGCACGGACCGCTGGATCGCGCTCGCGGCGGTGACGGAGGTGGGCGACTGGTCGTACCGGATCCGCGCATGGGCGGACGACTGGGCGACATGGCTGCACGACGCCGAGGTGAAGGTCGCGGCGGGTCAGGATGTCGAGCTGATGCTCGCCACGGGCGCCGCGATGCTCCGCACGCGCGAGCGGCTGAAGCTCTTCCGCGAGACGGCCGCGACGCTCGCCGACGAGCGGCTCGACCCCGAGGACCGGCTCGCGGCGGCGAGGGCCCCGAAGCTCCGGGCGGCGATCGAGCGCGAGCCCTTCGCCTCGCTCATCACCGAATCCGACGCGCAGGTCCTCCGCGTCGAGCGCGCCCGCGCCGGTCTGGGCGCGTGGTATGAGTTCTTCCCCCGCTCGGAGGGCGCGAAGCGCCGGAAGGATGGCACCTGGGTGAGCGGGACCTTCCGCACGGCGGCCAGGTCGCTCGCGCGCGTGCAGGACATGGGATTCGATGTCCTCTACCTCCCGCCGATCCATCCGATCGGCGTGACCCACCGCAAGGGCCGCAACAACGCGACAACCGCAGCCGACGGCGACCCCGGCTCCCCGTGGGCGATCGGCGGTCCGCTCGCGGACGGCACGATGGGCGGCCATGACGCGATCCATCCGGACCTCGGGACCGTCGCCGACTTCCGCCATTTCATGCGGAAGGCGAGGGAGGCGGGCATCGAGGTCGCGCTCGACCTCGCGCTCCAGTGCTCCCCCGACCACCCCTGGGTCGCCGAGCACCCCGAGTGGTTCGCGCATCGCATCGACGGCTCGATCGCGTACGCGGAGAACCCGCCGAAGAAGTATCAGGACATCTACCCGCTCGACTTCGACAGCGACCCGGAAGGCCTGTATGCGGAGGTCCTCCGCATCGTCCGGCACTGGATCGCCGAGGGCGTCACGATCTTCCGCGTCGACAACCCGCACACCAAGCCGCTGCACTTCTGGGAGCGGCTGCTCGCCGACGTCCGCGCGACGAATCCCGAGGTCGTCTTCCTCGCCGAGGCCTTCACGCGGCCGGCGATGCTGTACGCGCTCGCCGCGGCGGGATTCCAGCAGTCGTACACGTACTTCACGTGGCGCAACACGAAGCCGGAGCTCGAGGAGTTCCTCACCTCGATCTCGCGCGAGACCTCCGCCTTCCTCCGCCCGAACCTGTGGGTCAACACCCCCGACATCCTCACCGAGTACCTCCAGCACGGCGGCCGCGCTGCGTACCAGGTGCGCGCGGTCCTCGCCGCGCTCGGCTCGCCCTCGTGGGGCATGTACGCGGGCTACGAGCTCCAGGAGTCGGAGGCCCGCCCTGGCAGCGAGGAGAACCTCGACAGCGAGAAGTACGAGTACAAGCTGCGGGACTGGTCGAGCCCGGACTCGCTCGCACCCTTCATCGCGTTGCTGAACCGCATCCGACGCGAGCACCCCGCCCTCGCGCAGCTCCGCAACCTCACCGTGCACTGGTCGGATGACGACCAGATCCTCGTCTTCGCGAAGCACCTCGATGGGCGCTTCACCCCGGACGGGCGGCCTGACACGGTCATCGCCGTCGTGAACCTCGACCCCGTCTCGACGCGCGAGACGATGGTCCACCTCGATCTCACCGCATTCGGGCTGCCTGCCGACGCCCGCTTCGAGGTCGTCGACCAGCTCACCGGCTCGCGCTGGCCGTGGGGCCGCGACCAGTACGTGCGGCTCAGCCCCGCCGAGGCCCCGGCTCACATCCTCGTCCTCGACCACGGCACCGTGAGCGCATGAGCGACGGACGCATCGGCGAGGTCGACCTGCACCTCTTCGCGGAAGGCCGGCACGAGGAGCTCTGGCGCATGCTCGGCGCCCACGTGACCGAGGTCGACGGCGAGGTCGCGACGGCATTCGCCGTGTGGGCTCCGAATGCCCGCGAGGTGCGCGTCGTCGGCGACTGGTCCTGCTGGTCCCCCGACGGCGGGCATCGCATGCGGCCGATCGGCGGAGGCGTGTGGGAGGCCGTCGTGCCGGGCATCGGCCCCGGTACGCTGTACAAGTTCGCGATCCTCACGCAGCACGGCACCTGGACGCTCCGCGCCGACCCGATGGCGCGCTGGACCGAGGTGCCGCCCGCGACCGCCTCCCGGGTCGTGGCGAGCGAGTACGACTGGGGCGACGCGGCGTGGATGGCGCAGCGCGCCGCGAGCGACCCGCATCAGCGCCCGATGAGCGTGTACGAGCTCCACCTGGGCTCGTGGCGCCCCGGCCTCGACTACCGGAGCGCCGCGGACGCGCTCATCGAGCACGTCGGCCGCCTCGGCTTCACGCATGTCGAGTTCCTGCCGCTCGCCGAGCACCCGTTCGGCGGATCGTGGGGCTACCAGGTCACCGGCTACTACGCGCCGACGAGCCGATTCGGGCACCCCGACGACTTCCGCCACCTCGTCGACCGCCTCCACCAGGCGGGCATCGGCGTCATCATGGACTGGGTCCCCGCCCACTTCCCCAAGGACGAGTGGGCGCTCGCGCGCTTCGACGGCGAGCCGCTCTACGAGCACCCGGACCCGCTGCTCGGCGAGCACCCCGACTGGGGCACGTACATCTTCGACTTCGGCAGGCCCCAGGTCCGCAACTTCCTCGTGGCCAACGCCCTGTACTGGCTGGAGGAGTTCCACATCGACGGCCTCCGCGTCGACGCGGTCGCCTCCATGCTGTACCTCGACTACTCGCGCGGCGAGGGCCAGTGGCGGCCGAACCGCTTCGGGGGCCGCGAGCACCTCGAGGCGATCGAGTTCCTCCAGGAGACGACCGCGACCGCCTACCGTCGCGTGCCCGGCATCGTGATGATCGCGGAGGAGTCCACCGCGTGGCCGGGCGTCACGGCGCCCACCGACCGCGGGGGTCTCGGCTTCGGCTTCAAATGGAACATGGGCTGGATGCACGACTCGCTCACGTACATGGGCGAGGACCCCATCAACCGCCGCTGGCACCACGGCGAGCTGACCTTCTCGCTCGCCTACGCCTTCAGCGAGCACTTCATGCTCCCGCTGTCGCACGACGAGGTCGTGCACGGCAAGGGCTCGCTCCTCGCCAAGATGCCGGGCGCGCGGCCTCAGCAGCTCGCGAACCTCCGCGCCGACCTCGCGTGGATGTGGGCGCACCCCGGCCGGCAGCTGCTGTTCATGGGCGGCGAGTTCGCGCAGCCATCCGAGTGGTCCGAGGCCGCGGGCCTCGACTGGGCGGCCGCCGCCGCTCCCGAGCACCAGGGCATCCAGCTGCTCGTAGCCGAGCTGAATCGCCTGTACCGGGAGCATGGCGCGCTGTGGGAGCGCGACAGCGACCCGGCGGCCTTCGCCTGGATCGACGAGTCGAATGCGGATCAGAATGTCGCGGCATTCATCCGCTGGTCAGCCGACGGCTCCCCGCTCGTCGGCGTCTGGAACTTCTCCGGCATCTCGATCGACTACCGGCTCGCGCTGCCGACCGCGGGCGTGTGGCGCGAGGTCCTCAACACGGATGCGGTGCCCTTCGGCGGCGAGGGCCGCGGCAACCTCGGCCGCATCGTGGCGGAGGAGGTGCCGCATCTCGGGCGACCGGCTTCGGCGATCGTCCACCTGCCCGCGCTCAGCGCGGTGTGGTTCACGCCCGAGCGCAGCGAACGCTGAGGCCGCGGCCGCCGGTGGCGGCCGCCAGGCGACTCAGTACAGGAGCGAGGCGAGGCGGCGACGCGCGTCGAGCACCTCGGGGGCGTCGACGCCGACGATCTCGAAGAAGTCGAGCAGGCGCGCGCGGATCGCGTCGCGCGCATCCGGTGCCGCCTCCGCGAATGCGGCGAGGAGCAGGTCGAAGGCGCGCTTCGCGTCGCCGGTCGCGATCGCGCGGTCCGCCTCGTCGGCCTCGGGGCTCGCGAGGCGCTCCTGGAGCTTGACCTGCGCGAGACCTGCGATGGCGTCGGCGTCACGCGGATTCTGTGCGATCGCCGTCTCGTACGCGTGCTTCGCCGCAGCCCAGTCGCCGCGCACGATCGCGTCGTAGGCCTCCTGATGCAGCGGCGGCAGCGGCGGCTCCGCGGCGGCCCCGCCTTCCCCCTCGGCGCCCACGTCGAGACGCCCCGTGACGCCGTTCTGCTCGGCGAACTGCAGCACCTGGTCGAGGACGCCGCGGAGCTCCTGCTCCTGCGGCATGCCCGCGAACAGCGGGAGCGGTCGACCGGCGATGACGGCGACGTAGTACGGGATCTGCTGGATCTGGAAGGTCTGCGCGAGCTGCGGGTTCGACAGCGCGTCGACGACCGCGAGCGCGAGCCGACCGCCGTAGGTGCGGACGACCTGCTCGACGCCGGATGCGGGTGCGCGCGGATCGGTGAGCTCGACGATGACGGGCACGGTCGCGGACAGGTCGACGACGCGGCCGAAGCTCATGTCGTCGGAGGTGAAGACGATCTGGTCCTCAGCCGCGCCGCCGGCCGGCTGCTGACCTTGCGCGGCAGCCCGTCGTACGAGACCCGACAGGTCGACCGCGCCACGGAGGTTGGGGACGGGATTCTCGCTGCTCACCGTTTCACTCTCTCACTGATCGGTTCGTTCGCTCGAATGCGTCGTGCACCGGCTGCGCCATCCGGTGCCGCATGCCGGGTGCCGCTACTCGCGCTCGCTCGCCGAGAGCATGCCCTGCGCGTAGGCGAGGACGGTGATCGGCGCGGTGGAGTCGAGCGGCGGGACGAGGAAGAGGAGCTCGCCCATGTAGGTCACCGAGAAGCCCTTCTCGCTCTTCTCGACGCCCGTGAGCGCATACACCTCGCCCTGCGAGATGACCTTGGCCCCCGCCTCGGCCGGGGTGACATCGACGACCTGCTGCACGGTGCCGACGACGAGCGCGCCCGAGTCGAGCGTGGACAGCGCGACGAGCGGGCCCTCGCCCGGCGTCGTCGTGAAGGTCATGTTGTTCGGCGACTCGAGCGCGGCCTGCGCCGCCTGCTCGGCCTGCTGGGCTTCGAGACCCCATGCGGCGGAGAAGTTGTCCTCGCGGAGGTCGAACTCGCGGTAGCTCGCGCTCTCCTTGTCGGCGATAAGGATGTCGGTGAAGGCCGGGACGACCTCCGACGGCGGCGTCGACAGCAGCGGCGTGTCCGGTGCGAGGATCGCGGCACCCACCTCGGGCGCGGCGACCTCGGGGATCCGGGTCTGCAGCGTCATGAGGTAGTGGACCTTGTAGTTGTCGCGCGGGGTCTCCTGCGTGAGCACCATGACGACCGGCGGGACCGTCTGCGGCACGAGGTCGACGGGCGCCTCCGTCCCGCCTTCGCCGTCAGCTGGCTGCTCGCCTTCGGCGGCCTGGTCGCCCTCGGTCGGCTGCTCGCCCTCCGCAGGCTGCTCGCCCTCGCCCTCCTGGGGCTTGACCGCCGGGTCGCTCTCGGTCAGCTGCGGCGGCACCTCGGGAGCGGTCTTGATCGGCTCGCGGTCGGTGCCGTCCTCGAGCGATTCGGGGGATGCAACGACGACGAAGATCGTGCGCGGCCACGCGGCGATGTCCTGCGGGACCTGCTGCGGCAGGCTCAGCGCGATGACGCCGTCGTCGGGGATGACGGGCGAGTCCGGGATGGCCGCGGGGTCCTTCTCCTTGAGCCGGTAGTCGGCTTCCTTGAGTGCGAGCGCGGGTCCGGCGAAACGCTCGGCGGCCCTCGCCGCGTCGAGGCTCGCGTCGGCGATGCCGATCGTCGTGAGCACGCGGGCCATGATCCGGTCGAGCTGACGCCCGGTGACCGCGGGCACGGGACCCTTCGGCTCCTCGGGGATGGGGGTCGGCGTCGGTGTCGGGGTCTCCTCCGCGACCGCGCCGCTCGAGGGGACGAATGCGATGGTCGCGAGCGCCACCGCGAGGATCGCGCTGGTCGCGCCGACCTTCGCCGGCACGCGATTCGGCGAGCGCACGGTCTTGATCGTCGGGCGCTTCGGGACCTTCGGCATCTTGCGCTTGGGGCCGTGGCCGCTGCGCATGCGGTAGATGCCGGTGATGAGCAGGACGATGCCGATGACGAGCAGCACCGCACCGCCGATGATGAGCGGACCTGCCGCGGGCGTGCTCGCGTCGAGCGGCCACCGCAGGCCGATGACGGCGGGCGCCGGGGTCATGCCGTCGGAGGCGATGAGGAACGCGATGTCCTCAGGGAGGGTCACCGACAGGCGGAGGCTGCCGCGCGCCTGGTAGTCGTCGAGCCACAGGTCCGAGCCGACCGGGTCAGGGACGGTCGTGTCGCCGCCGCGGTGCGCGGTCGCGACGAGCACGCCGGTCTCCTCGTCGTAGGTGATCTCGTTGTAGCTCGCCGAGCCGACCCACGCCATGACGTCCTCGTAGCGACCGTAGGCGGCGGACACGCGCGCGGGTCCGGAGATGTCGATCGTCTGGCGCCCGGGGAACGAGTTCAGGGTCTCGCCGGAGATGATCGTGACCGGTGCCGTCCCCACCGTCCGGACCGACAGATCGACCGCGTCAGGCGGTGCGAGCACGGTCCGCTGCGCGATGCCGAACGACAGCATGACAGCGGCGAGGACGAACGAGACGATAGCTAGGACGAGACGCAACGGGGAACGCTCCCTGGTTTTTCGGACGTCCTAGATTACCGGTCGCCCTCTGAGAGCGACCATATAGCACAGTGCCCGCCCTGGGACCTCCCACTAAACTCGGAGCAGCTTGCGGGGGCCAGCCGACCGTCGTGCGCGCACGGCGACACCCATGGAGCAGCTATGCCGGACGAGCCGAGATTCGCCACGGAGATGCGCGGCTATCGCCGAGATGAGGTCGACAAGGCGCTCGCGGATCTCAAGGCGCAGCGGGATCACGCGATGCGCGCGAACGCCGCCGCGCAGAAGGAGATCAAGCGTCTCCTCGCGGTCAACGCGGACCTCCAGGAGGAGCTCGACGAGATCGGCAGCCCGACCTATGCGGGGCTCGGCTCGAGGCTCGAATCGACGCTCCGCATCGCCGAGGAGCAGGCCACGCGGCTCATCGGCCATGCCGACATCGAAGCCCAGCGCCTGCGCGGCGAAGCACAGGCCGAAGCCGACGAGCTGCGCCGCGACGCCGCCACGGAGGCGAAGCGCGTCGTCGAGGAGGCGACCGCCCGCGCCGCGTCGATCCTCGAGTCGGCGACGACCGAGGCCGACCGGCTGCGGAAGACCGCCCAGAAGGACGCGAACCTCGCGGTCACGACCGCGACGAAGGAGTCGGCGACCCTCCGCTCCGCGGTCCAGACCGAGGTCGAGGAGCTCCGGTCGACGGCGCAGCGCGAGGTCGCCGCGCTGAGATCGGCGGTGGAGCGGGAGCTCGCGGAGGCTCGTGCGGCCTTCGAGACGGAGCGCGGCGCGGCGCTCGCGGAGGCGGCGAAGGCGACGGCGGAGCGGGAGCACGCCGCCGCGCTCTTCGCGGCGGAGTCGACCGCGCAGCGCGAGGCGCTCGCGACCGAGATCGCCGAAGCGCGCGCAGCGCTCGAGCGCGAGGTCGAGTCGACCCGCGCGGCGCTCGCCGCGGAGCGAGCGCAGGTCGAGCGCGAGCTCGCCGACCGGACCACGCAGGCTCGCGCGGCGCTCGAGGCCGAGCTGTCGAATGCCAGGGCGGAGCACGACGCCGCGCTCACCGCGGAGCGGCGCGCCCACGACGAGGACATCGCAGCCGAGCGGCGCGCCCACGACGAGGACATCGCAGCCGAGCGGCGGGCGCACGAGGAGCAGCTCGCGGCCGAGCGCGCGGCGGTCGACGCGGAGGTCGCCGCGGCCCGCACCGCGCTCGCGACCGAGGTGGAGACCGCGCGGACGGCGCTCGCGAGCGAGGTCGATGCGGCGCGCGCCTCGCTCGCGACCGAGATCGCCACGGCGCGGGCCGAGCTCGAGCGCGAGCTCGCCGCCACCCGCACCGCGCTCGATTCGGAGCTCGCCGAGGCGCGTGCCGCCGAGGCACGCGAACTCGCCGCCACCCGCGCGACCGAGGAGGCCGCGCTCGCCGAGTCCCTCGCGGCTCAGCGCGCCACCCGCACCGCGGCACTCGAGCGCGAACTCACCGAGGCGAGGCTCGAGCTCGAGCGCCAGCGCGCCGAGGTCCTCAAGGAGCTCGCGGACGCGCGCGAGGCATTCGAGGAGGAGACCCGCGGTCAGCGCGAAGCGCTCGCCGCCGAGCTCGCGGCGATCCGCGACGACGCCGAGCAGCGCGCACTCGCCCAGCACCAGGCGGCCCTCGAGGAGACCCAGGCCTTCCTCCAGACCGCACAGGCGCAGCTCGCCGAGGCGACCGAGCGAGCCGAGACGGTCCGCGCCGAGACCCTCGCCGCCGAGCAGGAGGCCACCGAGTACGCGCGCGTGACGCGCGAGAAGGCCGACACGGTCGCCGCCGAGGTCCTGTCGAACGCCGAGGCGCGCGCTCGCGCGATCGTCGAGCGGGCCCAGGAGGAGGCCTCCACCCTGCTCAAGGACGCGGAGGAGCGGCTCGCGGCGCTCACCGCCGAGCGCGACGCCATCGCGACATACCTGGAGAATCTGCGCGCCGTGCTGACCAAGGTCGAGCCGCTCACGTCAGACTGATCGCATGCGCATCCTCAACCCGTTCCGTGCGGGTCTGTTCGCGGGTCTCGGCGTCCTCATCGCGATCGGGATCGGCACGGCGGTCACGAGCCTCTCGCAGGTGCTCACCTATGTCGGCGCGGCGCTCTTCATCGCGCTCGGCCTCGACCCCGTCATCACGTGGCTCGAGCGGCGCAAGGTGCCGCGCTGGGCGTCGATCATCATCGTGCTCGTCGCCTTCATGGGCCTCATCACCGGTCTCGTCTTCGCGATCATCCCCGTCGTCGCCGAGCAGGTGAACAAGGCGGCCGAGGCGATCCCGAAGCTCTTCGACACCGAGTTCCTCACGGCGGTCACCGATTGGCTCACGACCAACTTCGCGTGGCTCAACATGGAGGAGGTCGTCCAGCAGGTCGAGAAGTGGCTCGTCGAGCTCGACTACGCGCAGATCGCCGGCGGCGTGCTCAACATCGGCATCGGGATCGTGACGGGCATCACGGGTGCGCTCATCATCTTCATCCTCACGATCTACTTCACCGCCTCGACGCGCAGCCTCAAGCAGGCGCTCTACCGGCTCATCCCTGCATCCAAGCGCCCCGTCTTCATCGAGCTCGCGGAGGAGATCAGCACCTCGATCGGCCGGTTCGTCATCGGCCAGGGCACGCTCGGCGTCCTCAACGGCGTGCTGTCGGCGCTCTTCCTCGGCTTCATCTTCCCGACGGTCGGACTGCCGGTCGACTACTGGGCGCTCCTGGCATTCCTCGCCCTCATCGGCTCGCTCATCCCGCTCGTCGGCACGCTCACCGCGGGCATCCTCAACACGCTCCTCGTGCTCGCCTTCAATGGGCCCGGCAGCGCGATCGCCGTCGGCATCTACTACCTCGTCTACATGCAGATCGAGGCGTACGTCGTCAGCCCGCGCATCATGTCGTCGGCGGTCAAGGTGCCCGGCGCGGTCGTCGTCATCGCCGCCCTCGCTGGTGGCACGCTCCTCGGCCTGCTCGGCGCGCTCGTCGCGATCCCCGTCGCCGCGGCGATCATCCTCATCATCAACAAGGTGGTGGTGCCCAAGCAGCAGACGTCATAGTCTGCGCACGGCCACGCGCGGTGCCGCCCGGCCCAGCCGGGCGCGGATCAGCGCAGCGCCTGGATCTTGAGCTTGATCGCGAGCCGGAGCTCCTCCGGTGCCGTCTCCTGGCAGGCCCTCCGCACCTTCTCGGTGAGGATCACGCCGATGAGGTGCTCTCGCGAGCAGTCCTCGCAGCCCGCGAGGTGCTCGGTGATGTCCTGGAAGTCGGATTCGGACAGCTCGCGGTGCAGGTACTCCTCGAGCTCGGCCTTCGCCTTCTCGCAGCCGCAGTCGGTCACCGTGTCACCTCCCCTTCCGACTCGACGCCGATGCCCCTCGCCCGCGCGTACTCGCGCAACCGCTCGCGCAGGAGCTTGCGGCCGCGGTGCAGCCGGCTCATGACCGTCCCGACCGGTGTCTTCATGATGTTCGCGATCTCCTGATATGCAAAGCCCTCAACGTCCGCGAGGTACACCGCGAGGCGGAAGTCCTCCGGGATCGACTGGAGCGCCTCCTTCACATCCGAATCCGGGAGGTGATCGATCGCCTCCGCCTCCGCGGACTTCGCGATCGTCGCGGTCGCGGACTCCCCGCCCGCGAGCTGCCACTCCTCGAGCTCGTCGATCGAGCCCTGGTACGGGTCGCGCTGGCGCTTCCGGTAGGTGTTGATGAACGTGTTGGTCTGGATGCGGTAGAGCCACGCCTTCAGGTTGGAGCCCTGCTCGAAGCGGTCGAAGGCCTGGAACGCCTTCACGAAGGTCTCCTGGACGAGGTCGGCGGCGTCCTGCGGATTCCGCGTCATGCGCATGGCTGCGGCGTACAGCTGATCCATGTACGGGAGCGCCTGCTCCTCGAACAGCTGCTTGAGATTCTTGGACGGCTCGGGCATCGCGCCCCAGTCTAGGTGCGGCAGGTGCGGAGCCTCCGCGGCGATGAGCGTCACCATCTCCCCTTCCGACACCGGATGCGACCACTACCCTTGAACCGATGCAGGCGACCGTGTATTCCGCCCCGACCGCACCGGGTCCGCTCGACGCGGTGCTCTCGCTCCCCGGCAGCAAGTCGCTGACGAATCGCGAGCTCATCCTCGCGGCGCTCGCCGACGGCCCCTCCCTGCTGTCCGCCCCGCTCCACGCGCGCGACACCGAGCTCATGTCGGCGGCGCTCAGGACACTCGGGGCGCGCATCGAGGAGGTCGCGGGCGACGGGGCATTCGGTCCCGACTGGATCGTGACGCCGATCGCACGGCACCCGGTGGACGCGACGATCATGACGGGACTCGCGGGCACCGTGATGCGCTTCGCGCCGCCGGTCGCGGCCCTCGTGCCGGGCACGGTCGTGTTCGACGGCGACGAGGCCGCGCGACGCCGCCCCATGTCGACCATGACGACCGCGCTGAGGGATCTCGGGATCGCGGTCGACGGCGACGCGCTCCCCTTCACCGTCACGAGCACGGGTCACGTGCGCGGCGGCCACCTCCGCATCGACGCCTCGGCGTCGTCCCAGTTCGTCTCCGGGCTGCTGCTCGCGGGCGCGCGCTTCGACGAGGGGCTCGAGCTCGAGCACACCGGCGAGCGGCTCCCGAGCATGCCGCACATCGAGATGACCATCGCCTGCCTCGCCGAGCGCGGTGTCGACGTCACCTCGCCTCGGCCCGGCACGTGGATCGTCCCGCCCGGCCCGATCGCCGCGCGGGACCTCGCGATCGAGCCCGACCTGTCGAATGCCGCGCCATTCCTCGCGGCGGCGCTCGTCACCGGCGGCACCGTGACGGTCACCGGCTGGCCGGAGCGCACCACCCAGGTCGGCGACGAGCTGCGATGGCTGCTGGAGCGCTTCGGCGGCGAGGTCACGTGTGCGGAAGGCGCGGTGACGGTGCGCGGCACGGGCCGCATCCTCCCCGTCGACCTGGACCTGTCGATCGGCGGGGAGCTCGCGCCGACGCTCGTGGGGCTCGCCGCGCTCGCCGAGGGCCCGTCCCGCATCACCGGCATCGGCCACCTCCGCGGACACGAGACCGACCGGCTCGCGGCGCTCGCCGCAGAGCTGACCGCACTCGGCGGCGACGTCACCGAGCTCGACGACGGGCTCGAGATCCGGCCCCGGCCGCTCACGGGCGGCCTGTGGCGCAGCTATGAGGACCACCGCATGGCGACGACGGGCGCGCTCATCGGACTCGCGGTCCCCGGCGTCGAGGTCGACGACATCGCGACGACATCCAAGACGCTCCCCGAGTTCGTCGAGCTGTGGGACGCGATGCTCGCGGGCGGCGCGGAGCGGGCGTGAGCTGGCTGACCGGCGACGATTCCGACGAGTGGTCGGAGTACGACGAGCGCGCGGTCAAGGTGAGGCCGAACCGACGCGGCACCCGCCCGCGGACCAAGCAGCGGCCGAGCCACCCGGACGCGGTGCCGGGATTCGTCATCGCCGTCGACCGCGGTCGCTACACGGTCGTGCTCGGCGACGGTCGCGAGGACGGCACGACCGTCACCGCGACCGCCGCGCGTGAGCTCGGCCGCGGTGCGATCGTCACCGGCGACCACGTCCACCTCGTCGGCGATGTGAGCGGAGCGGCCGGGACGCTCGCCCGGATCGTGCGTGTCGAGCCACGCACGACCCTCCTGCGCCGCAGCGCCGACGACACCGACGCCGTCGAGCGGATCATCGTCGCGAATGCCGACCGCATGCTCATCGTGGTCGCCGCCGCCGACCCCGAGCCCCGCCCGCGGCTCGTCGACCGCTACCTCGTCGCCGCGGTGGATGCGGGCATCGAGCCGATCCTCGTCATGACGAAGACCGATCTCGCGGACCCCGAGCCGTTCCTCGCGACCTTCGCCGGGCTCGGCCTGCGCGTCGTCCGGTCCCGCCAGGACGCTCCCCCGCTCGACGAGCTCGCCGGGCTCATCCGGGATCATGTCGTCGTCGCCGTCGGGCACTCCGGGGTCGGCAAGTCCACGCTCGTCAACGCGCTCGTCCCCGACGCCGGCCGCGCGACCGGCGCGGTCAACGCGGTGACCGGTCGCGGCCGCCACACCTCCTCGTCGACGGTCGCGTACCGGCTCGGCACCGGGTGGATCATCGACACCCCCGGGGTGCGGTCCTTCGGGCTCGGCCACGTCGACCCGGCGAACGTCCTGCGCGGCTTCCCCGACCTCGAGCCGATCGCGGAGGACTGCCCGCGCGGCTGCACCCACGCCGCCGACGAGCCCGAATGCGCGCTCAACGAGGCGGTCGCCGCCGGCACCGCGCCTGCCGCGCGCGTCGACTCCCTCCAGCGGCTCCTCGCCGTCCTCCAGCAGCGCGGTCAGCAGGACTAGCCCCGTCCGCTCGGCACTGCCCCGGCGGTGCACCCGGGCCTATGGTGGTTGCGTGAGCACCCCCAGCGTCGCCGATGATCTCGCCCTCGCGCTCGCCCTCGCCGGCGACGCCGACCTCGTCTCGCTCGCCCGCTTCCAGTCGATCGACCTCCGCGTCGAGACGAAACCCGACCGCACCCCCGTCACGGACGCCGATCGCGCCGTCGAGCAGCTCATCCGCGAGCGCATCGCCGCCGCGCGTCCGCACGACGGGATCTTCGGCGAGGAGTTCGGCACGACCGGCGACACGCACCGCCAGTGGATCATCGACCCGATCGACGGCACCGCGAACTTCCTCCGCGGCGTGCCGATCTGGGCGACGCTCATCGCGCTCGCCGTCGACGGCCACCCGGTGGTCGGCGTCGTGAGCGCCCCCGCGCTGGGCCGCCGCTGGTGGGGCTCGGTCGGCGGCGGCGCGTGGACCCAGACGACCGGCGAGGGTCTCGACGGGACGCCGCGCCAGATCCACGTGAGCCAGGTGGCGGACCTCGCGGACGCATCGTTCAGCTACAACCGCCTGCAGGGCTGGGACGACGCCGGCCGCGTGGATGCGCTCCTGTCGATCAGCCGCTCGGTGTGGAAGGCGGGCGCGATCGGCGACGCGTGGTCGTTCATGCTGCTCGCGGAGGGCGCGATCGACGCGGTCGGCGAGTGGGATCTCAAGCCGTACGACATGGCGGCGCTCGTGGCGGTCATCGAGGCCGCGGGCGGACGATTCACCGATGCGGAAGGCAACCCCGGCCCGTGGGGCGGGGCCGGGTTCGCGAGCAACGGGAAGCTCCACGACCAGCTGCTCGCCCACCTGGGCTGAGGGCCGCGCTCACCGTCCCCGAGCGCGCTGCACGTCCCTGAGCCAGCGCCACGAGGCCTTCGGCGTGCGCCGACCGGTCTCGAAGTCGACGTGGACGACGCCGAAGCGCTGGGTGAATCCCGCCGCCCACTCCCAGTTGTCGAGCAGGCTCCACACGAAGTAGCCCTCGAGCCGCACCCCCGGGATCGCGCCGCGCGCGACCTCCGCGGCGACGCGCAGGTGATCGGCGAGGTACGCGACACGACGCGCATCGTCGACCTGGCCGTCCGGGCCGATCTCATCGGCGAAGCTCGCGCCGCCCTCGGTGATGATGACCGGCGGCAGCGCCGGGTACCGCTCGATCAGCTCCCGCAGCGAGTCCGCGAGCCCGCCCGGCACGACCGGCCAGCCGAATGCCGTGACCTCGGCAGCCGGCCACGGTGCGAAATGGAAGGGCACGTCCCGCATCGCCTCCGCCTCGCCGTCGGGCGACCACTCCCCCGTGTCCGGTCCCGCGGCGATGCGGGATGGGAAGTAGTAGTTGAGCCCGACGAAGTCGATCGGCTCCGAGATGATCCGAAGGTCGGCGCTGCTCCACCGCAGCTGGGGCCACAGCACGGCCCGGAGCGGCAGCGGCAGTCCGCGCACGCTCGGCGTCCGGCCGAGGTGGACGGGGTCGGAGAACAGCCGGTTGTGCACGAGGTCGAAGGTCCGCGCCATCGCCCGGTCGGCGCGCGATGCGGTCGCGGGGGTGACGGGCGTGTGGACGTTGACGATGCCGATGCGCCCGTCGACCCCGGCGGCCCGAAGCGCCTGGACCGCATAGCCATGGCCGAGGAGCACGTGCCGCGCGACGGGGATCGCCCGGAACAGCTCGGATCGACCCGGAGAGTGGAGGCCGAGCGCGTAGCCGTCGAGCGTGAGGGTCGCCGGCTCGTTGACGGTGACCCATTCGGAGACCCGATCGCCGAGGCGCTCCCCGAGCTGTCCGGCGAGCTCGCCGAGGCGCGCCGCGGTGTCGCGCACCGCCCAGCCGCCGCGCTCGTCGAGCTCGCGCGGGGTGTCCCAGTGGTGGATCGTCGCCATCGGCCGGATGCCGGCGTCGATGAGCTCGTCGACGAGCCGCTCGTAGAAGGCGAGCCCCGCGGGGTCGAGCGGCCCCGTCCCGCCCGGCTGGACGCGCGGCCAGGAGATGGAGAAGCGGTACGCGTCGAGGCCTGCGTCGCGGATGAGCTGGATGTCCTCGCGCCAGCGGCGGAGGTGATCGGCGGTGACCGCCGGCGTCGAGCCGTCGAGGATCCGGCCGGGCTCTGCCGCGAAGACATCCCATCCGGCGACGCCGCGCGCGTCCGCGCCGCCTTCGATCTGGATGGCCGAGGTCGCGACCCCGAGCCGGAATCCGGGCGGGAGCGCGGCCGCGAGCGCTGCCGGATCGCGCGTCATCGCACCGATCGGACGGGCATGACCGTGAGGGATCCGGCGATCGAGAAGAGCGCCGAGGCGATGAACAGCCACGAGAACGTCCCCGTGGATGCGACGATGACCGCGCCGACGAGCGGGGCGAGCGCCTGCGGGACGGCGGAGGCGATGTTCATGATGCCGAGGTCTTTGCCGCGCGAGGTCTGGTCTGGCAGCACCTGGGTCGCGAGCGCCTGGTCGATCGCGAGGAAGCACCCGTACCCGAGGCCGCACAGCGCAGCGCCGACGATCGTCGTCTCGAAGCTGGGGATGAATGCGATGAGGAGCGCCCCGACGGCCTGCAGGCCGCTCGACGCCCACACGTACACGCGGCGGCGGCCGATCCGGTCGGACCAGCGGCCGCACACGACCGAGGCGATGATCGCGGTGATCGCGTAGATGACCATGAGGATGAGGAGGTCGTCCTCGGCGCTGGTGCGGTCGAGCCCGTACCAGAGGAAGTAGAGCAGGAGGCTGGTGCCGAGGGCGTTGCCGACGTTCACGAGGATGCGCGACAGGAGCGTCCAGCCGAAGTCGGGGTGCTTGACGGGGCTGATCCAGAAGCCCTGCACGATCGCCTTCACCGTGAAGGGCGGGCGATCGGCCGCGTCCAGCTTGAGGTCGGGGACCGTGAAGAGGAATGGCGCGACGAGCAGGACGAGCAGGACCGCCATCGCGAAGTAGCCGGCGAGCTGCCCGACGAACAGCAGCGTCACCAGGAGGACGCCGAGGATGACGCCGAGCGCCTGCGGCGCCGACATGAGACCGGACACCCAGCCGCGCTGCCCGACCGGCACCTGGTCGGAGATGAGCGCCGTGAGGGATGCCGAGAGGGCGCAGAATCCGACGCTCGCGACCGCCCAGCACGTCGCGACCCCCGCGATCGTGTCCTGGAAGGCGAGGAGCACGAGCGAGGTCGCGAAGGTGAGCGCGCCGATGAGGATCCACGGCCGTCGACGCCCCCACCTGAGCGTGGTGCGGTCGGAGAGCGCCCCCGTGAGCGGGTACGCGATGATCGAGCACACGGCGGCGATGCCCGAGATGACGCCGAAGTTGAGGACCGTCTGATCCCACGTGGTGGATTCGAAGAGGCCCTCGACCTGGCTCGGCAGGAGGTATTGGACGGGCGTCAGCTGGGCCATCCACACGCCGAGCCAGGCTACGGTGAAGGCCGCGATCCACCAACCGCCCACACGCCTGGTGGGCTCAGCGAATAGGCTGGTCACCCGCTCAATGTAGCGGGCAGCCCGATCGCGTCCACGGCAATGGCGCAAGGCGCGTCGAGACTGCGTCGGTCCGGTCGACACCGCCGGACGGATCCCCGAGAGGAAGTCACGACATGGATATCGCAGGCAAGCTCTTCGTCGTCACCGGCGGCGGCAACGGCATGGGCCGCGAGACCGCCCTGCTGCTGCTCGAGCGCGGCGCTCGCGTCGCCGCGGTCGACCTCAGCGAGGAGGGTCTCGCGGGCACCGTCGAGCGCGCCGGTGCCGGTGCGCCGATCTCGACCCACACCCTCAACATCGCCGACCGCGCCGCGGTCGAGGCGCTCCCCGCGGCGGTCGAGGCCGCGCACGGCGCCCCCGCCGACGCCCTCATCAACGTCGCCGGCATCATCCACCGCTTCGTGAAGGTCCAGGAGCTGTCGATCGAGGAGATCGAGCGCGTCATCGACGTGAACTTCTGGGGCACGGTGTACACGACGAAGGCATTCCTCCCCGGGCTGCTGACCCGCCCGAGCGCGGCGCTCGTGAACTTCGCCTCGATGGGTGCGCTCATCCCCTTCCCCGGCCAGGGCGCGTACGGCGCGAGCAAGGGCGCGGTGAAGCTCTTCACCGAGACGCTCCTCGCGGAGCTCCGCAGCACGAACGTCCAGGTCCAGATCGTCTACCCGGGCGCGGTCATGACGAACATCGCCGGCAACTCGGGCGTGAGCGCGCCGGGCGGCGACCAGCCTGCCGCCGCGGAGCCCCAGGGGAAGTCCTCGATGCAGGGCACGACCGTCGAGCGCGCCGCGGAGATCATCGTCGACGGCATCGCGAAGGGCGGCTTCCGCATCTTCATCGGCAAGGACTCCCGGATGTTCGACCGCCTGTCGCGGCTGTCGCCGACGAAGTCGATCGTCTCGATCGCGAGCAAGGTCGGTCCGATGCTCGGCATCAGGTAGTCGCACCGGGCAGCACATCGAATCGGCATGGAGATCGAGGGGAAGCTCTTCGTCGTCACCGGGGCGGGGAACGGCATGGGGCGCGCGATCGCGCTGCAGCTCCTCGAGCGGGGGGCCCGCGTCGCGGCGGTGAGCCGCGGGGCCGAATCGCTCGCGGGCACCGCCGCGCTCGCGCGTCCGGGCGCGCCGCTCACGACGCACGTCGCGGATGTGTCGGACCGCGCGGCGATCGAGGCGCTGCCCGCCGCGGTCGAGGCGGCGCACGGGCGGAGCGTCGACGGCGTCATCAACGTCGCGGGCATCATCCACCGCTTCGCGAAGGTCGCGGACCTCGGCATCGAGGAGCTCGAGCGGGTCGTCGACGTCGACTTCTGGGGCACCGTCCACGTCGCGAAGGCCTTCCTCCCCCACCTGCTGCGCCGTCCGGAGGCGGCGCTCGTGCTCTTCGGCTCGATGGGCGCCCTCATCCCCTTCCCCGGCCAGGGCGCGTACTGCGCGAGCAAGGGCGGTGTCCACCTCCTCACGGAGACGCTCCGCGCGGAGCTTGACGGGTCGAGCGTCACGGTGTCGCTCGTCATGCCGGGCGCGGTCGAGACCAACATCCTCGGCGGCTCCGGCGTCGCCGGTCCCCGCGGCCTCACGATGGCCGATGCGGCGAAGTTCGGCATCCGGCCGACGCGGGCGAAGGTCGCCGCCCGGCGCGTCATCCGCGGCATCGAGAGAGGCCGGTTCCGCATCCTCATCGGCCCGGACGCCCGCATCTTCGACTGGCTGGCGCGGCTCATCCCGCGCCGCGCGATCACCCTCATCGCGACATTCGTCGCCCCCATCCTGGGCGTCAGGTAGGAGTCGAGCGCTCGACGACGGAGCGGCACTGGACAATACCTATCTCCATAGGTATCGTTCCCTTGAACCTCATACGACAGGAGCGATCGATGACGATCTCCCAGATCCTTCACGACCCCTCGCTAGAGATGACCGGCAAGGACGTCGCGGGGCTGCTCGAGGCCGCCCCGGCCATCCGCCCCGGCACGCGCGTGAACGTGACCTTCCTCGCCAACGAGGACCTCCAGATGCGCGTCAACGCCTCGAAGACGGTGCTCGAGCAGGGATTCATCCCCGTGCCCCACATCGCGGCTCGCCGCCTGCGCTCGCAGGACGAGCTCGACGAGTCGCTCGCGGCCCTCCAGGCCGTCGGTGCGACGAAGAACATCTTCTCGGTCGGCGGAGACCCGGCTGAGCCCTTCGGACCGTACGAGGACTCCCTCGCGGTCATCAAGAGCGGACGCCTCCAGGAGTTCGGCGTCGAGCACGTCTCGATCTCCGGCTACCCCGAGGGCCACCCCGACATCCCCGACGACGTGCTCTGGAAGGCGCTCAAGGACAAGTCGGCCGCGCTCAAGGACGCCGGCCTCGGCTCCACGATCCTCACCCAGTTCCTCTTCGACGTCGACGCCGCGGTCGCCTGGATCGAGAAGGTCCGCGAGGCGGGCGTCGACTCGCTCATCCGGATCGGCACGCCCGGTCCCGCCGGCATCAAGCGACTCCTGAGCTTCGCGTCGCGCTTCGGCATCGGCGCGAACGCCATGATCGTGAAGAAGTATGGCTTCTCCCTCACCAACCTTCTCGGCACCGCCGGTCCCGACAAGTTCGTCACCGATCTCGGTGAGCGACTCACGCCCGAGCACGGCGAGGTCGGCCTGCACTTCTACGCGTTCGGCGGCCTCAAGGCCACGGCCGAGTGGATCCGAGACTTCACCGCGAAGCAGGAGGCCTGACACCTATGGCAGCTGAACCGATCCGCGCTGACGCCGTCCTCATCGTCCACGGCACCGACCGCGAGGGCATCGTCTCCAAGGTCACGGCGCTGCTCGCAGCGCACGGTGCGAACATCGTCGCGCTCGACCAGTACTCGTCGGACGCCGCCGGCGGCGACTTCTACCAGCGCACCGAGATCCACCTCCCCGACTTCGCTGCGAAGCGCTCGGCGCTCGAGGCCGACCTCGACCGCGTCGTGAAGGGCGAGCTCGGTCTCCAGTGGCGCCTGTCGGACACCTCGGTGCCGAAGCGCGTCGCGATCCTCGCCTCCGCCTCGGACAACACGCTGCTCGACCTCCTGTGGCGTCAGCGTCGCGGCGAGATCCCGATGACGGTCCCGATGGTCATCTCGAACCACACGACCGTCGCCGACGACGTGCGCCACCTCGGCATCCCGTTCTTCCACGTGCCGAGCGTGCCCGGTCCCGACAAGTCCGCCTCGGAGCAGGAGATCCTCAAGCTCCTCAAGGGCAACGTCGACCTCGTCGTCCTCGCGCGCTACATGCAGATCCTCTCCGACTCGTTCATCGCCGAGGTCGGGGTCCCGATCATCAACATCCACCACTCCTTCCTCCCCGCCTTCATCGGCGCCGGCCCGTACCGCCGGGCGAAGGAGCGTGGCGTCAAGCTCGTCGGCGCGACCGCGCACTACGTCACGGCCGACCTCGACGAGGGCCCGATCATCGAGCAGGACATCGTCCGCGTCAGCCACAAGGACACGGTCGAGGAGCTCACCCGCAAGGGCGCTGACGTCGAGCGTCAGGTGCTGTCGCGCGCCGTGCTCTGGCACTGCCAGGACCGCGTGATCCGCACGCCGCACAACTCGACGGTCGTCTTCTAATCCCAACCAACCAACCACCGACAAGGGAGTCACCACTATGGCGAACAACCTCCAGGAAGTCCTCGACGCGCGCGGAGGTGACGCCGTCGGCCTGCTTCGCAACTCGCCGATCGGCTCGTACATCTACCCGGTCGTCCCGGCCGACTTCTCCAACTGGATCAAGGAGACCAACGCGTGGCGCAACGCCGCGGTCCTCTACGACCAGTCGCACCACATGGACAACGTGTTCCTCAAGGGCTCGGACGCCATCAAGCTCATCGAGGCCACGGCGATCAACTCGGTCGCGAACTTCCCGGTGAACATGGCCAAGCAGTACGTCCCCACGACGGCTGAGGGCTACGTCATCGGCGACGGCATCCTCTTCCGCGAGGAGGAGGACGAGTACGTGTACGTCGGTCGCGCGCCCGCGTCGAACTGGCTCATGTACCACGGTGAGACCGGCGGCTACAAGAACCTCGACATCACCGTCGACCGCCGCAGCCCCTCGCGTCCGTACGGTGACGCCGTCAAGCGTCAGTACTACCGCTTCCAGATCCAGGGCCCGGCGGCGTGGGACGTCATCGAGAAGCTCAACGGCGGCCCCGTCGAGCAGCTCAAGTTCTTCCGCATGGGCACGATGAACATCGGCGGCGCGACGGTCCGCACGCTCCGTCACGGCATGGCCGGCGCTCCGGGTCTCGAGATCTGGGGTCCGTACGCCGACCACCACCGCATCCGCGACCTCATCGTCGAGGCGGGCGCCGAGTTCGGCCTCCTCCCCGTCGGTTCGCGCGCCTACCCGGCGAACACGCTCGAGTCGGGCTGGATCCCGTCGCCGCTGCCGGCGATCTACACGGGCGAGGCGGAGCGCGGCTACCGCGAGTGGCTCCCGGCTGACTCCTACGAGGCGACCGGCACGCTCGCCGGCTCGTTCGTGTCGGAGAACATCGAGGACTACTACCTCACCCCGTGGGAGCTCGGCTACGGCTTCTTCGTGAAGTTCGACCACGACTTCATCGGTCGCGACGCGCTCGAGAAGGTCGACCCGGAGACGCAGCGCCGCAAGGTCACGCTCGCCTGGAACGCCGAGGACGTCGCCAAGATCTGGACGTCGCTCCTCAACGTCGACGGCCCGAGCTACAAGTACTTCGACCTGCCGCTGGCGAACTACGGCTCGGCGAACTACGACGCGGTCCTCGACGGCAACGGCAAGCACATCGGCTTCTCGATGTTCACCGGCTACGCCGCCAACGAGCGTCGCGTCCTGTCGCTCGCGACGGTCGACCCCGACGTGCCGGTCGGCGCCGAGGTCACCGTCCTGTGGGGCGAGGACCCGAACACGCAGAAGGCCTCGGTCGAGCCGCACGAGCAGATCGCGGTCCGCGCCGTCGTGAGCCCCGTGCCGTACTCGGTCGTGGCTCGCGAGTCCTACCACGAGGGCTGGCGCTCCTCGGCGGTCTGATCCCCGAACCGTGTCCGAGCCTGTCGGGATCCGTGCGCGCGGCGACGCCGTGCGGATTCCGACAGGCTCGACCTGTCTCTGCGAAAGGATGGGCATGTGAGTCTCCGCTACGCACTCATCGCCCTGCTGACTGCGGGTCCCATGACCGGGTACGACATCTCCCGGCGATTCCAGTCCTCGGTCGGCCATGTGTGGCATGCCCCCGATTCGCAGATCTACCCTGAGCTCCGCAAGATGGAGGCCGAAGGGCTCGTCGAGGCCCAGTCGGTCGACGACCCGCGCGGCGAGAAGCGGTACTACCGGCCGACGTCGGCCGGTCTCGAGGTATTCCGCGCCTGGATGGAGACGCCGCTCAAGTACACGCTCGACCGGGACCCCGCGCACCTGAAGGCGGCGTATTTCGAGTGGGCCTCGCCCGAGGCCGCCAAGCAGGCGTTGCGCGACCACATCGCCCGCTACGAGGACCTGCGCGAGCAGTGGGCGGGCCAGCTCACCGCGATCGACGAGGGCACGAGCGATGTCCTCCTGGCCCGACTCGCCGACAAGGATGAGCGGGAGCAGCGCCGCATCCGCGAGTACAAGCGATTCGCCTATGAGGGTCTCGTCGCGCGCGCCGACGCCGAGATCGAGTGGGCACGTTACGGACTGAGACTCATCGACGAGCTGAACCAGGACTGAGTCTCCGAGCCGCGGTTATCCTGGAGGCCGCGGAGGCGAGCCCGCCGGACCGCGATCCGCATACGGAACTCTCGAAAGGGCTTGCCATGAGCCACAATCCCCCGTTCAGAGCAGACATCGTCGGCAGCTTCCTGCGCACGGACGCGATCCATGAGGCGCGCGAGGCGCATGAGGCCGGCCGCATCACCGACGCGGAGCTCGCCGCGATCGAGGACCGCGAGATCATCGACCTGATCCGCAATGAGCGCGAGGCCGGGCTCAAGCTCGTGACCGATGGCGAGTTCCGCCGCGCATGGTGGCACTACGACTTCTTCGACGGCCTGACGAATGTCTCGGTCGTCGACTCCGACCACGGCATCCAGTTCGAGGGCGTCCAGACCAAGACGAAGGTCCTCCGCATCACGGGGCCGATCGCCTGGAATCCCGAGCACCCGTTCCTCGCGCACGCGAAGTTCGTGCTCGACCACGCGGGCGACGCGGTCGCGAAGTTCACGATCCCCTCGCCGACGGTCCTCCACTTTCGACTCGAGCCGGGCGCGATCGTCACCGACGCGTACTCGAGCCCGGAGGACATCTTCGAGGACCTCGCGGCGGCGTACCGCGAGGCGGTCACGGCGTTCTACGACCTCGGCATCCGCTACCTGCAGTTCGACGACACGGCGTGGGCGTACCTGTGCTCCGAGGTCGAGCTCGAGAAGGCACGAGACCGCGGGCTGGACACCGATGGCATCGCCGAGCGGTACGCGGGGCTCATCAACTCGGCGCTCGCCGGTCGCCCTGCCGATCTCACGGTGACGACGCACGTGTGCCGCGGGAACTTCCGCTCGAAGTGGATCTCCTCCGGCGGCTACGAGCCGGTCGCGAAGCACCTGTTGGCGGACACCGGCTACGACGGGTACTTCCTGGAGTACGACACGGAGCGCGCGGGCGGCTTCGAGCCGCTGCGCTTCCTCCCGAAAGGCGACAAGACGGTCGTCCTCGGCCTCATCACCTCCAAGTCGGGGACGCTCGAGGCGGTCGAGGACGTCAAGCGGCGCATCGCCGAGGCCTCGGAGTTCGCCCCGCTGGAGCAGCTCGCCCTGTCGCCGCAGTGCGGCTTCGCCTCGACCGAGGAGGGCAATGAGCTGACCGAGGAGCAGCAGTGGGCCAAGATCCGCGAGATCGTCGCGATCGCCGACGAGGTCTGGGGCGCCTGAGCCCGGCGCCGCGAGCTGCCGCAGACGGAGAGCGGGGCGGTCACCGTGAGGTGACCGCCCCGCTTCGCAGTGTCGCGATGTCGCTCAGTGCTTGCCGGCGAGCGCGTCGGCGTCGAGCTGCTCCTGGTTGGGCAGGAACGGCGTGCCGTGCGTGTGGAAGGTGGCGATGGTCTTCATGCCCCACGCCTGGCCCTTCGCGCGCTCGGCCTGCGACCACTCCACGACCGGCCAGTCGGGGTCGAGGATGAGGCGCGCACCGGCGTTGGCGAACTCGATGCGGTTGCCTCCCGGCTCCCAGACGTACAGGAAGAACGTCTGGTTGATCGCGTGCTTGTACGGGCCGTACTCGATGTAGACGCCGTTCTCGAGGAAGATGTCCGCCGCCTTGAGGATGTCCTCGCGGGTGTCGGGTGCGAAGGCGAAGTGGTGGAAGCGGCCCCGGGTCTTCGACCAGTCGTCCGAGTAGACGACGTCGTAGGTCTTCTGACCGAAGCGGAACCACCATGCGCCGTAGCGGCCGTCGTCGAGGCGGACGCGCTCGCTCTCACGGGCGTACATGACGTCGCGCCAGAACTCACCGCACGCGTTGACGTCGGAGGCGAGGTAGTTGATGTGGTCCATGCGACGCGCGTTGACGCCGCGGCCGGGGAATCGCGCGGCCTGGTTCTTCAGCGCCGGCCGGTCGAGGTCGTCGGCGACGTAGCGCTCCGTGTCGTAGTAGAGCGCCATCTCGTGGCCGTCCGGGTCGTAGAAGGCGAAGCTGCGGCCGACGCCGACCTCGGGCTCGCGCCAGCCGATGCCGAGGCCGGCCTTCTCGATCGCGGCGACGCGGCGCTCGAGCGCCTCCTGGCTGGACGCACGGAAGTTGGTGCGGCCGACGCCGTTGGTGTCGGACTTGGTGAGCTTGAGGGTGTAGAGCTCGTAGGTGTCCCAGCAGCGCAGGTAGATCGAGTCGCCGATCTCCGCGACGACGCGCATCGCGCAGAGCTCCTCGAAGAACCAACGGCTCTCCTCGAACTTGGGGGTGAACAGCTCGATCGCGCCCAGGTGGGCGATATCGAAGCTCTGGTAGTCAGTCATCGCTGGTCCTCTCTGACATGTCTGACGTTCTCATGAATCCTCGTCACCGGGGGAAGACCCGGCCGTCGAAGAGCTTTCTCGCAGTCCGCACCGAGGTCGAGGACCCCCGCCAGACTCCGTCCGCGTCCTGCTCGACGCGGACCTTCGCATCGAAGACGCCGCCCGGGTGCTCGATCCGGGTCGGCTCGCCGGCCGCCGGCAGCACCGCGAGATCATGGCCGACCGCGCCCGGGATGGCGATGCCGGCGGCGACGGATGCCGCCATCATGACGCCGATCGCCGTGTGGACGCGGTGCGGGATGAAACCGCGGGTCGAGATCGCCCCGCCGATGCGCGGCGCGGACAGCAGGAACATCTTGGGGATCGTGTTGTCGGTCACATCGCCGAGCCCCATGAGCTCGCCTGCCGCGAGGCGGATACGCTCGATCCGCGCCGTGAGCTCGGCGTCCGCCTCGAGCTCGGCGGGGGTCTCGGTGCCCTGCACGCCGAACTCGCTCGCATCGAGGAGCACGACGGGCATGCCGTTGTCCACGATGGTGACCCGGTGCCCGTCGATCTCGTCGACGACGCGGCCGGTCGGGAGGATCGGATTCAGCTCGGCCATCTCGATCTCGATGGGCGAGGCGGTGCCGGGGACGCCGTCGATCTGCGCGTCGCCGTCGTAGACGGGTCGCCCGTCGCGCGTGCGGAAGGTCTCGACGGCGATCGAGCCGGTGTTCACGAGGCGGATCCGAACGCTCGTGGTCTCGCCGGTCGCCTCGATGAGTCCGCGCTCGAGCGCGAAGGGGCCGACACCCGCGATGAGGTTGCCGCAGGTCTGGCTGTCGGAGACGATCGGCTCGTCGACGACGACCTGCAGGAAGAGGTAGTCGATGTCGGCGGCGTCGTCGTCGCTGCGGGAGACGATGGCGACCTTGGAGGTGAGCGGGTGTGCTCCCCCGATCCCATCGATCTGGCGGGGGTCCGGGCTCCCCATGATCGACATGAGCAGCGCGTCGCGCTCGGCGCGATCGGCGGGGAGGTCCTCGGCGAGGAAGTAGGCGCCCTTCGACGTCCCGCCACGCATGAGCATCGCAGGCACGCCGTCGGTGCGCGGGTCAGTCATCGCCGCTGCCGTGCTCCACGTACTCGACTCCGAGTTCGGCGAGCACTCCGCGGAGGTTGTTGACATCCATGGAGATCTCGCCGGCCTCGTAGCGCCTGCGGCTCGCCGCCTCCTTCTCGGCGCGGGCCTTGGACGCCTCGAGCGCCTGCGCGGCGATGCGGCGCGGGACGATCGTGACGCCGTCATCGTCGGCGACGACGACATCGCCCGGCTCGACGAGGACGCGCTCGAGGACGACGGGGACGTTGACCGAGCCCGGGGTGTCCTTCACGGTGCCCTCGGCGGAGACGAACTTCGACCAGACGGGGAATCCCATCCGACGCAGCTCCTCGGTGTCGCGGACGCCGCCCGAGGTGACGTAGCCGCGCACCCCGCGCACCTGCATCTGCGTCGCCATGAGCTCGCCGATGAAGCCGAACGCCGAATCCGTGGTGGGGACGACGACGATGACGTCTCCCGCCCCGGCCTGCTCGATCGCGGCGTGGATCATGAGGTTGTCGCCGGGCGCGCACGACACCGTCACGGCGGTGCCGGAGATCGACACCCCCTGCTGGATGGGTCGGATGCGGTGTCCCGCGTAGCCGATGCGCCCCATCGCCTCGTGGACGGTCGCGCTGCCGTACTGGGCGAGTGCGGCGGCGATGTCGGCGTCCGCCTTGGGCGGGTTCGTGACGATGCGGTGCCTGGCCATGTGCGCCTCAGTCCAGCGTGTCCGTGACCTGCGGGTAGAACCGCATGAACGCCTCGGCCTTGACCTCGACGGGCAGGCCGAGGTTCGCCGACGCGTTGCGCTTGAGCTGGACGCCGCGGCGGATCGCGAGGTCGGTGTAGTACGACCACATGTGCTTCTGCGCCGGGAGCGACTCCATGGCGGCGCGCTTGCGCTCCCAGCCGGGGGTGATGTCGAGGAGCACCTCGGGCTTGAAGCCGGACATCTCAGGCTGGTGCGGCTCGAAGAAGAAGACGGGCGGGGCGCCGATGATCTCGTCCTTCGTCGGGACGCGACCGTCGATCGGGACGCCGATGGCCTGGGCCTGCACGCGCGCCTCGAGCGTCATGCGGCATGCGGCCGGGTGGTCGCCGTTGTACGGGTCGGTGAGCGGGTGCGTGAGGACGACGTCCGGCTGCACCTCGCGCATGACCTTCACCAGGGCCGTGATGGCCTCGTCGGATTCGCGGAGCGGGTAGTCACCCTGGTCGAGGAAGATGATCTCGGCGCCGAGGATCTCGGCTGCGGTCCTCGCCTCGGCGGCGCGGATCTCCTTGATCTCCTCGAGCGTCCTGCCCTCGAGCCACTGGCTCGCCGACTCACCACGCTCTCCGTAGGACATGCAGACGACGACTGCGCGTCCGCCCTTGATCACGTGGCTGGCGATGGCTCCGCCGGCGCGCCACACGAAGTCTCCCGCGTGTGCGCTCACGACGAGCATGGTCCTGGTCTCCGTCGACATGACCCCGATTGTAGACAATCTCGGCGACGGACCGCCCGCGGGAGGATTCGGTCAATCGATCCCAGGCATCGATACCTATGGACATAGGTATCTGAAGCGTTAGACTCTCATCACTTCAACGGCGAATCCGCCACTTCAAGGAAGAAGGGGAAATGGCGAACAACCTCCAGGAGCTGATCGACGAGGTCGGCAACCCGGTCGAACTGCTCCGCAACTCCAAGCTCGGCACGTACATCTACCCCGTCGTGCCTTCCGAGTTCACGAACTGGCGCCGTGAGCAGAAGGCCTGGCGCGAGACCGCGGTGCTCTACGACCAGACGCACCACATGGTCAACTTCCACATCAAGGGGCCGGACGCCCTCAAGCTGCTCTCCGACACGGGCATCAACTCCTTCGCGAACTTCCCGGTCAACACCGCGAAGCAGTTCGTCCCGACCGCCTCGAACGGCGGCGTGATCGGCGACGGCATCCTCTTCCACGAGGAGGAGAACTACTTCGTCTACGTGGGCCGCGCCCCGGGTGCGAACTGGCTGCAGTTCCACGCTGAGACCGGCGGCTACGACGTCGAGTACGTGTACGACGACCGCTCCCCCTCGCGCCCGTACGGCAAGGCCGTCAGCCGCACCGTGTACCGCTTCCAGATCCAGGGTCCGAAGGCCTGGGACATCATCGAGAAGTTCGCCGGCCGGAAGGTCGAGCAGGTCAAGTTCTTCCACATGGGCCAGCTCGAGGTCAACGGCCTCAAGATCCGCACCCTCCGCCACGGCATGGCGGGCGCCCCGGGTCTCGAGATCTGGGGCCCGTACGAGCAGCACGAGGAGGTCCGCAACCTCATCCTCGAGGCCGGTGCCGAGTTCGGCATCGAGCCGTGCGGTTCGCGCGCCTACTCGTCCAACACGCTCGAGTCCGGCTGGATCCCCTCGCCGCTCCCGGCGATCTACTCGTCGGAGGCGGAGCGCAAGTTCCGCGAGTGGAGCTCCGTCACGAGCTACGAGGCGGTGAACGCCCTCGCCGGCTCCTTCTACTCGCAGAACATCGAGGACTACTACCTCAACCCCTGGGAGCTCGGCTACGGCTTCTTCGTGAAGTTCGACCACGACTTCATCGGCCGCGACGCGCTCGAGCAGATCGACCCGTCGACGCAGCGCCGCAAGGTCACGCTCGCGTGGAACGACGAGGACCTCGCGAAGGTCTGGTCGTCCTTCCTCGACCGCGATGTCGAGCCGTACCAGTACTTCGACCTCCCGAACGCGAACTACGGCTCGTCGAACTTCGACGCCGTCCTCGACGGCGACGACAACGTCGTCGGCCTCTCGCTCTTCACGGGCGTCACGGCCAACGAGCGCCGCGGTCTGTCGCTCGCGACCGTCGACCCGAACGTGCCGATCGGCGCCGAGGTCCGCGTCCTCTGGGGCGAGTCGCCCATCTCGGGCAAGACCACGGTCGAGCCGCACCGCCAGATCGCCGTCCGCGCGATCGTCAGCCCGGTGCCGTACTCGGTCGTCGCCCGCGAGGAGTACCAGGCGGGCTGGCGCTCGGGCCAGTAGGTCTGCGCAGCAGCGCACGAGCGGGCTTCGGTCTCAGACCGGGGCCCGCTTCGTCATCCCTGGGGATCCGCCTCGGTGAATCCCCGCCGACACGGTGGGAGGCCGCGGTCACCCCTCGAGCGACTCCAGGTACTCGAGCGAGCGCGACGATGTCGCGACGAGCGGGCGCAGTCCCACCCCGTGGCCGTCGTGCGGCAGGTACGCCTCCTCGAGCGCCCTCGTGATGCGCGCGGAGGCCGCCATGAGCGTCTCGACGATCGGCGGCACCGAGGAGTCCTCGACGGGGACCACGACCGACAGCGCCGCGTACACCGTGCGATGCGGGCCCCACACGGGGACGGCGACGCCGCGGGATTCGGCGTGGATCCAGCCGTCGGTGACGGCGAAGCCCTCGAGCTTCACGCGGCGCAGCGTGCGCCGGAACTCGGTGACCGACTGCCGCCCGAGCGGCTCGGTGCGCGCGGGCAGCCCCGCGGCGATGACCTCGTCGACCTTCGAGCTCGGGCCGTTCGCGAGGAGGACGAGGCCCCCGCACGAGATCGCGAGCGGGACCCGCCCGCCGATGTACGAGCCGTTGATGATCGCATCGCGCGCGGAGAGCTTGTCGATCGTGAGGATGTCGAGCCCGGAGACGACGCCGATCTGGGCGTGCTGCCGGATCGTCGCCTGCACGCGAGAGAGGTGGGGCCGGGCGAGCTCGCGGAGGCCCAGCGCACCCGGGGTGCGGCTCGCGAACTCGTACAGCCGCACGCCGAGGCGGTACGCGCGATCCTCCGCGCGCTCCACGAGTCCCTCCTGCTCGAGCTCGCGGAGCAGCCGATGCGCGGTCGACACCGGAAGACTCGCTCTCGTCGCGACCTCGCGGAGCGTCAGGAACGGGTGCCTCGTGTCGAATGCGCCGAGCACTCTGAGATGCCTGCGGAGCGCGGACTCGCCGTTGGACCTCCTCGCCATGAGGTGACCGTATTCCATTCATATGAACTGCGCTACCGCTGACGCTGCGGCCCCGCATACCGTCAGCACCATGACAGCGAAGTCACTCCAGCAGGCAATCGACGAACTCGGGAACCCCGTCAAGGTCCTCCGCGACAACGCCGCGCGGGCCTACACCTTCCCGGTGCAGCCCGAGTTCTCCAACTGGCGCAGCGAGCAGGCCGCGTGGCGCGACTCCTGCGCTCTCCTCGACCAGTCGCACCACATGACGGACCTCTTCATCACCGGTCCGGACGCGACGCGCATGCTCCAGTACCTCGGCTCGAACGCCGCGAGCGCCTACACGCCTGGCCGGGCCAAGCAGTACACCGCGGTGAGCCCCGAGGGCTACGTCATCGGCGACGGCATCCTCTTCCACCACGGCGAGAACGACTACGACCTCGTCGGCATGTGGATGGTCACCGACTGGATCCACTACCACTGCCAGACCGGCGAGTGGGACGTCGAGCTCGTGAAGGACGACAACTCGTACGCGCGCGCCGGGAACCCGGTCCTGTTCCGCTACGAGCTCCAGGGACCGACCGCGCTCGCGATCGTCGAGAAGGTCACCGGCAAACCCGCCCCGGAGCTCAAGTTCTTCCACATGGGCGAGATCGAGATCGCCGGTGCGAAGGTCGGCGTCCTCCGCCACGGCATGGCCGGCCAGCCCGGATTCGAGCTGTGGGGTCCGTGGGCCGACGCCGAGCGCGTGCGCGACGCCCTCCTGACCCAGGGTGCCGAGTTCGGCATCAAGCCCGCCGGCTCCCGCGCCTACTCGTCCGCGAACCTCGCGAACGGCTGGGTGCCGTCGCCGTTCCCGGCGATCTTCGGCGAGGAGCTCCGCGCCTACCGCGAGTGGCTGCCGCTCAGCCGCGCCGGCTCGACGGGTGGCTCCTTCTACTCGGAGCGCGTCGAGGACTACTACCTCACGCCGTACGACATCGGCCTCGAGCGCTCGGTGAAGTTCGACCACGACTTCCTCGGCCGCGAGGCGCTCGAGCGCCACGCCGAGAACCGGCGCCGCGTCCGCGTCACGCTCGAGTGGAACGATGACGACGTCGCGATGATCTTCCGCGAGCAGCTCCACCCGACGGGGCTCCCGGCGAAGTTCATCGAGCTCCCCAAGTCGCGCTACTCGCTGTACCAGACCGACCGCGTCCTCAAGAACGGCGAGGACATCGGCATCTCCATGGACGTCGGCTACCTCGCCAACGAGAAGGCCTTCGTCTCGCTCGCGACGATCGATGTCGAGCACGCGGCGACCGGGACCGAGGTCGAGGTCATCTGGGGCGAGGACCCCAACTCGGCGAAGGGCACGGTCGAGCCGCACCGCCAGGTGACGGTCCGCGCCAAGGTCGCTCCGGCGCCGTACCACGACTACGCGCGCGGCGGCTACCGCGCCGACTGACCGATCGAGGATGCCGCCCGGCACGGCATCGGCGTGATGAAATATCACGCTTTGATTGCAGTGCCGCGATCGCGTATCGCGGGCCACACGATTGTCTACAATCGGCTCAGATCAGCGAAGCGTGATCGCGGCACTGCGACCAGCTCCGGGGATCCATTACTCGACGGGGAGGAAGATGGGCGCGACACTGACGCTCGATCACGTCAACCTCAGTTTCGGTGGCGTCCACGTGCTCGAGGACGTGAGCTTCGACGTCCAGCCCGGCACGATCCTCGGTCTCGTCGGACCGAACGGTGCGGGCAAGACGTCGCTCTTCAACTGCATCTCAGGCCACTACCGCCCGAGCAGCGGCTCGATCACGATCGACGGGGTCGAGATCCTCGGCAAGAACCCGGCCGCCCTCGGCCGCCACGGGCTCGCCAGGACCTTCCAGCACCCCGCGCTCCAGCTCGAGGCGAGCGTCCTGTCCAACGTCATGCTCGGCAGCCACCGGCGCCTGCCCGGCGACCCGATCTCCTGGTCGCTGCGCCTGCCGTTCACCTCGAAGGCCGAGCGCCAGATGCGCGAGGAGGCGCTCGCGCTACTCGAGAGCCAGGGCCTCGGCTGGGCCGCCGACGAGCACGCCGACGAGCTGTCGCACGGCCTCCACAAGACCATCGAGCTGTGCCGCGCGCTCATCGCGAAGCCCACGCTCCTCCTGCTCGACGAGCCCGCCGCAGGCCTCTCGCACGGCGAGGTCGAGCACCTCATCGCGACGATCAAGCACCTGCGCGACGAGCAGGACATCACGATCGTCATCGTCGAGCACAACATGGGCCTCATCGCCCAGGTCACCGATCACGTCGTCGTGCTCGACCACGGACGCAAGCTCATGGAGGGCACCGCGGCTGAGGCGCAGTCCGACCCGCGCGTCATCGAGGCCTACCTGGGGGTCGCAGACGATGCTGCTTGAACTCGACCACATCACCGCCTCCTACGGACCGGTCAAGGTCCTCGAGGACGTCTCGCTGGCCGTCCCGGAGGGCGGCGCGGTCGGCATCCTCGGTGCCAACGGCGCCGGCAAGACGACGACGCTCCGAGCGATCTCCGGCATGGTCCGCACGACCGGCCGCATCACCTTCGACGGCCAGGACATCCGCGGCAAGCTCCCCGAACAGGTCGCCGCGCTCGGCATCGCCCACGTCCCCGAGGGCCGCGGCACGCTCCCGAACCTCTCGGTGCGCGAGAACCTCCTCGTCGGCGCCTACCGCCGCAAGGACCGCGCCGAGGTCCAGCGCGACATCGAGTTCCTCCTCGACCTCTTCCCGAATCTCCGCCGACGCATCAAGTCGAACGGCTCGGCCCTGTCGGGTGGCGAGCAGCAGATGCTCGCGGTCGCCCGTGCATTCATGGCCAAGCCGAAGCTCCTCGTCCTCGACGAGCCCTCGCTCGGCCTCGCGCCCAGCACGGCGCGCACCGTCTACTCGGCGATCGCGGAGCTGCGGCGCGAATCGGGCATCTCGATGCTCGTCGTCGAGCAGAACGCGAACCTCGCCTTCTCCGTCGTCGACAGCGCGACCGTCCTCGAGACCGGCCGCAGCGTCCTGAGCGGCACCACCGAGGAGCTCAAGGGTAACGACGCGATTCGCAAGGCATACCTGGGAGGCTGACATGGGTGACGTAGGTACCTTCATTCAGCTCGTCGTCGACGGCCTTGCGAACGGGTCGATCTACGCGGCACTCGCGCTCGCGATCGTCCTGGTCAACCAGGCGACGGGTCTCATCAACTTCTCGCAGGGCGGCATGGCGGTCCTGAGCGCGTACATCGCGCTCACGGTGTCCAACCTGCTCGCCCCGTCGATCGGCGTCGCGGGGGCCGTCACGCTCGGCATCGTCGTGACGCTCATCTTCTCGTTCCTCCTCGGGGCCATCGTCGAGCGCGTCATCATGCGCCGCTTCGAGCGAGGCGACCCCGACACCGCGGTCGTCGCGACGATCGGCCTCTTCACCCTCATCACGGGCCTGTGCGGCATCATCTGGAGCTACAACTTCCTGCCGTTCCCGTGGTACTTCCCGGTCACCGACAGCTTCATGATCGGCACGATCGGCATCAGCGTCTGGTCGCTCACGACCTTCATCGCGGTGCTCGTCGTCATGGCGGTCCTGCAGATCGTCTTCCGCTCGACGAAGCTCGGCCTGGGCCTGCGCGCCGTCGCCGACAACCCCGTCTCGGCCGCGCTCTCCGGCCTCAAGGTCGGACCGCTGCTCATGGCCGGCTGGGGTCTCGCGGCGATGCTCGGCGCGATCGCCGGCACGCTCGTGGCCCCCAAGCTCCAGCTGTCGCCGAACATGCTCGACGGCGCGCTCGTGTACGCGCTCGCCGCGGTCATCATCGGCGGCCTCGGCTCCCCCATCGGCGCCGTCGTCGCGGCGCTCGGCATCACGGTGCTCGAGAACCTCGCCGCCTACTACGTGCCGATCATCGGCAACGACCTGAAGATCGCGGTGCCGTTCATCGCGCTCTTCCTCGTGCTGATCTTCCGACCACAGGGACTCTTCGGCAGGAAGGTTGTGGTGCGCGTATGACCACCGTCGCTTCGTTCTTCCGCAAGCCGCTCGTCCTCTGGATCATCGGCATCGCGATCGCGGTCATCCTCGTCGTGCTGCCGCTGGTGTCGGACCCGCTCATCAACCAGACGCTCACGCGCATCCTCGTCGCCGCCGTCGCCGTCCTCGGCCTCAACGTCATCATGGGCTACACGGGACAGGTCTCGCTCGGGCAGATCTTCTTCGTCGGCGTCGGCGCGTACGCGGCGGCATTCGTGCTGCGCTCCGAATGGGGTCAGAGCCTCGGAGCGGGCGTGTACGTCGTGGCGTTCCTCTTCGCCGTCGTCATCCCCGGTGTCGTCGGCATGATCGTCGCGCTCGCCGCCGCACGACTTCGCGGGCTGGCGATCGCGATGGTCACGATCGCCCTCCCGCTCATCGGCGTCCCGCTCGCCAAGCGACTGAGCGACATCACCGGCGGCTCGCAGGGAATCTCGGTGCGCTACTTCAAGTCGCCCGACCCGGCAATCCTCGCCGACGACCAGTGGCAGTACTTCGTCGTGCTCATCATCGCCGCGGCCGTCTTCGCGCTCGGCTACTTCCTCGTGCGCGGCAAGTACGGACGCGCCTTCGCGATCGTGAAAGCCAACGAGGCGGTCGCCGCGTCGATGGGCGTCTCCCCGTACCGCTACAAGGTCCTCGCGTTCACGATCGCGTCGATCTTCGGCGGCATCTCGGGCTTCATGACGCTCGTGGCGTACCAGTTCTACTCGCCCGACTCGCTCAACTTCGGCCACTCGATCGAGCTCGTCATCGCGACGATCGTCGGCGGCTCGGCGAGCATCGCCGGGTCCGTCCTCGGCGGCGCGTTCTACGTGCTCGTCCCGCAGCTAACGCAGGCCTGGGGACTCGGGGCATTCACGCTCGTCATCCAGGGCATCGTCATCATCCTCATCCTCTTCGTCCTGCCCGGCGGACTCGCGAGCCTCCCGAAGGCCATCCGCCGTCGCATGAAGAAGCACCGCACTCCAGACTCCGACGGCCGCAGCGCTGCACCGTCGGCCACCCAGGACGCCTCGACGCACTGAGGCATCAGGCGCCTGGCCAACCAAGAGAAGAAAGGCACTGCCATGAGAACAGCGAAGACCCGGCGCACGCTCGCCGTCGTCGCGGGCACGGGGGTCATGGCCCTTGCGCTTGTCGGCTGCACGCGCGGCGGCGACACGCCCGCGCCGACGACCGACCCGAGCGGTGACGCCACCACGGCGCCGTCCGTCGTCGCGTCGCCCGGCATCACGGACACCACGCTGACGTTCGGCATCACCACGCCGCTCACGGGCACGACCGCGGGCCCGGGCAACTGCACCGCCGACGGCGCGATCGCGTACTTCGGCTACAAGAACGCCAACGGCGGCATCACCTTCGGTGACGGCAAGACCCGCACCATCGAGATCAAGACCTACGACGACGAGTACAGCCCCGAGAAGTCGCTCGCGAACTTCCAGCAGATGATCGCCGACGGCGTCTTCGCCGGCGGCATCGGCCTCGGCACCCCGACGAACCGCGCGTGGCGCGAGGCAGCGATCGACGCGGGCTTCCCGCAGGTCCTCGTGATGACGGGTGACCCGATCTTCTCGACGTGGGACGAGTCGCCGTGGCAGCTCGGCCTCGTCGCGAAGTACCAGCAGGAGGGTGCCGCGATGGGCGAGCTCCTCGCGACCTCCTCCGGCAGCCACAAGGTTGCGATCATCGCGCAGAACGACGACTTCGGCGCCGGCTACGTCGAGGGCTTCAAGGAGGCCATCGCCGACTCGCCGAACATCGAGATCGTCCTCGAGCAGACCTACGAGCCGACGGACCAGACGCTCGACGGCCAGATCACGGCCGCTGCCGCCTCGGGTGCCGACGTCCTCTTCAACGCGGTCTCGGTCACGCCGCTCGTGATCGGCGAGGTCCAGAAGGCGCAGTCGCTCGGCTGGTTCCCGTACTGGTTCATGCCGTCGAACACCTCCTCCCCCGCGGGTGTCCTCATCCCCGGTGGTGCGGTGAACGACGCCGGTGAGCCCGTCTACCCCGGCATGTACTCGGTCGCGTTCTCCGCGGTCGCGGCGCAGCCGAACTTCGCCGAGCTGCCGAACGGCCAGCTCTTCCTCGACTCGATCGCGGAGTACACGAACCAGGAGGGCGTCCCCGCCTTCCCGCACTGCGTGTGGAGCTGGATCGGCGCGCAGATCCTCGAGCAGGCCTTCATGAAGATGGAGGAGCCGACTCGCGAGTCCTTCATGGCCGCGCTGCGCGACATCAAGGGCTTCGTGCCGGACTTCATGCTCGAGGGCACCTCGATCGACACGACCGTCGACGGCCAGCCCGCCGTGTCCTCGGTCGTCGTCCAGAAGTTCAACGGCCGCGGCTTCGTGACGGTGGACACGTTCGAATGAACTGATCCCCAGCGAGTCAGTCGCTGACGAGGCGGCCCCGGGCTTCGGCCCGGGGCCGCTTTCGCATGTCAGGGAGCGCTGCGGCGCTCAGTCGAGGGCGCGCAGGAGCCGGATGACGCCCTCGAGGTGCCTGCGCGTCGCGCGCTCGGCGGCATCCGGGTCGCGCGCGAGGATCGCGTCGATGATCGCGACATGCTCCGGCGCCGACTCCTGCGCCCGTCCAGGGTGGAAGGCTAGGCGGAACTGGTGGCGGGCCGACTGGGCCAGGAGTCGCTCGAGGATCTGCGTCGCGGTGAGCTGGCCCGACAGCTCGCGGATGCGGGCGTCGAGCTCCTGGTTGAGCCGCGCGTACTCCACGAGATTGCCGCCGCCCACCGCGTCGAGCAGCGCCTGCCGTAGCTCGCGGAGCTCCGCCTCATCCTCGTCGCTGAGGTGCTCGGCGGCCTTCCTCGCGCACAGCGCCTCGAGTCCGACGCGCACCTCGACGATCTCGATCGCCTCATCGAGCGTGATCGCCCGGACGCGGGCGCCGCGATTCGGGAGCCGCTCGACGAGTCCCTCGTTCGCGAGATTCAGCAGGGCGAGGCGCACGGTCGCGCGGCTCGCCCCGTAGCGCTCGCTGAGATCCGCCTCGACGAGGCGCTGCGACGGCACGAACTCGCCGCTCAGGATCGCATCTCTGATGACCGGTGTCAGGTCCCCCGTGGTGGCAACACTGCTCACGTAGGCGACCGTACCCGATGTTCACGAGATTGTCGTGAATCCGCTGACGGCCCGATCGCACGGCGGCGATCACGCCGCTACGAGCGGTCCGCGATCGTGTGGTAGATGCCGAATCCGAGGACGAGCAGGCCCACGGCGAGGAGGACGACGACCGTGAACTGCGTGCCATGACCGAGGACCCAGTCGCGGATGCGCTCCAGGCGACGCTGCGCTCGCTCACTCGCCTTCGCGAAGATGATCGTCGGCACGGCCACCGTCGAGACGCCCACGACCGCATACCAGGCGGTCATGAGCCCCACGAGGAGCCAGTCGTCGCCGCGCACGTGCGTCGACGCCGCCACCGTGAGGACCAGGTTCTCCGGGTGGAAGGCGAACTGGAGACCCGCGATCGCCGCACCCGCCGGGCCGATGCGCGTGAGCAGCTCGAGGAGCCGGCTGCGCGGCGGCTCGCCGGTCCTGCGCGCCTTCCGCCGCTGCCGCAGATGCCAGAAGAGCCCGAAGCCGATGAGGACGAGTCCGGCGAAGACCTCCACCGGACCGGAGATGTGGAACCGCGTCGGGTCGAACGCCGCGGTCAGCCCCACCGCTGCCGCGAGGAACAGCCCCGCGAGCCCGACCGCGTACGCGACCGTGAACCACACCCCGCGTGACACGCGCCGGGTGCCGAGCAGGATCGCGATGATCGACACGATCGGCATCGTCGTGAACGCGGCGACGAGCCCATAACCGGTCACCGCTGCGATGTCGAGCCAGGGACCGGTCACCATCGGCACACTAGTTGTTCTTCCCCGTGAGGTTGTGAACGCGTTCGGCGGGGGTGGAGCCTCCGAGCCCGGTGTGGGGTCTGTGGTGATTGTAGTGATGGAGCCAGTCGTCGTAGGTCGCCGCGCGAGCGG
>Ga0180217_1000787_pt1 | contig 42094 bp, 33 predicted proteins | sample eDN3rd37CBELigOP_FD_128521 | JGI IMG/M metagenome (GOLD analysis project Ga0180217, IMG submission 128521) | Enriched Organic Plus compost microbial communities from Emeryville, California, USA - eDNA 3rd pass 37_C BE-Lig OP (version 2) (version 2) ...
ACAGGGTGGCGAAACGATTCCCTTTGAGACGCTGGTCGTGGTGCTTGATGCGTATGACCAGTACCCCGAGCGGGATGAGCTGAACAACGTGGCGACACTGAAGCGGGTGGAAATCGGCGTGATTGAAACCACCACGGCAACCGCACCGGCCGCCGCCACTCCGGCGGAAGGCGGAGCCCCCGCGGTTGGCCCTCCCGGCCCCTCGGCCACGGCGCCTCCCCCCGCAGGCACCTCTCCCGCTCCGGGAACCACCCCCGAAGGCGTCCCGGAAGCGAACCGTCCCGGCAATCCCGCTCCGTCGCCCCTCGACAACCTGAACCTCGACCAGCTCAACCTCGACGACGAAGGCACCGCCACCTCGCTCTTTTCGAAGCAGCGGTGATCGGCTGTGGTGGCTGTTCAGCAAGCCTTGCACAGGAATGACCGGAGTGTCATTTGCCATCCACCTCGAATCGGCAGAGAGCACCGCGCAGCTTCCTGCCTCGCCCGAGCGGCCCTGGTGCTGACCTCTCCGGTCCCCAGGGCTGCTCGCTTTCTGCACCTCTGACTCTCCCCTTCGATGGTTTTTACTTATTCACAGGATCGGTTCTCCCGCGCGAGGCGGAAAACTCGAGCGTATTCCGCCTCCAGCGGGCCGTTCGGCACGGCACGTGCAACATGATGCGCAAGCCAGCACGATTCTTTTTGAGCGATCAGCGATTCTGATCCGCGAATCCGTGGAGTGGGGAGGCAGCACATGCGAACAATCATTCAACTTTCAATGTTGGGGGCGGGTCTGTTCCTGTGGGGAACACCGGTGGATCTGCCGGCCCAGCAAGGTGGCCGGGGTCCGGGAGAGCAGGGAGGCCGGGCGATCAATACCGATCCATTGCCGACCCAGACGGTCCCCGATGTCGGGACACCGGCGGGGGCGCGGACCGGTGTGGATGTCGGCCGACGGCTCGCCGACCCCGACTATCCACGGTTTGACGCGATCGATCCCGAGGAGAACCCGCGTCTGCGGGATTCGATTCGCGTTCCGCGCGGCGGGGTGGAAGAGGAGCGGCCGGTGCCTCCCGACCGCTGGCGATATGTGCAGCACGAGGGGCGATGGTGGTACTATACGCCTGACGAACGATGGATGTACTGGGACAACGGGCGCTGGGTAACCCTGAGACCACGACCGCCGATCGTCGCCCCCGAAAGCATCCGCTATGGGATGCGGGGGCTGGAGACCGCTCCGGGCCCCGTCCTTCAACTGGATCCCCGCGTCACGGCTCGTCCGCCGCACAACGTCCGTGTTGATCGCATGAAGATCGGCGGTCAGCAGGACGGGCGGGTGCGTGTCGGCGGTGAACCTTACGGCCCGGGCTCGATCTCTGGTCCCGACGGGCTCGGCGGCCAGGGTGTCGGCGGTGGATTCGGCGGCGGTCCCTGATCGGCAAACGAGGATGATTTCCTCTCTCCCGGCGGCGATTCCCGCCGGTGCGGAGTGAGGAGACTCGCCACCTTTCGGATTCGCGACTCACGCGAAGAGAAACACTCGCGAGCGGACAGCTCGCAGGAAACTCTCCTTGCGTGAGTCGTTTTGCGCGCAGAGACGCGCCACCGTTTCATCCCGGATGCTCCCTGCACATCTTTCATCCCCTCCCCGATTCATCGCGAAACAGGGATGGTTCAAGCCCCCTGAGCTCCCTAAGATGCTCAAGATGCCGGGAAAAGCTGGCTGCAGACTTTTCCAAGGCCCCCCGGGAATGTTCCACAAGTTCACCGTCGCTTCGCGACGGGAATGAGCGTCGTGAACGACCGGAAGAAATGGAAGAAAACATACTCTGACTTGCCCCTGTGTCGCCGGAGTCGTCATGTCGAAGCCAGGTCTGCCGCTCATGCGTTCGTCCCGCGTCGGTCATCCACTCGGGAGAGTTGTTCTCCTCGCGGCAATTCTGATTGGTCTCGCGGGAGCGAGTGCCGAGGCGGCAGAGTGGAAATTCACCCTGCGGTTTGCCGAGCAGCTTCAGGCCGAGCCGTTCACCGGGCGCGTTTACCTGTTCTTCAGCCGGAACGCTCAGCCCGGGCCGCGATTCGGTCCTGACTGGTTCCACCCCGAGCCGTTTGTTTCGCTGCACGTTTCCAACTGGCGGCCGGGCGAAGTTCTGACCATCGACCCGGCGACCCCCGAGTTGCATTCGTTTCCCCGTCCGCTTGGCGAACTGAATCTCGCCAATGCTTATGTGCAGGCGGTCGTGCGGCTCAATCCGTACGAGCCGGATGTCGGAACGGGAGCGGGCAATGGCTTCAGCCAGGTCCATCCGCTCGGTGCCGGACCGGGTGAGAAGCCGCTTTCGCTGCTGGTCGATCAACAGGTGCCCGCCCGGCGTTTTCGGGAATCGCAGTGGGCGAAACTGCTCGAAGTGCGGAGCGACATGCTCAGCAAGTTTCATGAGCGCGACGTGATTCAGCGCGGGGCGGTGCTGCTTCCGGCGAGCTACTATGCCCAGCCGGAACGGCGGTATCCGGTCCTGTTTGTCGTTCCCGGGTTCGGCGGCGATCACTTCATGGGGCAGCGCGACCAGCCGCTCGACGAACAGAACGCGCAGGGAGTCGAATTCATCCGGGTGTACCTCGATCCGAAGTGTCCGCGGGGGCATCATGTGTTCGCCGACTCGGCCAACAACGGACCGTTCGGCACCGCCCTGGTCAAGGAGTTCATTCCCGAACTGGACCGGCGTTTCCGCACGGTACCCGCAGCGACGGCACGTTTCCTCACCGGGCATTCCTCAGGTGGATGGAGCACGCTCTGGCTGCAGATCACGTATCCGGAGACATTCGGCGGAACCTGGAGCACAGCTCCCGATCCGGTGGACTTCCGGGACTTTCAGCAGATCAACATCTATCGCCCCGGCGAGAACATGTACCGCGATGCCGAGGGGCAACTGCGGCCGCTCGCGCGGCGCGGCGATCAGGTGATCGTCCGCTATCGCGACTTTGCCGACATGGAGTGGACGCTCGGGCATGGGGGACAGCTGCACAGTTTCGAGGCGGTGTTCAGCCCGAGAGATGAAGAGGGCAAGCCGCGCCTCCTCTGGAACCGTGCGAATGGAGAGATCGATCCCGAAGTGGCCCGCGCGTGGGAAGCCTATGACATTCGCCTGGTTCTGGAGCGAAACTGGGAGACGCTCGGTCCGAAGCTGCGGGGAAAGCTGCACGTGCTGATGGGGGACCAGGATACCTTCTATCTCGAAGGGGCGACGCGGCTGTTGAAGGAGGCGCTCGAAAAACTCGGTAGTGACGCCGAGATTGAACTGGTGCCGGGACGCGATCACTTCAATCTCCTCTCTCCCGACCGGGTGATGCAGATGCGGAGTCAGATGGTGCAGGCGTTTCTGGAGCATCATCGACCGTAGTTCGCGCGGCACGAGAGAAGGCAGACGACAGCCACAAGGGAAGTTGCGACTTGATCCCCCCGAGGAGAGGCAGTAGTTTCAGAACACTCCAGAACGGCGCGCAAAGCTGCGTCGATGCGGTGATCTGACGCTCGTCTCCCTCTACAGGAAAGTCGCTCTCCATGTCTGCTGATGCGCCTGCGATGAATCCCTACACGATTGGACTCGATCCGGTTGCCGCGAATTACGTCCCCCTGACGCCGCTCTGTTTCCTCGAGCGCGCGGCGAAGGTCTATCCGCAGCGGACGGCGTGGATTCACGGCGACCAGCAGATGTCCTACGCGGAGTTCTATTCCCGCTGCCGCCGCCTGGCCTCCGCGCTGCAGGCCCGCGGGATCGGGAAAGGGGACACGGTCGCGCTGATGGCGCCGAACGTCCCGGCGATGCTCGAAGCGCATTACGGAGTACCGATGACGGGAGCGGTGCTGAACACGCTCAACATCCGTCTCGATCCGGCGACGATCGCGTTCACCCTCGATCATGGTGAAGCGAAGGTGCTCATCACGGACCGCGAGTTCGCCCCGATCATCGAAGCGGCACTCGCGAAGACCGAACGCAAGCTGCTCGTCATTGACATCGATGATCCCGAATATACGGGTGACGGAAAGCTGCTCGGCGAGATGGACTACGAAGCCTTCCTGGCAACGGGCGATCCCGATTTCGAATGGGTCCGCCCGGAGAACGAATGGGACGCGATCTCGCTGAATTACACTTCGGGCACGACCGGCAATCCGAAGGGAGTCGTCTATCATCACCGCGGCGCGTATCTGCTCGCGTTGGGGAACATTCTCGCGTGGAACATGCAGTCGGCTCCCATTTACCTGTGGACGCTGCCAATGTTCCACTGCAATGGCTGGTGCATGCCGTGGACGATCAGTGCCGTGTGCGGCACGCACGTCTGTCTGCGGAAGGTGGAATCCGCGAGTATCTTCCGTGCGATTGGACAGCACCGGGTGACGCACCTCTGCGGTGCTCCGATCGTCCTCAGCATGTTGATCAATGCTCCGGAAGATGTCCGGCGGCGATTCGACTACACAATCGAGATCATGACGGCTGCCTCGGCACCGCCGAGTTCCGTGATTGCCGCCATGGAGCAGATGGGCTTCCATGTCACGCATGTTTACGGGCTGACGGAAGTGTACGGCCCGGCGACGGTCTGTGACTGGCACCCGGAATGGGATGCGCTGCCGCTCGAAGAGCGGGCGACGCTGAAAGCGCGGCAGGGAGTCGGTTACGCGGTCCTTGACGGGCTGATGGTTGCCGACCCGGTCACCCTGGAACCGTGCCCCGCCGATGGGGAAACGATCGGTGAAGTGATGCTGCGCGGCAACATCGTGATGAAGGGCTATTTGAAGAATCCGACCGCGACGGAAGAAGCATTCCGCGGCGGCTGGTTCCACTCCGGCGATCTCGCCGTCATGCACCCGGACGGTTACATCGAAATCAAGGATCGTTCGAAGGACATCATCATTTCGGGCGGGGAAAACATTTCCACGATCGAGGTCGAGGATGCGCTGTATCGTCACCCGGCGGTGATGGACGCTGCGGTTGTGGCCAGGCCCGATGAAAAATGGGGGGAAACGCCCTGCGCGTTCATTCACCTCAAGCCGGGCGCGGAGAACGTGACGGAAGACGAGATCATCGGCTTCTGTCGTCAGAACCTCGCCGGTTACAAGATCCCCAAGACGGTCGTGTTCGGCCCGCTGCCGCGGACTTCCACCGGCAAGATCCAGAAGTACGTCCTCCGCGAGCGTGCGAAGGAACTGTGAACCGTGCCGTTCGACCGTCACACGCATTGAGCGCGCGAATGCGCGCCCCGCTCGGCCGCGGCTGAACGATTTCCCGATGCACGCAGGGGGAAGCAGTCGGTGCGTTTACTGTTTCCATTGCGGCGGGCGTTTTTCGAGGAAGGCGCGGATTCCTTCCCGGGCGTCATCGAGCGCGCAGTTCTCGACCATGTATCGCTGCGCGACTTCGTACGCGGCCGCGCGTTCCAGCGGCAACTGCTCGTAGAAGGCGCGCTTGCCTAACGCGAGCGTCTCGGCACTCGCGGAAGCGATCTGGCGGGCGAGCGACATCGTCTCGTCCGCCAGTCGATCGGCCGGCACAACGCGATTCACAAGGCCGTAGCGCTCGGCTTCCACCGCGGAGATCGGCGTCCCGGTGAAAAGCATCTCCAGCGCTTTTTTCGCGGGGAGTGCGCGGCTGACGGCGACCGCCGGAGTGGTGCAGAAAAGCCCGATCTTCACGCCGGGCGTCGCGAACGCCGCATCCACCGAAGCGACGACCAGATCACACGTCGCCACGAGCTGACATCCCGCCGCGGTGGCCAGTCCCTGCACCTCGGCGATGACCGGTTGCGGCAACTGGCGGATCAGCTCCATGACTTCGGTGCAGGTGGCAAACAGAACCTCGGCGTCAGCTCTTGCCACACTGGACAATTCGCGCAGATCGTGACCGGCGCTGAAGACGGAGCCTGCGGCGCGAAGGATTACGGTCTTTAGCGTCTGGTCAGTCGCGATCTGCCGGAGCCTGGCCCGCAAACTTTCCAGCATTGCGCGAGAGAGTGCATTGCGCTTCTCCGGATGGTTGAGAGTCAACACAGCAATCCGATCGAAGGTCTCACACAGCACGAGCCGCTCGTTCATTGCATCCGCTCTTCTGTCGCAGGAACTCGAAACGTCCGCCAGAGGCAACCGATAACACAACGGCGACTCAAGGGGCAATCGGGAATCACAACTCCCGGTGCCACGCCGCACCGCAATCCGGCAGTGGCCAGCGCTCGCAGGGAGGGAGCCGCGGCTTGAGGCTCGCGTCTCGTTCGACGTCCGGCGTCGAAAGAGGTGGCGGGCGAAGCGACGCGCCCCGCAGGTAACCGCGATGCGATGGTGAACAGGACGTAACGGAAGTGTAACAGGTTTCCGCACACCACACAGGATCCGGCAACGGATCAAGGAGACGACAACACACATGGGCGTATTTCATCTCAGGACGTGGGCATTAACCGCCTTCGTCGCCCTCAGCATGCTCACGGCGGACGCCGAAGCCGGCCGCTGGCGAATCGTCAATGGCGGCAGCTCGGGCGGTGGAAGTTCGGGCGGCAGTTCCGGAGGAAGCTCCGGGCTGGCGCATCGCTTCCGGACCAAACACCTCGGCGGTTCGTTCGGCAGCTGGGGCTCGAGCGGCGGCTCGCTTGGCGGCGCCGGCTCCAGCGGTGGTTCACTCGGCGGACTCGGGTCGAGCGGCGGCATTCTCGCGGGATCGTTCGGCGGTTCATTCGGTGGTTCGAGTGGCGGCTCCAGCGGTGGATCGAGCGGGCTCGGTTCCGCGGGCGGAAGCTTCGGCGGTATCATCGACGGGGGACCGGTTGTCGGCCCTCAGGGACCGTACGAATCGTGGTCGCCCGCAACGGCTCCCTACGGCCCCGAACCGAACTATCCCATTTATTCCGACCCGGGGACGTCGACTCCGGCGGTTCCGAACGCGCCTCCGCCGCCCTCAGGAAACAATGTTCCTCCGGCTCCGGAGCAGCCGGCGAATAACGATCCGTCGGTCTATCGCCATCGCGATCGCACGGCGACAATGCCGGTCTCATACGGCCGGATCAGCGAGTACATGCATCCTGATGCCGACCGCATCCCCAACGCGTCGGGCATGGAGATCGAAGTTCCCGAAGACGCTCGCGTGACGATCAACGGTCGCGAGATGCGCAGCACCGGGCGGGTCCGCCGCTTCTCGTCGGAGCCGCTCGCCGCTGGCAAGAGCTACATCTACATCGTGAATGTGGAAATCGTTCGCAACGGCCGCACGCTGACCGACAAGCAAACCGTCTCGCTGCAACCCGGCAAGATCACGCGGCTCGTTTTCGACTTCAGCACGGCTCGCAACAACGTCGCGTCGGTTTCGCAGCAGAATCTGCGGGAGACGACGCTCCGCCTGCGGGTTCCCGCCAACGCCCGGGTTTATCTGGGAGGCGAAGCCACGAATTCGAGCGGCCCGGTGCGTGAGTTCGCGACGACCGACATCTCCCCCGACCAGCCGTGGGAAAACTACGAGGTGCGTGTGGAGATCGACCGCAACGGGCGGACGATCAGCAAGACGCAGAAGCTCGTGTTGACCGCGGGTTCGACTCGCGAACTGGAGATCGATTTCGATACCAACAACGATTCCGGAATGTCCGTCGTGAGGACTCTCCGGTAATCCACCGGAGATTGGCTGTCGCTCTTGAGTTTGCCGGCGATCAACCGTTTCCCCAATGACGGTTGCTTCGCCAGGGAAAGCGAAGTCCGCAAACTTCGCTTTCCCGGACCGAAGGCGAAACGCTTTCGGATACGACATGCGGCCCGCCGATGCGGCGGCACACGGCGGGCCGTTCCTCTCCTTTCCTTTTTGCAGGCCGCAGAGTTTTCCCCGATTTGTTCCCTGTCACAACCCGCAGACAGTCCGCAAGGCGTCTGCGGGTTGCGTCGTTTTGGAAGACTCCGCGCGTCAAAGCGGGAACGATACGGTCCGGTTTCGGCACTGCCGATAACTACGGACGATGAACGCTCTCCGCACCGATCCACCGAATGTGACTTCGCCGGGCGGCTCGCCGGCGGCGACGATCCGTGTCCCTGCCTGGGTCAGCGTGCTGATCCTGCTGCATGTGGCCGCGGTGTTCATCGCCCCCTGCTCGGTGAGCCCCTCGTCGCAGTTGAGCCGTGCCGCCTGGTTCGCCGTCCATCCGTACCTGGACGCGGCCTACCTCAATCACGGCTATCACTTTTTCGCGCCCGAGCCCGGGCCGTCGCACCTGATTCGCTATGAGCTCGAACGGGCGGACGGGACGACAAAGCGGGGGTTCTTTCCCGACAGGCAGCAGCACTGGCCGCGGCTGCTTTACCATCGCCACTTCATGCTCAGCGAGCACCTGAACGCGCTCGCCGAATCGGGTGCATCGCAGGAGCAGATCGACGTCTGCATCGCCTCGTTTGCCCGGCACCTGCTCAACGAGCACGATGCGCAAACCGTGCGGCTCTACCTGATGCGGCACCTGTTGCCCCGACCGGATGAGGTGATGAGCGGAATGCGCCTCGACGATTCGAGCCTGTTCCGCGAAAAGCCGCTGGGCACTTTCTCGAAGGATTCGTGAGGCGATCGGATGGACCTGATCCGCGATTACATCCGCGAGCTGCGCCGCGAGACCACTCGCCACTGGAACGCGTTCTGGTTCACTCCCACGGACCCGGCAACGCTGGCGGTGATCCGCATCTTCACCGGGGCGATGCTCTTCTATACGCACCTGGTCTGGCTGCTCGATTTCGAAGCCTTCTTCGGCACCGACGCCTGGTTGAATGCCGAGACGGTCGCCGCGATCCGCACCAGCGACTTCGCCTGGAGTCATTTCTGGATCGTGCAGTCGCCGCAGCTTTTGTGGGGGCTGCACTTCGCGGCCCTGGGTGTGTTCGCCTGTCTCGCCCTCGGACTCTGGACGCGCCCGGTCTCGGTTCTCGCGTATCTCATCGCCGTCAGTTACGCCCACCGCGTCCCGATGGCGCTCTTCGGACTCGACCAGATCAACTGCATGCTGGCGATGTACCTGATGATCGGCCCCAGCGGCGCGGCGTTTTCACTCGACCGCTGGCGGTTGCAGCGGCGAAGTGCGACTCCCCTGCTCCCGGCGGTGCCGAGTGTCAGTGCGAACGTGAGCATCCGGCTGATGCAGGTTCACCTGTGCATCCTCTACCTCTTCGCGGGGGTGTCGAAGCTCAAAGGGGCCGCCTGGTGGGATGGAACCGCGCTGTGGCTTGCGGTGGCGAATTTCGAATACCAGTCGATCGACATGACCTGGCTCGTCGAGTGGCCGATGGTGATCAACTTCCTCACGCACATCACCATTCTGTGGGAAGTTTCGTACTGTGCCCTTGTCTGGCCGCGGCTGACACGGCCGCTCGTGATTCTGCTGGCCATCCCTCTGCACATGGGGATCGCGCTTTGCCTCGGGATGACGACATTCGGGCTGATCATGCTGGTCGCGAATTTCAGCTTCGTCTCCCCGGCGCTGGTGCGGCGGATTCTCGGAACGCGCAGCAAGGCCGAGGACACGACGATCGCTATCCCGGCGGCTCCGGCGCCACATCTCGTCCGCACGCGTGCGGCGAGCCGCCGGCTCTCGTGATCGTCGCCGCGTGGATATCTTTCCCCACGCTTTCGCGTGCCGTGCGCTTCCCCTGCGCGCCACGGTGAAAAGCGCTGAGCTTCGCTGCGTGAGTCCCGCCGGGAGGGCAACATTTCCGGCGGAGTGGCAATTCGGAGCCGCAACCGGGATACTGGCGCTCATTTCGAGAGTTTCCGTGCGGTACGACGCAGCGACACCATGAGCGACTATGCCCCGCAATTGACGGCCGAGGCCATCTGGCAATACCTCGACCAACTGACGAAACCGCCGCGAAGTCTGGGCAAGCTCGAAGATCTCGCGGCGCGGCTGTGCAGTATCCAGCAGACTCTGAAGCCCCGCACCACCCCCCGCCGGATGGTGCTCTTCGCCGGCGATCATGGAGTTGTCGAATCGGGCGTCTCGGCATGGCCGGCCGAGGTGACGGAACTGATGATCCGCAACCTCGTTTCGGGCGGGGCGGCGTGTTCCGTCCTCGCGCGGCAGTCGCGGACGCAGCTGCACGTGATCGACGTTGGCTCGCAGGCTCCCGAGGGGGAAGTGACTCCGAACGCTGCGGAACCTGCCGCGGACGCCATTCATTTTCGCGACCGCCGCGTCCGCCGGGGAACCCGGAACCTCGCCCTGGAACCGGCACTCACGCCGGCGGAGTTCCGGCAGGCACTCGCCATTGGCCGGGACGAGGCGGCGCGGGCCGCTCAGGAGGGCGTGGCCGTAATCGCCGCCGGCGAAATGGGGATTGGCAACACGACTCCCTCCGCGTGCCTGTCGATGCTGCTCGCCGATGCGCCGCTCGATTCGGCGGTCGGACGCGGCGCCGGTGCGGATGACGACACGCTCGCCCGGAAGCGGAGCATCGTCGCCGAAGCAGTGGCCCGCTCGCGACAACAGTTCGCGTCGGAACCGCTGGCGGCCATTGCCGGGGTCGCGGGGCTGGAGATCGCCGCGATGGCGGGGCTGTTTCTTGGAGCCCGCGAGGCGGGGCGGACGATCGTTCTCGACGGCTTCATCGCGACCGCTGCCGCGCTGATCGCCGAGCATCTCGAACCGGGCACCGCCGGACAGATGATTGCCGGGCATCTCTCGGCGGAATCGGGTCACCGCTGGATGCTGAAGCGGCTGGGGCTCGTGCCATTCCTCGACTGGAACCTGCGGCTGGGAGAAGGGACGGGGGCGCTGCTGCTGATGCCTTTGCTCGATGCGGCGGCCGCCATTTCGACACGGATGGCGACGTTCGCCGACCTGGGAATCGCTCCGGAGCGGCCCTCATGACTGAGGAGCGTGCAACTCAGACCGCGACGGTCTCACTCGCGGGAGAGGCTCCGCCACCGGAGACGGCCAGTCACTTCCGCGCGGCGATTGCCGCCGTGCAGTTCCTGACCCGGGTTCCCGTCGGCACGAGTCGAATGACGACGCCCGCGGAACTTGCCGCCGCGCCGGGCTGGTTTCCGCTGGTGGGAGCCTTCATCGGAGCGACGACCGCCGGAGTCCTCTGGCTGTGCCTGTTGCTCTGGCCGGTGTGGGTGGCGGTGCCGGTTGCCCTCGCCGTCGAAGCATGGCTCACCGGGGCGTTCCACGAAGATGCTCTCGCCGATTTCTTCGACGCGTTCGGCGGCGGGTGGACCCGCGACGATGTGTTGCGGATTCTCAAGGACAGCCGGATCGGAACGTTCGGGACAGTTGCCCTTATCCTCGGCCTCGCCATCCGGGCGGCGGCGACCATGACCATCATCGGCAACTGTGGAGCCGTGAACTGGGGCTGCTGGGCGTCAGCCATCGTCGCAGCCGCAGCCGTCGGTCGCTGGGTGGTCGTGTTTGTGATGTGGCTCGTCCCGCCCATCCCGGAGCGGCAAAGCCTGGCGCGAGACGTGGGAGTCCAGATCCGCAACGCCACCCTGACGCTGGCAACGGTCTGGGGCATCCTGGGAGCGGCGACCTTCGCGGTCCTGCTCCCCGTGCACGCGATCTTCGCAGCGGGCTTGCTGCTTCCGCTCGTCTGGTACTTCACCAGCAATGTTCAGCGCGTGCTGGGGGGAATCACGGGCGACTGCCTCGGTTGTATTTGTTATCTGGCGCAACTCGTGGTGCTGCTCGCGGCGGCGGCAAGTTTCCGGGGAGGGGGCCTGTGAATCTGCCTCCTTTGATTCTCGTGCGGCATGGTGAAGTCGCCGCCCGCTGGAAAGGAATCTGCTACGGTTCGACCGATGTCGAACTCAGTCCGCAAGGCGAGCAGCAAAGCGAAACGCTGGCCGCCCGGCTCGCGACCGAGCCCGTGCGGCGGATTGTTCACAGCGGCCTGGGGCGCTCCGCCTTACTGGCCGAGCGGCTCGCGGACCTGTCGGGGATTGCGTGCGAAGTTGCTCCCGCGTTGCGCGAGCGGGACTTCGGCATCTGGGAAGGGCGGTCGTGGGACGAGATCTTTCGCGATCATGGCGATGAGATGCTGCGGATGATCTCCGAGCCCGACACGTATCGGCCGGGTGGCGGAGAAACGACCGCCGAACTGCGTGACCGGGTACTCGAATGGTTTGCGCGTGTTCCTGAGGACGGGCTGACGGTGGCCATCACGCACGGCGGACCGATCGCGGCACTTGTGGGAACGCTCGGGCAGCTGCCGATTGCTGACTGGCCGCGTTTGATTCCCGGCTATGCCGAGTCTGTCCGGGTTCACGAACTTTCCCTTCCGCGTCCGCCAGTCATCAGTCACGCATAATTTCGACGGACGGGAATTCGCGGGAGAGGAGAACGAGGAGAGATCTCGATGGCGGCGATTGTGCTGGTGCTGGGGGGCGTCCGGAGCGGCAAGAGTCGCTTCGCGCAACAGCTTGCCGAGCGTCTCGGAGGCACAGAGGTGCTGTTCGTCGCGACCGCCGAGGCGGGCGATGAGGAGATGCGGCAGCGGATCGCCACGCATCGCCGCGACCGTCCTGCCGCCTGGGGAGTGCTGGAAGCGGCCCGCCATGTGGGGCAGGCAATCCGCGAGGCAGAGGCTCCGCAGCCGGTCGTGCTGCTCGATTGTCTGACGCTGCTGGTCAGCAATGTCCTGCTGGCGGCGGGTGATGAGCCTACGCTGGCCGCCGCGCAGGAATCGCTTGATGCGGAGATCGCGTCGCTGCTGGAAGCTTGTCGGCAGCGCGCGGGAACCGTTATCATCGTTTCGGGGGAGGTCGGTTCGGGCATCGTTCCCGAAAACCGGCTGGCGCGGCTGTTTCGCGACCTGCTCGGCTGGGCCAACCAGCGAATCGCCGCCGAAGCGAAAGCCACCTATCTGCTCGTCGCCGGCCTTCCGATTGAACTGAAATCGCTCGCGGTTTCGATCGATGACGCAGTGGATAGGCTATAGGCTCTAGACTTCAGGCTTCAGGTACGGTGCAGGTCAGGCTTCGCCTGACGGAGGGAAACGGGGCACGCCCCACATAACTAAGCGGCGGCTCACCTGAGCGGCGGAGTTTATCTCCGACGTCCGTACCAATGGCCGATTTCTATCGGCAGATAAAGCTATGCTCGTTCGCCATCAGCATAATACGACGAGGAAACGACCCCAAAGGCGTCTGCTGTCGTCGGTTCCTCACAAATCGCACCATTCCCTCATCGCGAATCGTTCTTTCAGTTCCCATTACTCATCCTTCCTGGTCAGGCGGATCTTCATGAAACTGCTGCTGTCCGTTCTGCTGCCGGTGGCCCTGCTCCTGCTGGCTGCCGGTTGCGGCGGAAACTCAACCAGCGCCCCTGAGATCGTCGCCGGCAGTGATTCGCTCGGCTCGGGGGACGGCAGCCGGACTTCGTTTCCGCTGACCACGACCGATGCGCTCGGGCGGGAGGTCACTCTCACCAGGTTGCCGCAGCGAATCGTCTCGCTCGCCCCCAAGAACACCGAACTGCTCTTCGCGATCGGCGCGGGGCCGCAGGTGGTCGGCGTGACCAGTTTCTGCACCTATCCCCCCGAAGCACAAACTCGCGAACAGGTCGGCGGGTTTTCCACGACGAGCCTCAGCCTCGAAAAGATCATCAGCCTGCGCCCCGATCTCGTCATCACCGTTGGCGATCTGCACCGCCCGACCGTGGCGGCGCTCGAACAGCTCGGGCAGACTGTACTCGCGCTCGACTCGGAGTCCTTCGACGATCTGTATCGGGACATCGCATGGCTCGGAAAGATCACCGGACACGAACAGGCGGCGGAACAACTCGTCGAGGACCTGCGCAGCCGGGTGGCCGCGATCGTTTCCCGCATCCGGCTCGCACCGGGAGAAGCCCCCGTGCGGGTCTTCTGTCAGGTGTGGGATGAGCCTCTGTTGGCAGCGGGAGGCGGTTCTTATCTCACCGATCTCATTCATCTCGCCGGGGGAGAAAATATCTTCGCCGACCTGGACGAGCCTTACCCGCAGGTGAGCGAGGAAGTGATCCTCAAACGGAACCCCGAAGTCATTCTCACGCCGGCTGTCAAGAATATGGTCGATCCCCGCGAACGACTGCTCGCCCGCCCGGCATGGAAGGATCTGCAGGCGCTGCGGAACGGCCGCGTGCACATGATCGAGGATGACTTGATCTCCCGTTGCGGGCCGCGACTGGTGGACGGGCTGGAAGCCATCGCGCGGAGTCTGCACCCGGAACGCTTCCGCGAGGAGGCGACCGAGGCGGCAGGCCGTTCTTCAGCGAGCGGGCCGCGCGTGTCAAAATCGGCGGGCGGGGAGCCGGGACTGTGAAGTTTTCGTCGGCAACGCTGGTGACGCTTGCGCTGATTCTCGCCGCGAGCATGGTCATCAGTCTCGGCGTCGGGGCGGTCTCGATCGCGCCCGCGCGCGTCGTGCAGATCCTGCTGCATCCGGGTGATCCGTCGCTCGAAGCGACCGAGACGACGATCGTCTGGAACCTGCGGCTGGTGCGCGTGCTGCTGGCGGCGTTGATCGGGGCGGCACTGGGAAGTGCCGGCGCAGGCTTCCAGGGGCTGTTCCGCAATCCGCTGGCCGATCCGTTTGTCATCGGTGCTTCAACCGGAGCGGCAGCCGGGGCGACGCTGGCAATTGTTCTCGGCCTGTCGGGGACGCTGATCGGGCTCGACCCGGTTTCGCTGTGCGCCCTCGCGGGCGCGGTCGCCACGGTTGCTGCGGTCTATGTGATCGCCTCGATCGGAAACGAGACGCCAACTCTCTCGCTGTTGCTCACCGGCGTGGCGGTCAGCAGCCTGATGGGGGCGATTGTCTCGTTGATGATGTTTCTGCATGACGAGAAGCTCGTAACCATCTTCGGCTGGCTGATGGGAAGCTTCTCGGGCCGCGGATGGGCGACGCTCCGTTCGGCGGCTCCGCTGATTCTCGCTGCGATCGGAATGCTCTGGCTGACGGCCCGGTCTCTCGATGCGCTGACGTTCGGTGAAGAGTCGGCGACATCGCTGGGACTGCGGCTGACGCGAGTTCGCGGCACCGTCGTCGTCGCCGCCAGCCTCGCCACCGCCGCCGCCGTGGCGGCAGCGGGGGTGATCGGCTTCATCGGTTTGATTGCGCCACACATCGCCCGGCGATTTGTCGGGGCGCAGCATGCGCTGGTGATTCCGGCAAGTGCCCTGACCGGGGCATTGCTGCTGGTGCTGGCGGATGATGTGGCCCGCTCGGTCGCCGCCCCGTCAGAGTTGCCGGTCGGCATCATCACGGCACTCCTGGGCTGTCCCTTTTTTCTGTTTCTGCTGGTGAAACGGCGGAGGGAGTTCGGGACGGGATGAATCGCTCGCTCGAAGCACGGGATCTCACATGCGGGTACGGCAACCGGCAGGTGCTCGATTCACTGTCGCTCGCCGCACGGGCCGGAGAAGTGCTGGTACTGCTCGGAGCCAACGGGGCCGGCAAGACAACGCTGCTCCGCGCACTGGCGCGTCAGCTTCGACCGGCGCGGGGCTGCGTGCTGCTGGAAGAGCAGGACATCCAGCGTCTCTCACCGCCGGAGCTGGCGCGGAGGGTTTCGCTCACACCGCAGAGCGAACGCCGCGACTGGCCGCTGACAATCGAGCAGGCGGTGCTGCTCGGCCGCGCACCGCATCGGGGGTGGTTGCTCCCCTATACCCCGGCGGACCGCGAGCGCGTCGAACTCGCATTGAACAGCACCGGGCTGAGCGACATGCGCGAGCGGCTGATCACCGAGCTTTCCGGGGGGGAATGGCGGCGCACGATCCTCGCGCGGGCGCTCGCCCAGGAAGCGGAGGTTCTGCTCCTCGACGAACCGACCGCGGGACTCGACCTGAAGTATCAGGTCGACGTCCTGCGGCTTGTCCGTCGCCTGGCGATCGAGCAGCAACTGGTGGTTGTGCTCACGCTGCACGATCTGAATCAGGCATCGCTGTATGGAGACCGCATCGCCCTGCTCGCCCGACATCGGCTGATCGCGCTCGGCACGGCGGAAGAGGTGTTCACCGCGGAGCTCATCCAGCAGACCTACGGCGTTCCGGTCACGATCGTGCGGCATCCGGTGTACAGCACCCCGCTCGTCGTCCCGCTTGATGCAGACGCCAATGCGGCTCCCCCGAAACCGTAACTGTCACAAGCGACAGCGCGTACCTGAAGCCTGAAGTCGAGAGTCTCCAGCCTAACCAAGCTTGCTGATTCCGGAGAACTCGACGAGCATCGTCATTTCGCCGTCCGGGACGTCCATCTTCGACAGCACGACCTGCCCGGCACGGCCGTCATCAAGCTGCAGGCGGTAGGGACGGTTCAGCGCCAGCCAGGCACGCTGTGCCGGATCGATCGTGAAGCGTCCCGCGAAAGAGGGTGTGCCCGAGTCGCCGCGGTCCTCAAGTTCTCCTTCGAGATCCCGCAGACGCATGCCCCCGATCAAGAGCTCGCCATGAAACTTGTGCATACCTCACCTCGTTGAAGACCCTTCCCGGAAAGGTCCTGTTTCCCTCAGCACTGCGATCAGGATTGCGCTGTCGGCAGCGACGAACACTGCAACAGTTCACCCTTCCCATGCAGTATAGAGATTTCTGATCTGGCTCGACAAATCCACTTTTCGCAGCATCCCCGCGATGCTGCCGGAAACAATCTCCCCGCCTGATACTCAGGCGAAATGTGATGGAAATTGCTACAAGGGGTACAGAGACCCGGGACGGCGTTCCGGTTCGCGCACGCCGATGAATCCGGCGAGAAAAAACGGCCCGGAGAGGACGAGCACCTCCGGGCCGTGGCAATTCATTCCGATTTCATCGCAAGAGCCCGCCTGCCGCGCCGCGGCATGACGTGCCCTTTCGCCTTTTCAGATCAGTCCCGAGCCGATTCGACCGGCTCGCGAACGGGAGTGGACGCTGTGGTCGTGCCGTCGCCGTTTCCGGCAACCGTGGCGGCGCTGTTGGTCAGCGACATCTCCATTGCATAGCGTGCCCACGCGACACCGACGAGCAACACGTTCAGGAAGCAGGTCAACGCGACCCATTCCAGTCCGGAGGCTTCACCCGGTGCGTAGCTGTGCAGGCCCACCGAGGTCGATTCGCCGGTACCGTTCCACCAGCCGTGGATCTTCGGCAGGACGAAGTTGACGCCGTACCACGACATGACAATCGCCTGGAAGCAGAGCACGCTCCCGGCGTTGGTGCCGAACGTTCCCACCCAGCCCGCATAGCGGCCGTGCAGGAAGGCGAGATACACCAGCAGCGAGATCAGCGCCCAGACTTCCTTCGGGTCCCAATCCCAGAAGCGTCCCCACGAGACGTCGGCCCAGAGACCGCCGAGAATCGTTCCCGCGGCGAGGAGCAGCACCGCGACCTGCATTCCCTTGTAGCCGAAGGCGGCGAGCGTCGAGACATCTTTCGGCGGCTGGACGCGGGCGGTGGCGAGGTGGGCATCGCCGCTTCCCAGCCCCTGGATGCCTGCCGAGAAGGTCTTGCGGATCTGCTTCGGAGCCAGCCCGCGGCCGGCCGTCTTCAGGCGGGAGAAAACCCCCTCGTTACCGGGTGCCGCGCCGCTGCCGAGATGCTTCTCAAGAAGGCTCGAATCCACCCCGGTCGAGGGGCTGTAGCGGCCGAACAGGTAATAGAGCATCGCCAGGTTGCCAAGCCCCCAGACGAGTGCGCCGGCACCATAGCTGGAGACGATCGTCAGCACGTGGATCGTCAGCCAGTAGTTGTTTCGCAGCACCGCGGCAATCGAGCCGATCCGCGGATTCAGGATCTCCGGGCTGATATTCCCGACGTTGTATGCCAGCACCATCCCGAACAGGGCGACCGGAATCGACGTCACCAGGAACAGGCGGCGGCTGAAAGTCTGTTCCCAGACTTCGGCCCATCCCACTTTCCGCAGTTCGGGAACGACCAGGAACACCGAACCGACCAGCGCCAGCACCGCCCGCGGCAAGTACCACGCCGAGGCAAGTACGGTACTGAGACCGATCAACCAGGTGAGCACCGCATTCGGGGCGAAGGTATCTTCGTCCGTCAGCGGAGGCGTCAGCGACGAAATGCGGAAGGTCGAATCGCTCTGGGTGAGGAACCAGACGATCGCGAGGAAGCCGGCCAGTCGCAGACCCGCTGAAACAATTCCGATCGGTGTCCGGAAATTCGCGAGTGTCCTGCGTTCGTCCTCGATCGACAGCTTCTCGTCTTCCCACGAGAAGGGAATCGCCGTCAGCCGCCAGGCCCACTGCAGTCCGGGCCAGATGAGCGGCAGCAGGCCGAACCAGGCACCGAGGATCGATACCACATACGATACCCAGATGACCGTCTCGTACATGTTGGTCACGGGAGGTCGGCCCGCGATGATGATCCGCAGGACAAATCCCCAGGTCGCGAAGGCGATGGCGACGGTCGTCACTCCCAGTCCGAGCAGGTACAGCGACCGCCCGAGTGCATGGAAGTTGATCGACGCGAGAATCCACGCCGAGAGCAGCATCATCGCCGCCAGACCGTAAATCCAGCAGGAGACGTAGAACGGCTGGACCTCGTTATAGAGGATCTCGGTCTCCATGGCGCCGGGGGACGGATACGCCGAGGCCTGCATCTGCCCTTCATCCAGCGGGAGCGGTTTGTAGTCGGCAGGACCATCGGCGAGCGGCCCCATCTTCTGCCGGGCCGCATCGAGGCTGCGGCCGAGCTCGTTCAGCTTGCTGGTGAAAATGCTCATCGAGCGGGCAAAGTCATTCGGACCGCGTCCCCGCACTCCGTCGTAATCGTGACGGGTCTGTTCGAGGGCCGGCTTGATCGCTTCGAGTTGCGGCCGCAGTTCCGACTGGAGCGAAAGCGCCTGGGCCAGCTGCGGCAGATGCGCGAGCTCGTTGTGTTTTTCGTTGTTCACGTAGAGCCGCATCAACGTCACGACCTGCTCCAGCTCGTTACGGTCGCGGGCCATCAGCGCGGCAACCGTCACGTCACGCTCCATTTGCCACTCGTCGAGCCGCATCAACGTCCCCAGCGAGATCCACGGCTTGAGCTTCGTATCGGGATCGAACTGGTGCGTCAGCGTCCGCGGATCGAGCCCCGGAACGACGTACAGGTTTCGTGCCTCGGCGGCAGTGAGGAACGCCATCGCATGTTTGACCAGCTCGGCGGCCTTGCCGTTCAGTTTCCGCTCCTCGGCCGTCTCGCCGACCTGCGAAGGCGATTTCTTTCCCGACCGGGTCGCCCGTTCAATGCCTTCGAACCGCTCCTGGACTTCCTTCTTGTGGAACAGCAGCGTTCCTTCTTCGCGCGAACGATCCCAGTCGATGAAATCGGTGATGGCGATGAAGGTTCCTTCCCGCTGGTCGGCACCGAGCAGCAGCTCACGCAGCGGCCGGTATTCGCAACGGATGATCGGCTTGCCGAGCCACTCTTCCTTCTTCGTGATCCAGTTGTAGAGGAGTTCCGGAGCCTTGTAGCGGCGGTTCGTCTTGGGATCGGTCCACTTCGCGCGGCCCGTCACGAGCGTCACCACCTCATCGGCGAAGCTGTCGAGCGGCTTGATGCGGCCATCGTCGAGCACGGGAATCCGCTTCCACGCGGAGAAGTCGTAGCTCGGCTGTTCCGCCGCCACGGCATTCGCCGCCAGGCCGACGAGCACGCACAGGCTGAGAAGGAATCGGAACATCGCGTTTTCCTCAGGTCAACGTCAGGAAATCAAAGGAGAGCTTCAGTCTGCCCGTCGCGTTCGCCCGCACGGAGCGGCACGCCTCGCATCGTGATTACACGACCGCCGGTTCATCCGCCGCGCGCTTCGCCACCTCGGTCGATTCGGCGGCGACCATCTTTTTACTCGCGGGTTTAAAGAAGTAGGCTCGCATGTAGAACATGATGAAGATGCCCACGCAGACCAGAAGCGACCCCAGGTACTTCACCCAGCGGCCCGGATCGTAATTCACGCGGAAAATCGAGCCGAGCGGCATTCCGTCCCCCGGAGGCAGATAGTTCTCCTGGAAGAAGCGGAGCGTCCGTCCCTGCGGGTCCGGCTTGTCGAGCGGTTCATTCATGGTGATGATCCGCGTCCGGCCCGCAGCCTCATCGGCCTCGCCGTTCGCGGGATTCTCGTTGACGATCGTCACGTAGCTGGTGTAGTTGGAGGCCATCGGCGCCCCGGGATCGACGTCGAGGTCGAACTTGTCGAGCCGCATGGTGAAGCCGACCGGCGTCTGCCGCACGTTAAAGCTCACCTCCAGCGTGGAACCGTCCGCGAGCTTGATCTCTTCGACCTGTTGAGCCTTGGGAGACTGCCAGGGGGGCGGAGCGTTCTGCTTCAGCCAGACCTCTTTCTCCTGCGTCTCTCCCCCGGCGGTCGAGGTCACACGAACCTTGATCCGCCGCGAAGTACCGCGCTGCGGGTCGTCCTTGAGGAACGGCAGCGGAAGAACCTTGTAAAAGGTCTCGGGGTCATCCTGCGGAACGTAGCGTGTCAACTCCATTTGCCAGGTGGCCTGTCCGCCTCCCATGGACCAGGTGCTGACCGGCTCATCGAATTCGAGCGGTCCCGCCGAGACAACGCGGCCCAGTTTCTGTTGCCACGCGCGATAGGCGAGTTTGTTTTCCGGCCCTTCGAGAATATCGATCCGGCCCGCGAGCGACGGGTGATAGAACTCGACCGCCACGTTCGCCGGCATCGTGGCCCGGCCGGGCGTAAAGGGGAACTGCGCGAAACGCACGACCTGCACTTCCTCGGCAGCGGCGCCTTCCTCTGTTCCCTGCTTGATCAACTTCAGTTCGACTGCGGGAATCCGCGGGTCGTCTCCCTGCGAGTACAGCTTGTTCTCGGTCGTCAGGCGGCGAAAATCCGCCCAGGGAGCGTAAGTCACGAGTTCGACCGCCAGCCCCTCGGTGAGCGGAACCGGCTTCCCTTCATCGCGGCTGGCCTGCAATTTCGCCACGGGAAGGTGGAATGTTTCGCCGTCTTCGCCCTCACCGACCCAGATCACCACAACGCCGTCTCCCTCGACCGTCCGGTCGGGAAGGGCTTCGGTGAAGGCACGGAACTGGTGGGGATTGGTCGTCCGCCACATCAGGACGGAGCCCAGCCCCTGGAAATCCGACTGCGTAAAACCAAGCTGGTGGGCATTCGCGTCGAATTCGAGCTCCACCGGGATCTCGAAGTCGAGCATCGCCTGGCGAAACGTCAACTGGACGAACGGGGTAAACCGCACCTCGCTCCGCGAGTAGTAATCGACAATCTCGATTTTCGTCTTGTCGTCTTCGTAGACGAGTTGAGCCGGATGCGTCCACGGTTCGGGGTAGTTGTCGCGGCCGAGTGCCGTCTCCACCCGCCGCCAGAAATCCCCCGGCTTCTGATCGGCCCAGTTAAACGGGCCGAAATCCACCGGATACTGCAGCGACTCCGAGCGGCCGGGGAGCTTATTGACCAGCAGGTAGCCGGAGTCGTGATCGACGGCGACGTTGCTCGTCTGTCCCTGGTAAACGAGCATCTGCGAGTTGACGCTCCCCTGATATGTCATCGCCGATCCGCCCAGCAGGACCAGCAGACCGAGATGCGTCACCACGAATCCGGTCTGATACCGCTTCCACGGGTAGCGGATCGCGGCGGCACAGAAGATATTCAGCGCCAGCAGGGCGAGCAGAATCCGGAACCAGGCGGTGTGATAAACGTACCAGCGCGCTCCGGCGGTCCCTGTATTCGATTCGATAAAGGTCGCAATCGCCAGCACGGCGGCCAGCCCGCCGATCAGGACGACTGCCAGCTTCAGCGACGCAGAGAACTCATACAGCCAGAGGAGAGTACGCAGAGGAAACGGCTGGTCGGCACGGTACAGCTTCGGGCGGGCCATTCAAGCGCTCGTCACGAGGTTGGAGACGTCGGAGAAATTGGCCGGAAGGCCTGTGCGGGACATCGGTTACGTTCAAATCTGCCCGTTGGCCGATGCGTTTCAGGTATGCACTCTTTATTATAGGTACGCCGCGCACGAAAAGTACACGCGCGATTCGAACCGCAGCCCGGTTTCCCGAAATCGGGATAACCTGCCGCCATTTGCGGGAATTTCCCAGTGCCGTCAAACCCCTTCATTGCCGGTCAAACAGATCGCGGCAGGCTGCGAGAAGGCGCGGCGAGAGGCCCCGGACACATCGGCAAAGTTTGCCGGAACACGATTTGCCTCTTGGCAGGATGTGCCGAATTCGTTCCGGTTCCGTCGCGAAAGTGAAGGAATCACTTTGCAACAGGGACTGGGAAATTCGGCGAAATGGCGATAGAATCGCCCTGATCGAGCCAGGAGGGCTCGTCAGAACAGTTGTAAGATTTTCAATACTTCGCCCAATCTTACAAAATCAGGCAAGGAGGCCTGAGGCATGCCAGCTCGTGTTGAGCGATTCACCGGTGCTCTTCCGCGTGTTGCTCCGCGACACCCTCTCTTATCCAGCCTCCCTCTTCTCTCATTTGCGTCCGACTTGGAAGCTCCCGCCTGCCGCGGTGCACTTCCGGGAAGGCCGGGCCTGATTTCAACTCTCGTGCGTCAGCCCTTCGTTGCCGGCATCCCGGTCGTCACTTCGCGGAGATCCTCATGAACTCGCTTTCCCTGTTGATGTTGTCGGCCCTGGCTGCCGGGGCGGCTCCGCAAGCAGTGATCCTCGATTTCACCGCAAGCTGGTGCGGCCCCTGTCAGCAGATGAGCCCCATCGTGCAGCAGCTTCAGGCCGAAGGACATCCCATCCGGAAGGTGGATGTCGACCACGAAAAGGATCTCGCCCGCAAATACAACATCACCAGCATCCCGGCATTTGTGCTGGTCGTCGATGGCCGCGAGGTCCGCCGTGTTGTCGGGCAGACCACCGAAACCGAACTGCGGCGGATGTGCGCCGCGATTCCCCGCCCGGAAGCCCCGGTCGCCGAGGCCCCCCGCGCCCAGTCGCCTCCGGCGGACACCGGCGTGCTCCTCGACTTCACCGCCACCTGGTGCGGGCCGTGTCAGCAGATGAGCCCGATCATCTCGCGGCTGCAACGCCAGGGATTTCCGGTGCGGAAAGTGGACGTCGATCACGAGAAGGATCTCGCCCGCAAGTACAACATCACCAGCATTCCCGCGTTCGTGCTGGTCGTGAACGGAAACGAAGTTCGCCGCGTCGTCGGGCAGACCTCCGAAGAGCAGTTGCGGCGGCTGCTGGCGATGATTCCCGCTCCGCAGCAAAGCACGTCCAACGTCGCACAGGCTCCGGCAACTCAGCCGGCACTGCAGCACACACCGGCTCCCCGTGCCGACGATCGTACTTACGCTCCTCAACCTGTCGCGCGGGGATCGTCAGGCGACCGCCCCGCGATGGTCTCGCCGGCCGTGAATCAGGGGGCAGCGGTCGCCTCCGCCCGGGCTTCCAATGCTCCGGTTGCACCGCAAACCGTCGCCTCGAATGCACCGCGGGAAGATCGCGGTTCACGCGGGCTGTTCGGTCTGGGGCTGTTCTCGCGCGATTCGGGGAAAGAGAGTCGCCCGACGCGCGAAGTCGCCGCGCGGGCGAAGCTGGATGACAGCCCGCTTGAAGGGATCACCCTGACGAACGACGATCCAATGGCCGCCAGCACGCGGATCCGGATCCGCGACAAGGGAGGAATCAACTACGGTTCGGGAACGATTATCGACAGCCGCGTCGGCAATACATACGTCCTCACCTGTGCTCACATCTTCCGGAACCTCTCCGAGGAGTCGGTGATCGAAGTCGACGTCTTCGTCAACGGCAAGCCGGTGACCTTTGTCGGCAAGCCCGTGCACTACGACATGGACTCGGACGTGGGGCTGATCACCATTCCCACGTCGGACCCCTTGCCTCATGCCCGCGTTGCTCCGGCCGGTCTGGCGATCGAGCGGGGAATGGCGGTGCAGAGTGTCGGCTGCGGAGGAGGTGACGATCCGACGCTTCAGAAGCTGCACGTGACTGCCCGGAACCGCTACCAGGGACCGGACAACATCGAGTGCACCGGCGTCCCGGTCCAGGGGCGCTCGGGAGGGGGACTGTTCACCAAAGATGGTCAGGTGATCGGCGTCTGCATGGCCGCCGACCAGGAGAACAATTGCGGCCTGTATGCCGGCCTGGTCGCGATCCAGAAACTCCTCGACAAGTGTCAGCTCTCGCGACTGTACGAAGCCCGGGAACCGGCCCGGCAACTGCAATTCGCGACGGCGAGCGTACCGGCGGAGGCAGCTCCCGGCGGATTATCCGACCTGAATGCGACAGACTCCGGTTTCGCGGACGACATGCCTGCCGAACCGGCTCTCGCCGACCGTGCCGAGCGCAGCATGGAGATCATTCGCGAAGCCTTCAGCGACGTCGAAGATGTCGAAGTGGTGTGCGTTATCCGGCCGTCGTCCACGTCGCGGCGGATTCGGCGGGTGGTGATTCTGAACGAGCCGTCGGCCAGCACGGCGAGCCGTTTCACCGATTACCTCAGCCATGCCGCCGAGGGACGCGATGCCCCGCGGGCTCCGACAACCGAACTGCGTCACGAAGCCAACGCCCTCCCCTGGAACCAGCCCGCAGCCCAACCGGCACAGCATGCCCCACAGCCCTACCGGAGGGGGAAGTAGGCTTCAGGCTCCAGACTTCAGGCTTTAGCAGGAGGTTGAGGGACCTCTTGATGTGAAGGGGACATCGAATGTTCAGCTACGTCCCCATGGGACGCGTGTCTTCGATGTCCCCCCCGTCGTTTGATACCAACCCGCGGCGCGCGTCCCGCTGGGACGCGGCTAAACGTTTACGGCTGATAAACGTTCACCGGCGACATATGGCGGCGGTTTATATTCGCCGTGTGATGGGAGCGGCACGAGGGAGTGAAACCGGCGCGATTTATGATGCCGTGGGGGTGCCGTTTCCCGGGGGCGGAATGGGGATTCGCACCTGGATTTCGTCCCCTTCGAGCCGGACCTCGTAGGTCTCCTGCCGGAGGCTGGAGCGGGGGTTGTCGAGCCAGACACCTTCCTTCACGCAGAACCGCCAGGCGTGCCAGGGGCAGAGGACTGCCCCCTCTTCGACATGGCCGGTCGCCAGCGAAGCCCCCATATGCGGACAGGTGTCGTTGATCGCCGTGTACTTCCCGTCGATGAAAAAGACCGCGATCATCCGGCTGGCGACACGGAACGCCCGGCCCTCTCCTTCCGGGATCTCTCCCACCCGGGCGACAGTCTGGAACTCGGACATCGAAACAGCGGCTCCTGCGTATTCAAGGGGACTCTTTGTCACTCTACTTCGAGCCACGCCCCCGGACAACTCTCCTGCCCCGCGCTGAGCAGCCGTTCAGATCCGATTTCGGCCGGTTCGATAAAGTGAGTGGCGAAACCCGCACGTGATCGGCAAAATCAGACCTTGCGAACCGGTGCCGTTGCGGCCGCCGTCCCGATGTTTCGATCCAGGTGACTCTGTCATGAAGAAGAATCCCGTCAAGGCGGCCCTGAAGGCCGGCAAGGCCCAGGTTGGCACGTGGCTGTCGCTGGGGAATGTGTACGCGACGCGCGTCATGGCTCGCGTCGGTTTTCCCTGGCTGACGGTCGACATCGAACACTCCCCAATCGACTGGAGTGAGGCGGCCCTGCTCTTCGGCGCGATCGCCGATGCGGGCTGCGTCCCGCTCGCACGGGTGCCGCGCGGCGATCACGACCACATCAAGCGCGTCCTCGATGCCGGGGCGCACGGGATTGTCGTCCCGATGGTCAACACCGTCGAAGAAGCGAAGGCGGCAATCGCCGCGGCCAAGTATCCCCCGCAGGGGAACCGCTCGGTCGGCGGCGGACTGCATGCGTTAAACTTCAACGCCACCGCGGGCGATTATTACAAGCATGCGAACGATGAGATTCTCGTCGTCCTGCAGACCGAATCTCCCGAAGGGGTCGAGAATGCCGAGGCAATCTACAGCCTGCCGGGCGTCGACGCGATCTTCGTCGGGCCGAACGATCTGACCTTCCAGATGCGCGGCCCCGACGGTGTCGATCCCTCTCCGGAGGAGCTCGAAGCGATGCTGCAGCGGATCCTGGCGACCGGCAAGAAAGTCGGCACGCCGGTCGGCCTGCACGTGCAGACGGTCGAGCAGGTGAAGCTCCGCGTTTCGCAGGGCTGGCAGTTTATCGCGTTGGGAAGCGAATTGCGGTTCATGACCGCCGAGGCCCAACGGATGATCGCCGGCCTCGACATGAAACAGTCCGCCGACCTCGCGCGCTATTAATCCGCAAGAGAAAGCGTTTATCCCCTTCCTGCAGCCTACAGTCTACAGCCTAAAGCCTACTTACCATGGAATCAGCCGACAGCTGGAGATCGCTGTTCGAGAACTGGCCGGAGAGTCTTCCCCGCCAGGGGCTCGTGGTGACCACGTTTCAGGAGACGATTCCGTTCGTCAACTACATGGTTTCGGGAGGGCTGCTGCTGCTCGAACGGGACAAGCCCGACAGCATCGGTGCGCGAAAGGTGATCCTCGCTTACGACGCGATCAGCGCGGTGAAGCTGTCGACGACGGTCGATCTCGCCCGCCTCCAGGTGCTCGGCTTCCAGCACCCGCTCTGAGTTTTCCAGGGCCGCGCACCGGAATGGCGGTCGCGCACCTCCGCCACGATCGTTTGGCCGCGGCCCAGCGGGCCGCGCGGCGTGCGCTCGCTGGCGGGTCTCCGTAAATCATGACCACGCCTCAAGCCCCCGGTGGGCTTGAGGCGTTTTTCATGTGGAGGAATCGACAGGGACTACGACTTTCCCGAGTTTCCGTGCAGTCCCGAGGAACAGGCACCTGCGCGGTTCGAATGCGGACGCGCGGCCCGCTGGGCCGCGGCTAAACTTTCGCAGCGCGATTCAGGGAAAATACACCTGCGTCGGCGTGGCGTTGTGCCAGTCGGAGGCGAGTTTCTGCGACTCCTCGGCGAACGTGTCGATGCCGTCGAGTTCGGCGACGCGGAGGTCTGCCGAATCGAGCTGAACCGCTTTCCCCGTGCGGCGGGAGACGACTGCCTCAATCGTTTCCCGGTCCAGCTGCTCCGGATCAATGCGGTGCGCCACCAGGGCTGCCGGCTTCCCGTGCGGTCCCGCATCGCCGAATGTGGGGCCCGTTTCTTCCGGCGGGAGATAGATCGTGCCGTTCGAGAAATCCACGGCAAACGCGATCACGCCCGGAATGAAGAAGAGGAGCAGCCCCACGGCGTCGAGAATCACGATCGACGGATCGAGCCGGCCGGTCGGCGGCTGACCGCGACGTTCCGGATGCAGAATCGTTCCGCAACCGAACGACTGCGCGGCGAGTGACAGAACAAGCAGGCTGCTGAGCCAACGTCGGGATCGAGAGCTGTAGCGCATGAACGTGCCGAGACTCCGTCGCAACGAAGGATGCGGCCCGGCATCCGCTGTCGCTGAGAATTGTCAGGGGCGGAAGGAAGCGAGAACCACGCTGCTGCCCCAGCGAAAGGGAGCGGAACGATAAGAATATTCCCGTCCCCGATCAAGATCTCTTTGCGACCCCTCACACGGCAGTTCCCTGATTCTCCCGGCTCGATGCCCCTCACGGCCGCTCGACAGTGCCGGCCTGAGGGACTATCCTCGGATCGTGCCGGCGCTCCGGATTCCCTTCTCGTTTTCCCCCGCGACGAATCTCCTGCTGATGGCTCAAACGACGACTGATGCTGCTGCGACGACCGCCCCCCGCACTCTGACCTGGGAAGGGGATGCCGATGGCCGACTCCGGATGATCGACCAGACGCTGCTCCCCGGGGAATTCCGCGAGATCGTCTGCGACAGCGTCGAGAAGGTCTGGGAAGCGATCCGCGTGCTCCGCGTCCGCGGCGCCCCTGCGATCGGTTGCGCGGCGGCATACGGAGTCGTGCTCGGCCTGCAGTCCGTTGCCGATACCGATCGCGCGACGTTTGACAAACGTCTGCAGGAGGTCACCGAGTACCTGGCCGGCAGCCGCCCCACCGCGGTGAACCTCTTCTGGGCGCTCGACCGGATGAAGCGGGTCGCGGCAGAGAACGCGGATCTCCCCTCGCGCGCGATGCTCAATCGGCTGCTCGAAGAGGCCCGCGCGATTGAAGACGAAGATCGCGAGATGTGCCGCCGCATCGGCGAAGTCGGAGCGGCACTGCTCGCCGACAATCAGGGAGTGCTGACCCACTGCAATGCCGGGGGACTGGCGACAGCCGGGGACGGCACGGCCCTGGCGGTGATCTTTGCCGCCGCGGCGCAGGGAAAGAACATTCAGGTCTATGCGGATGAAACCCGTCCGTTGCTCCAGGGAGCACGGCTCACTGCGTGGGAGCTCAAGCAGCGGGGAGTCCCGGTCACGCTGATCTGCGATTCGATGGCCGGCTGGGTGATGAAAGAGGGGCGGGTGCAGGCGGTCATCACCGGAGCCGACCGGATCGCCGCCAATGGCGATGCCGCCAACAAGATCGGGACATATTCCGTCGCGCAGCTCGCGAAAGCGCACGGCATTCCATTTTACGTGGCTGCTCCGACGAGCACATTCGACCTCAGCCTGTCGAGTGGTGAAGAGATTCCGATTGAAGTCCGTGCCGCCGAGGAGATCACCCACGGCTTCGGCAAGGCGACCGCCCCCGCGGATGTGGCGGTGTACAACCCGGCGTTTGACGTGACCCCGGCGGAGTTAATCACGGCCCTCATCACCGAGAAGGGGCTGATTCAACCTGTGACCGAAGAAAATGTCCGCCGGGTTGTCGCGGGGGCGGGAGAATCTTCTGGATCGGCGAGTAAATGAACTGAGAGAGGTGCCCCAACTCCGTTTGCATCCCCACAATCCAACTCATCCACTCAATTGCCCGCAATTGCGTGAGACTCCGAATTTCGCCCGCTGAAATGCGTTATCCAGACAGTTTGGGCGGGACGGCCGGGCTCCCCTCCGTATAATGAAGAATACAGCGGACGATTACTTAACGAGGAGCCTTCGATGGCAAAGCGGTTACTGAGTCTCTGGCTCTGCGTTGCGGTCACTCTATCTCTGGCGGGCTTTGCCGAGGCTGCCAAGGGGGGACGCGGCGGCGGAGGGGGTGGTGGCCGAGGCGGCGGCGGAGGCGCTGCCCGCAGCTTCTCCGGCGGAGGGGCTCGCTCGGGAGGCGGCGGACGCTCGATGGGAGGCGGCCACTCCGTCGGCGGTGGACGCTCGGCGGCTCCCTCGCGGAGTTTTTCGCCCCCGCAGAACTTCGGCGGCGGTCGCCCTTCCGGCGGCAGCATCCATCGCAGCCCCTCCATCAATCGCAGCCCGTCGATGAACCCGAGCCCGTCGATCAGTCCCCGCTCATTCGGAGGCTCGTCGCCATCGATCCATCGGAATCCGGCGGGGAACTACGCTCCCTCCCAGAATCGTACGACGCCGCGCTCCTCGGGCGGTCAACCGCGGTCGTTCGGCGAGAACCGCCGTCCCTCCACTCCCGCCATCACTCCGCAGGTGATCGAGGGAGTCCGCGGCCGCTCCGGCACTCCCCAATTGAGCAGCCCCAATCACCCGTCCCTTCAGGACCGGTCGAACCGCGGGGAGCGTCCTTCGTTCGACTCCCGCTCGTTCGGTACACGCACTCCGGACCTGGGGAATTCCCGTTCGTTCGGCTCGCAGGGCACTGCGAGCGGCCATCTGAACAACCGCGACCAGACGCCGCGAAACGTCATCGGTGATGGTGCACGCCGCAGTGGAGGCTCGACTTTCCTGCGGCAGCACGATGTCCGCTCCCGCGCGAATGACCGAACGAACGACCGGCGGGTCGCAACGCCTGACGGCGGCAATCGCAATCGATCGAACGTGGAAGCGTCGCCGGCACGTCGCGACACCGGAATTCGCACGCCGGCAGACTCGAATCTCCGGGACCGGCTGACGAATCCCGGCGGCACGGTTCGCAGCGGAAGGTCCGGCTTTGATACGGGCCGCAGTCGCGACCCGGTCGTTCGCAGCGGCGATTCGGGGCGGAATTTTCTCCAGCGTTACGGGACAGGCCGCCGCTCTTCCGGGCGTTCGGTGGCGGTGGATGGAGGCCGTTCGAGTGCCGTCCTCGGACGGGATATTTCCCGAGGCGACTCACGCCCCTCGCAGTTGACGGGGCGCGGCGATGCCGACGGCCAGCGGCAACTGATGGCCAATCGTCGCGTCGATTCCCGGGAGTTCTGGCGTTCGGTGAACGGCGGATTGAGCCGCGGGCTGGCCTCCTTGAGCGGATCTGACCGACGGACAGCGGGGCGACTCGATCACGCACGCCACGACCATCGTGACGGCCGCGGCGATTTCTACAATCGCAACCGGCGTGACGGCTTCCGGGGCGGCGATCATCACGGCCACGATCATCACCATCACAACCGCTTCTCACGGAGCCGGTTCTTCCTGGGGTTCGGCACGCCGTTCCTGCCGTATTACGCCTATAGCTATGCACGTCCCTGGTGGGGAGGCTGGAGCGGATTCCGCAGCTTCGGGCTGGCGTTCAACTTCAATAACTTCGGCTTCAACAGCTTCGGCTATGGCTGGCCGTGGTCCTGGGGAGGCTTTGGCTACCCGTGGTACGGCGGCTATTCCAGCTATGGATACAGTTATGGCTACTCGTGGTATCCGAGCTATGTTTACGATCCCTATGCGAGCGCGCCGCTTTACGGCACGTTCGACGATGCGGCGTATGTGTATGCTCCCGCCGTGACTCTCGCTCCCTCGGGCGCGATTGCTTCGGATTACGACGCGACGGCGGTCGGTGGTCCACTGCTGATCGATCCGGCGGCAATTGGGTCGAATGCCGCGGTCGCCGAGGATCCGACACTGGTCGCGAACCGCGACGCAACGGTGGACGAGTATGCAGCCGAAGGGGAAGACCATTTCCGCGCAGGCGACTACAAGCAGGCGGCCCGTTCGTGGCGGCACGCACTCGTCGAGGATCCAAAGAACCCTGTGCTGATTCTGATGCTCTCGCAGGCGCTGTTTGCCTCCGGCGAGTACGCAGAAGCCGCCGGTGCCGTGCAGCAGGCGTTACGCATGCTTCCCGAAGAAGACTGGGGCGTCGTCGTCGCGAACTACACGGAGCTCTATCCTCGAGTCGGCGACTACACGACGCAGCTGCGAGCGCTTGAAGCCGCCCGCAAGGAGAAGCCGGAAGAGCCGGCCCTGCGGTTCCTGCTCGGCTATCACTATGCCTATCTGGGTTATCCGAAGGAGTCGGTGCGGGAGCTCGACAAGCTGCTCGAACTCGCGCCGCGCGACGTCGTCGGACAGAGGCTCCGCGAGTTGATGATCGCCAAACGGGACGCGACTCCCGAAGCCCCGTCGGCACAACCGGCGACTTCGGCACCACCGAGCACGCCGTAAACGCTCACGGGAAGCCAACAGGGCGTGCCCTGTGCCGACCGTCATCACTGGCTCTCATGGAAGGCCGCGCCCCACCCGGGCGCGGCCTTCTTCATTGAGTGAATGACCCGTCCGCACACGTGCGAGCGCGCACCTGGAACGTGCTTGAGATTCATTGCCTCCCAGCGTTTCCGGCAACGTCCCGGCACCATCCTGCTGCCTGTGCCGCGCCCCTTGATCGGGTGCGATTGCCCGGGCGAAAACCCGCAGATCGGTAGATCTACTCACCCGCCGGGCAGATTCTGGGGAATTTCCCGGGAGGGCGATTCGGGTTTTGCATGTGCCTGACGACTGGGGTACAATGTTTCCCATCGCTCTCCCCGGCCGTCCATCTCTGCATGGACAGGCTGTCGTGATGTGTCGCGGTGTCTTCTCCGCGGCGACGACACCAGTGGCAGGGGATTCCGCCGCTCTCTCCGCTCCAACTTGCGGTTACGGTCATTTTCGATGGCCGGGTGGAATCTCCTCATCCCGCATCTGACATCCTTCGCCGAGGCCGCCATGAATTCCGGTTCTCCCGCTCCCGGTGCCGCGACCGAATACGATCCGGTCTTTCTCAATTCACGTCGCGAAGCCATTGTGACCCTGGCCATCTGGGCGCTGAGTCTCGCCTGGGTGGTCCCGTACTGCTACTTCACCGGTTATGTGCAGGACGGGAACGAATTTAAGCCCGAGCAGCTGCAGACGGTTCTGGGAATGCCGTCCTGGGCTTTCTGGGGGATTGCCGTTCCCTGGGTGGTCGCCAACATCGTGACCGCCTGGTTTGCATTCGTCTACATGGCGGATGACGACCTGGGCGAGGTTCACGAAGGGCTCGACATTGAAGAAGAGATTGCCGAGATTTCCGCGCACGACAGGAAGGCCTGAGGATGACCTGCCCCCCCGCATCTTTGCTCCCGCTCTTCGCCCAGACCACCTCTGGTTCGAACGGCGCGCTGATCACGTTTCTCGTTTACACGGCTGCCGTCTTTGTCATTGCCTGGTATTCCAACCGGCTGCAACAGAAAAAAGAGAGCTTCCTGAGCGAGTACTTCCTCGGAAGCCGCAGCCTGGGCACGTGGGCCTTCGCGCTGACGTTCGCCGCGACCAGTGCTTCCGGCGGGACATTCACCGGATTTCCGTCGCTCGTATATGCTCACGGCTGGTCGGTCGCGTTGTGGATCAGCAGCTATCTGGTCGTCCCGATCTGCGGGTTGGGACTGCTCGCCAAGCGCATCAACCAGGTGGCCCGCATTGGCGGCTCGATCACCGTGCCCGACGTCTTTCGCGACCGTTTTCAAAGTGCCCGGTTCGGCCTGCTGGCGACGCTGCTGATCGTATTCTTCATGACGTTCAACCTGGTCGCCCAGTTCAAGGCGGGGGCCGAGATCCTGCGGACACTGCTCCAGGACGTGGGGATCTTCCAGTGGGCACGTGCCGAACTGGCCCGTTTCGACGCCACGCAGCTGCATTTGTTCGCCGCCCGGGATATTGAACCCGGTTATGTCATCTGCCTGCTGGCGTTCGCCGCCGCCGTCATTGTGTACACCACCTACGGCGGCTTTCACGCGGTCGTCTGGACCGACGTAATGCAGGGCCTCGTGATGGTCATGGGGGTACTCATCATGCTCCCGCTGGCTCTCTATCAGGTGGGTGGCCTCGAAAGCGCGACGCGGGAAATGGCAAAAATGACGCCGCCGCGAGTGATCGATGCAAGGCTCTCGCTGGAGACCGCGAGTGACAGTGCATACCCGATCCCCACGGGAACGTGGCTGACGCTTCCTCCGCAGGAGGGAAGCGAACTGCCGCGGCTGCTGCGCGTCAGCCGACAGCGGACGATTCCGGCGGGGCAGACCTCCGTCGACAATGTCCCCTTGCTGGAACTCACCACCCCCTCGGAAATCGAACGGCAACTGTCGCGGCTCGCGGTGCCGGTCGAGGAACTGAACGGCCCGCTCACGGTCGAGGTCACGCGGACACTCGATTACCGCTACGGCAAGGACCAGCCGGGAGTTTACGTCACCGGTCCCGGACCACAGGCGCCGAACCGCAGCCTCTCCCCCGAGGAACAGCCCGCGTCCAGCGGATTTCTGCCGCTGAGTCTGGCAATCTCATTCTTCTTCATGTGGGCGATTTCGGGAGCCGGCCAGCCGAGCAACATGGTGCGGCAGATGGCGTTCAACAGCACAACGACGCTGCGGCGCTCGATCTTTACGGTCGCGATCTACTTCTCGTTGATCTACTTCCCGATCGTGCTGATCTTCTGCTGTGCCCGCGTGCTGCTTCCGGGAATGGATGAGGAATCGGATCGCATCATGCCGGAGATGGCCGTGTTCCTCACTTCGGCCGTCAATCAGCCCTGGCTGGCGGGCGTGCTGATCGCGGCCCCGTTCGCGGCGGTCATGTCGACAGTCGACAGCTTCCTGCTGATGATCTCTTCCGCGATTGTTCGTGACTTCTACCAGCGAAACATCAATCCCGAAGTCTCGGAATCGCGGATCAAGCTTATGAGCTATGCAGTCACATTCGTGGTGGGCGCGGGGGCGATGTTCGCCGCCGTCTCGCCGCCGCGATTCCTGCAGGACATCATCGTTTACACCGGCAGTGGGCTGGCCTCGTGCTTCCTGATCCCGATGGTCGTCACGCTCTACTGGCCGCGCGTCACGCTCGCCGGCGCGATGGCGGGGATGCTCGGCGGCTTCCTCTCGCACCTTTCGCTCTATGTGATCGGCTACGTGCATTACAGCGAGTTCCGCGCCTTGAAGCCGCTCGGAATCGATCCGATCATCTGGGGACTCGCAACATCGCTGTTGCTGACGCTCGCCGTCACGCCGCTGACGCCTCAACCCCCGCGCAAACTGATCGAGCGTTATTTCATGAAGCAGGCGCCCCGCAAGGCATCCGTCACGACATGATGCAGGCGGGAGCCCTCGCAGGAGGCAATCGGACCGCGGAGACAGCCGCCGCTCATCAGGTTCTCCCCGGGAGAATGAACGGGCTCGAAGGTCCCCCATCGAGCCGCGCGCTCCTGAGAGCCGCTCGGCCACTCTCCCTGCGGAAGTCCGCGCCGTTTCCCGCGGGCAAGTATCCGACTCGCGCAGGGATCGAGAACTCCTGAACGCGGTTCAGGCGGCAATCGCGGAGTGGATCGCAGGCCACACGTTGTCGGCGGAAGTTCATTGCAAACGAAATTCTCGCCGACGGCCTGAGGACTTGGGCATTCGACAACAACCGGTCGGGTTCGCCGGGTTTCGAATTTCAAAGCCTCTGAACGTGGTTTTCTGATTCCCGCCATGGCACAATGGCTGGGCTGCTCGTCCGCTTCCCTGCTGTCCTTCGGAGTCCATTCCATGCAGCGAGCAAAGGAAGATCCCGTCCTCGTCAGTGCGCGCCGCGAAGCGATTCTGGTCGTCGTCGCGTTTCTCGCGGCGATGACCTACACGGTCGTCTACTGCGCGCAGCGCGGATATCAGCGATCGCTTGATGAGTTGAAATTCGTCTTCGGCTTCCCCGACTGGATCTTCTGGGGAGTCGTTCTTCCCTGGAGCGTGTGCATCGCCTTCTCCTTCCTCTTCGGCAGCGTGATCATGCGCGACGAAGACCTGGGAAGCGATCCGGAATCCGAAGCCCCGCCGGCCGACGCCTCGCACGAGGGAGAGGTGCCCAATGCCTGAGCAACTCGACGTCGGCTTTGGCGCGCTGGCGGCGCTGATCCTGTTCATCCTCGCATCGATGTGGATCGGCACGATTGCCAACCGCGCGATGCAGAAAGGCTCGTTCCTCAAGGGCTTCTTTCTCGGGAACCGAGGGCTGGGAGCCTGGGCGCTGGCGCTGACCGCCACCGTGCAGAGCGGCGGCACCTTCATGGGCTTCCCCTCGCTCGTCTACACGCACGGCTGGAGTGTCGCCCTCTGGATTGCCGGTTACATGGTGGTGCCCATCACCGGATTTGGCATCCTCGGCAAACGCCTCGCGTCACTCTCTCGACGCACCGGCGCGATCACCGTTCCCGATCTCCTGCGGGAACGCTTCGGCAGTCCGCAGCTCGGGCTCGTCGCTTCGCTTTTCATCCTCTTCTACATGTCGTTCATGACGGTCGCCCAGTTCAAGGCCGGCGCGATCGTGATGAAGATCGCCTTCCCCGGCACCGGCGCCCTCGCCATCTCGGAAGAGGCCGCCACCGGCGTCGATACCGCCTATCTCGTTGGACTGACCGTCTTCACGCTGACGGTCGTCGGCTACACGTTGCTCGGCGGGTTCCTCGCCGCCGTCTGGACCGATCTGTTTCAGAGCGTGATGATGCTCATCGGCGTCGTCCTGCTGCTCTGCCTGACGCTCACCGCGGCGGGCGGAATCGAGCAGGCGACCCTCGCGGCGGCCAGTCATACGGGCCCCAACTTTGTTTTCGGGCCGGGGTACGATCCCCAGGAGAGCGGCCGACAGTTCGTGCCGATCAGCCTGGCGTTCTCGTTCTTTTTCGTCTGGGTGTTTTCCGGACTCGGTTCGCCCGCCGGAATGGTGCGGATCATGGCGAGCGACAGCACGACCACGATCCGCCGTTCGATCTATCTGCTGAGCGCGTACAACGCGTTGATTTACATTCCGCTGGTAATCATCTGCATCTGCGGGCGGGCGCTCATTCCCGATCTCCCGCCGGGGAAAACGGACGAGATCATCCCCCGCCTGGCGCTCGGGATGACGGCTCACCTGCCCCTGGGCTCGTTCGTTGCCGGGTTGATCCTGGCGGCACCGTTCGGCGCGGTGATGGCGACGGTCAGCTCCTATCTCGTGGTGATCGCGTCCGGACTCGTGCGGGACGTCTACCAGCGGTTCCTGAATCCGAACGCCAACGAGTATCAGCTCCGCCGGCTCTCGAGCATCGTGATGATTGCCGTCGGAGCGGTCGCGGTCGCGGCAAGCATTCGCCCGGTCGATTATCTGCAGGCGATCGTGGTCTTCAGCGGGACCGGGGCCGCAGCGACATTCTGTGTTCCCGCTTTGATGACGGCATTCTGGCGGCGGGCGACCGTTCCGGGTATTCTGACAAGCATGCTTGTCGGTGCCGGCACCATGCTCTGCCTGTATGGTGCAGGATTCCTCGGTTACGGGGATCCGCTGGTCGGACAAGTCACGCGGTTCCGGCCGTACTTCCTCCTGGGTCTCGATCCGATCGTCTGGGGACTGGCAAACTCGCTGCTGGCGGGAGTGATCGTCAGCCTGTTCACGTCCCCGCCTGACGCAGCCCTGGTTTCGAGGCTCTTTGATGCCCAGCCCGCGGCGACCAAGGACGCCGCCTCCTCATCGACTACCGACGCAACTTCCAGCGCAAGAGGCCCCGCATGTCCAGTTCCGGACGAGATGGCACGTCCCTGAATTCCCCCGGCGATCCGGCTCCCTTCGTGGCGAGCGGGAAAGGCAAATGGATGGCGCTGCTCGCGGCGCTTCTGGGCTGGATGTTCGACGGCCTGGAGATGGGACTCTTCCCGCTGGTCGCCCGCCCGGCCCTCAAGGATCTGCTGCAGACCACCGATGACGGCCAGGTCGGACTCTGGCTGGGAATCATGACCGCCGCCTTCCTCGTCGGTGCCGCGACCGGCGGCGTCGTCTTCGGCTGGCTGGGTGACCGTGTCGGACGCGTGCGTGCGATGACCCTCAGTGTCCTCACCTATACGGTCTTCACCGGATTATGCGGCGTGGCCGGCTCCGCGGAACAGGTCTTCCTGTTCCGTTTCATCGCCGCGCTTGGTATGGGCGGTGAATGGTCACTGGGCGTTTCGCTCGTCATGGAAATCTGGCCGAACCGCTCCCGCGCCTGGCTCGCCGGGTTGATCGGCGCGGCGGCAAACGTCGGCTTTCTCACCATCGCGGTGGTGAGCATCGGACTGACCGAAATCATTGGCTCGCTCGAACAGCTGCTGCGGGCGACGCCGCTGCCCGACGAATGGGTCACGGCTCTCGTGGCCAACTCCGGCTGGCGGTTGCTGATGATGTTCGGGGCCGCCCCGGCCTTGCTGACCTTCTTCATCCGCCTGTTCGTTCCGGAGTCGGAACGCTGGCTGCACGAACACGACAGCGGATCGACTTCCAACTGGGCGGTCAAGGATCTCGCCGGCGTGGTTATCGGCGGCCTCGGTCCGTTCCTGATCGTCTACCTGTGGGCCTTCGACCATCCCTTCGGGCTTGAGAATCCGTTCGCTGTGCGGCTGATCGGTTCGGCATTCGGGCTGGCGCTCGCCTTCTTCGGGTACGTCTTCCCCGTTCACCGGTATCTCGAGCGTGCCGCGGCCGGCACCGGCGTACAGATGTCCCTCACGACCCGGCAGATTCTCGGCCGCATGCTGATCGGTGCCTGTCTCAGCGGCACCGCGCTGATCGGGACTTGGGGTTCGGTGCAGTGGGCTCCTTCGTGGGCTGACCAGCTGGCCCAGAAAGACCATGCGAAGCAGGCCGAACTTGCCGCTTCCACCGAGATCTCGGTCGAAGAGGCGAACAAGCCCTCGGGGAAGATCGACGCGAAAGCCTATACGCAGATTGTCACCGGCATCGGCGCCATCATCGGCACCATTCTCGCCGCGTTCATGGGGAACTGGTTCGGCCGACGCATCTCCTACACGATGCTGTGCCTCGGCTCACTCGCTTCGGCCCAATGGTTCTTCCGCACGAACGACCAGTTCGACGGGATGTTCCTCGTGGGGGCGTTCCTGGTGGGAGCGGTCACGGCGAGCTTCTACGGCTGGCTGCCCCTCTATCTGCCCGAACTCTTTCCCACGCGCGTTCGCGCGACAGGACAGGGCTTTGCCTTCAACTTCGGCCGGATTCTCGCCGCCATCGCGGCACTGCAGACCGGCTACCTGATGAAGGAGATCTTCAACGGCAGTTATTCGGCGGCCTGTTCGGTGATCAGCTTCGTCTATCTGGTCGGAGTCGTCATCATCTGGTTTGCACCGGAAACCAACGGACAGGAGTTGCCGGAATAACCTGAATTACGCGGATGTCACGGGAAGTTCTTTCACACGAGTTTCTCAGTCGGGGCGGCTCATGCCGCCCCAGTCGAGCACGAGCATGAACTATATCGACGCCCATTCGCACGTCTGGACTCCGGATACGGCCCACTACCCGCTCGCGGCGGGCTTCCGCCGCGCGGACATGGCTCCAGCCAGCTTTACTGCGGAAGAGCTGCAGGAGCACATGAAGACTGCCGGGGTCAACCGCGTCGTCCTCATTCAGATGTCGTTCTATGGTTACGATAACCGCTACATGCTCGACTGCATCCGGCGGTATCCGGAAGTCTTTCGCGGCGTCGCCGTGATCGACCAGAACGCGAAGAATCCCGAAGAGGAGATGGCGCGGCTCAAGCCGCTCGGTGTGACCGGGTTCCGGATCTATCCGAAAGACCAGCCGATCGCCCGCTGGCTCGACACCGAAGGACTGCGAAAGATGTTCGCCTTCGGCGCGAAGGAAAACCTGGCGATGTGCTGCCTGATCAATCCGGATGCCCTGCCGGCTCTCGATCGCGCCTGCCAGGAGTTCGCCGACACGCCGGTGGTCATCGATCACATTTGCCGCATCGGCGTCAGCGGAAAGATTAATGAAGCCGATGTGGACGCCCTCTGCAAGATGGCGAAGCACAAGAATGTCTCGGTCAAGCTCTCGGCCTTCTATGCTCTCGGGCAGAAGAAGCCGCCGTATCTCGATCTCGTCCCGCTGATCCGTCGCGTCTACGACGCCTTCGGCCCCCAACGTCTGATGTGGGCCACCGACTGCCCCTTCCAGGTCGTCGACCACACCTACAAGCAGTCGATCGACCTGATCCAGCACGGGCTCGAATTCCTGACGAACGACGACCGCGAATGGATCCTTCGCAAAACCGCGGAACGGGTACTGTGGAGGTAGGCTATAGGCTATAGACTTCAGGCTATAGGCCGCTGCCATCCATATCGTCGAACCGAGCGGTACCCATTTAGATTCACCCTCATAGCTAATTCCTACAGTCTCCAGCCTACAGTCTACAGCCTACTCTTATGCTTGCCGTACCCAGCGACACCAGCGACGTCATTACCCCCGCACTGCTGATCTTCCGCGAGCAGCTTGAGGCGAATCTCGACCACATGATTCAGATTGCCGGCGATCCGGCCCGGCTGCGGCCACATTGCAAGACGCACAAGATGCCGGCGGTCACGAAGATCGAACTCGCGAAAGGGATCACGAAGCACAAGTGCGCGACCTTCGCCGAGGCGGAGATGCTCGCCGACTGCGGCGTGAAGGATATCGTCCTCGCCTATAACCTTGTCGGCCCGAACATCCAGCGGGCGGTCCGTTTCCTGCAGAAATATCCGGGAATTCAGTTCGGTGTGACCGCCGATCACGCGGCGCCGGTGAAGGCGCTCGGGGCGGCGATGCAGGCCGCGGGGCTGACCATCGATGTCCTGCTCGATGTCGACACCGGACAGCATCGCACCGGGCTGGAAGTCGGCATGCCGGCGGCGGAGCTTTATCGGCTGATTGCGAACACGCCGGGATTGCGGCCGGGTGGATTCCACGTTTATGACGGGCACCAGCACCAGAAGTCCCGCGACGAACGGGCCGAAGCCGTCAATCGCGAATTCGACAAGGTGCTGGCGTTCCGGGATGAGCTTGTCGGGAGCGGCTGGCCGGTGCCGCGTCTGGTGTGCGGCGGAACCGGTTCGTTCCCGATCTATGCCGAGAAAACCGATCCGACAATCGAACTGAGTCCCGGCACGTGTGTCTTTAACGATGCGGGCTACAGCGAGGCGTTCCCTGACCTGGAGTTCCCCCCGGCGACGGCCCTCCTGACCCGTGTCGTCAGCCGCCCGACGAACGACCGCGTCACGTTCGACCTCGGCTATAAGGCAGTCGCGTCCGATCCGCCCGCCGGGAAGCGCTTGACGTTACCGAGCATCCCGGATGCCGAAGCCGTCCTGCAGAATGAAGAGCACCTGGTGATTTGCACGGCGGAAGCGGGCAAGTTCCAGCCGGGAGATGAAGTCCTCGCCATCCCCCGCCACATCTGCCCCACCTCAGCCCTGCACAAGCAGGCCTACGTCGTCGAGAACGGCCGAGTCGTCGACCGCTGGGACGTCACGGCGCGGGATCGGTGGCTGGAGGTTTAAACTTCAGGCTCTAGACTTTAGACCATAGGCTTTAGGCTGGAGACTGTAGGACGTGACGGTACGCTGGCTAACGCGACGTCTGCCGACGCAGCGAGCGAATCAGACCGTTGAGAGTTTTGCACGTCTCTGTGGCGAGCGAACCGAGGGACGTCGAGTCCTCGGCGGAGATGTATCCCAGCCGGGCGGCGACTGTGGCCTGGTAGGCGAGTTCGCGACAGGAGCCGAACGCCATATCCAGAAATCGCAAGTAATCCGCCTCTGTGCTCCGAGCGCAACCTTCAACAATATTCGAAGCTGCGGAGATCGCGGCCCGACGCATCTGGTTTGCCAATCCAAACTGCTCGTAACCTGGAAATGATTGCGTGACACGGTAAACAGCAAGGACAAGATCGTCTGCCAGCGTGAAGGCCCGAAGCTTCGTGTGGTCGCGCATGCTTCCGGTCTCCAGCGGAAGCTCGCTATACAAATGACTACCGTGCAAAGCTACCTCATGCTGCCACCGAGGTCTATCGGAGATTCCGTGGCAAATGGTAGTATTTACCCCACCGCATTAAAATAACATCAGAATCCATACTCCAGCCTATAGTCTCCAGCCTACAGCCTACAGCCTACCCACGATGCGCCACTCCACTGGAATTCCTGAACTCGATCAAATGTTAGGCGGCGGTTTGCTGCCGGGGACTTTAACTGTCGTTGCCGGGGCGACTGGGATCGGCAAGACGCAGCTCGGCTTACAATATGCGAATGCCGGCGGGCAGCAGGAGGGGGAGCGGGGGATCTTCTTCGACCTGACTTCGCGGGGCGATTCGCAGAATCACAGTGCTTATGCGAAGCGGATGTTCGACTGGCAGCTGACCGAACAGCAGCTTGTCGAAAGGATTGATGCCACGACTGCCTGGGATCGCGAGGTCGGCCGTCGCGACTATCTGCATATTTTCCAGCAGAGCGGCCGCAAGGTCACACGCAACGATCTCGACTTCGATGAATGGAAAGAGTGGAAGATCGAGCTTGCCAAGAAACTGGATCAGGCCATCTATTTCTTCTACAGCAACTTCGTGCACGGCGTGCGGCGTTGTGTGATTGACGGCGTCGAGCCGACGGAGAAAGCAAGCGATTCCTTCCAGTTCCACCTCTTTGAATACATCTATCATCAGATCCTGCACAAGGAGCACGACTGGGTGGCCCGCGACCTGTTCCGCGTGCACTATCGCGAGAATGCCGAGCGGGTGGCGCAGCACGCCTATGATCATCAACAGCTGGGTTGCATGCTGCTCTATACAACTCACGAAGTGATGCTGGACGATCTTCTGGGCAAGCCGATCGAGAGCGGCGACCTGATGTCGAACGCGAACACCATCATCCTGATGGGCAAGATTCGCGAAGGTAACAAGATGGGCCGTGCCCTGCAGATCGCCAAACACCGCGGCAGCGCCTGCGACGAATCCATCGTGCCCTATGAGGTGACAGAATCGGGGTTGAAGCTGGGGTAGGCTGTAGACTGCAGGACGCAATAAAGCAGTGGCGATGTCGCCATCCCATGCATATTAGCCATGCGTCCTCCAGTCTCCAGTCTCCAGTCTCCAGTCTCCAGTCTCCAGTCTCCAGTCTCCAGTCTCCAGTCTCCAGTCTCCAGTCTCCAGTCTCCAGTCTCCAGTCTCCAGTCTCCAGTCTCCAGTCTCC
>Ga0180217_1000788_pt1 | contig 42077 bp, 46 predicted proteins | sample eDN3rd37CBELigOP_FD_128521 | JGI IMG/M metagenome (GOLD analysis project Ga0180217, IMG submission 128521) | Enriched Organic Plus compost microbial communities from Emeryville, California, USA - eDNA 3rd pass 37_C BE-Lig OP (version 2) (version 2) ...
GCGGCGTTGCGGTCCGTCAAGGATCTCTAACTTCGGGGAAGAACCAGTCATAGCACCAACACTACTCCTATCTCTTAGCGAAGTGGGAGATCGTGTCCGGTCTATTCGGGGGCTACTTCAGAATGACGCGGCGGGAGAATTCCTGCGTGATGGAATTGGTGGTGACGAAGCCGAAGCGGCGCAGGCGCGTGCTCCTGGCGGTGAGGATGTCCGCCGCGCGGTCCCACCAATACATGACGAAATCCGCGCTCGGATTGATGTGCTTGTGCGCGGCCCAGAGTGCTTGCGTGTAGGCATCGCCCAATCGTGCGCGCAGGTCCTTGCCGCCGATGAAGGGCGGATTGCCCACGATGAAATCCGCTGCCGGCCATTCCGGCCGGCGCGGGTTCGGATAGGTCTCGACGCCGTCGCGCAGGACAGGGAGTGGATAGCCGTCCCAAGCGAGCACGGCGTTCTTCACCTCGATGTTCCTGAACGCCTTCAGGATCGGCTCGGAGGGCGCGCCGCCCTTCGTGCGGAAATGCCATTGCAGATAGCCGATCCAGAGCACGAGTTCTGCAATCGCCGCCGCGCGCGGGTTCAGCTCCAGGCCGAGGAACTGGTGCGGGTCGATGGTGTGCGCTTCAAGGCCCGTGAGCACTTCCTGCCCGCCGAGATCGGCGAGCGCCTCCAGCACCTCGCCTTCGAGCCGCTTCATCAGTTCGAGCGACACGTAAAGGAAATTGCCGGTGCCGCAGGCGGGGTCGAGCACCCGTGTCTGGCAGAGCCTGTCGTGGAAGGCGCGCACTTCCTCCGCCGCTCCTGTCAGGTCTCCCGCCTCGCGTTTCGCTTCGGCGACGGACTGCACCTGCCGCCAATCCTCGCGCAGCGGCTCGATGATCGTCGCGACCACGAGGCGCTCCACATAGGAACGCGGCGTGTAATGCGCGCCGAGGCGCCTGCGCTCGTTCTTGTCGAGCGCCTGCTCGAGCAGGGTGCCGAAGATCGCGGGCTCCACCTCGCGCCAGTTCTTGGCGGCCGCGACGGCGAGCTCCCCGATCTCCTCCGCCGCGAGAGGCAGCGCCCGCGCGTCCTTGAAGAGATTGCCGTTGAAGCGCAGCACGCGCTCGCGGATCGAGGCCGCGAATTGACCCGCATCCATGCAGCGCCAGAGATCCTCCACCAGCGGCACGAATTTCGTCGGCTCCCTGCGGCACTCCTCCAGCAGGCCCTTGAAGGAATCCTCCGGCAGCAGCCCCACATCCTCCGCGAACATGGTGAAGAGGCAGCGCATGAGAAAGAGCGCCACCTCCTCGGCGGGGTAGCTCTTGGCCTCCAGCACCTTCGAGACGGCGGCGAGCCGCTCGGCAATCTCGCGCGTGGCCTTGGCGGCGATGCGGGTGGGGTCGAGCGAATGCGGTTCGAGCCAGATGCGCCGCAGCCGCTCGCGCACATCCGCGTCGCGCAGGTCCTCCAGATAGATGCGGAAGCCCTGGCGGTCGGGGAACTGGGTGTAGTTCTTGCCCTGGCCCGAGAAGTCGGCGAACACCTCGATGCAATGGCCGACGTCGCAGACGAGAATGAAGGGCGGCCAGCCATGGGAGGTGGGCAGCGCGCGGGCGTAGTCCTCCGCCTGGCGCTTGGCGTTCTTCATCAGCGCGTCCCAGGCGCGGTCCGCGCTGCGCCTGCCGCGCCTGTCGTCGGGCAGGCCTGACGCGAAGAGGTCGGCGGCCCCGGCGACCTCCTTCTTGCCGCCCCTGAGGCGGCTCTGCTTGGCCTCGAGCACGAAGGCTCCGCGCCGATAGAGATCAATGCGCCCGAGGCTCCGCTCGTCGTCGTGCTGCTTCTGCACCACGCGCTCGAAGACGTAATCGTTGTGCTCGTGGGTCGCGGAGGCCGCATCCGGCTCCGGCAGGCCGAGCAGATCGCAGAGCCGGATCAGGAAAAGCTGATAATTGGCGCGCTCCTGCCCGCCTTCCCGCCCCTGCCAATGGGCAATGAAGGCCTCGACATCCGCGAGCGAGGGATCGGGAATGGACACTTTGGACACGTTATATTGATTGGTTATGCGTCGTGTCGGACAGTATTCCGCGAATCCGGTTCGTTACATTATCCTATAGTCTGAATGTTCTCCTGTCCCGCATCCCCACCAAGCCAGGCGAGGCGAAGCGGCCAGTCCCGCCCCCCTTGGCCATTCGGGCAACCGGATCACGGTGCGCGGCCCTCGCCGCCCCGTCGCAATTGGCGGAGAAAATCGGATGCGTGGGCCGTAACCGGACAAGGCGCCGAGCCGATCATTTTTGCTCTAGGCGCTTGGGGCTTCGGCCAGTATGGTGCGCGCGAATTTCAAGCTTTGCGAGCAAGGGCAATGGCTGACAAAGGCACACCCCACTTCCATAACGATCCGGGCGTTCCCGTCATTCACGTGGGCTCGAAGGAGTTCATGTGCATCGGCGCCACGCCTCCCTTCGATCATCCCCATATCTTCATCGACATGGGCTATGACACGGAGACGGTCTGCTCCTATTGCTCGACCCTGTTCAAGTACGATCCGTCCCTGAAGGCCGACGAGGCTCGTCCGGCGGAATGCGTCTGGGAGCCCGACTTCGCCACCTCCGCCTCCTCGCGCTGACGTGTCGGGCCTGACCATCGCCGTCGTCGGCGCCGGAATCGGTGGACTGACGGCGGCTCTCATCCTGGCCCGCAAGGGGCACTCCGTCACTCTCATCGAGCGGCGCACGGGCTTTTCCGAGGTCGGTGCGGGCCTCCAGCTTTCGCCCAATGCCAGCCGGATCCTGATGAAGCTGGGCCTCGGCCCCGCCCTGCGCCGCGTCTCGACGGTCCCGGACCGGGTGGTGGTGCGCAGGATCGCCTCCGGCAAGCGGATCGGCGAGTTCGCCCAGGGCGCCGCCATGCAGCGCTACGGCGCGCCCTATTGGGTGATCCATCGGGCCGACCTGCAGACGATTCTGCTCGATGCCGTCCGCTCGGAGCCGACGATCCGCATCGTCATGGGCCGCAGGGTCGATCAGGTGCGCGACGGGCCCGACCATGTCGAACTGTCCTGGACGTCGTCCAGCGGCGCCCGGGAAAGCATGACAGCCGATCTCGTGATCGGCGCCGACGGCGTCTGGTCGAAGGTCAGGCAGGTCCTCGGGGACACCTCGCCCCCGGCTTTCCACGGCTATGTCGCCTGGCGCGCCACCTTCGACCGGAAGGCCGCGCCATCGGGGCTCGGCGGCAACGAAACCGGCCTCTGGCTCGGCCCCACGGGCCATGTGGTGCACTACCCGATCTTCAGCGGCCATCTCATCAACGTGGTCGCCATCGAGCGGACGAAGGAGCCGGTCGAAGGCTGGGCCGCGCCGGGCCGGGCGGAGGACCTGCTCGCCATCTACCGCCATGCGGCCCCTCCCCTCGTCGAGCTTCTGCGCAAGCCGGGCGAATGGCTGCGCTGGTCCCTGTTCCGGCATCCCATCAAGCGCCTGTCGCAGGGGCGCATCGCGCTTCTCGGCGACGCCGCCCATCCGGTGCTGCCCTTCCTGGCGCAGGGAGCGGCCATGGCGATCGAGGACGCCGCGACCCTCGGCGCGCTCGTCGGGCCGGAATCCGCGACCGTCGCGCAGGCGCTCAAGGATTACGAAGCCCATCGCATCGAGCGGGTCGGACGGGTGCAGTCGGAAAGCCGCCGGAACGGGCGGATCTATCATTCCGGCTCCCTCATCGCCTTCGCCCGCGACAAGGTCATGAAATTCACCGATCCCGAGTCCCTGTCAAAGCGGTACGAATGGATCTACGGCTATCGCACGCCCGAATGAGCCGCCGGCGACGGCGGCTCCCGCGCAGCAGGCTTGCGCTCGGCCCCGGAGACCGATAACGCTCACTCGTATGCGGACGTGGCGAAACCGGTAGACGCAAGGGACTTAAAATCCCTCGGGCCCAGCCCGTGCGGGTTCGACCCCCGCCGTCCGCACCACTGCGACCATAGACCGCACAGATTACTTCTGAATCTTAAGACTTTCCCTTCAAACTCTACCCACAATGGCTCATATGCATATCCGATAGCATTAGAGCCGCTCGTGGCCGGACCGTTGCGCATCGCTGATCACGAGAAGGGATGAACCGCCCAGGGCGGTGAGGACGCTAACGCAGGATTAGCTCGCCGGGTGAGCCGGCCGATCAAGACTTCAGCGCACAAGCAGCCGAATCAAGGGCCGCAGCGCACAGGCAACGTAGGGCGCGACGATGACGGACATGGAAGAACTCAAGCAGCGGATCGTCGATACATGGCGGGACGAGGAAATGGCGTCGTCGGCCTGCTACGGTGTCGACGCCTATTCCCGGCTCTGGCCTCATGTCCTTTTCGTCAACGACTGGGACGTCTGGAACGAGAGCGGAAAAGACCTCAAGGCGACGGTTTATGCCTGGCTGAAGCGGCAGAACACCATCTGGGACTTCTATCATCTGCAGGGTGGCTGGGGCCTTGTGGGCTTCAGGGACAAGCAGACGGCCGATCACTTCAAGCTGCGCTGGTCGGGCGCGCTCAAGGCTGTCCCCTCCTCCGATGACAGATGGAATCCGCATCCCCTCAACAGCAGCTTCGCCTATGAGCCCGACGAGGAAGCAGCCCGGCCGCCGGCCCGCCAGCCGAGGCGCGCCGCCCGCTAGGTTCCGGCGAGAGAGCGAAGCCGGGGTAGGCCTTTTGGCGACAAAGAGAGCCTACAGGTCCATAGACCAATTGGTCTAATTGTTCGCCCATACGGCCGCGTTTAAAGTTCTTCTGTTTCCGGACGTTATCTTCGTTTCGATCACGGAATGATTTAAATCGATAAAATCAGCCGCGATCTTCTTCACATTGCGGCATTCGCCGCGATCAGAGCTGCATCTGGTCGCGGCTTTTTCTTTGGATACACCAGAAGATCTTAACGAAAGAGGGCCGCCTCCGCCTTTTTATTGATTGCGGATCGCGGCCCTCGAATCGAATTGCCCCTACGGCAAAGCCTGGAATATCTGATTTGGCCCGGCTCGATCAATGACAGACTTCAATTCATCCCTCCGAAGGATATGAACTTTCGACGTACTACGATTGTGCCATTACAAGCCTATGGTCATTCGAGCCCAGAATTATTACCTACGTTCTCGCGATCTCTATTTGCCCCTACGGATCGCCACTTCAGCGCCCCCTTCACGGGGGCGCCTTTTTAGGAGATCCGCCGTTCGGCGCAGCGCCAAATGGGTCAGCGATTGCTCCAGGCCTTCAGCGCCAGGATCGAGGTAAAGATCGGCCATCCGAACGCGGCGATCACGATATGGTCCAACCCGACCTTCTCCTCGCCGTCGATGGTTGTGGCCAAGCCCAGCAGCAGGATCACCCCGCAGAGATAGACCATCAGCACTTCACGCATTCCCTGCAGGCCCCCGCCCCGTTTCAATGGCAGAGCTTGTGGACCAGAGCCGGCATGAAACCAATGCGACCGGCGGTCGCCTCAAGCAGGTGGAGCGACATCCAAATCGGCGTCCGAATGGGGGCGACAGAGTCCCCAACGGCCGATCCGGCTACCTCCAATGAGCCGAATAAAGCATTTTTTCCAGAGCCTTACGTGAAACCCTGAACGCCCTGAGCCGTTGTTCAGCGCAAGACGCGTCAGTAAGGGGAGGCAGGGATGCCAAAGCGGTTCCACCGAGCCGATGGACCGCCATATTCCGTAGGCAGGCTTGATGGCTGGAGCATTGGCTCCAACGCCCTGACATCGGCCGGCCAGAACGAGTTTCTCAGGCATATCGGCCGGCAGCTCCAGGACGGCTACCGGGATATCCTGAAGGAACCTGCACCTGATCGAATCAGGGACCTCCTGGAACGACTTGAAGCCCGCATGCGCGCCAAGGACGACGATCATCAGGACGGCAACCTGTGAACCGTATTGGCCCTCACGCTCGCTACGCTGCTAGCGACCTGCGTGCTGTCGGGAGGTTGGACGAGGGATCAGGTTATAAATCACGAAACCCGCAAGCAGCCCGGCTCCCAAGATCACCAGAGGGTGAGCCCGCGCTATCCGAGCAGTGCCATGAGCCATCTGGCCCACACCATCCGCGGCCGAGGACAGCATCGCACGGGATGAGGATGCCCGCATCAGGCGCTTGGCGCGTGCGAGGTTTTCGGCCCTGGCATGGATCCGCAGATCGTAGCCTTCATCATCGTCATGCCGATGAAGCTCGATGCTGTTGCGTGCAAAGCCGCCGGAGACAAGCCGATCGACGGCTTGGCGGGCGGCTTTGCGGGAGGGGTAGGTTCCGGTGGCGACACTCGTCTGCGGCATCAGCAAGACCCTTTCTGCTGACGGCAATTCCCAACGAGCGCCAAGGTTCCCGCCAAGGTCGCGCAGCGTCCGCTTTCCGGGCGCATCAACTGTGCCGGAGACCCTGTGCAGCCCTCTCGGCCTCGATCAACACCTCCAATGCCCTCCAGGGTTTGGGCATGAAGCGAACGTCCCGCGGCATGTCTTCCAGCTGTTCCTCGGGAGAGAGCCCCGATGTCAGAACGGTGCGCACCCACGGCCATTTGATGCGGACGGTGCGGGCAAGGTCGATCCCGCTCATCAGACACGGCAGACGAACATCGGCAAAGAGGAACGCGACCTCCTCGCCATGGCGGCGCAGGTAATCCAGCGCCTCTTCGGCGCTGACGGTTTCGACGACACGCAGATCCGTTTCCTCAAGGAGGGCGGCGGCGAGCCCTCTCACGTCGAAATCATCCTCGACGATCAGTGCAATGCGGCGCGAATCGATTCTCTCTCCCATGCGGCCATCTCCTCTGCCTGCGCATTTCCTGCACCTGTTGAGCTTCATCGGCTCGCACATTGCTCCTGCCCCGCCCTTGGCGAGGCTGCGGGCCAGCCGAACGCGTTCCTGATACAAACGATTGCCGCCATGCCGGACGTGGACCGGTGCCAGGCAGCAGAAAAAGCCTCCAGGCGGAGCCGTGGCGATCTCCGCTCAGAAGCGCACTCTTCACAGAACGGTGAGGAGCGCCCAGTGTTTCAGCTTGGCCGCCCAGAAAAGCGCAAACGGCGTTTTTGGCTTGGAAAAACGGGCAGACGGGCTGTAACTTTTATCCCCTACCAACTGCTTCGCGTGCGGAACCGACATTGTTCAAGGAGAGCCAACTGCATCAGGAGTTTCTGGACCTGGAGAGGGCCATGCGGCGCGTGGATTTGCGACTGGCCGATGCTCTCCAGCGGATACGCCATGGCTCCTCGGCCGATCTGATCGAGAAAGCGAAGCAGGACGAGAGAATTCTTCTGGGCGAACTCGATCGCCTGATGACCCGCATGCGGGCCATTGAGGGCCAGCTGCTGCAGATCCAGAAGACCGCGACTCGCCATTAAATGGCTTGAAATAAGGAAAAATGGGCCGCTTTGTGCGCGAGCACACCTCCCGCTTTGCGCGAGAGGTTCATGGTGCCAGTGCTCTTTGGACGTATTGTACGGGGAGAAGAGCCATGATCGGCCCGCGCTCTCAGCTCTCGGAGCACAGGATGCCTCCTGACGATGACCGGCACCCACGCCTGCACATTCCGGTCATCGCTACGCTCGTCGGAACCCTCGCTGTCGTGAATGTCGCCTCGGCAATTCTGGCGATGATCAACTAGCCTTCGGCGATGTCAGCCCTCCTCTAGGATCGACCGCAATCCGAAAGGCTGCAGGGCAGCCCTGGAACTGCCCCGCAAGCGCGGGTGGTCTCTTCAGCGCAGGCCCAAGAACGACAGGATCGCGAGGACGACGACGATGGCGCCGATGAGCCAGATGATGTTGTTCATGACGATGTTCTCCAGACAAGGCGTTGACGCTATGCCAACTGCCCCGGTGGGCGTTCGTTCCCTCGTCGGGTGAAGCCGTCCATCGGCCGGCCGGAACGGAGCCTCAGTCGCAGACGGTTTCCTCGACGGACGATAGCCTCCCCAGCGCTTCCTCCTGCCGCCTCACGACCGTTCGGCAGTTCTCGTGCCCCACCCCATCGCTCGTGTCCGCATAGATCCGGTTTTCGTAAACCCGCCCTGATTCATACCCAGGTCCGAAGCGATACTCGCCATACATGACGTCCGCGGAGGTCGAGCAGGCGGCGAGGAGCCCACAGCATCCAAGCCCGAGAACCGGGGCCCAAAGGCGCTTCTTCTGGCGATTCCGGGGAATAGGCATCATTCGACTCCAGCAGCTGCTCGCAGGTGACACGTGTCTCACCACTTCCAGATAGATCACTCCGACAGCTCGGCAATTTGGCGGAGCGATGGCGGTCTGATGGCGGGCAGGAAGGATCCGATGAACCGCGTAGCTGAGCCCGAAAAAAGAAAACCCCGGTGTTTCCACCGGGGTTTTCTCTAACTGATCGGGTTGAGCCGATTAGAAATCGCGCTGGACGCGGATGCGGCCTTCCCAGACATCGTCATCGCCGCCCTCAACGTTGCGCAGGTCAACGTTGGTGTAGAGCACTTCGGCGCCGATATCGAGGCCGGAGACCGGCGACCAGATCACGTTCGTACCGACACGCCACTCGTTGAAGTCAGACACGCCAGCGAAGTTCTCGTTGTACTCGACGCGAGCATACGAACCGAACACGCTCTGACGGACCTCGGGGGTCCAGTAGTGGCGCAGACCACCAGCGATCGACCAGCCGGTTGCGGTGTCGATATCGCCGTTGACGTCGTAGGTGGCGTCAGCCACTTCGGAGCTATCGAAGCCGAGATAGCCGAGAGCACCGTCAGCATAGGTGGCAGCGATCCAGAGCGCATCGCCGGCAGCCAGCATGGGCAGGTTGACGTTGCCCTGGGCCGTCACAGCGAAGCCGTACTCGGTGTCCGGGATGATGGCAGGAGCGCCACCGAAGGAAACGGCGTCGCTGCGGATCTGGTGCAGAGCACCGGCCACCATGGCCGAGCCCCAGGTGCCGGAGTACATCACCTGGCCGACGACGTCGGGCATACGCTGACCGGCCTCGAAGAACACGCCCGGGAAATCAGCCGGATCGCCCGTGAAGCGGCCCTCTTCGAGCGACAGCGAGGCCGAGAAGCCGCTGCCGAACGAGAAGGTGTAGGCGAGCAGGTTCACGTTTGGAGCGTCCGAGAAGCGGAGCGTGCCGAAATGCTCGGTCGGCAGGTCGCCGTTGTCGAAGAACGACAGGGCACGACCGGCGGTGAGGCCACCGAACTGCACGAAGGCCTGATCGACGTTGGGCGAGTTGCTCACCGCGCCAGCGAACTCCGAGTCGGCGTAGACGCCGGTGTCGCGGGTGATCTCGAAGCGGACGAAGGTACGCAGCAGGCCGTAGGCCGTCGCGGTACGAGCGTCGAGCTGGATACGGCCACGAGCACGGAAGCCGATCGAGTTGTCGATGCGCTCTTCCGGCTCGACGTACCGATACTCAGCACGGACGCGGCCGCCGACGCGGAGGCAGGTCTCCGTGCCGGGGATGTAGAAGAAGCCTGCGCCGTAGGTGGAGCAGACGCGGACGTACTCAACCGGAGCCGCCTTCGCAACCGGAAGATCGGCAGCCTGAGCGCCGGCAACGGCGGCGAGCCCCGCAACCGATCCGAGAAGAAGGCTCTTAACGAGCTTCATGGTAGTTCTCCAAGAATTCTGAACGCACAGCGCAGAACGAATTTGCAATCGTGACAATAGCAATTCAGGCGATTCAGGCAATCGGCATCCATCTGGCACCTGCCCGCGAAAGCGCCTTGATGCCTAAAAAATAGGCAAATATCGGGCCCGCCGATCTCTTTCCTGGGTGGTGTGACATATACTCAACAGCCCATGGGCGCTCCATTTCATCGCGTGCGTGCCTCGGCGGCCGGCTCCAGCGAATCTGATCGACAAGGCTCTCAGTCGTCGAAGAAGTCGAGAGTGTCGCTCCGGCAGCGATACCCGATCGGGCATTGCGGCGTGTCACGGGTGGGAACGAAGGCGGGTTCGATCCCCTCGTTGAATTCGCAAAAGCTGCGGTCCCGCACATAGCGATCATAGGTATAGGCCCCCGTGCTCAGAACCGCGGCGCCTCTCGAGAGGACGATCTGCTGTGCCTGGCCGCAGGTCAGATTTGGTGTCGAGGGACGCTGCTGCGCCTGAACTCCAGGGGCACAGGCAAAGAAGGCCAGAACGAAAGCAACCTTTTTCATGTTTCAGTCCGTCGTTGTGGCCACCCTCGGCGGGCAGCCTGCTCGAGACCACAACGCGGGACCGGACGCTTTGTTACGGTCGGCTGGGAGATGGCTCCTAGGGACCTGACGATCAGAGCATGGCCTGCAGGCGCCGGGCCATCTCGACGGTGGCCGGATAATCCGTCTTGCCGGAACCAAGCACCGGGATCCCCGCCACGAGAATGGCCTTCGGCACCCACAGCTCGGGAAAGCCCTGCTGCTGCGCATGGGCGAGGAGCACCTCCCGATCCGCGTCCGGCTTGTCGGTGACGAGCACGATCTGCTCGCCTTTCCGCGGGTCCGGCAGGGCGACGACCACGTGGCTGGAATCGGGCCAGAGCTGCTGGACCGTGGCCTCGATCGCCGCCAGAGACACCATCTCGCCGCCGATCTTGGCAAAGCGCTTGGCGCGCCCCCGAATGGTGACGACGCCATCCTCCACCGTGACGATGTCGCCCGTGTCGTGCCAGCCATCGTTCGGCGGATGGATGCCGCCCGGGGCGCCCGGGTCGAGATATCCCAACATCACATTGGGGCCGCGCACATGGAGGCGGCCGCCCTCATGGATGCCCTCCACGGGTTCCAGCCTCCACTCGATGCCGGGCAGGAGCGGCCCCACCGATCCGGGGCAGTTCCGATCGGGAAGATTGACCGCGATCACGGGCGAGCACTCGGTTGCGCCATAGCCCTCGAGGATGGTCGCGCCGTGCTTGGCCCAGAGCCTGCGCGTCTCGGGCTTGACGTGCTCGGCACCCGCGATGACGAGCCTCACGCTCGCCAGATCATTCTCGCCCGCGGCCCGGGCATAGCCCTGAAGGAACGTATCGGTCGCGAGCAGCACCGTGGCGCGGGTACCGGCGATCAGCTTTGGGATCTGCTTGTAATGAAGCGGGCTCGGATAAAGCACGGACTTCATGCCGTTGAGCACGGCAGTCAGGAGCCCGGCCGTCAGGCCGAAGGAGTGGAAGATCGGCAGGGGGTCGAAGAAGACATCGTCGGGCTTCAACGCATCGCCGGCCAGGGCCTTCACCTGATAGGCGTTCGCGACGAGGTTGGCGTTCGAGAGCACAACGCCTTTCGGCACGCCCTCGGAGCCCGACGTGAAGAGCACCACGGCCGGATCGTCCGGTTTCGCCCCTGCCCTGCCATGAACCCGCCGCGCCATCCAGGAATCCAGGAGCCCGCGCAGCTTGTCGATGCTGGTGAGCTTGGCGCGCACGTCCTCCAGATGAAGGATCTGCCGTCCCTCGCCCAAAGCCTCGACGACCTCGTCGAGCTTGCCCTGCTCGACGAAGCGGCGGGAGGTGACGATCGTCCTGATTCCGGCGATCTCGCAGGCGGCCTTCAGGTTCTTGATGCCTGCCGTGAAGTTCAGAAAGGCGGGAACGCGCCCGAAGGCGTTGAAGCCGAACAGGGTGACCGCGATGGCCTGAACGTTCGGCAGCAGCACGCCGACCGTCTCACGCTCCTGCGTCAGGGACGCGAGCTTGCGCCCCAGAACCAGCGAGCCGAGGACGAGCCGTCCGAAGGTGACCGGCTGACGCTCCAGATCCTCGAGGGCGACCTTGCTCTTCCCGAACGTGTCGCGGGCATCGATGAGAGCGCCGAAGAGGGTTTTGCGCGCACGCGCAAGGTCGAACTCCGCCATGGGCGCTCCTCGATTGCCTTAGCCGGCCGAGCCGTCGCGGATGGGAGCCTGGTAGGCGAGGCCCATGTCCCAGGGGAAGTAGATCCAGGTGTCCTGGCTCACTTCCGTGACGAAGGTGTCGATGATCGGACGCCCTGCGGGCTTTGCATAGACGGCCGCGAAATGGGCGTTGGGGAGCATGTCGCGGACGATCTTTGCCGTCTTGCCGGTATCGGTCAGGTCGTCGATCACGAGCACACCCTTGCCCTGACCATCGCCGATGGCCTTGATCGAGGGCGCGATATCCTTCAGCACCTGAAGATCGCCCTGGTTCTTGTAATCGTGATAGCTCGCGATACAGACGCTCTCGATGAGGCGCAGATCGAGTTCGCGGGCCACGATGGCCGCCGGCACGAGGCCACCGCGGGTGATGCAGATGATCGCCTCGAACGGGCCGGCTGAAGCCAGGCGCCAGGCGAGCGCACGGCAGTCGCGATGGAACTGATCCCAGGAGACGGGGAAGGCTTTCGGTGAAGTGGGAGACATCGGCTTGCTCGTTTGTCTGATGTGATGGCGGTTAGAGAGGTGCCAGGTCGCCCTTGAGGCGGCCGAGCATTGAGCGGATATCGGAAACGGCTTTCGCGACCTCGGCGGGATCCTTGCCCCGCACGACGATCTGGTTGCGGAAGCCGGCCGTCGAGAAGGACGGATAGGAGCCGATCGAGACGCCCGGATAGGCAGCGGCGATCTCGCTCAGGCCCGCGGCATAGATGCCTTCCGCGAGCCCTTCGGCCTCCACGGTCTCGATGGTCATGCGCGTGCCGGTCTTCAGCGTCGGCGCGATGATGTCGAGCATGGCCTGCATGATCGAGGGCACGCCCGCCATCACGTAGACATTGCCGATACGGAAACCTGGGGCCTTGGAGATCGGGTTCTCGATGAGATCGGCCCCATCGGGAATGCGCGCCATCCGCATCCGCGCCTCGTTCAGTTCTTCCGGCGTATAGCGCTCCCGGAGCATGGCGACGGCGCGCGGATCATAATCGATGCCGACCCCGAAGGCCTTGGCGATGGCATCCGCCGTGATGTCGTCATGGGTCGGGCCGATGCCGCCGGTGGTGAAGAGATAGGTGTAGCGGGAGCGCAGGGCGTTGACGGCGGAGACGATCTCCTCCTCCACGTCGGGCACGATGCGCACCTCGCGCAGGTCGATGCCGATGCCGGTGAGATACTCGGCAATGTAGCCGATGTTCTTATCCTTGGTGCGCCCGGTGAGGATCTCATCGCCGATGATGAGAAGGGCGGCTGTGACGGAGTCGGCCATGCGCATCGATCCCTTTTGAGGGCCTTTAGCCTCAGAAACGGCAATTCTCAAGCAAGGGTTCGATTGAAGACGGGGCTTCTCCCCTGTTAGGGAGGACTATTCTTCTCACGCGATGGATTGAATGCGTTTTCAGGAAACCCTGCTCACCGGCCGCCTTATCGAGCGCTACAAGCGATTTCTGGCCGATGTGGAACTCGACTCCGGCGAGATCGTAACCGCCCATTGCGCCAATCCGGGCGCCATGATGGGCCTGAAGGACCCCGGCAGCCGGGTCTATCTCTCCCGGGCCTCGAACCCGGCCCGCAAGCTCAGGTACAACTGGGAATTCGTCGAGGTCGCGGCGGGCGGCGGGCCATTCCAGCTCATCGGCATCAACACCTCCCGGCCGAACCTTCTCGTGGCCGAGGCCCTGCGCGAAGGACGGCTCGGCCCTTTCGCGCATTACGACCGTGTCCGGCCGGAAGTGAAGTACGGCAGGAACAGCCGCGTGGACTTTCTGCTCGAGAAGGACGGCGAGCCGCCCTGCTACCTCGAAGTCAAGAACTGCCACCTGATGAGGGAGGCGGGCTTCGCCGAATTTCCCGATTGCGTGGCGGCCCGCAGCGCCAAGCATCTCTATGAACTGGCCGACATGGCGGCTGCCGGTGCGAGGGCTGCCCTCGTCTACGTGATCCAGATGGACGCGAACCGCTTCGACGTCGCCCGCGACATCGACCCTGCCTATGACAAGGCCTTCCGCCATGCCCTCGCCTCAGGGGTGGAATCCTATGCCTATGTCTGCCGGATCACGCCCGAGGAGGTCGTCATCGACCGGGCCGTGGACATCGTCACGCCCCGGAATATTTGAATGCAGTCCATGTCATGGCCGGGCTCGTCCCGGCCATCCCGATCAAGGAACGCGCCGTCAGGCCCGCTCGAAGACGAGATTCATGCGGGTCTGAAGGGTCTGACGGTAGCCCTTCTCTCCCAGCAGCCTGCGCACGTCGACCTGCCAGCGCTCGGGAACGTTCGGGATGATGAGGAGCGACGGATAGAGGGCCGTCGGAGCATCCCGGAAGAACGGGTCGAGGATCAGGTCCTCGGCGCCCTCCACGTCCAGCTTGACCGCATCCACATGGGTGAAGCCCTCCCGGTTCATGAGGTCGAGCAGGGTCACGGCGGGAACGCGGATCGCCTCCGTCTGGCTCGAATTCACGATCTTGAGGCTCGCCTCGCCCTTGTTCTCCGGATCGAGGAAGAGGGTCAGCTCGCCCGTCTTGTCGGCGATGGCGCAATCCACGGCCTTGATCGTGCCGAAGGGATTGAGACGGATGTTGTGGGTCAGGCGGTCGAAGATCTCCGGCTGGGGCTCGACCGCCAGGATCCGGGATGAGGCATTCACCTTCCGGGCCACCAGGAGCGCGTACCAGCCCACATTGGAGCCCACGTCGATGAAGGTGAAGTTCTCCCGGTTGCGGGCGGCGATGAGCTTGATCTCGTCGAGGTCGAAATATTGCGGCGTGAACAGGATGCGCCGCTCGCAGACGTTCTTGTTGGGAACGATCCGCATCCGCACGCCGAAGGTCTCGAGATCGAGCGGCTGGTCGTTCAGGGACCGCGTGACCACCCGCCGCAGCATCATGGCGACGCGGCGGCCGACCCAGCTGCCCGGCAATCCGCGCGTGCGATCAACCACCCAGCGGATCATTCCCTTGGGCGCAAAGGTCCCGAAAGGACGGGGATCATTTGTTACGGAATTATCCAAAGCCACCAAACCGGATGAACAGGGTTGCTCATGACACCCCTGAGGCTTATTCGCAACCCATGCAGGAGGGTCCTTGCTTGCGCCGGGCAAGATGATCCTTACATTCGAGCTTGAACGCAAGGATCGAGAATGACCGAGACCAGCACCGTCGAGCGCAAGCGCTCAGGGGATATTCCGCTCCACGGCCCTGCCGATTTCGAAGGCATGCGTCGGGCCGGGCGCATGGTGGCTGAATGCCTGGACATGCTCACCGAGCATGTGAAGCCCGGCGTCACGACCGAATATCTCGACAAGCTCGCCTTCGACTTCATCCGCGACAACGGCGCCTATCCGGCCTGCCTGCATTACCGCGGCTATACCAAGACGATCTGCACCTCGATCAATCACGTGGTCTGCCACGGCATTCCCAACGACAAGCCGCTGCGGGACGGCGACATCATGAATGTCGACGTCACCCTGATCCTGGACGGCTGGCACGGCGATTCGAGCCGCATGTACTATGTGGGCGAGGTGCCGCGCCGGGCGCAGCGCCTGTGCGAGATCACCTACGAATGCCTGCTGCGCGGAATTGCCGCCGTGAAGCCGGGCGCCACCACCAACGACATCGGCCGGGTCATCCAGACCTATGCCGAAGCCGAGCGCTGCTCCGTGGTGCGCGACTTCTGCGGCCACGGCATCGGCAAGTCCTTCCATGCCTCCCCCACGATCCTGCATTACGTGGAGCCGGCCTATAACGTGGTGCTCGAGCCGGGCATGTTCTTCACCATCGAGCCTATGATCAATCTGGGCAGGCCTCAGGTGAAGGTGCTCTCGGATGGCTGGACCGCCGTGACCCGCGACCGCTCGCTGTCGGCGCAGTTCGAGCACATGGTCGGCGTGACGGAAACCGGGGTCGAGGTGTTCACCTACTCCCCGAAGGGCCTGGACAAGCCCCCCTACAGCCTGAGCTGAGCCGGAACCGCGAAAGCAACCTTGTTTCATGCCGCAGCTTGGCTAAAGCTACTCTCATCATCGGTTGAGAGCGGCGATTCCCTGCGGCATGAGCGGCGACGAGACTCCACACTACCACGGCCATCGCGACCGCCTGCGGGCCCGCTTCACGGAAGTGGGGGGCGACGCCCTGCCTGATTACGAGCTTCTGGAGCTCGTGCTCTTCCGCTCCATCCCGCGGCGGGACGTGAAGCCGATGGCCAAGGATCTCATCAAGCGCTTCGGCACCTTCGCCGAGGTCCTGGCCGCCTCCCCGGCCCGCCTGATGGAAGTGGACGGCGTCAGCGAGCGGGTCGTGACCGATCTCAAGATCGTGGAAGCCTCCGCCCGCCGCCTCGCCAAGGGTGAGGTGGCCAAGCGCCCGGTCCTGTCGTCCTGGGCCTCGGTGATCGACTATTGCCGCACGGCCATGGCCTTCATGGACAAGGAACAGTTCCGCCTGCTCTTCCTCGACAAGCGCAATGCGCTGATCGCCGACGAGGTGCAGCAATCGGGCACCGTGGATCACACGCCGGTCTATCCCCGCGAGGTGGTGAAGCGGGCCCTCGAACTCTCGGCCTCCGCGCTCATCCTGGTCCACAACCACCCGTCGGGGGATCCCACCCCCTCCTCCGCCGACGTCAGGATGACGCGCGAGATCATCGAGGTGGCCAAGCCCCTAGGGATCACCGTCCACGACCACATCATCGTCAGCCGCGAGGGCCATGCGAGCCTCAAGGGTCTGAAACTCATCTGAGCCTGAGCCCCCGCGCTACGCGCCGGGTAAGCGCCTGGCTGGCGCTACAGAACCGTGTCGAGCCCGGTGAAGATGGCGTAGACGAAGCCGAGGCTGAGGACCATGCCGATGGAGCCGATGACGAGCCCGCCGATGATCACGAGGCCGTCCCGCTCCACAAGGCCGAGGCCCACGAGGCACACGGCAAGCCCCAACGGGATCTGTCCTACGAAGGGCGGCGCGAAGAGAAGGCCGAGGGACATCACGAGGATGATCGCCCCCATGGCCCGCATGGCGAGGGGCGTGTCGAGGAAGGTCATCCGCGGGCGCGAAAAGCGCTCGAGCTTGCGGAAGGCCGGCATGGCCCGACCCACGGCGCGTTCCACATCGCTGCGGGCGATCGACCGGTTCAGCAATTGCCCGGGAAGCCAGGGCGCGTCACGGCCGAAAATGAGCTGAATCGCCACGAGAGCCAGAAGCAGGCCGCAGACCAGCGGGATCGGCGGCGGCATGGGCAGGCAGTTCGGCAGCCCGAGCAGAACGATGAGCAGCGCGAAAGCCCGGTCCTGCAGGACGGCCATGATGTCGCGCACGGTCAGGCGCTCGCCTGGCTGGGAGGCAAGGGCAAGGAGAATCTGGGATGTGCGAGCGTTGGAAAACAAGGAGCCCTTGCCGGTTCGAGGCGACGCGTCTCTCTAACCGAGTTATGCCCACGGGCCAAGGCACATCCCTTTATTCCTCAATGGATGTTTATCTCCCCCGACACCGCCCGGAACTCGGCGGGCCGGATCAGCCGCGCGTGGGTGATCGTGACGGAATGAAGCGGTCCCGCCAGTTCCCGTTTCCAGAATTCCAGGAAGTCGATGAGCACCGGAAACCGCGGGGCGAGATCGTACTCCTGCCAGATATAGGTCTGGAGAAGCGTAGGATGGTCCGGCATCCGATAGAGTATCTTGGCGGTCGTCAGCCCATAACCTTCCATCTGCCGGATGAAATCCTTGGATGCCATGCGAACTCCCTCTCCTGGCTTACGCTCCGAGAGCAGGCTTTCACCCGATGGCCAAGGGCGATGACCTGCCCTACGCTCAAGGCTAAATCTTGAGCGCGTTCTCGGGTTCCCGCAAGGCGCCCGAGGGACGCGGGCCGCAAGGATCAAGCAGGCGTGATCTGCTTGTGGAAGTAGGTCGTCGGGCAGAAGCCCCCCTGCGGCCAGAGGGCATAGTTCGGGATGACGCCGACCCGCTCCCAGCCGAGGCGCGTATAGAGGCGCTCCGCATCGCTGCCGGTCACGGTGTCGAGCACGAGAACGCTCTTTCCCGCCTTGCGGGCAGCCTCTTCGGCGGCACGCATGAGGGCCGCACCGACGCCGCGCCTTCGCGCCTTGCGATGCACCAGCATCTTCGCGATGTCGGCGCGGTGCGGCTGGTTCTCCGGCTGCTTGAGCACCACCTGCACCGTCCCGACGATCTCACCCGCCATCTCGGCGACCAGGAGAATGCGCTCGCCCGCCGCGACGCCGTCCGCGACCCCTCTCCAGAACGTGTCCGCCTTGTCCTGCGTCATGGGCAGCATGAAGCTGACGGAGGCGCCTCCCTCCACGCAATCGATCAGAACCCTGGACAGGGCGCCGATCTGCTCGACGGCCTCCTTGGGCGAAAGAGCGCGGATCGTGACGGCGTCTTCCATGGAAATCTCCTCAGCGGTTGTGAAGCTTGGCCTCGGTGGTCAGCGCGACCAGATAGCGGGCCGGCTCGCCGGACAGGTTGCGGAAGATCGTCGGCTGCTCGATGTCCATGCAGAGGCAGTCGCCGGCGAAGAGCCGATAGGTGTCCGCCCCCAGACCGATCTCGATCTCGCCCTCGACCATCCAGATCTGCTGGCTCACGCCCACGGAGCGGCGCCCCGTGTCGTAGGCGACGCGGGCACCTGCCGGCACCACGACCTCCACGAGTTCGATGGGGGACGGAAAGCCCGGCGGGGACAGATTGCGGCGCAGATAGCCGCTCTCCGGATCGCGCCAGACCCGCTGCTCCGGCCGCCGCGACAGCGGCGAGGCGCCCGCCTGTTCCGTCTCGTCGAACAGGGATGCGAGGGTCACGCCCAGGCCTCCGGCGAGCTTGTCGAGGATCACCGCGGTCGGGCTGCTCTCCCCGCGCTCGATCAGGGAGATCATGGAGCGGCTGACGCCCGTGCGCTCCGCAAGCCCGTCGAGAGTCAGCCCGCGCTCCGCGCGCAAGCTGCGCAGGCGCTGCGCGAGATGAGCATGAATGTCGGCCGCCTGTTCCATTAAGGTAGAATGCAATTCCACCATATTGGAGTCAACGGGCAGGCTCGTCCGATCCGGTCCCGAAGCTACTTAGACAGCAGGGCTTGCGCGAGGGCTCGTCCTGCCCTCTTGTGCAGCCACCGGCAAAGAGGAGATGACCGGGCAATGCGTTTCGCCTTTGCCGGAATCGATTTTCTCGGGGACGTTTTCGAAACCCTGATCGCGAAGGGCTGGCAGCCGATGAAGCTGTTCAGCCGGCCCTGTGATGGCATCTACGACTTCAACGACGTGACGGTCGCCCGCGCGCGGGCATTGAGAATCCCGGTTCAGATGACCCGGATCGCGCCGTCCGACCTCGCGGGCCTGAAGGCATCGGGGTGCGACGCTCTCGTCGTCGCAGGCTATCCGTGGCTCGTCAGAGGCTGGGAGCAGCACCTGCCCTACGCCCTCAACTTTCACCCCTCGCCGCTGCCGCTCGGGCGCGGCCCCTACCCTCTGTTCAAGGCCGTTCTCGACGGCGTCCGGGAATGGGGCGTGACGGCCCACGCCCTGGAGCCCGCCTTCGATACCGGCCCCGTTCTTGCGCAAAGGCGCTTCGCCCTGAGCGCGACGGAGACCCACGACACCCTGCTCGCGAAATGCCAGATCGCGGCCAAGGAGATCGCGAGCCGGCTGGCGGAGGATCTGCCGAGGCTCTGGCGCGAAGCCCAGCCCCAGGGCCCCGGCACGTACTGGCCGCGGATCACCCAGCGGGAACGAACGGTCGACTGGGCGGGCAATGTCGAGGACGTGCTGCGGACGATTCGGGCCTTCGGCTCCATCGAGGCCTTCGCGCAGATCGATTCCCGCTACGTCTATGTGTGGGAGGCCGCCGGCTGGCAGGAGCCACACGGCCACAAGCCGGGCACCCTCGTCCACAGGCATCGCAAGCACATGGTCGTGGCAGTCAGGGACGGCTTCGTCCTGATCACCGGCTGGAGCCCCTATGCGCCCGGTCCCGCGCGGGGAAAGTAACGGTCAGCGGCGCCGCTTGAGCAGCTTCCAGGCCTGACGGAGAAGAACGATGTTCCTGATGAGCTTGAGCATGAAAACCTCCAAGATGCCTGTTCTCAAGGGAAAGCAGGGATCGAAGGTTCCCGGGCCTCGAGCTCACTCGGGATTTCAAAGCTCGCGATAGAGTCGGCCCTGATAGACCAGCGCGGGCTTGGGCTCGCCGAGGCGGATGTTGAGGATCTCGCCGATGATCACGTGATGGGTGGCCACGACGCGGGCGTCGCTGAGGCGGCAATCGAAGGAGACGAGGCTGGTGGCGAGCGCAGGCGCTCCGGTCGCGAGCCGGATCCATTCGCCCTTCGAGAAGCGGTCCGGCCCCTGCAGGGCCGCGCGCCCCGCGAAGATGTCCGCCAGGGCCCGATCCTCGGCCGACAGGCTGTTCACGCAGAAGACGCCGTTCGTCAGCAGCGCCTGCGCCGACCGGGCAGCCGTATTGACGCAGACCAGGAGCGAGGCCGGATCGTCGGTGACCGGTGTCACGGCGGTGGCCGTGAAGCCGGCGATCCCGGACGGCCCGTCCGTCGTGACGACATGGACGGCCGCGGCAACGCGGCTCATGCCCTCGCGGAAGAGAGCCGAGTCGATGTGGGATGCGCCGAGGGAGGCTGAGGAGGGAGGAGCGGGAGTCTTCAACATGTTTATCCGGGAAGCCTCTCCCACTCTTTCAAGCGGAGCACAAGGCCGTTGACGTGCATATGGGTTCCCTGTGCCGACTTTGGAAGCTCCGTTCGGACTCTGCCGCCAAATGAGCCAAACATGCCGAATATTCCATCAACATGACGCATAGGAATCTTAACAGTAAGTTGTCGAACGAAAAAGCGTTTGCTAGAGACCCGCTTAGCTGACGTATCGGCTTGGCCTTGCAATGACATCGTGCTTTGTTGGGCATTCCCAAGAAAGACCCGCTTCCAGAGGGCATAAGGGTAGGACATGGAAATCTTTGTGCAGCAGCTCATCAACGGGCTGACGCTGGGGTCGATCTACGGCCTCATCGCCATCGGTTACACGATGGTCTTCGGTATCATCGGCATGGTGAACTTCGCCCACGGCGATGTCTTCATGCTTTCCGCATTCATCGCGCTCATCTTCTTCCTGATCCTGACCACATGGCTCGGGATCTCGTCGGTGGTGCTGGCACTCTTCTTCGTGCTGATCATCGCCATGGTCCTGACGTCCCTGTGGGGCTGGGCCATCGAGAGGGTCGCTTACCGGCCCCTGCGCGGCTCCTTCCGCCTCGCACCGCTGATCTCGGCGATCGGCGTCTCGATCTTCCTCTCCAACTTCGTCCAGGTGGCCCAGGGCGCGCGCAACAAGCCCACGCCTCCGATGATCCGCGACGTGATCGTCCTGTTCCAGGGCGAGAGCGGGTACAACGTGGCGATCTCCTACAAGCAGATCATCATCATGGTGATGACGGCGGTGCTGCTGTCGATCTTCTGGTACATCGTCCAGAAGACCTCGCTCGGCCGCGCCCAGCGCGCCTGCGAGCAGGACCGCAAGATGGCCGCCCTGCTCGGCATCAACGTGGACCGCACGATCTCGCTCACCTTCGTGATCGGCGCCGCGCTCGCCGCGGTCGCGGGAACCATGTATCTCCTGTATTATGGCGTCGTGAGCTTCGCCGACGGCTTCGTGCCCGGCGTGAAGGCCTTCACGGCCGCCGTTCTCGGAGGCATCGGCTCCCTGCCCGGCGCCGTCCTCGGCGGGCTGATCATCGGTCTCATCGAGACCTTCTGGTCGGCCTACTTTTCGATCGAGTACAAGGACGTGGCCGCCTTTTCGATCCTGGCCATCGTGTTGATCTTCATGCCCTCCGGTATTCTCGGACGGCCTGAGGTCGAGAAGGTTTAAGGGGCAGCGAACATGAACGCTCCTTCCATTACCACTTCGGGACAGACCCAGACCGTGACGAAAACCTTCGATCTGAGCGCGGCCCTCAAGGACGCCTTCAAATCGGCTCTGATCACCTTCGGTTTGTCCATTCCGATCCTGTCCTTCCGGACAGAGCAGAGCGGCGCCGATCTGTACCTGAGCTCCCGCTGGGGACTGGCCTTTATCATCTCCGCCCTCGTGTTCGGCCTGCGCCTTGTCGTGCATGCCTTCACGGCCTCCCGCGCCTACCGGCTGGCGACGCCCAGCCCCAAGCAGGCAACGGAATTCGTCCACGCTCAGCCGAGCGCGTTCCAGCACGTCTCGAAATTCGCGATCCCCTTCTTCCTGGGCGTCGCGATCGCCTTTCCGTTCCTGATCTATCTCATTCAGGGCGGACTGAACGAGTCCCGCTACTGGATCGATCTCGGCATCCTGATGCTCACCTACGTGATGCTCGGCTGGGGCCTCAACATCGTGGTGGGCCTCGCGGGCCTGCTCGATCTGGGATACGTCGCCTTCTACGCGGTCGGCGCCTATTCCTACGCGCTGCTCTCCACCACGTTCGGGCTGTCGTTCTGGATCTGCCTGCCGCTGGCCGGCATCCTCGCCGCCTGCTGGGGCCTGATCCTCGGCTTCCCGGTCCTGCGCCTGCGCGGCGACTATCTCGCCATCGTGACGCTGGCCTTCGGTGAGATCATCCGCCTCGTGCTCATCAACTGGGTGGACCTGACCAACGGCGCCGCCGGCATCTCCTCGATCCCGCGCGCGACCTTCTTCGGCATCCCGTTCACGGCGGGCGAAGGCGGTTTCGCGGAGACCTTCGGGCTCGAGTTCAACGGCATGCACAGGATCATCTTCCTGTACTATCTCATCCTGGCCCTCGCGCTGATCACCAACTTCGTGACCATGCGCCTGCGCAAGCTGCCCGTGGGACGGGCCTGGGAAGCGCTGCGCGAGGACGAGATCGCCTGCCGGTCGCTCGGCATCAACACCACGAACACCAAGCTGACGGCCTTCGCCATCGGCGCCATGTTCGGCGGTTTCGCGGGCTCGTTCTTCGCCGTTCGCCAGGGCTTCGTCTCCCCGGAGAGCTTCAACTTCCTGGAATCGGCGATCATCCTCGCCATTGTGGTCATGGGCGGCATGGGCTCCCAGATCGGCGTCGCCATCGCGGCCATCGTGCTGGTCGGCGGCCCCGAGGTCCTGCGCAACCTGACCTTCCTCAGGGCCGTGTTCGGCGAAGGCTTCGATCCGAACGAGTACCGCCTGCTGATCTTCGGCGCCGGCATGGTGGCGATGATGGTCTGGCGTCCGCGCGGACTGATTTCGGAACGTGAACCCTCGGTGATCTTGAAAGAGCGCAAGGCCATTTCGGGCTCGCTCGTGAAGGAAGGACACGGCTAATGCGCTGGCTGCAGGATCCCATCCTCGACGTACAGCATCTCACGATGCGCTTCGGCGGCCTCGTCGCCGTCAACGACCTCTCGTTCCAGGCCGGGCGCGGCGACATCACCGCGCTCATCGGCCCGAACGGCGCGGGCAAGACGACCGTCTTCAACTGCATCACCGGCTTCTACAAGCCGACGGAAGGCATGCTCGCCCTGCGTAAGCCCGACGGCTCGCACCTGCTGCTGGAGAGGCTCCCGGGCTTCGACATCAACTGGAGAGCGAAGGTCGCACGCACCTTCCAGAACATCCGCCTGTTCTCGGGCATGACCGTGCTCGAGAACCTGCTGGTGGCGCAGCACAACCCGCTGATGATCGCCTCCGGCTTCACCTTCCTCGGCGTGCTCGGCATCGGCGGCTATCGCAAGGCCGAGAAGGAGGCCATCGAGAAGGCGAAGTTCTGGCTGGAGAAGACCCGCCTGATGCACCGTGCGGACGATCCGGCCGGCGACCTACCGTATGGTGATCAGCGCCGTCTGGAAATCGCCCGCGCTATGTGCACGGATCCGCTCCTGCTCTGCCTCGACGAGCCCGCGGCGGGCCTCAACCCGCGCGAGTCCCTGGAGCTCAACGAACTGCTTCTCTCGATCCGCAAGGACCACGGCACCTCGATCCTCCTGATCGAACACGACATGTCCGTCGTGATGGAGATCTCGGACCATGTGGTGGTGCTCGATTACGGCACGAAGATCTCGGACGGCTTGCCGGCCGAGGTGAGGAATGATCCGAAGGTCATCGCCGCCTATCTGGGCGTGGCCGACGAGGAAGTCGAGAAAGTGGAAGCGGAGATCGGCGTATGACCGCTGCAACGAGCATACAACAGACCGCTGTCGATGCGGGCCGCCAGCCGCTTCTGAGCGTGCGCGGCGTCAAGACCTATTACGGCAACATCATCGCTCTCAAGGGCGTCGATCTCGACGTCCACGAGGGTGAGATCGTCACGCTGATCGGCGCCAACGGCGCCGGCAAGTCGACGCTGATGATGACCATCTTCGGCAATCCCCGCGCTCGCGAGGGCACGATCACCTATGCGGGACGCGACATCACCAAGATGCCGACCCACGAGATCGCCCAGCTCTCGATCGCGCAGTCGCCGGAAGGCCGGCGCATCTTCCCGCGCATGACCGTGTTCGAGAACCTGCAGATGGGGGCCTCGATCAACGGCTTTGCCCATTTCGACCAGGATCTCGAGCGGGTCTGCACCCTGTTCCCGCGCCTGAAGGAACGCCTGCAGCAGCGCGGCGGCACCCTTTCCGGCGGCGAGCAGCAGATGCTGGCCATCGCACGCGCTCTCATGAGCCGCCCCAAGCTCCTCCTCCTGGACGAGCCGTCGCTGGGCCTCGCGCCCCTGATCGTGAAGCAGATCTTCGCGATCATCAAAGAGCTCAACGAGAAGGACGGCATGACCGTCTTCCTCGTGGAGCAGAATGCCTATCACGCCCTCAAGCTCGCCCACCGCGGCTACGTGATGGTGACGGGCAACATCACCATGAGCGGCACCGGCCAGGAGCTGCTCAACGATCCACAGGTCAGGGCGGCCTATCTCGAAGGGGGACATTGATGCAGGGCATTCTCTACGAAGAGCCTTCGATCTGGCTCTTTCTCCTCATCACCGTGATCATGGGCGGCTGGGCCGCCTGGATGACCGGGCGGGCCATCGCCATGACCTGGCGGCCGTTCTGGACGCTCATCGCCTATCTGTTCATCCTTGGTGGGGCCGTGCGGTTCATCCACTTCGCCCTGTTCGGCGGGACGCTGCTGTCGGTTCACTACTACGCGGTGGACACGATCGTGCTGCTGATCATCGGCGCGCTGGGCTTCCAGTACCGCCGGGCCCGCATGATGACCACGCAATATCGCTGGCTCTACGAGCGGACCGGGCCTTTCTCCTGGCGGGAAAAGGCTTCTGCGACCAAGGGCTAAGCCCTTAAAATTCCTAGGTGACATCGGCTTAAAAACAAGCATGATGTCACCTGGATGGCGGGTTCCCCCGTCAAACCGGCCCCACGAGGAAGAGGGGCCTATAAAACCACCCAGAGGAGTGACCTCATGAAAAAACTGCTGTTGACCGGCGTGGCGCTTGGTCTTGGCCTCGCCTTCTCCAGCGCTGCCAGCGCCCAGATCAAGATCGGCGTTGCTGGCCCCGTCACCGGCCCGAATGCGGCTTTCGGCGCGCAGCTGAAGAACGGCGTGGAGCAGGCTGTCGCGGACATCAACGCAGCCGGCGGCGTCAATGGACAGAAGCTCGAGCTCGTCGTCGGCGACGACGTGTCTGACCCCAAGCAGGGCGTGTCGGTGGCGAACAAGTTCGCAGCCGAAGGCGTGAAGTGGGTCGTCGGCCACTTCAACTCCGGTGTCTCGATCCCCGCTTCGTCCGTCTATGAAGAAGCCGGCATCGTCATGGTGTCCCCCGCTTCGACGAACCCGCAGTTCACCGAGCGCGGCCTGTGGAACACCTTCCGCACCTGCGGCCGTGACGACCAGCAGGGCCTCGTGGCCGGCAGCTACCTCGCCGACAAGTTCAAGGGCAAGAAGGTCGCGGTCATCCACGACAAGACCCCGTACGGCAAGGGCCTCGCCGACGAAACCCAGAAGACCATGAACTCCAAGGGTCTGAAGGAAGTCGTCTACGAAGGCATCAACCCGGGCGAGAAGGACTACTCCGCTCTCGTGTCGAAGCTGAAGCAGGCTGGCGTCGATGTCGTCTACTTCGGCGGTCTCCATACGGAAGCCGGCCTCATCATCCGCCAGATGCGCGACCAGGGCCTGAACGCCCCGCTCATGTCGGGTGACGGCATCGTGTCGGCAGAGTTCACCTCGATCGCCGGCCCGGGCGCCGAAGGCACGCTGATGACCTTCTCGCCGGATCCGCGCAAGAACCCGAACGCGAAGGACGTCGTCGAGAAGTTCCGCGCCAAGAACTACGAGCCTGAGGCCTATACCCTCTACTCGTACGCTGCCACCCAGGTTCTCGCCGAGGCTGCGAAGCAGGCTGGCTCCAACGACGCCAAGAAGGTTGCCGACACCATCCGCGCCGGCAAGCCCTTCAAGACCGTCATCGGCGATCTCTCCTTCGACAAGAAGGGCGACATCACCCGTCCGGACTACGTCATGTACGTCTGGAAGAAGGGCGCCGACGGCAAGATCGACTACTCCGGCAACGAGCTCGGCATGTAATCGATCGGCCTGAAAGCCGAACGAACCGACCCGCCCTGGCGACAGGGCGGGTTTTCTTATGTTGCGGGCAGACAGGCCCAATGGAGCACGTCCCGTACCATCATGGGCCCGACTTGTCCCGGCCATCCCGATGGTTTGACGCGCAGCGCTCGCCTGACCGGGATCACCGGCACAAGGCCGGTGATGACGTCGAGTGTGTCGGGCCGGACGGAGCAAGTCCGGTGACGGTGACGACAGGGATTCCAGGCGCGGTTTCGAAAACGGGGCCGGATCAGGCGCGCTCGATCCGGGCCGCGAAGCAGCCGCGCCGGGCGAAATGGGCATCCACATGCGCAACCTGCGGATCGGCGAGAAAGCGTTCGACGATCCCGATCACCGCGTCGCCCTCGGCCACTTCGGCCTCGACCATCAGCGCCCCTTCATCATAGGCGCGCAGGGACAGAAGACTGTTCTGCAACATCGGGGCCAGCTCGCCCCGAAAGAAGCCGGTCCTGGCCGAACGGCTGACGAAGATCGGCCCGCTCGCGCGATAGGGCGATGAAGCCGCCGGCAGATGCACATGATTGAGCAAGAGAAGCTCCTCGCCCACGGGAACCCGCGTGAGCGAGATCCGGCAGGGATAGGCATCCTCCTCGTCCGCATAAACCCGCCGGGCGCCGATAGTCGCAAGGTCCCTGTCGCTGAGCTGGAAGAGAGGGGCGAAGGCTTCGGCCTCGAGGCCGCGCATCTGGAAGGTCATCAAGGGTCTCCACGTTTCGAGACCGGCATGATGGCGCCCTCGCCCGCGAGGCTGCGACCCGATTCCTGTGCGGGTCAGCCCAAGCGTCCGAGTAAGGGAAATGTCTCCAAAAGCCAGAACGACATGTTGGTGATCCAGCCGGTGAGGAAGGCGATGCCGGTGAGGATCAGCAGGACGCCCATGGTCTTCTCCACGAGAGCGAAACGGGAGCGCACGCGCTTCAGGAGAGCCACGAACGGCTTCATGGCGAAGGCCGCGAGGAGGAAGGGAATGCCCAGCCCCGCCGAATAGGCGGCCAGCAGCATCGCGCCATAGGAGACGCTGTCCTCCGAGCCCGCGACGGCCAGAATGGCGGCGAGGACCGGCCCGATGCAGGGCGTCCAGCCGAAGGCGAAGGCGAGGCCCATCACATAGGCGCCCCAGAGGCCCACCGGCTTTGCGACGGAGAAACGGGCCTCCCTGTAGAACAGGCCGATCCTGAAGATTCCGAGGAAGTGCAGGCCCATCACGATGATGGCGACGCCCGCGATGGTGCTCAGAACGTCGAGATATTGCCGGATCACCTGGCCCAGCGCCGAGGCGGTCGCGCCCAGAAGCACGAACACGGTCGAGAACCCCGCCACGAAGAGGAGCGCGGCCAGCACGGCCCGCTGGCGCACGGCCCTGTCATCGCCCGCATGCAGCTGGTCGAAGGTCGTGCCCGCCAGGAACGACAGGTACGGCGGGACCAATGGCAGGACGCAAGGGCTCAAGAAGCTGATGAGGCCGCCGAGGGCCGCGGCTGGAAAGGAAACGCTGAGCATGGGGCCTTCTAGCCGTTTTGAAGGTGTCGAGAAAGCCGGTGAACGTGAGGCTCGCCTGCTTGTGAAGCGGGGACTTTTGCGGTTGCCTGGAAGGATGACAGCTTTGCGCAATCTCATCACCGACGTGGCAGGCCTTCGGGTCGGCAATGCCCATGACCCGAAGCTCGCCTCGGGCGTCACGGCCATCCTGTTCGACACGCCCGCCGTCGCCTCCTATGCCGTGAACGGCGGCGCCCCCGGCACCCGCGACACGGACCTGCTGGAGCCGGACAAGGTCGTGCCCGGGATCAACGCCATCGTCCTCTCCGGCGGCTCGGCCTTCGGGCTCGACGCGGCAGGCGGCGTCCAGGCCCATCTGCGCGAGAAGGGCATCGGCTTTTCCGTCGGATCCGCCCTCGTGCCCCTGGTGCCGCAGGCGATCACCTTCGACCTGCTCAACGGCGGCGACAAGGAATGGGGGCTTTATTCGCCCTACCGCGAGCTGGGTTACGAGGCGGCTCAGGCCGCCGGCCTCGACTTCGCGCTCGGCACGGCGGGCGGCGGCTACGGCGCGACCACGGTCGATGTCAAGGGAGGCCTGGGCTCTGCGAGCGCCGTGACGCGCGCCGGCCACACGGTCGGAGCGCTCGTGATCGTCAACGCCCTCGCCTCGACGCTGGTCGGGGACGGCCCGCATTTCTGGGCCGCGCCCTACGAGGAAGGCGACGAGTTCGGCGGCCTGGGGCTTCCGCCCCGGATCACGCCCGAAATGCGGCAATTCGACTGGAAGGGCCGCGGGCGGGCGGCCGCGCCGCCGATCTCCACCACCATCGCGCTGATCGCCACCGACGCCGTGCTGACCAAGGCGCAGGCGAAGCGGTTGGCGGTGATCTCCCATGACGGCCATGCGAAGGGCCTGCGCTTCGCCCATGCGCTTTACGACGGCGATACGATCTTCGCCGCCGCGACCGGCCGGAAGCCCCTGAAGGACGAAGCCGGGGATTTCATCGAGATCGGAGCGCTTGCCGCCGATTGCCTGGCGCGCGCCATCGCCCGCGGCGTCTACGAGGCCACCGCCCTGCCCTTCGCGGGAGCGCAGCCGGCCTGGAGGGACAGGTTCGGAGATCTCGTCAAAGGGGATGCTTCACAGCCGCCGCGCGGCTGAAAGATCCGCAAGGTTGCCGGACGGCGCCTCCCCCCGGTATCGCAGCCACAGCAGGACGAGCCCGATCACCGGGACGACGATGTCCGTGTAGAAGATGACGCCTGCGTTGCCGGGCGCAAAGTTGTGGGATTTCACCATATCGACCACATGGCCGGCCGCTGCGCCCCAGAGGAAGCAGGCTGGGGCGACGAGCGCGGCGAGCCGCGCCCCGAAGCTGCCCCTGAAGGCGATGAAGCTTGCGACGGAGAAACCGAGGCTCGCGAAACCGACCTCCTTCTGGAACGGACTCGTCTGCCAGCCGATGAACGAGGCCGCCATCTCCGAGAAGAAGACATGCATGACGAAATTGTAGAGGAAGGTCACCCCGAGGGCGAAAAACAGGAACCATGACAGCAGCGCCTCCGTGACCACGCTCCGGTCCCGCTGGTACGGATGGCGCATCACCGCGATCAGCGCAGCCACGAGTCCCAGCACGAAGAAGGTCAGGGTGAAGTTGCTCAGGAGAAAGGTGATGGTCTGTTCCATCCGTGCCCCCACGTCATGTTACGTACCGATATCCGCACTGTGACGCTTCGCGGACGGAGTTGCCATGCATTCCTGGAACAGAGCTTGTTCCTGGGAGCGGATATCCACATCGAGACGCGGGGCTGAGCGTCCTCGGACTCGAGCGTCCTCTGAATCTGCTCGATCGGCCGCCGTCCTTCAGCCCCCACAGCGCTTCTCCCTGAGAGGCTGGCTCATCAAGCGCTGTGCCGCCCTCTCCGCCACAAGCCTTGGGCTTGCCCGGGACTTGGCCTTCCCTGCGCAAGTCGGGTGCTGCCCTCTCCCCCTTGTGGGGGAGAGTTGGAGAGGAGGGTATGAGCGATAGCCGATAAAGGCCTGGCGCCGGCACCCCACCCTGCCCCTCCCCGTCGCGAGTCGGGTGTTCCCGACTTGCGACTGACAGAAGTCGATCTCGGCAACAGCCGAGAGCGGTGGGGAGGGAACGCGCGCCACATCCAGCTTGCGATCCCGGATCGGCTGGCGCCGTCCGGCATGACGCAGAGCGCCCCCCTCTCACGTCATCACCGGCCTTGTGCCGGTGATCCCGATCAGCGAGGCAGAGCACGGATGTCCGGCCGGAGCTCAGAACCGTTCGGGGCGATAGGGCTTCGGATCGACGATCGTCTGCTCGCCGGTCATCATCTCCGCCAGCAGGCGGCCCGTGACCGGGCCGAGGGTCAGGCCGTGATGGGCATGACCGAAGCCGAACCAGAGGTTCTTGTGGCGGGGCGCCCGGCCGATGATCGGCATCATGTCAGGCGTGCAGGGGCGCGTGCCCATCCAGGGCTCGGGATCGACCCGCTCGCCGAGGGGGAAGAACTCCCTGGCGATGGGCTCGGCCCGCTGGAGCTGGACCGGGCTCTTGGGCGCGTCACGGTTCGCGAATTCCGCACCCGTGGTCAGGCGGATGCCCTTGACCATGGGAGCCAGGAAATAGCCGCGGTCGAAATCGAGGGTCGGCTTGTTGAGAACCGCGTTGCCCTCGGGCTTGTAGTGCATGTGGTAGCCGCGCTTGACCGCGAGCGGGAAGTTATAGCCCAGGGGCTTCGTCACCTCGTCCGCCCAGGGGCCGAGCGCCACGACGACCTCGCGGGCCTCGACGGGCCCCTTCTCCGTCTGCACGCGCCAGCCGGTGGCGGTTTCCTCCAGGGTCCTGGCATCGCCCGCCGCCAGCTCGCCGCCGAGGCGCTCGAAAAGGGTCGCATAGCCCATGGTGAGCAGGTGCGGATCGGACACGGTCGCCGGGTCCGTCCAATGGATGCCGCCCTTGGTCTCGACCTTCAGATGGGGCTCGCTCTCCGCCACGCCCTTCGTGTCGAGGGCGGTGAAGTTCACGCCGAAATCGCGCCGCACGGCCTCCGCGTCGCTGAACTGCGCGTCGCGGGTCTTCTCGTCGCGGAACACCTTCAGCCAGCCCGTCTGGCGGATCAGGTGCGTGGAGCCGGATTCCTCGGCGAGCGCCATGTGCTCGGTGACGGAATTCTCGATCAGCGGCGCATACATGCGCGCGATCGCCTTGTGCTGGGCGGGACGGGAATGCATCCAGTACTGCCACAGGAACGGCGCGAGCTTCGGGATCGCGGACCAGTGGTAATGGGCGTCGATGGTGTTGTTCAGCGCATAGCGCAGGAGCGCCCCGAAATCGTGCGGGAAGCCGTAAGGATAGACGCCCTCGCGCTGGATCAGGCCCGCATTGCCGAACGAGGTTTCCTCGCCGGGCTTGCGCTTGTCGACCAGGAGAACCGAACGGCCGCGCTTCTGCAAATGCACGGCAATCGACACGCCGACGATGCCGGCGCCGAGAACAATCACATCCTTACGCATGAAGCCCTGCCCTGTTTTGTTGTGGCTCTCCGGCGAGAGGGGGCTTTCGCCCTTTGCCGAGCCCTCATACTCCCGTTTCATCGGGCGCGTCCACGGCTTTCAGCCCGGCAAAGCGCCTCTCCCCAGCCAAGTGCCCATGAAAACGGCACGCGGCGCGGCGGAAAGGACCGTTGCCGTCCGAGAGGACGCGTGCTACCGGCCCTGCCATGACACGCCCGCTCCTCATCGCCCCTTCGATCCTCGCCTCCGACTTCTCCAAGCTCGGCGAGGAAATCCGCGCCGTCGACGATGCCGGTGCCGACTGGATCCATATCGACGTGATGGATGGCCACTTCGTGCCGAACATCACCATCGGCCCCGACGTGGTGAAGGCCCTGCGCCCGCACACCTCCAAGGTGTTCGACGTCCACCTGATGATCGCCCCGGTCGATCCCTACCTCGAGGCCTTCGCCAAGGCGGGCGCGGACATCATCAGTATCCATGCGGAAGCGGGCCCTCACCTGCACCGCTCGCTCCAGACCATCCGGGGCCTGGGCAAGAAGGCCGGCGTGGTGCTCAATCCCGGCACTCCCGAATCCGCCATCGAGCCCGTGCTCGACATGGTCGACCTCGTGCTCCTGATGACGGTCAACCCCGGCTTCGGCGGCCAGGCGTTCATCCCTTCCGTCTGCGACAAGGTTCGCCGGGTCAAGGCGATGACCGGCGACCGCGACATCGATATCGAGATCGACGGCGGCGTGACGGCCGAGACGGCCCCGCTGGTGGCGGCCGCAGGTGCGAACGCGCTCGTGGCGGGCTCCGCCACCTTCAAGGGCGGCCCCTCGGCTTACGCGGCGAACATGGCCGCCATTCGCGAAGCGGCCGAGAAGGCACGTTGAGATCGCGGGGGGATCGTGCTACCCGCGCGGGCATGTCCCCTGCGTGGAAGTGAGCAGCCATGATCCCCCGCTACAGCCGTCCCGAGATGGTGGCCATCTGGTCGCCGGAAACCAAGTTCCGCATCTGGTTCGAGATCGAGGCACACGCCACCACGGCGCTCGCCAATCTCGGCGTCGTGCCGAAGGAAGCGGCTGAGAAGGTCTGGCAGAAGGGCGCGAACGCCACCTTCGACGTGGAGCGCATCGACGCCATCGAGCGTGAGGTGAAGCACGACGTCATCGCCTTCCTCACGCATCTGGCCGAGATCGTCGGCCCCGAGGCGCGCTTCGTCCACCAGGGCATGACCTCCTCCGACGTGCTCGACACCACCTTCAACGTGCAGCTCGCCCGGGCCACGGATATCCTGCTGCGCGACATGGACGAGTTGCTGGCCGCCATCAAACGCCGTGCCTTCGAGCACAAGATGACGCCGACCATCGGCCGCTCGCACGGCATTCATGCCGAACCCACCACCTTCGGCCTCAAGCTGGCCCAGGCCTATGCGGAATTCGAGCGCTGCAAGCTGCGCCTCATCGAGGCCCAGCGCGAGATCTCGACCTGCGCCATTTCGGGCGCGGTCGGCACCTTCGCCAATATCGATCCGAGCGTGGAGGAATACGTCGCCGAGCAGATGGGGCTCCAGGTCGAGCCCGTCTCGACCCAGGTCATCCCGCGCGACCGCCACGCCATGTATTTCGCGACGCTCGGCGTGATCGCCTCCTCCATCGAGCGCCTGGCGACGGAAGTGCGCCACCTGCAGCGCAGCGAGGTTCTGGAAGCGGAAGAGTATTTCTCGGCGGGCCAGAAGGGCTCCTCGGCCATGCCGCACAAGCGCAATCCGGTGCTGACCGAGAACCTGACGGGGCTCGCCCGCATGGTGCGGGCCTATGCCCTGCCCGCCATGGAGAACGTAGCGCTCTGGCACGAGCGGGACATCTCCCACTCCTCCGTGGAGCGCATGATCGGCCCCGATGCCACCGTCACCCTCGACTTCGCCCTCGCCCGCCTCACGGGCGTCATCGACAAGCTCGTGGTCTATCCAGAGAACATGCAGAAGAACCTGGATCGCCTCGGCGGCCTCGTTCACTCGCAGCGCGTGCTCCTGGCCCTGACCCAGAAGGGCGCTTCCCGCGAGGACGCCTACCGCCTGGTCCAGCGCAACGCCATGCCGGTCTGGCGCGGCGAAGGCGAGTTCCTGACCCTCCTGAAGAACGATGCCGACGTGACGAAGTACCTGAAGCCCGAGGACATCGAAGCCTGCTTCGATCTCGGCTATCACTTCAAGCATGTGGATACGATCTTCACGCGGGTCTTCGGTTCCGCGAGGGCATAGCTCAGCCCCTGGACATTTTTGCCTAGTGCGCAACAATCCCCGTGCAGGAATTCAACGGCACGGGGATTGAAGCCATGCTGTCAGAGAAGATCCTCGCCACCGCCTTCACGCGCGCCGTGAGGCGGGGCTCCCTGACGATGACCACCGCCAAGGGCCAGACCTTCACCTTTGGCGACGGCGGCGCTCCGGAGGTCGCGATCCGGTTCACGGATATCGCAGCCCAGGTGGAGCTTTGCCTCAATCCCGAGCTGAAGCTCGGCGAGCTGTTCACGGACGGCAGGCTCGTCATCGAAAAGGGCAGCATCCTGGAGCTGCTCCAGCTCGTTCTCCAGGACACGCACGGGGAACTCGACGACCTGCCCCTGCACGGCCTGCGCAAGATCCGCACCCGGCTGATCCGGCGCGGCGAGAACGATGCCCGCCGCTCCAAGCGCAATGTGGCCCATCACTACGATCTCGACGGCCGCCTCTATTCCCTCTTTCTCGACAGCGACAAGCAGTATTCCTGCGCCTATTTCGACCATCCCGACGCGAGCCTCGAGGAGGCGCAGGCCGCCAAGAAGCGGCATATCGCGGCCAAGCTCCTGGTCGAGCCGGGCCAGAGCGTGCTCGATATCGGTTCGGGCTGGGGCGGCATGGGGCTCTACCTCGCCCGGGTGGCCGGGGCGGGCTCCGTCAAGGGCGTCACGCTATCGGAGGAGCAGCTCGATGTCTCCCGCAGGCGGGCCGCCGCCGCGGGCCTGCTGGAGCGCGTGAAGTTCGAGCTCGAGGACTACCGCGCCACGACCGGCAGCTTCGATCGCATCGTCTCGGTCGGCATGTTCGAGCATGTGGGCCCGGCCTCCTATGACGCCTATTTCCAGACCTGCCGGAAGCTCCTGAGCGAGGATGGTGTGATGCTCCTTCACACCATCGGCCGCACGGGAACGCCCTACCCCACCAATCCGTGGATCACCCGCTACATCTTCCCGGGCGGCCATCTGCCGACCCTGTCGGAGATGATGCCCTCCATCGAGCGCGCGGGTCTGGTCGTGACCGACATCGAGATCCTGCGCCTGCACTACGCCTACACGCTCCAGGCCTGGCGCGAGCGGTTCCTGGCCCATCGCGAGGAAGTGCTCAAACTCTACGACGAGCGCTTCTGCCGGATGTGGGAATGCTACCTCGCCATGTCGGAATCCGCCTTCCGCTGGCAGGACGCGGTGGTGTTCCAGGTCCAGCTCGCGAGGCGCAACGACGTGGTCCCCCTGACGCGCGACTACATCGCCGAGCGGGAGGCCGCCTTGCGGCAGGCCGAGATGACGGAGTTGAAGCGCAGCGCCTGATCCTGCTCAGAGAGGATCGGGATGTCCGTCGAGACGCAGCTGGAACAGGAAGCAGGTTGGGGAACAACAGCAGGTCCGGATCCTGCACATCGACGAGGGGCCGGCCTTCCTGTGCGAGGACGGTCTCAGCGGCCCGTCCGACTGTGGAACCTCCCAGAAGGAACAATGCGACGAAGAGTGGAGAACGGATCCGGGGCGACATCCTTTAGGTCTCGGCGGGAAGTTCGCTGCATCTCCGCGCGACAGGCGGGATGTTCGACACATCTTTGTCCAAGCCCTCTCACGGCCGGGACAAGCAGATATGCAACATTATCCATGTCGGATGCTGTGCGGTTGCGCCAGCCGGAAGGCCCGAATTGAGCCCAGGTGCTTGAAGATGCTCCCTTCGACGTCTAACTCGGGAGCATGAAAACCTCCGATTGCGACATCCTCATCGTCCCCGGCCACGAGAATTCAGGCGTCGACCATTGGCAGAGCCGGTGGGAACGGCAGCTCTCGACCGCATGGCGGGTCGAGCAGGAGGACTGGAATGCTCCCAACAAGGACCAATGGGTCGCGCGCATCGCGGAGGACGTGAAGCGCGCCGGGAAGCCCGTCGTCCTGGTCGGCCACAGCCTCGGCGTACTCGCCATCGTCCATGCCGCGCCGGTCCTTGCCACCGGCAAGGTTCAGGGGGCCTTCCTGGTCAGCATGCCGGACGTGGAGAGGCCTGACTTCATCCCGGCCATCGATCGCGCCTTCGCGCCGATCCCGCGCCATCCCCTGCCCTTCCCCTCGGTCCTCGTCGCCAGCCGCACGGATCCGCATTGCGATTACGAGAAGGCCGAGGACATCGCCTATGCCTGGGGCTCGGCCATCGTCGATGCGGGCGATGCGGGACACCTGAACACGGAGAGCGGCCACGGCCCCTGGCCCGAGGGCCTCATGCGATTCGCGGGTTTCCTGAAGCGTTTGGGCTGAGGCTTCAGATCTCGTGCGGGCGATCCCCTCCGAAGCCCCGACCTCATCCTGAGAGACAGCCGACGAGGCGCCTCCTCTGTCGTCATGGCCGGGCGCATCGCGGCCATCCCGCTGATGAAAAGCGCCGCGCCTCGGATCATCGGGATCACCGGCACAGGGCCGGTGATGACAGGGTTAACGCCGCTTAACCCAACATGACGAAAAGTTCATGCCGCCTTCATTCGACCGAGAACAGGATGGGAGCATTCTCTCCTCGTCGGTGTTCAAGGAGGATACTCGCATGAAGACAATCGCCACCCTCGCATCCGCTGCAGCCCTGTTCGCCGGAATCGGCACCTCCGCCTTCGCTCAGGCGCAGGCCCCCGCTGCTCCCCCGGCTGCGGAGGCTCAGGAGCAGACGCAGCGCCGCCCGCGCCTCACGCAGGACGACTTCAACCGCCTCGTGGATGCCCGCGTCGCGGCGATCAAGGCGGGCCTGAAGCTCACGGGCGACCAGGAGCGTCTCTGGGATCCGGTGGAAACCGCCATCCGCAACGCCGCGAACCAGCGCTATGCGCGGATGACCCAGTTCCGCGAGAACCGCGACCAGCGCCGCTCGGCGGACTTCATGCAGCGTTTCGAACAGCGCAGCACGATGCAGGCTGAGCGCGCCCAGACCTCGGCGGCCATCGCCACGGCGCTGCGCCCGCTCTGGGATACGTTCAGCGACGACCAGAAGCGCATCGCTCCGCGCCTCGTGCGCCAGGCCCTGAACGACGGCCCGGGCTGGCAGGAGCGCCGCGGCCGCGGCGGTCGGCACGGGCATCATGGCCGCCGCGCCGAGATGATGCGCCATCACGGCCCCATGGGTCCCGCGTCCCTGCAGCAGTAACGGACAACAAAAAGGCCGCCCATCGGGCGGCCTTTCCAGTTTCATGTCTGCTTCGCAGATTAGCGCGAATAGAACTCGATCACGAGGTTCGGTTCCATCTGCACCGGGTACGGCACCTCGGAGAGGGTCGGAACGCGGGTGAAGCGAGCCGTCATCTTGGAGTGATCGACTTCGATGTAGTCCGGAACGTCACGCTCGGCGAGCTGCGACGCAACGACCACGACTTCGAGCTGCTTGGACTTGTCCTTCACCTCGATCACGTCGCCGACCTTCACGAGATAGCTCGGAATGTTCACGCGGCGGCCGTTGACCTTCACGTGACCGTGGTTGACGAACTGACGAGCGGCGAAGGGGGTCGCAACGAACTTCGCGCGATAGACGATCGCGTCGAGACGGCGCTCGAGCAGACCGATCAGGTTCTCACCGGAGTCGCCCTTCTGACGAATGGCTTCCGCGTAATAGCGGCGGAACTGCTTCTCGGTGATGTTGGCGTAGTAGCCCTTCAGCTTCTGCTTGGCGCGCAGCTGAGTGCCGAAATCGGACATCTTGCCCTTGCGGCGCTGGCCATGCTGGCCGGGGCCGTATTCGCGGCGGTTCACGGGGCTCTTCGGGCGGCCCCAGATGTTCTGACCCATGCGGCGGTCAAGCTTGTGCTTGGCCTGAATGCGCTTCGACATCGCTGTTCCTCTATGTTGTCGAATTTGCGAGGAACGCGCCCTCCTCTTCCCCTAGGGGACGACAGGCCGGCCGGAAGCCGGGCCACGGGAGCGTAAAAAGTTACGCGGCCCCAGGGACCGCGTGAACGGGAGGGATGTATGGGAAAATGCGGGGGAAGTCAATTGAGCCCCAAACGCGGTCATCCCGGACGGAGCGCAGCGAAGATCCGGGATCGCTCGACCAGTCTAGCGCCATATCCTGCGGCCGATCCCGGATCGGCTCCGCCGTCCGGGATGACGCAGGACGTTTTACCCCTGCAGAAGCGGCATCTCCTCGACTCTCACGACCGGCAGCCCCTTGCTGCGCAGGGCCTCGCGGAAAGCCGGGGTGATGCCCGCGCCGCTGGTGAAGACGGCGATGGCCTCGTCCTCGTCGGCCTCGTGGCCCGGTACGGGCGGGCCGATGAGCTGGGTCACGCGGCGGGCGATGGCGGGGGCCGGGTCGATCCAGGTCACGGGCCAGGGCGCGAGCGCCTGGAAACGGGACAGGAGCAGCGGATAATGGGTGCAGCTCAAGGCCACCACATCGGTGCGCCCGCCCTCGCCTTCCACGAAGCACGGCAGGAGTTCGTCGCGCAGTTCCGCGTCCGAAATCGGGTTCCCCGCCAGCTCCGCCTCGGCAAAGCCCGCCAGACGGCGCGAGCCCACGAGGTTGACCCTGCAATGGCCCGCATAGGTCTCGATCAGGTCGCGGGTATAGTCCCGCGCCACCGTGCCGGGGGTGGCGAGAACGGTCACGTAGCCCGTGCGCGTCGCCAGGGCCGCCGGCTTGATGGCGGGAACGGTGCCCACGAAGGGCACGAAGAAGCGCTCGCGCAGGGGCGGCAGCACGGCGGTCGAGGCCGTGTTGCAGGCAATCACCACGAGCTGCGGATCGTAAAGGCCGATCAGGCGCTCCATGACGGCGATCACGCGCGCCGTCAGCGCCTCCTGGCTCAGGCGGCCATAGGGAAAGCCGGCATCGTCGCCCGCATAGATGAAGCGGGCGTCGGGACGGGCCCTGAGGACTTCGGAGAAAACGGTGAGGCCGCCTAATCCGGAATCGAAGACGAGGATCGTGGGAACGGGGGACGGCATGACGGCCGGGTTATAGGACGTCCCGGCCAGAAGATCGATACGCATCGGCAAGCCCTACGAACGCACCTGTTTGTTGAGGTCCCCCGCTCCCCCTTCGCCGCTGCCGGAAGGAGCCTGATTGAGCCTGCGCCGCGGTCCCCGCTCCGGCGGGGTCTCCTGCCCCTCCACTTTCGGCATCTGCGCGGAAAGGCGGCGGACGGGCCAGCCGTCGCTCCACTGGCCCATGTCCACCAATTTCGGATCCCGTGCGAGAGTGGCGGCATCCTTGCCGGCGAAGGCCGCCTCGGCCGCCATCTCGAAGGTCTTCCAATAGGCGAGGTAATCGAGCGTGTCGGTGCCGTTGTTCCCGAGCTGCTGGGTCAGGATGGTCTGCGGGCCTGAGAGCGCCATGTCGGCGCTCCATTTCCAGGTATTCTTCTGCTTCGGATCCCGGGGCGGATCCGGCGGGAGCTTGATGGCGGAGGCGTCGTATTCGGGTTTCGGCGAGCCGGGCGAGGCGAGGACCGCGGTGAGCGGCGGATAGCCGTGGTCGTCGGAGCTCGCGCGCATGAAGAGTTTTCGGGTCGCCGGCACGCCGCTCGTCGCCTCGAAGATCCGGCGGGAGGCGCGGTCGCTCGGCAGATGCTCCCGGTCGCCGCTCATGGTGACGATGAGCGTCGAAGGGTCCACCGTGGAGAGGTCGCGCAGCATGATGCCGCGCTCCTTCTCGGTCGAGGCGATGCCGCCCGGCATGAGTCCGAAGATCAGCTTCGGAGACGGAAGGTTGGACGTCCCGGCACCGGCCGCCACGTTGAGCGCCAGCGGCACGCCCGCGGAATGGCCGATGAAGGCCAGGCGATTCAGATCGGGCTGCGCATTCCCGTCATTGGCCAGTTGAGCCAGGGCGTCGGTGAGCAAGGCCTCCGACAAGGCGGTCGCATCCGCGGGCCGCGAGCGGTTCACCTGCTGAAAGCGCGGGAAGACGATGAGATAGCCCTTGCGGGCGAGATGGTCGATGAAGCCGCCGTAAAGCCCGGGATTCACGGCGCCCCAGGAATGGAAGAAGACAACCACCGGGCGCGGCCCGGACGGCGCGTCCTTGCCGTAGAAGACGTAACTGCCGGAACTGACGGTGCCGATTCCCGTCTTGACGACGTCGGCGGCCGCGTAGTCCCTGCCGCCCGGCCCCGTCTCCGGCTGCTTCGGCGGTGAGGCCGCGAAAGCCGCGGAGATGGCCAAACAGGAACCGAGGAAGGCAAGGGCAGGCAGCGAACGGCGCATGGCGGTCTCAGATCAGGAACGCGGAGCGGGCGACGCTCCCGGCAACACTAGGGCAGAAGATCTTTAAGGTTTTCTCAACCGGCGCCCTTCGGCCAGTGCGCGAATCGCCCCACGAAGGGTGCGCACGTCCTGCTCGGTCAGCTCGAGCCGGTGGAAGATGTCCCGCATGTTGCGGGTCATGGTCGGCTTCTTGTCCTCGGGATAGAAATTCACCGCGTCGAGCTCGGATTCGAGATAGTCGAAGAACGAGACCACCATCTCGCGCGGGGCCGGCGGCGACAGCCTCTCGCCGGAAAACGGCAGCGCCCCGCCTGTCGCGAGCTTGTACCATTCGTAAGACACGAGCAGCACCGCCTGGGCGAGATTCAGGGACGAGAACTTGGAATCCACGGGAAAGGTGATGATGGCATCCGCCAGCGAGACCTCGTCGTTCTCCAGGCCCGTGCGCTCGCGCCCGAACATGATGCCGACGCGCTGCCCTTCCGCGCCCCGCCTGTGGGTCTCGGTCATGGCCTCCTGCGGCCCGAAGACCCGTTTCATCTGCCCGCGCTCGCGGGCCGTGGTGGCGAAGACGAAGTTGAGATCGGCGATCGCCTCGCGTGCCGTGTCGTAGAGCTGCGCATTGTCGAGCACATGCACCGCGCCCGAGGCCGCCGAATGCGCCCCCTTGCGCGGCCAGCCGTCGCGCGGGGCGACGATGCGCAGTTCGGAGAGGCCGAAATTGGCCATGGCGCGCGCGACCATGCCGATGTTTTCGGCCAGCTGCGGCTCCACGAGGATGATGGCTGGTTTTGAGGAGGTGATCATGTAACAAGAACCGGGATACACCGGAGTATTCAATGCGGGACTGGCTGAACTGGGTAGTGCGAATTGCCTCTATGACCAAGGGCGAATTTGTGAACTTGTCTACGGCCCCGCAGCCACTGGACCGTCAACGGACGGCCCAATCGGTCTCGCGCCTCGTCCATGGAGGCTTTGCCAAGTTCAGCGAGATCGAGGCGAGTATCCGCGACGAGCAGGACACACCGCTGACCGCTGAAGATGAGCGCTGGCTCGATACCGAGATTCGTCGGCAGCTCAAGGACAAGCGCCGTGAAGAGAACGACTGGCCGGAGGAGACCTCCTGGGACCGTCTCAATAAGGTTTTCAAGAGCCTGCGCCGGAATGGGATCATCGCTCTCCATAATGCAGGCTTTGAGGAAAGCGACGGGCCGGCACTTGTCGAGGAAGCGCGTGAAGCGTCGACATCCCGATCCTTTGAGGGCTTCTGCTTTTATCACCAGCAGGATATCGATGCGGCCATTGAACATGGCGGTTTGGCCCTGAGCTATGGCTCATTTGCTTCCTCGCCCGAGGCCATGCGGAGCGTCCCGGAGGTGATCCTGAGAAATTTGCGCGAGGCAGGCTTTGCTGCCGAATGGAGCGGAAATTATACGGATCGCATCGTGCTCGTCGGCTTTGTTTGGCAGAAGCGCAGCCCCAGAACCACAAAAGCCCGTCGAACCGCTTGAGCTACTCGGCCCAGCTTACGGTGGGCAGCATACCGGACGTGGCAGGTTTTCCTCGGAAGGGAACCAAAACCCAGGGATGTCTCTTGTGTCCTGCGCCTGTGGCTCGCAGGCGTCGATCCGTCCCGACCCGCTTCCATCTTCTCCGAGAGGCCCAGAGTGCCCTGTCTGCGTTTCCTTACGGCTGTGCTGTGCCTGATTCTCCTGTCGGCCGGTCCGGCCTCGGCCAAGGCTTCGGACGACCATGCCTCCAATCCGGCCACTCCGCTTTTCCACGGCAATTGGTGCGGCGCAGGCGACATGAACCGGGCCTCGCCCGTCGATGCCCTCGACGCCGCCTGCCGGGCCCACGATCTCTGCTACGAACGGGTCGGCCGGGGGGCCTGCCCATGCGATAAGGCCCTCCTCAGGGCGACCGCCGCCCTGGTCAGAAATCCCCGCATCCCGGAGATCATCCGCAGCAAGGCCGCCACCGTGAACTCGCTCTTCAGCGCGGCTCTCTGCACCGAGCCCCGGAAAATCCGGCGCCGGGCGGGACAGGGCTGAATTCCTTTGCGTCCCCCACCTTCCCCCAGGGCCTCAACCGCGCTATAGCCCCGGCAACGCCTGCCGCCCGGCAGGCCTGTTCCAGCCCTTCAAGCGCAAGGTGAGATCATGGCGAAGATCAAGGTTGCCAA